>SMTZ1_10011397_pt1 | contig 11954 bp, 13 predicted proteins | sample DeeMarSWOR136_30_FD_25667 | JGI IMG/M metagenome (IMG submission 25667) | reverse complement strand
TAGTCAGTCTGTTAATTGCTGCTGATTCCACATTACAGGTAAAATTGGACTATATAACGGGAGGTTCAGTATGCATATTCCGGTATTATGGAAGGCAAATATAATCGCTTTTATAAGCAGCTTTTGTGTCATGGTTATCGAACTCGTGGCGGCGAGGATACTGGCTCCCTATATCGGCGTCTCACTCTATACCTGGACCAGTATTATCGGAATTATACTGGCAGGTATTGCACTTGGCAATTATATAGGTGGCAAAATTGCTGATAGATATGCCTCGCCCGGGGTTCTCATGATGATATTTTTCACTGGTGCGGTGATGACTTTCCTGATATTGCCGGCTACCAATTTTTTCGCTTCTGCGGAATGGTTTTATAACCTGCCTTTAATGCTGAATTTCGTTTTAAAGACGGCATGTATCTTTTTTATCCCGGCAATTATTCTGAGTATGGTTTCTCCCACGGTCATAAAGCTGACACTGGCAGACCTGGGCAAGACCGGCGGGGTGGTGGGGACAATTTATGCCTGTTCAACCGCTGGTTCTATACTTGGCACCTTTATGACAGGTTTCTATTTCATCATCTGGTTCGGTACCAGAACTACCGTATGGCTGATAGCTATCGTGTTAATAATCACCGGGATTCTTGCTTTTATCTCCTGGACTACTCAAAACAGATGGAAATTATCTTCAAGGAATCTGGTAATATGGAGTTTAGCCGTAATTCTTTTGGTAGTATCATTCTCTCTTTTCGAGTTTAAAGAACACTGGCAGGAGGACTACACGAAAGAATCTAATTATTACACAATAAAAGTAAAAGATGGAGAAGGAAATATAAAAATTTTAGTCCTTGACCACCTGATTCACAGCTACAATATCCCGGGGAATCCCACTTTCTTGAAATATGACTACTGCAAAATATTCAGGGAATTAACAGAGTATTACATAAAGGAAAAACCGGTGCCGAGAATTCTCCATCTGGGAGGCGGAGGCTATTCCTTCCCGCAGTATTTGCAGGCCGTTTATCCTGAGAGTATCAATGAAGTAGTCGAAATAGACGAAGCCGTAACGCAGGTTGCCCATGAGGAGCTTGGATTATCACAGGATACCAGCATTATAACCTATAATCAGGATGCGCGTCTTTTCCTGATTCGCCAGCAGGCGACAGAAAAATATGACGTTGTCATTGGAGATGTTTTCAATGACCTTTCAACTCCATATCACCTGACAACCCTGGAGTTCAACGAACTCGTCAAGGCTAATATGACAGAAGACGGAATCTACTTGATAAATATCGTCGACGACTACAGAGATGGCAGATATATGCCCTCAATGATTTATACTTTAAAGCATACCTTTGACCATGTTTACCTGTTTGGTCCGCTGCATAACTGGGAGAAAGCCAGAACAGGAACTTACGTCCTGGCTGCCACTGACCGAGGAATAAATATCTCTGACTACCAGACTTTTATCACCAAAGGCGGCAAGGATGAAGCTGTTGGCAGATTACATAATGAAGCCGCGCTTGAGGAATATCTCATTAAGAGAAATCCGCTTCTTCTGACTGATGACTGTGCGCCTACGGACATTCTGGTGTTATCCATAATGCGTGAACAGTCGTAATGCGCCGGTTCAAATACGGCCGCTTGCTGTTGACGTTGCGCCTGCCATCAATTCTCCGGTCTATCGCCGTAGTAAAACCAGGAATAATATAAAAAGTAAGGCACAGGTTGCTCCTATTGCTAAGAAAGGAGCATACAGCCCCAGCGAAGACGCTATCGGGTTCAGGATTATGGGTGATAGGAACTGTCCGGTATATGAAAACGTCGTTATATAGGAAGTCATTCTACCACGGAACGAGGCCGGTACCAGTTCTCCCACCCATACCAGGACCGCCGGCATCACCATGCCCATGCCGACGCCAAAGAGTGCTATGGAAAAAAATATTACCCAGATGGCAAACACCTGGGAAATTATGGTGAATCCGGCTGCCCACAGCGCCAGGGCGCTCAAAACAATGGCCCTGTAGGACAGTCTCGCCCTGATTCTTCCATACATCAGCGAGGTTGTCCCACCTACAAAACCCACTGCTGAAATGAATATCCCGACATAAAAAGGATTTGTTATCCCGAATTGTTCTACCAGCTTGGGCAGAAAAACTACAAATGCGTACAGGAGAATATTGCCTAAGAAAATCAGTACATATGGAATGAAAAGAACTGGAGTGTTTTTAATGATTCTGAATATTGAACCCTGCTTGCTTATGGGACTCCCGGTCTGACGGACAGCACTCTTCTGGGATTCCGGAACGGTGATGAGCGCTAGAAAGGCGAGAGGGATGCCGATAAGATAGGCCGCGAAGGGCAGGTGCCAGGAAAATGTCCCGAGGAAACCTCCCAGCAGCGGATATGAGATGCCGCCAATGCTGTTACTGCCTCCCCTCCAACCCATTACTTTATTCCGTTCGTCTCCCGTATAAAGATTGAGAATAATAACAGTAATCGAGGTGAATATAGCAGCAACACTGATTCCAAGAAGTATCCTGCTAGTAATTAAAAGCCAGTAATCATCGATAATCAGTCCGGAGCCGCCGGCCAGTCCGTATAGTATCAGGCCCAGAATAAAAGGTCTCCTCACACCGATTCTGTCGATAAGAAGTCCGATGCCGGGACTGCATATTGCAATCATGATTCCGTGTGTGGTTATGATGATGCGGGCCGAACCTGCGCCGACGCCAAGTCCTTCTGTCATAAGGTTGAGAACAGGGGAGATAACAGAGCCTGCCATTACCGTTAAAGTGGCCGAGGCCAGAATAACCCACAGGGAAGCTTTACCGGGTTTTACCATGATAAATCTGCGTTCATAATAAGACTAATGACGTGGACAAGTCCAGTCTGGAGGAGTTTTCTCGTTGAAACGGGCGTTCGGTCTAGTCCAGCTTTCTGAAGCTTGGAATAAATGTAAGGGACAGGATAGAAAGGACAATAAGCAGTATGGCAAGCCCCCCGAGCACGTACTGGACCGGCATCGCCTCGGCAAGTAGTCCCGCCAGGAAGGTGCATAAGCTCATGAAACCCCATTGCATGCTGTATATACTCATCACGCGTCCCCGGTATTCGGCTTCAGCATAAGCCTGCAATAAGGTGCTTCCTATCGTCATGCGGAATGTATGACTCAGCCCGACGAAAACGATAACTGCCAGTGATAGACTCCACGTCGAGGAAAAAGAAAAAGCAACCAGGGCCATACCTGCCACGAGACCGCTCCCGAGGAGCAGGAGACCGCGTTTCTTATTGGGCAGGTTAGTGAGAATAACGGAGCCAACCAGTGCACCGGCCCCGGAAACGCTCATGAGTATGCCCATCCCCGTGGCGCCGACTTTCAGGATATCGTCCACGTATATAGGCAGTAACTGCTGATAGGGCATGGCCAATACGGTGACCATCAGAGAAAAACCCAGAACGACGAGTATTGTTGAGTCCCGCCGGATATACCGGAAGCCCTGCCCGATTTCTCCCAGGATTTTACCTCCGCCGGCTGCCACCGGGCGGGTGATGGGTATAAAAGAAATGAACAATGCCGAACAGATATACAGTCCGGTCATGGTGAAATACACAGCATGAAAATCGAAAGCATCAATCATAAAGCCGGCAAGCCCGGGGGCGATGAGATTCAGGGCATTCATGCCCATGGCGTTCAGGGCCACGGCATTCATCAATTGTTCCCGGCTGACAATTTCGGCGACCAACGCCTGGAGGGCGGGCATCATGATACCCATCAGGCTGCCCATACATAGCGCGGACGCTATAAGAATCAGCCAGGAGTTTGGATTTTCCCGGCTGATGACACCGGCAGAAAGAGCCATGGCCAGACCGAATGACACCACGGCTGAGCTTAATAGACCTGCTATGACAACACGTTTTTTGGGTATTCGGTCGGCAATAGCACCTCCATACAGGGATACGAATATCATCGGGAAGGCGCTGACCAGGGCCATCGTTCCCAGCAGGGCGGGCGAACCGGTAATACGATACATCAGGAGCGGTCCGGTTATTATCTGCATGCTCAGGGAGGCAAACTGTGACAGAGCACCTGGTAAGTAAAGACGGTACGTCGGATTCTGGAATGAACGCAGCATACGGAGTCCGAATACGGTGTCACTGATTTTACTACGTTCCGGTTTTTTCAAGGGCTCATTCCAGGTTAAAAATAATATCTGGTATGATTATTGAGCTTACAAATGAACCAGAGATTCTAACTATTATACCACTATACCACGAGGCTATTGACCTTATCCTCATTCTCGGTAATTGCTGTGTAAACTCGAAGAAAAGAAAGAGAGTACCGATAGTGAGTTCGTTAGTTCTGGACTGGTTTAAGCCGCGTGTTCGACCTTAACCTTGCTGCCGGTCGGCGACATGATGGGGGACGAGGAAGTGGGCGCCCATCATGCTCATCATCTTATCCGGGCTTGCCTCGCAGGCTTTCTTCACGGCCAGGAGCACTTTACCGGCTACTGTCTCGTCCCAGAACCAGTCATTGAGTACCTGGCTTGAAGCGCCTTCCTGGCCCGGCTGCGCCGTAATCCCTTCGATATAGTACGACCTCAAGTCCTCGACAGCGAGCTTCAGTGTATTTGCCAGTGGTATATCGTCGCGGGGATTCCCGGGCTCGGTGTCCCCGGCAAAGGCATAGATAAAATCTACCAGTGTTTCGAGGTCAATTCCGCTGACGCCTACCGTGGTACGCTGCCGCCGGGACACGGCCATATCGTACCAGGGGCGCATGGCCGTCATCTCCCGGCGAAACGATGCCAGCAGCGCGTCAGTTTCTCCGGATTCAGACGTATCCCGGGCGAAGTTTACCGGGCAGGCCAGGACCGTCATCTCGCCGGCCATCTCCGGTTCGTCTTCGGGGAAGTCCTCCAGCAGCGGCCCTTCCTTTGCCTCTAGGAGCTTGAGCAAGGCCAGCAGCACCCGCATCTGGAAGGCGGTATCGTTTGGTGGACCCATGGGGCGTCCCATCTCAAAAGGTACCCACAGAGCCCGTGGCGGTTTAATTGTTTCCGTGTGCGGTCGCACAAGGCTGATACCGGCGGTGGGTACGCCTTCGTCTTCTACAAAGTGGGCTATCACACCAACGGTGCTGGTACATCCCGGTCAGACAGGAAAGAGAAGGACAGCGTTAACATTGTCCTTCATGAGCAGGCGGGTAACTTCTCGCACCGGTGTCTCAAACTCGGCTGGCTGGCGGGGGGCGCTGCTGATAGAATAATGGAAATCGGCCAGGCTACCGATAGTACCCTCCGCTGCCAGCTCGCGGAGCCGGTCCAGCGGAAAAACGACATTCCAGTCCCGCTGGTAGCCGGTGCGGTCGAAACCTGCCGATATGTGTGACATGACCAGGTCATTGGCCTGGACATCGCCCGGAATAACGCGGTAGAAGTCGGACGGGTCAAGCTGGAAAGGGCGGTCGTTCCGCAGATGCAGTCCGGCCGTGGTGATAATGGCGATACGTCTCTGGCTCAGGGGTGGACCGCTGACCCAGGGCCGGGTCTCAAATGTCGGGCAGGGGAGCCTCATAAGCATCTCTCTCTCAGCTTCGTTCATATTTTCAAGACGAACCATCTGTATTCTCCTTCCATGCGTACCACCGGCAGTGGTATCATTGACGGTAGGTTAGCACAGCCGTCGGTATCTGTCAAGAAGGAGGCGGGGTAGCTGCGGGGGAGTCGGCGGTAGCAAAGAGCCTGCGAAGTCCCTCCTTGAAGCCATCGGTTGTCTTTAGTAATATAAAGCGTATATGAGGCTGATAAGGAAGTCTCGTTTGATAACAGTTACTGTCATAGTAATCGCCGCCATTATCGTTATCTATGTAGGTTTGTCCATTGGCGGAGCTAGGAAGGCCATGGAAATACTACGTCTCCCTGTACAGGGCACACCGGCTTCAGTGGGACTTGATTACAGAGATGTCTCCTTTCAAAGTCGTGATGACAATATTACACTAAGGGGCTGGCATATTCCGGGGCAGGGTAATGCCGTTATTATTATCGTCCACGGTGGATTCCAGAATCGTATCGATGAGAATGTTGACACGCTGGGACTTACCAGGGAACTAGTGGGTAAGGGATACAATGTTCTCCTGTTCGACCTGAGGGGTAGAGGCGAATCGGACGGCAAGGGGCTGGCCTTATCTAATATCGAGAAGGATATCGGAGGAGCGGTAGACTTTGTTAAAGGCGAAGGCTACGCTTCTGAAAAGATATATATTCTGGGGTTTTGCTCTGGGGCAGCAGCATCATGTATTTTCGCCAGTCAGAACAGCGCTGGCGCTCTCATACTGGACGGTTGTTTTATTGATGTGCCCACAATGGTCAGGAGGCAGGCGGTATCATTCGGAATCCCGGAGTTTCTGGCGATTCCGTTTTTACCGGGGGTACTGCTGGCGACCAGGATAATCTACGATTATGATATGGTGAACCCGATAGATGTCGTCGGCGATGTTACCTGTCCGATATTTTTTATTCATGAAGAGCACGATGAGTATGTTACTCTGGAAGAGACTCGCCGTTTGCTGGCAGCTTCTGGAAATCCAGCTAATGAACTGTGGGAAATCAGCGGCGCCGAGCACAGCCAGTCCTACAGGACAAACTCCAGGGAATATATAAAAAGAGTGGACAACTTCCTTTCTACGAAAGCCGGGGGAATGTCAATGGAATAGACTACCTTGACAGGGAGCCGTCAGCCCCCTTAAAGTGTCTATTATCAGGGAGCTACATTGTGGCAGACCGATAAAATACCGTGTGGATTTTTTTAAAAGGAGAAGACGATGCAGCAAATAACCGATAATGTTTATGTGGAAACCGGTTTTAACGGGTGCAATGTTACCTTTGTGGTCACCGGGGAAGGCGTGGTAATGGTTGATAGTCCTATGGTGCCCGGGGAAGCCGCCAAGTGGCGTGACACCATTGCCGGACACGGCCAGCTGCGTTATCTGATAAACTCCGAGCCCCATATCGACCATTTCGCCGGCAACTGCTTCTTTAACACCACAGGCGTAGCTCATGAGGGGGCGAGGGAGGTTATACAGGAGGCCACCATGGAACAATTAAAAGGTATGCTCCAGATGATGGCCCCGGACAGCCTTCCCCTTCCGGATGATTTCAGCTTTCGTCCGCCGGTAATTACTTTTTCCAAACAGCTTAACCTTTACCTCGGTGAGCACACCTTCAGGCTTATCAACTTGCCCGGACACAGTCCTTTTCAGGTTGCGGTCTATATTCCCGAAGAGAGGGTTATCGTTACGTCCGACAATGTGGTTAACGGGACACCACCATTCATGCATCAGGCACTTCCTTACGAATGGCTGGAATCACTCAAACAGATGCAGCAGCTCGAGGCAGATTGGCTGATCCCCGGTCACGGCGATGTCTGTGACCCGGGTTACCTCCCGAAAATGATGAACACTGTCCAGACCTGGATGGATGCTGTCCTGGAAGCCATTGACAAAGGGATGAATCTGGAAGAAGCTCAGGAAAAGATATCCATAATCGACCACAAGGATGAGCGTGGTATGCAAATACAGCGTATGAACGTAGGGCACCTGTACGAAGTCTTAAAGAAATAAGCAGCGCATAATATTTAATGGAGGTGCAAGCCGTGGCACGTTTAAGACCACCCGAGTTCCATCCCGCCCTGCTTGTTATTGATATGCAGAACGGTTTCTGCGCACCCGGCGGCTCCTACGAGAAGTACGGCGGCAATATCGGAGCCGACCTCAACGCGTACAGACATATAATACCAAATATAGCGAGATTAATTGATGTATCTCGCAAGTTAGGAATACCCATATTCTATACTCAGCAGGTTAGAGAGGAATCGGGGATTGACCTTTTCACAAAGCTCCACCACATCGTGCCGGAAAGAAGGGCGGAGTTCCTGAGAATACCCGCATGTATACGCGGAACATGGGACGCGGAGATAATCGACGAACTGCTGCCGAAAGAAGGCGACCATATCGTCGTCAAAAGGAGGGATTCCGCTTTTCAGGACACCGAACTCGACCTCTGGCTGAGGAGTATCTATGCCGATACGGTCATATTTACCGGAGTGGATACCGCAATCTGTGTGGAGAACACGCTGACGGACGCCTTCAATATCGGCTATGACGTAATACTGGTGGAAGACGCCACCGCGTCCTCATGGGAAAGGATAGGTCAGGCTACCATACGAAAGGTGGCCGGTTCTTACGGCTGGGTTATCAAGACGGATAAACTGATAGAGATGCTGCACGCTTCCCGGAGTGGACGCGGAGCCTTCCGCTTCTCCACGGACTACCTGTAATCGACCTGTTCACCATATAATAATCGTCTCACCCAATCTCTATCAGTGTGCGCAAGTATCTGGTATATCGATGCTGATATTTCCATCTGTTACGCAATTAATAGCAGAATTTGCATTTCGGTACGAATTTGCATATATTATTAAGTGTATAACTCTACTCGGTCTTGTTCGGGAGGTGTGATATGCTGGATGAACTCGGTCGGAGAATAATCGAGGAACTGCAGGAAGATGCCAGGCAGAGCTTCCGGGAGATTGGCCGAAAGCTGGAAGTATCCGAAGGAACCGTACGTAACAGAGTCAGGAGCCTGCTGCAAAATAAAATGATAAAAATCTCAAAGTGGGCTGTGCGGAAAGAGTCGAGGCGCTGCTCATAAAAAGCCCGAACGTTTATTATCTCTGCGGCTGCACGGGAAATATAGATATAATTGGTATCTTTTTATTTCACACGCCGGCGGAATTCGATGTGTTCGTCAAGGACGTGATAGCCAGTATCACTGAAATTACCCGAACAACCACCTTCGTCGTTATGCATATTACCAGAAGTCCCTGGGAGCATGACCTGGATGTGGCTGAACTCTCCAGAGCCTGATATCCTCAGAATAACGCTTGCATAAGGTCAGTTGCGTGCTCCCGAAATGAGGCAATACTTTGTCAGAAAGTAAGAATTCTCGCCCCCGTATCTTCCTCGGGTGGTGGTCCGTATTATTCATCGGCACTATATCCGGCCTGGGTTTCGGCTTCAATATCTACGGTATTTCCATTCTTTTCAAGCATATTGCCGCTGAGCTGGAACTGAACCGGGCTTTTACAGCCCTGGCCGCCGGTATCGGACGACTTGAAGGTGGCATTATCTCACCGCTTGCCGGCTGGCTCTCCGATAAATTCGGACCGAGATGGATTGCTATTATCGGCGTATGTATCGCCGGGACCGGCATGGTATTTATGAACTTCATAACCGAGGTATGGCATTACTATGTTGCCTGGGGGGTGCTGATAGGGTTTGGACTTATTTTTGGCCTGACGGTTGCCGTTGACAAGATGATTAACGACTGGTTTATACGCCGGAGGGGTTTGGCGCAGGGCATAAAGTTTGGCCTCATGAGTATCTTCAACATTATTATCGTGCTGACGCTCAATCCGCTTATAAATTTACAGGGCTGGCGATTTACCTGTCTCATCTGGGGTATCATTATGTTTGCCAGTATCCCGTTTGCCTATATGCTGATAAAACCGCGTCGTCCGGAGTACTATGGCCTGCTACCCGACGGTGCTCAGGTCAGCCAGGGTGTAGAAGGAGGCCGGGGGGATATGATAGAGAGGGGTGTCGGGTATGCCACCAGTCTGGAGGAGACGGAGTATACCTTCAGGCAGGCATTCAGAACCGGGACGTTCTGGCTACTGATAGTTGGTTTCAGCGTACATAATTTCGTTGCCGGCGGTTTCAACGTGCATATCTTCCCCTTTCTGACCGATACCGGGATTACCGAGACTGCGGCCAGTGGTATGATGGGGATGATGATTTTCTTTACCATCCCTTCCCGGTTCTTTGGAGGTGTTATCGCCGACCGTGTCCCCAAGAACCGCCTCCAGTTTTTGCTGCTGACATCATTTCTGCTACAGGTTATCGGCATCAGCACCTACCTCTGGTATCAAAACCTGCCGGCGATTTATGTGCTGCTGGCGTGTCACGGCCTCAGCTCGGGAGCAATAACACCCTTACTGATATTGATTACCGGACGCTACTTCGGGAGGAAGGCTTTCGGCTCGATACTTGGTACTCTGGTAGCTTGCTTAGCCCCTATGGGACTCCTGGCTCCGGCGTTTTACGGTTGGATATATGATAATTATGATAGTTATAATATAGCCTTTGAAACCGCTCTCGCACTATCGGCACTGGCTATGGTTATCATGTTTTTTGTGCGCGCTCCCCGGTTGCCGGCTAGTGATACTGAACGCTTGACCTTTTAACCGGATAACCTACGGTAGAACCTCGGGGTGGGAAAAGACCGGAAATGCTGTACCCCGTTTGACAAAGTGCATTCCATCCCATAAATTAGATATATTGAAATACGAATATATAAGGAGGATTAACGCTAATGGAATGGGGAATGGCCAACCGTTTGGCACAGTTGATTCCATCGGACGGACGTTGTCTCTTTATGCCTATTGACCACGGCTATTTTCAGGGCCCGACCAGGAAGCTGGAGAAGCCCGGTAGAACGCTTGAACCGATATTGCCTTATGCCGATGCTGTTTTCGTTACCAGAGGCGTCCTGCGTTCGTCAATTGCCCCGGATAACGCCAAGCCGATTATCCTCCGGGTATCCGGCGGTACCAGCATGGTCGGTGCTGACCTGGCTAACGAAGGCATCACCACTGATATCGACGAGGTTATCCGTTTGAATGCGTCCGCCATGGGACTTTCCATATTTGTCGGCACAGACTACGAGAAAGATTCGCTGCTCAACCTGTCCAAACTGGTTGACGAAGGTGAGAAATACGGTATCCCGGTGATGGCGGTTACCGCCGTGGGTAAAGAGCTGGAGAAGCGGGATGCCCGCTACCTCGCCCTCTGCTCCCGTATCGCCGCCGAGCTTGGTGCCAGGATAGTCAAGACCTACTGGTGTGAAGGCTTTGAAAAAGTGGTAAATGGCTGCCCCGTGCCTGTTGTCATGGCGGGTGGACCCCGGACGGAAACAATATTCGAGGTATTCAAGTTCGTTCATGACGGCATACAGAAGGGCGCCATAGGCGTTAATCTGGGGAGGAACATCTGGCAGGACGACTACCCGGTAGCCGCCATCAGGGCGATACGTGCCATCGTCCACGATAATGCCACCCCGGAACAGGCCCAGGAAATATACGATACGGTAAAAAATGAGCAAGCCGCCGGGTGACAAGATGCGCGTTGCCATGTGGTATAACAACCGGGATATACGCGTTGAGGAGATACCCGTACCCAGAATTGAGCCCGGTGAAATACTGGTACGCGTTATTGCCAGCGGTATCTGCGGCAGTGACGTCATGGAGTGGTACCGTCTGGACCGGGCGCCGCTGGTGCTGGGGCATGAGATTGCCGGTGAAGTCGTGGAGGTAGGGGAGGGCGTTGAAACGTATAAAAAGGGCGACCGGGTAGCGGTTGCCCATCATGTGCCCTGTAATACGTGCCATTACTGTTTGAATGGAAATCCCACTGTCTGTGATACCCTGCGAAAGACGAATTTCGATCCCGGCGGCTTTGCCGAATATGTCCGCCTGCCAGCCATTAACGTAGACCGCGGCGTCTTCCTGTTGCCCGATGATGTATCCTACGAGGACGCCACCGATGATGTATCCTACGAGGACGCCACCTTTGTTGAGCCACTGGCCTGTGTCCTGCGCGGACAGAGACGGGCAAATCTACAGCCGGGGCAGACCGTACTCGTTATCGGCAGCGGTATTTCCGGTCTGCTCCATATAAAGCTGGCGCGGGCGCTGGGTGCCGGCCATATCATAGCCACAGACATCAGTGGATACCGTCTGTATGCAGCGAAGCGTTTCGGGGCTGACATGGCTATTGACGCCGGTGATTATTCACCGGAATATCTGCGTGGAGCGAACCAGGGCTGTCTGGCTGA
>SMTZ1_10006287_pt1 | contig 11954 bp, 8 predicted proteins | sample DeeMarSWOR136_30_FD_25667 | JGI IMG/M metagenome (IMG submission 25667) | reverse complement strand
ATGCCCTTCTCAAGGTCCTCAATCACTTCCCCAAAATCCCCGATGCTGTCCAGCTCCTCTTTCAGAGCATCTACCTCATCAAGTTCGCTCCTCATGTCTCGGACCTTCTGAAGGGAGGTCTTTATTCCCACAAGATCACGGGCATTCCCTTTTCCAACCGCAAGCCTTGAGAGAATCCGCTCTATATCAAGAATTCCTGTAAGAAATCCCCGTACCTTCCCCATGACTGAAGGGTTTGTGAAGAAATACTCCACCTTCTCAAGCCTGTTTCTGATTACACGAATGTCGGAATAAGGGTTGTGAATCAGTTTCTTCAGCAGTCTCCCACCCATGGCGGTCTGGGTTTTGTCCAACACCCAGAGCAGCGTTGCCTGCTGGCTTCCATCCTGCTGGTTCTCCGTGAGCTCCAGGTGCTTCTTTGTTGCATTGTCAATGAAGAGTATACGTTCGCTCCGACGTTGACGAACCCACCGAACGTGGGAAAGTTCCCGCTTGAGACTTTCCTTCACATAGCAAAGAAGTGCACCACAGGCAACAATCTGGATTTCGGCCTCGAGCTCAAGTATTCCGACATGTGCCAGAGAAAACTGACGTTTCAGAATCTCCTCTGCTCCAAGCGGATCGAAGAGCGAATCCGATACCTTCCGCAGGACGAGATCGGAACGTAAGCTCCTTACCGACTGCAGGAAGGAGAAGAGGGAATCCTGCTCTTCATAGCTTTCAGGATAGATGACCTCTCTGATACCATTGTCCTCGAATTCATTCTGCAGAGTGTCAAGGATATCACCTTCTTGAATGAGAGAGGAGAGAAATTCGCCGGTGGAAACATCCAGGGCTGCACAGGCGAGGATCGGTCTTCCCTTCTGGATGGAGCCGTAGAGCGCAGCAATGCAGTTGTTGCTTTTGTTCTGCAGGAGATTGGGGTCGGTGATCATTCCCGGAGAAATCACTTCTACCACATCCCGCTTCACAATCCCCTTCGCAAGTTGGGGATCTTCCTGCTGCTCGCAAATGGCGATCTTCTTTCCCTGCTGTATGAGCTTCGCAATATAGTTGTCTGCAGCATGATAGGGGAAGCCACACATGGGAACGTTGTTGCGCTTCGTGAGGGCGATGTTGAGGATCGAAGAAGCCTCCGCCGCATCATTTTCAAACATCTCGTAGAAATCACCGAGCCTGAACAGAAGAATGCAGTCATTGTGCTTTCGTTTTAATCTGTGATACTGTCGCATCATGGGGGTTTCTTTCTGCATGTCACCTCTCGCGCACGACCAATCCCCTGTGCCCTCTCCTTTCCAGCTCCTCAATGAGCAGCGCAGCCTCTTCACGGGTGGAATAACCACCAATCCTGACACGGTACACAGTCTGTCCCTCCACCACTGCCTTCTGGGAAAAGGCACGGTATCCTTTATCCTGCAGAATGCGCACCAGGCCATCGGCATTTCTCAAATCAGAAAAAGAGCCGAGCTGTACAAAATAGTGCTCCCCAGGCGGAGTAACTTTTACAGCAGTTCCGATACTGTAATCGCCCCTCAGAAGGGATTCGTCATAGATACCGGTGATTTCTGGGGGGTCCGATATCTCCGTACCCAGGCCAGTGTCTGCTGCCTTCTCCTTTGCCTCTAGCGAGAGTAGTGACGATGGGTAGGTGCTGAGATACTTCTTATAAACCCCATAGGCTGAAGAGGAGTCACCTGCTGCTGAAAAGGTGTCACCAAGGAGAAGGAGAGCTTCCTGTTTCTGCAAATCAGACGGTGCAGTTCCGTAAACTCTCATCAGCAGCTCTTTGACCTTTTCATACTCTCCGTCTGCGAGCATTGCCTTTGCGATGAGAAGGTAATTTCTCAGAGCAAGCTGTTCTTTTCCATAGGTCACGTGATGGACAATGCATTCGAGCGACCTATTACTTTCCTCCTTCACTGTAGCATAGTCACCCTTTCGATCCGCGATCACAGCAAGGAAGGTATGCACGAAGGGAGTAAAAATCAAAACCCCTCTCCTCTCATGTTCCAGTATGTCCAGAAGAGGACGAGCAGCTTTATCATAATCACCGCTCAGAAAGAGCCGTTTCGAAAGCTCGTATCGAGCCGCATCAATAAGGGGAAACTCTGGGTAGCCTGTGACGAGCTCTTCGAGACGTACAATAGAAGTCTGAAGGGTCTCTGACAAGACCGCTTGCTTAAAAAGAAGATAGGAGGCCTTACTCGTATTCTTAACCCTGTTATATGCCATGAGATAGGAGTGTTCGGCCTTCCGGACATCGTTTATCTCTTCAAAGGTACGGGCACGTTTCAGGAGCTGGGAGTAGACGGGGTCATCGGGAATGAGGTACAGGTTGCTCTGAGGAAAGTAGCTGTCTATAATCTGCGGGGGAAGAACAAAGAAACCGGTGGAGCCCTCCACCCCCACATCATCGGCATATATCAACGTGAATGACAGTAAGCAGATACAGAGAATGACGACAATCAGAAGAGACAAAGCGATGAGATTGAGGGATCTCATTAGTTGTTTCCGATATTCCTGAGCTCTGTACCCCGCAGTGTACTTCCTGAGATTCCGCTGATCTCCGCTTCAATGAAATCTCCCGGTCGTGCATCCGTTTTGACCACCACCATCTTTCCGGTTTCCGTTTTGCAGAGCAGCTCCTGGGGGTTCTTCTTACTCTCCCGCTCGACGAGCAGAACCTGTGTGGTACCAATCTCGGCATTGTTCTTTTCAACTGATAAGGACCTCTGGCAAGCGATCAATTCTTCGAGCCTCTGCCGTACCACTTCTTCTGGCACCTTCTCTCTCAGGTTAGCTGCTTTTGTGAAAGGCCGCTCCGAATATCTGTAGGTAAAGGCATCATCGAATCGGAAGGTTCGCGCTGCATCCAGCGTACTGAGGAAATCCTCATCGCATTCTGTTGGAAATCCCACAATGAGATCGCTCGTTATGGAGGCCGAGGGCAGGTGTCGCCCTATCGCCTCGAGTACGCTCCTGTAGTAGCCAATGGTGTACTTCCTATTCATGAGGCGGAGTATCCTGTCAGAACCGCTCTGCAGCGGGAGGTGTATGTGCCTGCATACCTTCGGGAGGAGAGATATCCTCTTTATGATTTCTTCATTAAAATCCTTCGGATGGGAAGTGAGAAACCTGATCCATCTGATTCCCTGGATCGAGTGGATCCTTTCGAGCAGATCGATGAAGGAAAGGTCTCCGTTGTCTCTCCCATAGGCATTTACATTCTGACCGAGGAGGGTGATTTCGACCACCCCTTTTGCCGCAAGCTCCTCCACTTCCTGAATGACATCTACACTCCTCTTGCTGACCTCCGGACCCCTGACATAAGGAACAATGCAGTAGCTGCAGAAATTGCTGCATCCTTTCATTATGGTGACCCATGCTCTAAATGTCTCTGCCCTTTGCCCCCTATAGGGAGAAAAATGATAAGAGCTTCTGTCAAGGGCAATTTGATGTGCCCTTTCCTTTTCGAACCTTTCCACATACTTGGGTATCTCGAGCAAATGGTAGGTCCCGGTCACCACACCCACCTCCGGAAAGAGCCGGGCGATCTCCTCGCCTCTCTCCTGAGCCATGCATCCGGCAAGTACGATCAGTGGTGGTGTATTCCGTGGGGTCAAAATCCGAGGAGACGAAGTACCCCGGGAGCCCGGATTATGTCGCATATTCGTCTTGAGCAGGGAACGGTAATATCCGAGGCGTCCCAGGATGCGTTCCTCCGCATTTTCCCGTACTGCGCAGGTATTGAGAATCACCACATCGGCTTCCCTTTCACTTCTGGCAGGCTCGTACCCACTTTCCTGCAGAGAAAGGGAAATATCGATTGTGTCGGACTTGTTCATCTCGCAGCCATAGGTTTCGATGAAAAACTTTTTTTTCATTCCCATACACCAGTCCTGTAAATGGGTACGCTCAATATGCTATATAATAACATTTTTCTCCAGAATCGGCAGATTTAATAAAATATAAGGAAACTGATTATCTTGTATTGTGTAAAGAAGGCAAAGAAGTGTTTTATTACCTGAATAGAAATGGGCTGGGTCATTCAATAGAATGAGACGTTCATTGATCCACACATGGGGCAAATATGTGCCTGTCCGAGCTCGTCGTCATAGTCTGGATAATCGTTCCGTTCAGGATAGATTGTGTCCGTCCATCGGAAATCACACTCTTCACATACGTAGGTTCTGTTCAGGAAATTTTCTGATTCATAGTCTTCGGGATCATCCAGATCTTGCATATCGTCTTCATACTCATCGGAAAAGTACATCGCCTGCTCCAATCTCCTATATATATAATAGACTAATAAATGTCATTCATTTGTCAACACTTTTCCTTTAATAATTTTTTACTATTTCACCCACCCTGCTCCCGCATACGATTATTTCATCCATGGCGTTTTTTATATCTTCCACGCTGAGATGGTAGATATCCTCTGTGAGTGAATCGAGGTTCCTCAAGAAGAGTTCGCCAGGAGCGTTGCTTTCCTCAATAAAAATCCCGGGGAAGGAACCAGCGTATACCGCTCTGTCGCGGTAGAACAGCTCTTCGCTGTACTTCTCACCTGCCCTTACGCCGGTGTAATCGATCTGTATATCCGCGCCTGGTGCAAGTCCCGATAGAACGATGACACTCTCCGCGAGCTCCTTTATTTTAATAGGCTTCCCCATGTCGAGCACATATATATTACCCCCATCCCCCGTTGTCGCTGCCTGGAGTACGAGGCTTGTTGCTTCCTGCACGGTCATGAAATATCGCTCCATGGAGGGAGACGTTATGGTGAGCGGGCCTCCTCTTCTGATCTGTTCCTGAAATACGGTGAGCACGCTCCCGTTGCTGCCCAGCACATTTCCGAATCGAACGCTGCAGCACCGAAGCCCTTTTGTGCTGTAGACGCTGACAAGCATCTCACAAATCCTTTTTGTTTTACCCATGACAGAGAGCGGGTAGACGGCTTTATCGGTGGATATTCCGATGAACTTTTCCACGCCCTCCTGAAATGAGGCATCCAGGAGGTTTCGCGTGCCCATCACGTTATTTAGAAAAATCATCCTCACTTGGCTCTCCATGAGAGGCACATGCTTGTAAGCTGCAGCGTGAAATACAATGTCGGGATGATAAGTTCGGCATAGCTCCGAGAGTATGCGTCTGTCCTTTACATCCGACACGCAGGGGATGAAAAGAGTGTCACTCTTTTTCTTTATTGCGTTTGAGAGATAGAAGAGACCATTTTCACTTATATCGAGGGCCAAAACTGCCTCAGGGTCATATTTCAACAGCTCGTACACGATCTCACTCCCGATCGATCCAGCTGCACCACTCACCAGTACTCGTTTACCCTGAAAATATCGCCGGACCTCCTCGGGATTGATCACCACTTCCTGGCGGTCCAGCAAATCTGCCAGGTCAAGCTGCTTGATTTGATCAAAGCGTACAACTCCCTCAATTATCTCCATGGTAGAAGGTACGATGAGGAGCTTCACCTTCTCCAACCTGCAAGTTCGTACTATGTCCCTGATCACCGTCTTCGAGATCGAGGGCATGGCAATGATCACTTCACTGATGTTGAGCTTCCCTATCCACTCATTCAGCTTTTTCCTTCCGCCGAGCACCTGCACATCCTGGATGATGCATCCTCTCTTCGTTCGGTCATCGTCGATGAACCCGAGGACCCGAATTCCTTCCTCGGGATGTTTCAGGATTTCACTCAGAACCATAGTCCCCGCTTCCCCTGCACCGCAGATGAGAACCCTTCGCATGACCGGCACACCTCCCGTCGCTGTTTGATTAAAATATCGGCCGCTTGTGCAGTCAAATGAAAAGAAAATCCCCTCACTTCGAATTGCTTTCTTTCCTGTATACTGTGAACTATACACAGAGAAAAACCGCTGTGTCACTCAACGGTTCTGGACCCTGAACACATATTTTCATCTGTGAGGATTCAATTCTGATTGAGTAACGAATTGTATAAACTTCTTCTTCCCTTACATGGAATCCGGATTTATAGTCAGTGATAGAGGGTTACAAAAGGCACGGAAAGGATGACTTGTTGTGACTCTGCATGAAAAAACACATTTATTGAGGAGGATATCGTGAGAGTCCATAAAAAATCAAGAACTATGATCCTCGTGATGGGAGTTGTGCTCAGCCTGCTCCTCGTCTCTTCTGCGTTTGGAGATACGAGTGGTGTGAGAACGAGGGGAAAAACTGGAATAGGAAGATATCTCACCGATTCGGAGGGAATGGCCCTCTACATAAATAAAAATGATCCATACATGGAGAGTACCTGTACAGGGGATTGTGCCCTTCAGTGGACGCCTTTCTATGGGACAAATATCGTATCACCTCTCCTTGATGCGGAGCATTTTGGGGAGATAACCCGGGACGACGGGACGAAACAGACCACTTATAAGGGTCGCCCTCTCTACTACTATTCTGAAGATACTGAAAGAAAAGATATGAAGGGGCACGGATTCAAAAAGATCTGGAGCCTTGTACGGGTGAAAGGCCTGCATTCAAAGGGATATGTTGACACTCTTTCCCCGAATCCTTCACCACGTTCGAACAACATCTGAGGGGAAGATTTCAACGAAGGGGGTTCTGTTCGAGAGAATAGAACCCCTTTTTTATCGCCTCCTTTTCGGGCGAATGTAGCTCGAATCTCTATGATCACTTTTTCCGGGTTCGAAATAGGAGAGAAACTTGTTCACAATTATGAGGTACCTATCACGGGGAATGTACAGCGTCTCCTGGTAGCCTATTTCCTCCCGGACCCTTTCTGCCTTCGCTGGACTAAGGAGAGAAAGGATCAACTCTCTCTCCCTCCCCTCCAGCTGCAGTAAGGGAACAGCAATCTCCCTGTCCGGGATCGTCATGAGCGTGTTTGCGATCTTCACCCTATCCCCAAAACGGAAGATTGAAAAAATACTTTCACGTACGTTCATTCTCATCATGAGATCCACTCCGGCAGTGCTCTATCGAGCGCCATGGCCACCATGTCTCTCGTCATACCGATGTAGCAGTTATAACACACATCCGAAGTTGGAGTATAGAAAAAACTTCAAGATCGGGCCGGCGGTTGGGGAAGGCTGTATAGTCAGTTAGTCATTTCTAGTATCAGATCGGTGTCAAGCATAAGCTTATCGCACCTTACTCCCGGGCGCGATTTCCTTGTCCGAGGTGATGATGGAAAGGTTTCCATTGTCAACTGCTGCGAGAAGCATTCCGTTGGATTCGATTCCCATAATTTTTACTGGTTTCAGGTTCACCAGTACCGCGATTTCCTTTCCAACGAGTTCTTGGGCTCTGTAGTGCTCTGCGATCCCGGCAACGATCTGTCGCCGCTCATTACCGAGGTCAAGGACGATTCTTATTAATTTCTTCGAGCCTTTTATCCCTTCGGCCTCCAGAATCCTTCCAACACGGATGTCAATCTTACTGAAGTAACCTATATCGATTCTGTCTATATCCTTTTTCTCCTGCATATCTTCCTCCTCTCCGTTCCGGATTTCCGAAAACTCCAGACTCATTCTCGGAAAAAGAACCTCAGTTTCCTTGACCGCGGTATTCGGCTTTAATCTTCCCCATGCGAGGAGAGAATCATCGGTGTTTGTCTTCGCAGTGTACTCGATGACTTTTTCAGAGAATACTGAAAGAGCTTTTTCAGCCTTACCCAGAATGATAGGCCCGAGCAGTACCGTCGTGAGGCGAAATCCTTCCAGTGCTGTGTACAGGACTGTGGATAGTTCCTGCGTTCTTCTCTTCTTGTGCAGATTCCATGGTGCCCTTTCATCAATGTATTTGTTCAGCATCCTGATATAGGCGATGATGGCCTCGAGTGCACTGTTCAGCTCCATTCTATCAACTGACTCCCTTACCCGTGCAGGAAGGGATTTTCCATACTCGATGATTCCAGCATCGCGTCCGGAAGGCTCTGCAGGCGTCGGTATCTTCCCATCGAAGTATTTCTGGAGCATCTTCAGCATCCTGCTCAGAAGATTCCCATAATCGTTAGCCAGCTCTGAGTTTATGGTGTTCACCAGTAGCTCTTCGCTGAAATTTGCATCTGAACCGAGCATCATGTTTCTCATCAGAACATACCTGAAAACCTCAATACCATAACTGTCCACCAGATCGATGGGTTTGACTACATTTCCCAAAGATTTGCTCATCTTTGCATCCTGGATCAACCACCAACCATGGGCAAAAATCGATTTTGGAAGCTCAAAGCCTGCCGACTTCAACATGATCGGCCAGTAGACTGCGTGAGTGGTGATGATATCCTTTCCCACCAGATGCACGTCACAGGGCCACCACTTTTGAAACGTGTTGTTGTTCCTGTATACCCCAATGGTGCTCACATAGTTAATGAGCGCATCAAACCATACGTAGGTCACGAATTTTTTATCAAAGGGGATCTCGATCCCCCAGTCCAACCTAGACTTTGGCCGTGAAATGCACAGATCGGCCAGAGGCCGCTTGAGAAAACCGAGGATCTCGTTTCTCCGTGTTTCCGGTTTCACAAACTCCGGATGCTGCTTGATATAGTCGACAAGCCAGTCCCTGTATTTGGACAACTTGAAGAAATAATTCTTTTCCTCGATATCGATGACATCCCTGTCGCAGGAGGGACATTTTCCATCTTTCAGGTCTTTTTCTGTCCAGAAACGTTCTTCAGGTATACAGTACTTCCCCCTATAGGTATCAAAATAAATGTCTCCACGCTCGTACAGGTAGGTAAGCATACTCTGGACCACAAAAACGTGCCGCCTTTCCGTTGTACGGATAAATCTCGAGTAACTGATCTTCAGCTTCTTCCAGAGCTCAATAAACCTCCCCACCATCTCATCACAGTGAGCCTTCGGCTTTACTCCCCGTTTATTCGCCGCTTCCTGTACCTTCAAACCGTGTTCGTCGGTTCCGGTAGAGAAGAACACCTCATCTCCAAAAAGCCTGTGATATCGGGAGAGCACATCCGCCAGGATTGTCGTGTAGGCATGCCCAATATGGGGCTCGTCATTGACGTAATAGATCGGAGTCGTGATATAGAAAGAACGCAAAACAGCTACTCCTCACCGCGTGATGATCATCATAACGGATTCCAAAATGCAGCTCAGCCGACTTATTTAGATGAATAGAACACCATCCAGAATTGCTCATCAATGGTTTGGTGGTGCCAGTCACATGAATAAGCGGTCTCGAGATTAAAAAGCTCATTCTCATAATCTTCGAGTGCGGCCTCAAACAGCTTAGCCGACTAATCATCATATAGTAGCGATTTCCCTTATTTTGTCAAGGAGTTATTGGTAAGGTACCCGCTGGACTTCTTGAGGATCTCGGATAGTGGACCTTTAAAAACTCTTCCTCCTGGCAGGGAATCCAGAAAAACCGTCCCGTAAGACCTTGAGAGAATTCGACCGTCAAGGATCACTATGATACCTCTGTCGGTTCTCTTCCGTATAAGCCGTCCGATGCCCTGCTTCATCTTTATGACCGCTAGGGGGAGGGTGTAATCGAGGAAAGGATTCCCTCCCTCCTGTCGGATGTACTCCATCCGGGCTCTCGTCACCGGCTCTGTGGGAACTTTGAAAGGGAGCTTCGTGATCACCACGCATTCCAGGGTTTCACCCGGAGCATCGACCCCTTCCCAGAAGCTCTCTGTTCCAAAAAGAACAGAGTGAATATTGATCTTAAAACCGTCGAGCAGCGTACCCCGCGCATCGGTTCCCTGCTTGAAGAGGATGATTCCATTCATTTCAAGCCTCTCCCGTACTCTGTCATAGACGTCGTTCAATATTCTATAGGAGGTGAAGAGTACAAAGGCCCTCCCACCGGTCGTTTGGAGGATTTCTTTCACTCGTTCACTGAGACCCATTGTATATCCGGCATACTCGAGCGCCGGGCTGTCAGCGGGTATGAGCACCGCCATTTGCTCATCGTACTGAAAGGGAGAGGCGATCACCTCCTTCATCGTGCTTCCACCGAGAGAGAGCCTTCTCTCAATAAAATCGAAGGAGTGACTGACCGTGAGCGTGGCGCTCGTGAGCACACCGTTCTTCAATCGTCTGAAGATCAGCTCTTTCAGTGTACTGCCAACATCTATGAGTGATACGACAAATGCGGTTTCTCGTTTTTTTTCTATCCAGCGCACAGTGCTCCTATCCTCGTCCCTCAGAAACGTGTCGAGGGTCTGGAGGGTTTCTCCCACCCGGGTGATGAAACCGTCTAACTGTTTCGCTATCCTCTCGTCCTCTACACCGCTAAACTCTTCCCGCAGCTGGAACAGCCTGCTGAGCAGGCTGGTATACTCTCTGTGGAACGATCCGAGCATTCCGATTACCTGCATCTCCCAGCCTGGGAGTTCTGTGGTCTGCTCGTTTACCTCGAGAAGGGGGAATTCGCTATTCATCGATGATGAATTCATTTTATAGAGGGCATTCGAGAAAAATTCATCAACACTCTCGAAGAGGGTATGACTGATCAATTTGAGTGATGAAACCGCCTGTATTATTTCGTCTATCTGCGTGCCCACCTTCGGATATCTTTTCAGGAGGTACACCAAGTACCCCTTTCTCTTGCGGGGTCCTGAGTAGAGCCGATTCAGCGTACGGAGCACAGATGAGAGGGAGACCCTGTGTGTGAAAAACGAGGTCGCTGCATTCTCCAGGTTGTGCGCCTCATCAAGTATGGCCCTCTCGTAGGGAGGGAGGATCGAGCTCCCCGAACCGATGAGAAATGCGTCTGCGATGAGGTAGTGATGGTTGGTAACAATGATGTTCGCCGAAACTGCCTTTCTCCGCACGGCATTAAAAAAGCACCTGCTAAAGTATCTGCACGCTCCTCCCGAGCAGATCTCTGTCTGTGAATTGACCTTCTCCCAGATGGAAGATTTCGGAATGAAGGGAAGGTCAGAAAGACTCCCATCTTCGGTGCGATCCGCCCAACCAAGGAGCGCATTGAACTGCTCGATCTCCTCATGCTCGAGGAAGGAGAAGAGGTCCTGCTGCACCTCTGAAAGCCGATTCAAACAGACGTAATTACCTCTCCCCTTCATTAGGATATAGGCAAAGTCCAGGTCAAGCACCTCCTCCAGGTCGGGAATGTCCTTGTGAAGGAGCTGTTCCTGTAGGTTGATTGTATTGGTAGAGATGACAACCCGCTCTTTATTCTTCACAGACCATTCAACCGCCGGAAGCAGGTATGCAATCGACTTGCCGATACCGGTTCCCGCTTCGATGAGAGCAATCCTGTCCTGATTGAAGGATTCACACACGTATTCAACCATGCGTTTCTGCCCCTCACGCTCCTCAAATCCTGAAAAACGCTTCGCAAATGTGCTCCCCAGTGAGAGCATGCTCGCAAGCCTGTCAGCATCAAGGGGGGATACCTTTCGTTTTAAAACGGGCTCGACCACAGCATACACGCTGCGCACATCGTTGTCGATGATGAGAAATCCCACTCCCCTCCGTGCGGTAATTGAGGCGATATTCAGGTCCGGACCGGAAGGTTCAAGACGGCCACATGGGTGATTGTGTATCACCACGTCGGGAAGAAAGCTCTTCTCAAGCGGAATAGTCACGCACTCATCGTTTCCGCGGGCCACCACTTCAGCCCTCTCCACTCTCCCCTGCTCGTCGGTCCATCCAAAGAACAGTATCTCGTTTCCACCGGCTCTGTCGATCTCGTCCCTTATGAGTTCAACCACCTTCGGGGTAAGATAACGATCTATCACAACGTATCGCTCCTCCGGTTCATGAAAGAGTACGAAGCACTTCCTTGATGAGGAGAATGACCCTGGAGCTTGCCCTGTCCATGGTACTCAATACCTCCTCGTGACTGAGTGCCCCCTCGCCGATACCGCAGGCCATGTTCGTGATCACCGATATTCCAAAGACCCTGAGTCCTTCCTGAACCGCGACAATGACCTCTGGCACCGTTGACATTCCCACTGC
>SMTZ1_10011991_pt1 | contig 11956 bp, 11 predicted proteins | sample DeeMarSWOR136_30_FD_25667 | JGI IMG/M metagenome (IMG submission 25667) | reverse complement strand
CCTGTTGAAGGTGATCACCTTCGCCATCAGCGCGGTTTTTATAGGAGCCGCTGGCGCAATCTGGGCCATACGGTTGACCTATATAGACCCATACATCGCCTTTGATATCAACAATTCCTTTATGCCGGTGCTGATGGCCATCTTTGGGGGCATGGGACAGTTCTATGGCCCCGTCCTGGGTGCCGTCGTTTTTTCCTACTTGAGAGAAATCTTGATCACCAAGTTTCCCTACTACTACATGCTCCTCATCGGCGTCATCCTCCTGGTGGTGATCTTGTATCTGCCCAGTGGACTTGCCGGGCTGATGGAAAAATGGCGCAAAAGAGCTCTGAGAGGGCAACATGCCAATCCTTGAAGGCGAAAACGTGACCAGGCATTTTGGCGGGTTGGCCGCAGTATCAGGCGTAGACTTTTCTGTGGACCCAGGGAAGATCGTTGGTCTGATTGGTCCCAATGGAGCTGGCAAAACCACGTTGTTTAACCTGATATCGGGGGCCCTTGTTCCCAAGGAAGGGGTGATCCGGTTCAACGAGCGAGACATCACCGGCCTGAAGCCACATCGAATCTGCAGGATGGGGCTGGCGAGAACGTTTCAATCGGTCAAGGTTTTCTCCAATCTGCCCGTTCTTGAGAATGTGTTGTTGGGCTCGTTGTTCGGGACAGCAAACAGCATGCCAGCCGCGGATACTGCCAGAGAAGCGATGGAGGCATTGGAATTTGTCGGGTTGTCAGCCGTGAGGGCCATCCCGGCGAAAGACCTGACGCTGGCGAACCAGAAGCGACTGGAAGTGGCCAGAGCCCTGGCCACCAAACCAGAACTCCTGTTGCTTGATGAGCTGATGGCAGGTCTCAATCCGACGGAGACCGTCGAGGCGATGGAGTTGGTCACCAGGATTCGGGAGAAAGGGATTACCGTCTTTATGATCGAACACGTCATGAAGGCCATTATGAGCGTGTGTGACCGGATCATGGTACTCCATCACGGCAAAAAGCTCGCCGAAGGAACCCCACAGGAGATTGCCACCAGCAGAATCGTGGTTGAGGTCTATTTGGGAGAATAGGCGTATGCTGGAAGTATGCGATGTAGCGACCGTCTATGGCAAGGTTCAGGCCCTGTGGGACGTGTGCCTGGAGGTCCATGAGGGAGAAATCGTGGCCCTGGTTGGTTCCAATGGGGCCGGCAAGACGACGCTCCTCAAGACCATTACCGGCCTGTTGCCTCCAGCCTCGGGCAGCGTGGAGTTCCTGGGTCAGCGGATTGACGGTCTGCCGCCTCACGTCATTGTGGGATTGGGCGTTTCCCATGTGCCCGAAGGCGGCAAGGTTTTCCCCGACATGACGGTGCGCGAAAATCTGGAGATGGGCGCCTATCCCCTCCACGCCTGGAAACAGAAGGAGGAGACACTGGAGCAGGTGTATCAGTTGTTCCCAGTGCTCAAGGAAAGGGAAAAGCAACTGGCCCGGACCTTGAGCGGGGGGGAGCGGCAGATGCTGGCCATGGGCCGGGGCTTGATGTCCAGGCCCAAGCTGTGTCTGTTTGATGAACCCTCGTACGGTCTGGCGCCGCTGTTGGTGGCCGAGATCTTTCGCATCATCCGGGAGCTGCGCGAGCAGGGGATTACCATCTTGCTGATCGAGCAGAATGTCCGGCAGTCCCTGGAGATAGCCGACCGGGCGTACGTGTTAGAAAACGGCCGGATCTGCTTGCAGGGGGAGTGTGGTGAGCTGTTGCAGAGTGAGACGGTGAGGCAGGCCTATTTGGGGCTGTAGCTCAGATCGGTGGTGGAAATGAACCTAGATGGCAAAGTAGCACTCATTACCGGAGCGGGCACTGGCATAGGCGCGGCAATAACCGAGCGGTTCGTCGCCGACGGAGCGAGGGTATGCATCACCGGACGCCGTCAGGAAAAGCTCGACCAGGTGGCCAAATCGTTGCCGCCGGGCAAAGTGCTGAGATGCGCTGGAGATGTGACCAAGCTCGAAGACGTCGCGCGAATGGTAGAGACGGCACTCGTATTCACCGGTAAACTCGACGTGCTGGTGAACAACGCAGCCATCGATCCAGGCGGCACGACCGTCGTGGACATCGATCCCGAGCTGTGGCACCGGGTGCTCGAGACAAATCTCACCGGTCCCCTGTACCTCATGAAGGCATCCATACCGCACATGATTAAGGCGGGTGGCGGTTCTATCATCAACATTGCCTCCCTGGGAGGCCTGCGCTGCCTGCCGGGGATGCCCGCTTACTGTTCCTCGAAGGCGGGTCTCATTATGCTCACCAAGCAGGTGGCGCTCGATTTCGGCCCAGACAGAATCCGATGCAATGCGGTCTGTCCGGGCGGCACAAGGACAGAGATGCTGGAGCAGTCACTCGGCCCCCTTGGAGAGGTACTGGGGACAGATCTGGAAGGCGTGTTTGCCTGCATCTCTTCGATGGTTCCGCTGAGGCGGACGGCCGCTCCCAGTGAGATCACGGGCATTTGCAGCTACCTGGCCAGCGACGATTCGTCGTTCATGACGGGGTCTGTCCTGTTAGTTGATGGAGGAGCGGCGATTGTGGACGTTTCCGGGGCGGCGCTTAGCAATGCTGGTGTCAGGTGGGGCGTGTGAGAAAGAAATCATTTGCTAAGGGAGGATTAAGCCGTTGGAAGTTAGAATAAACAACCACGGATCGAATTCGCTGTCTACAAAGGTTTTCTTTAGCGATGAAAAGGGGTTTGAAGTTGCCTCCGTCATCGTGATGGGAAAAACCGATGCCGTTCTGATTGATGCCCAGTGGACACTATCGAATGCCCATCGAGTCATCGCGGAAATAGCGGAAACTGGCAAACATCTCAAAACGATTTATGTGACTCATGCTCATCCTGACCATTACTTCGGGCTGGGGGTTATTGCGGACGCCTTCCCCTCCGCCCAGGTCACCGCACTCGCTTCGGTAGCCCGCATCATCAATCGTCAGTTTTTTGGAAAACTCGATCATTGGGAAAAAGTTATCGGAGCTACCAATGTATGCCGAAAGACCGTCAATATTGAGCCTCTAAGCCAGAACCACATCGAGCTGGAAGGGGAGCAGATCGAGATTATTCCAGAAGTGATGGGCGACCTCAAATACAATTCAGTGATCTGGATCCCTTCCATAAAGACCCTCTACGGCAGCGACGTCCTGTTTAACCAGGCGCACCCCTTTACCTGCGAAGTTACGGCGGAAGAACGTCAGCAATGGATACGGGATATTGAGCAGTTGGAGAAGCTGGGTGCCGAGGTTACCATTCCCGGCCATCAGAAACCGGGCATGCCTTTCGATTCCTCTTCGTACAGTTTTATGAAAGATTACCTGCTTGCTACAGAAGAGGCAATAGCCGAAACCAAAGATGAGGGTTGAGGCAATAGCCGAAACCAAAGATGAGGGTTGCTTCTATTATGCCATGGTCCAACGCTTCCCGGAAGCCAACCTTTTTATCAGCAACGAAATGAATGCAGGGGTCTTCAAAGGCGGCAGGAATTGGAACTGGAAAGACGAGTAAGAGAAGTCTTGGAAGTTGACTGCGCCACTTTGAGCGAGTGGTAAGGCATAGGTACGTCGGGCGTGGGTGATGCTGACGATATGCAGCCTAGATAGAGCTTGGCGGGAGGTAGCTACATGATGACGGACTATGAGGCCCTAAAGATAAAGGTGCAAGAGCTGGCCGAACGGGATTGGGATAGGCCGGCCATCGAGGCCAGGTACAAGAGACTGGCTGCGGAGGGGATCCCCAGGAAGAAGCTGGACCGGGAGGAAATCCTGGCCAACAGGGAGCAGATCCTGGATCGCGTTCAGCGACGGGCTGAGGAGTACAACTTTCTGGCCTGCAATTGTGCCCGGGGTACCGCTCTGGCCCTGCTGGAGGAGTTTGGCCTGGGCAACATGGAGATTATCAAGGCCCTGTCCCCATTTCCAGGCTTTGGGGGGACCGGTTGGATGTGCGGAGGCGTAACCGGGAGTCTGATCGCCCTGGGGCTCTACTTTGGCAATGAGGATATCCTGGACTATGACGCCGTGGGGGCAACGATCATGGCGGCCCGAACCTTCATGCCCCGCTTCGAGGAGCAAGCAGGCTCTGTCGTATGCCCCAAGCTACAGGAAGAGGTGATCTTTGGGCGCTACATGGATCCTGCGGCCAGCCCGGAGAACATGGAGGCCTTTGCGAAGGCGCAAGGGTTTGAAAAGTGTGGCCTCCTGCCGGGGATCGGGGCCCGGATTGCGGCTGAGATCATGATTGAAAGCCTGGAGTCAAGTACCAAGAATTAAGTTTCGAACCCCTATCATACCGCGTTGTGGAGTCTGCTGGTCCCCGGTAACTTGTGGGTAAATGCCAGCCCACTAGTGCTTGACACAGCATGAGAAATCAGTTACAATATCGAATATCGAATATCGAATATCGAGAGAAGAACAGGATCATCAGCTATGGTAGCATCTTTCATCACCTACGGCAACGTTCAGGACGCCGTCGTGGATGGAATCCGGGACATGATCCTGCAGGGCCACCTCAAGCCCGGAGACCGCTTGCGCCAGGATGAATTGGCCAACACCTTTGGCGTCAGTACGATGCCAATCCGTGAAGCTTTGCGCCAGTTGCAGGCAGAAGGCCTGGTCGTTTTTCGCCCCCGTCGCGGCGCAACCGTCGCTAGCCTGTCTGCCTCTGAGTACGAAGAGATCTATCTTATCAGAGAAGCGTTGGAGACACTGGCGTGCCGTTGGGCAGCGGAAGATTTCGACCGGATCCCGATCGACCGACTGAAGCTCCTTTTGCAGGAAATTGAGGCAGCGGAGGCAAATCAGGATGACGTCCATCGGCGCATGCAACTGGTGCGCGCCTTCTTTTTCACCGTTTTCGAGGCGATCGAAAAAGAACACCTCTTGCGTATCCTCTCAAATCTTTGGGATCTTTCTCAGCAATACCGTCTCTACTTCTCATCGCTTCCTGAGTTTGTTCCACAACGACTCACGAACTATCGAAGCATCTATCAAGCTTGCCATGATAGGGACCCAGAAGCACTGCTCGGTGCATTCCGTGTGATATGGGCTGTCCGCGAGCATAGGCTTATTCCGCGCGTGCGCGAAGAAGAAAACAAAAGGCAAACGACAGGTGGAGACTGATAGGCAGGTTAAACTACGGATCGACGTCCTCTCGCTTGACTTTGGCGGTCTCAGAGCCCTTGACCAGGTGAGCCTGGAGATCAGGGATAACGAGATACTGGCGATTATCGGACCGAATGGTGCCGGCAAGACCGCTCTCCTCAACTGCATCAATGGCTTCTACAAACCTCAACAAGGTGAGATATACTACAACGGGCAAAGAATCACCCGTATGCGCCCAGACAAGCTGGCCAAACTCGGCATTGCCAGAACCTTTCAGAATATCGAGCTGTACACCGGGCTGAGCACGCAAGACAACATCATGGCTGCCCGCCACGTGCTGATGAAACAGAATTTCGTCGCCGGTGCACTCTACTTTGGCTGGGCACGCAAGGAGGAGATCGAGCACCGCAAGACGGTAGAGGAGATCATTGATTTCCTGGAAATGGGACCGATTCGAAAGAGGATTGTTCACGTTCTGCCATACGGGATGCGGAAAAGGGCCGAGCTGGGAAGAGCCTTGGCTCTGGAACCAGCAGTTCTGCTTCTTGACGAGCCTATGGCCGGAATGAACCTGGAGGAAAAAGAAGACATCGCGCGCTTTATCATTGACGTATTCGAAGGACAGGGAGCCACATATCCCAATACACCGGTCCTGAGGGATGGGATTCGTTGTATTGTCCTGGTCGAGCACGATATGGGCGTGGTCATGGATATCGCCGACAGGATCATCGTCCTCGATTTCGGGCGCAAAATCGCCGAGGGCACCCCGGCCGAAATCAAGATGAATCCCGAGGTGATAAACGCGTATCTGGGACAGGAAATATAGGAAGACAGAATGCTACAGGTGAATAATATTGAAGTCTTCTATATGAATGTTATCCGCGTGCTACAAGGCGTATCCCTGGAAGTAGGGGATGGCCAAATCGTTGCCCTGCTCGGGGCGAATGGCGCGGGCAAGACGACTACCATAAAGGCCATATCAGGGTTGCTCAAGACAGAGGAGGGAGAGATAACCGCCGGCAACATTGATTTTGATGGCCAGAGGATAGACAGGCATGGTCCCGAGGATATTGCTGCTATGGGCATAAGCCAGGTTATGGAGGGGCGGAGGGTTCTTGAGCACCTTGGGGTTGAGGAGAATCTACTCGTAGGTGCTTACCGTCGCAAAGACCGGCCTGGAGTCAAGGCCGACATAGAAATGGTCTTTGACTACTTCCCCCGGCTCAAAGACCTCCGCCGCCGGACGAGCGGCTATCTGTCTGGCGGCGAACAGCAGATGCTGGTGATAGGACGGACACTCATGGCCCAGCCCAAGTTAATGCTCTTGGACGAGCCCTCGCTCGGTCTCGCCCCACTGCTGGTGCAAGAAATCTACAGGATCATCCGGCGAATCAACGACGAACAAAAGATGGCCATACTGCTTGTAGAGCAAAACGCCAGAACTGCTCTTGGTATCGCTGATTATGGGCATGTCATGGAGAATGGCAAGGTCGTTCTGAGCGGTCCGGCTGAGATATTGAGGGATAACGAAGACGTCAAGGAGTTCTACATGGGGCTCTCGGCTGTTGGCTCCAGAAAAAGCTATCGGGAGGTTAAGCACTATCGGCGCAGGAAGAGGTGGCTCACTTAGAAGAATAGCGTGAGGGGCAATGACCACCGAGAGAGAGCAAGCGCACAGAGAAAAGGGTGATACCTGGCCCAAGATACTCAAATACAACTATGAAGAGTATGGCGAGGCTCGTGTAGCTCTGCGCTATAAGCGCTACGGTGTCTGGCAGCGTTATACCTGGAAGGACTATTATCTCAACGTCAAATACCTGGCTCTTGGCCTACTATCCCTTGGCTTCGGACCTGAAGACAAGATGCTCATTGTTGGGGACAATGCTCCACAGTGGTATTATGCTGAGCTGGCTGCCCAGGCCAACCACGGGGCCGCAGTGGGTGTATGTCCAGATTCGACTCCGTCGGAAATAAAGTACTTTGCCGAAAACTCCGAAGCCAGATTTGCCGTGGTTCAAGACCAGGAGCAGGTTGACAAGTTCCTTGAAATCAAGGAGGAGCTGCCCCTCCTTGAAGCGGTTGTCTACTGGAACTACAAGGGGCTGGCCCACTATGATGACCCGATTCTAGTAGATTATCAGCAGGTACTCCAACTGGGGGAGAAGCAGGAAGAGGCAAGCTCTGGGCTCTATGAGCAAAACGTAGAGGCTGGTAGTGCGGATGATGTCTGCGCTATTGTCTATACCTCAGGAACCACCGGAGCTGTACCCAAAGGAGCCGTCCACACCTTCCGGACCATGAAGGCGGGTGCCGAGTATCATCTGCATCTCGACCCGTGGCATGAACGTGACAATAGCCTTCCCTATCTGCCACCGGCCTGGATGACCGAGCAATGGCTCACGATCGGTTGTCACCTACTGTCAGCCAGCATCCTGAACCTCGCCGAAGGGCCAGAGACGCAGCAGCAGGATGCCAGGGAGATAGGACCGAGTATCGTGTACCATGGAGCTCGGCTGTGGGAGGATTGGGCGGCAATGGTCCAGGCCCGGATTTCAGGTGCTGATGCTATCAAGAGGTCCGCCTTCCGCCTGTTCATGCCCATTGGCTACAAGATGGCCGATCTGAGGACTCGGCACAAAAGGCCCAACCTGTCCCAGAGAATGCAATATGCATTGGGCCAGATCATCCTGTTCCGCCCCATCAGGGACAGTCTTGGTCTGTCAAACGCCAGGATCTGTTACTCCACCGGGGCCACACTCAGCCCGGATGCTCTCAGGTTCTACCATGCCCTGGACCTGCCTCTCAAGAGCCTGTATGGAACTACAGAGGGGGGAGCCCTGACCGGCGCCCGGAACGATGACATCCGCCTGGAGACTGTGGGCCCCGCTCATGAGGGAACCGAGGTGAGAATCGCTGACGATGGTGAACTCGCCTACCGGCAACCTGGTGTTTTCGTGGGTTACTACAAGGATCCGGCCAAGACTGCAGAGATCCTTCGAGACGGGTGGTTCCATAGTGGAGCCAGCGCATCCATTGCGGAAGATGGACACATTGTCTTTCTAGATAGGACAGGAGATGTGGTTGAGTTGTCCAACGGCGACAAGCTGGCCCCTCAGCTTGTTGAGAGCCGGCTGAGGTTCAGCCCCTATATCAAGGATGCTTGGGTCCTGGCCTGCCCGGACGGGGGCTACGCCGCGGCGATTATAATCATTGACTATGACAGGGTAGGCAGGTGGGCTGGACAACGGAAGGTGGCGTTCACTACCTTTGCCGAGCTGTCCCAGACGCCAGAGGTCTACGAGTTGGTGAAGAGGGACATAGACAGGATAAACGAAGCTTTGCCGCCGGACGCCAGAGTGAAAAAGTATGTCAATCTGCACAAGGAATTCGACCCTGACGAGGCCGAGTTGACCAGAACCAGGAAGCTGAGAAGGGCGTTTCTGGAAGAGCGCTATCGCGAGCTTGTCGTTGCCATTCAGAGCGACAGGTCCGAGGTGCCCATCGAAGCTGAAGTTAGGTACCGCGACGGTCGGACGGGAAAGATAACGACCACCATTCGCATACAGTCTGTTGAAGGAGCTGCCTGATGACCTTCCTTCTCCAGTTGGTGATAAGTGGCTTTGCCAACGGTATGGTGTACGCCCTCGTGGCTATAGGCCTTGTTATCATCCTCAAATGCTCTGAGGCGTTCAACATCGCGCAGGGGCATTTTGTCATGATTGGGGGATACCTGGGATACACCTTCTTGGTCTATTTTGGCCTGCCAATATGGGCCAGCTTGCTGCTCGCCATCGCAACTGCCGTCATCATGGGCTTGGTGATAGAACGCCTTACCCTGCGCCCTCTAGTGGGCCAGCCGGTCCTAGCTATCATCATGATGACCATCGCCCTCTCCGTTGTCCTTGAGGGGCTGGCAACCCTCATCTGGGGAGGCGAATACAAGTCCTACCATGGCGTGTTGCCGGCTGTAACCTTGCAGCTTGGTGAGCTATCCGTTCCCTCAGAGACCACGATCATGATCATCGTCTCGATTATCGCTGTCGCTGTTCTCATGCTTCTCTACCGCTACACGAAGAGCGGACTGGCCATGAGAGCCACCGCTGATGATATACAGGTAGTACAGAGCGCAGGGATCCGGGTGACTACAGTTTACGCCCTTTCCTGGGTCATCGCCTCGGTTGTGGGTGTCATCGGCGGCATTCTTCTGGGTGGCATATCGGGCGTCATGGTATCACTCTCTGCGGTTGGCATCAAAGCATTCGCTGTAGTGCTGCTGGGGGGGGCGAATTCCCTCAAGGGAGCTATTGTAGCCGGAATCATACTCGGCGTGCTGGAAAACGTGTCGGCCGGGTACCTGGACCCGTACTTGCCTGCCGGAAACCTGGCCACGGTCTTCCCGTTTGCTGTGATGCTCTTCGTGTTGGTTGTCAGGCCCTATGGTCTGTTTGGGCAGGTCCGGATAGAAAGGATCTAAAGCATGGATCTACCCTGTGGAACCTTTTCCGAAAACTATGCGCAGGACATGGGCATCCTCCGCACCAAGTCGCAGTGGATAATGCTGACTGCCTTTCTCGTCCTTCTCTTTGCCTGTCCACTGTTCTTCAGTGATAGAATGTTGACCATACTGACCATAATCGGCATCACCATTATCAGTGTTCTCGGACTCTCCATTCTGAATGGCTATTGTGGTCAGATCTCCATCGGGCATGCCGGCTTCATGGCCGTGGGTGCCTATACCTCGGGCGTGCTATGTGCCAAGCTCGGCTGGTCGTTCTGGGCAGCCCTGCCCTGTGCTGCTCTTGCTGCGGGAGCAGTAGGGCTGATCTTCGGCTTGCCGTCACTGAAGATCAAGGGCTTCTACCTGGTCATGGCGACCATTGCCGCCCAGTTCATCATTGTCTGGTTTATCCTCCAGCTACGCAGTATCACTGGCGGTGCTGATGGTTTGGCCGTGCCCAGACCTTCAATCGGCAATTTTGTATTCAGATCCAAGAGCAGCTATTTCTACCTGGTGATGATCATCACCTGCCTGGGCATATTCCTGGCTCAGAACATAACCAGGACCAGGGCAGGCAGGGCCTTTGTCGCCATCAGAGATAATGACCTGGCGGCTGAGGTCATGGGGATCAATCTTTGGGCCTACAAGCTGCTGGCGTTCTTCATTGGCTGCGTCTACGCCGGTGTAGCTGGCTCACTGTTGGTTCATTATGTTGCCTATGCCACGCTCGATCAGTTTCCCTTCATGAATTCGGTCTGGTATCTGGGCATGCTCATTGTCGGTGGTATGGGGAACACCACAGGGGCCATCTTGGGAGTGGTGTCCCTCAAGCTGCTGGACGAGCTGGTCATCATTGTCGGGCCCATGCTGTCCAGCTTTGGGGCTCCCCCTCAGGCAGCGGCTTCACTCGGCCTCATCATGCGCGGCTTGGTGATTATCATCTTCCTCATCTTTGAGCCGCGAGGCTTGGTCCATCGGTGGGAGAGGGTCAAAGCGTACTTTAGACTGTGGCCTTTCGCCTATTGAAGCAATGAAAGGGGGTGATCCAATCCACTAGGATTCCGCATTTGTGAAGCGGACGACGAGAGTCAATCTTGCCAGAAAGGAGAGAGGAATGAAGGCGAATGCGTGGAAACTATTGACGGTACTGGTCGTTCTGACCACACTGGTCGCAGGGCTGTCGGCCTGCGGCGCCGAATCGGAAGAAGAGGTGACTCTATATATCGGTGGTGCTATGGCACTGACTGGTGCCTATGCCGAGGACACGGCAGCAGTTCTGGCTGCCTACGAGGACTATGCCAAGTATGTAAACGAGACAAAGAAGCTGGCTCCGTGGCTAGACACGGAGTTCCCGGCCAATGTGACCCTGCAGGTGGAGTGGCGGGACGATGAGCTCAACGTGGAAAAGGCACTGTCTATCTACGAGGATCTCAAGGCCAAGGGAATGCTCGTCTACAGAATAGGGGGATCACCACAGGCGCTGGCACTGATGGACACGCTCAATGAGGACCGCATGGGTGCTCCCAGTATGGCCACGGGTCCCTATCTCTTGTCTCCACCAAAGACGATTCTCACCCTTTACCCCATCTACACTGATAGCCTGGTAGCCGTGGCCGAGTGGTTCCTGGAGAACTGGACGGAAGACAGGGCGCCCAGGGTCGCCTACTTGACCGCGGACAACGCCATGGGTCAATCCATCGAGATACCGGAGTTTCAGGCCTATCTCGAGGGACTGGGATACGAGTTTGTTGGCAGCCAGTACGTGCCTCTGGTGCCCACCGCTCCGCCGACCACCCAGCTTCTATGGCTGAAGGAGAACAACGTCGACCTGACACTGGGTGTTATGATCAACCCCGGTTCACAGCCGACCATAAAGGAAGCCACCAGGCTGGGCATGGGCCCCAATTTGGACTACAAGATCACCTTTGCCTGTGCTACGCCCAGTCACCTTCAGGTGTTCCTTCCGGCTATGGGCGACTTGGGTGAGGGTTTTGTAGTTGGTGGTGGCTATCCCTCTTGGGACGACCCCGCCCCCGGGATGGCGTTCGCCCTCGAACTACAGGACAAGTATCGCCCCGACGACAAGGTCACCCACATCATGTATCCGCACGGCTTGGTGGAGGCCATGGTCCAGGTCGAGGCGCTGCGGCTTGCGATGGAAGAAGTGCCCGTCGGCGAGCTGACGCCCGCTGACGTGTTGGAGCAGGGCTTCTACAGGATTAAGGACTTTGACGCCGGCGACATAACCAGCTCACCGCTGACCTATGGTCCGGATGACGTCGAGGGCATGGATACAGTTCGTGTTCAGCAGATACAGGATGGCAAGATCGTAGAGGTAG
>SMTZ1_10006541_pt1 | contig 11957 bp, 10 predicted proteins | sample DeeMarSWOR136_30_FD_25667 | JGI IMG/M metagenome (IMG submission 25667) | reverse complement strand
TCTTCCCTCGAAAACGTGGAAACGAACTTGCCCAGCCTCCTCTAACTCAGTAATATAAGAGGAAATCGTTGCTCCACTGAGACCTGTCATAGATGCCATTTCTCTTACCGACATAGGGCTTGCCTCCAAAACTAGCATGAGCCAACATTTAGTAAACTCATCTTTGATCACTTCGTCCACGGCCTTATCTAGCTTTTCAGTAGCGATTTTCTCGCCATAGATATTCCCATGCTCGTTTAGATTAAGTTCATTTCCTAATAGCCACCGAACTTTGGCGTTTTGCATCGTTAGTTCAGCAGCATGTAACTTCTGAAGAAGGAGAGCATCCTTGTCAAGAGATCCCTCTTGCCTAATCCTTTCCGTAAAAGTCGTAATTATTTGACCAAATTTTGTGCCCTCAGCTGCTGATGCCCAATCTATACAAAGCCTTTCCGGAGCCACCCCAGCGATCTCGAGCAGATTCTTCAATCGGCGCATTTTTCTTTCCGCGTGATAGTTCCCGATCTGGTAATGACAATCTCCGAGATGGCAACCTAATACCAACACTCCATCAAATCCGTAGAGAAAACCACGAACAACAAAAAAGGGGTCTACCCTAGCCGAACACATTACCCTGACCACACGAACATTTGGCGGGTATTGAACTCGAGATACACCTGCCATATCAGCTGCAGCATAGGAACACCAGTTACATAGAAAAGCCAAAATTTGCGGCTCAAAATTGTATGCCATATCTTGTTCAAGCTGTGGCTAAAGTTTCAATTTGAGCTGTTAGCTCTTCACTCCTGAAGTGCCCCATGGTAATTGCAAGTTGAGGACAGCTTGCGGCACAAAGTCCACAACCTTTGCACGATGCTGCAATTGTTTCGGCTTTGTGTACACCATCGCGAGAGACCAACCTGATAGCAGCAAAGGGACATATCGACGCGCAGAGTCCACAGCCAATGCACGCAGCCTCATCAACGTGTGACACTATAGGTTCGACGCTTACGAAGCCTTTAGCTAAGGGAATAGCCGCTCTCCCAGCAGCGGCAAGAGCTTGTGCAATCGATTCCTCCATTGGCTTCGGCGAATGAGCAAGCCCAGCCATAAAAATACCATCAGTCGCGAAATCAACTGGTCTAAGTTTAACGTGAGCCTCCAAAAAGAAGCCATCTTCATTAAGAGTCACTCTTAGTGTTTTTGCCAATGCTTTACTGTCTTCGTTTGGGACAATACCACAACTAAGTACCACTAAATCAGGCTCGATTAACACATCTTCGCCGAGCACCTCATCAAGAACTTTCACTTTTATGGAAACATTGTCGTGGATGACCTCAGGTTTGTTCTCATCGGTGTATCGTATGAAGATCACACCCATTTTTCTCGCTTTCTGATATATTTCCTCCTTAAAGCCGTAGGTACGCAGATCTTTGTAAAGTATGTAAATATTGGCAGAAGGGTTCATCTCCATTATTATCATTGCATTCTTAACTGCCTGAGCACAACAAAGTTTGCTGCAATAAGGCCGCTCCTCCGTCCTCGAACCAACACACTGAATCATCAGTATATTTTTGAATTTCTTACCATTCAATGTGCCTGCAGCGAGCTTCTCCTCCAGTTCAAGTTGTGTAATCAAACGGTCACTCTTTCCATATAAATACTCTGATGCATGATACTCATTGCCTCCTGTGGCTACGATAATCACACCATGTTCCAAAACTATGTCTTCGTCTTTCACTAAAACCCTGCTTTTGAAGTTACCAACATATCCGCTAACTTCCTGGATCGCAGCGTTCTTATAAACATGGATTAACTCGTTTTGCTCCACCTTCGCTATCGTTTCGTTCAAGAATGTAGAAACATCACTTCCATCTAGAGTGTAATGAACCCTCCGAACGTTGCCTCCCAGCTTATCCGTCTTTTCGATAAGAAAACACTCAAATCCCTGATTAGCCAGCTCCAGAGCAGCAGTCATTCCAGCGATGCCACCGCCAATAACTAGGCCTTTGGGAACTACAGGGATAGTTATTTCTCTAAGGGGGCTAATTAACCTGGCTTTGGCTATTGACCCTCCCACCAAGGCTTTGGCTTTTTGAGTAGCTTCTTCAGGTCGATCTCTATGCACCCAGCTACATTGATCACGAATGTTTGCCATCTCGAAGAGATACCTATTAAGTCCAGCCTCTCGTATAGTCTCTTGAAACAGCGGCTCGTGGGTTCTAGGAGAACAAGATGCCACTACTATCCGGTTGAGATTATGCTCCCTTATCGTCGCTTTTATTTTCTCCTGGGTATCTTGGGAACATGTGTAGAGGTTGTCTTCGACATATACCACGTCTGACAGAGTCCTCGCATATTCAGCAACTTCAGCAACATTTACAACCCCCCCAATGTTGATGCCACAGTGGCAGACGAAAACGCCGATCCTTGGCTTTTCCCCCTGGATATCTTTCTCCATTGAGTATTTCTTTTTCTTGGTAAGAGTATTCCGAGCCGGAGCAAGGATAACAGAGGCACGACCTGCCGCCCCATTAGCCTGCATTACTGTCTCCGGTATATCCTTAGGTCCCTGATAAACACCAGCGACGAAAAATCCAGGCCTTGAGGTCTCCACAGGGGAGAACATATCCGTATAGCAAAACCCATAAGGATTTAGCTGGATTCCCAGCTTCTTTGCTAATACAATACTTTCACGAGAAGGGTGAAATCCAACCGATAGGACAACCATATCACATTCATAAGTAGTCAGTTTGTCATTTTCCCCGAGGTATTTCACGATCAAATTCCCTGTGCTGCCAGCTTCTTGAACTTCGTACACCTTTGCCCTGACAAAAGCTACACCCTCTCTTTTCGCCCGCTCATAGAACCTATCAAAGTCCTTTCCCTGGGTTCTCATGTCCATGAAGAAAATAGTCTCCTCCAATTCAACAGGAGTATGCTCTTTCGCCACAATTGCTTGTTTTATGGCATATGTGCAACAAGCAGAAGAGCAGTAGGGATAACCCAAGCTCTCGTCTCTGGAGCCAACACATTGGAGCCAAGCGATTCTTTTAGGTGGCTTCCTATCTGACAGTCTGACAAGCTCACCGCTGAATGGCCCTGAGGCCGAGAGTATTCTCTCAAATTCTATACTAGTTACCACATTAGGGTACTTTCTATAACCGTAGTTGAACAAAGAGGCCGGATCAAATTCATCAAAGCCAATAGAGATAATGACCGCTCCGACGTTCACTTCGATTGTTTGATCTACCTGATCCAGGTCAATAGCCCCTCTCGGACAAAACTTCACACAAGCGCGGCAAGTGCCTTTGAGAAAATAAGCGCATAACTTCCGGTCTATCACTGGCATATTTGGAATTGCCTGAGCATAAGGAACATAAATCGCCTTTCTTTTGCCCAGCCCTTGCTCAAATTCACTCGGGGTACTCCAAGGGCACTTTTCTTGACAAATGCCACAGCCAGTACACAATGATTCATTCACCGAGCGAGCATGCTTCAAAATTACTGCCCTAAAATGCCCTGGCTGACCTTCAACGGTAAGAACTTCTGAGTAGGTGATTAGCTTGATATTGGGATGCCTTCCGCATTCAACGAGTTTTGGAGACAGAATACATATTGAACAATCACAAGTAGGAAAGGTCTTGTCGAGCTGAGCCATTACACCACCGATAGAAGGTGACTTCTCCACAAGATAGACATAATATCCGGATTCGGCGAGGTCCAAAGCTGCTTGAATCCCACCTATACCACCACCTACAACAAGAATTGCCCCTATTCTATCGTTTCCGTTTTGTTTGTCCACAAAGAACGCCTTTACTCTATAAACGTTTCACTGCGTCAACCGCAAGCTTGGAAAGCTCTCCTTCCCATCCTTTAGAGCGTGAATCAATAACCGTGCTCACCATCTCGTGGCGCAATTTTTGACAGAGGACATCAATTTCCTTCACCTTTTCCACAAAAGATGGAGCGACATGCTCTTCTCTAACTGCGATGCTCCTCAGAGCCTTCATAATATCGGCAAAGTCAACATTCTGAGGACAGTGAGCTTGGCAGCTATAGCATTGAATACAGAACCAGATGGTGTCTGAAGAAAGCACTTCTTTCCGCATCCCTAAGAGCACCATACGGATTATCCGCCGGGGATTGAATTTCTGGTCGATATCAGCAACAGGACAGCTTGCAGTACAGAGGCCGCAGGCGAAGCAAAGTTTAATATTTTCTCCTCCTGGCTCATTAGCAACATCGTACTTGAAGTTGGTATCTAGCTCATTCAAAACTACAGTCATTTTCGCCTCCTTAATTTCCACTCAGGGGAGGAATCTTATAGAAGTCCGGCAGCTTCCAGTATTTCAGGGACTTTTTCCTCCCGTCCGATAAACATAATGTGCACACCATCACAAATTTTCTCTTCCTTTATCTGCCTCATCATCCTAGCAGCTATTTCTATTCCTTTGGCAACCCCTGTTCCCTTGGGAGCTTGAGCCAGCTCATCAATCAGATGTTGAGGAATAAAAACACCTGGGACATTGTCGTTCATATACGTAGCCATCTTAGCGCCGATAACAGGTACTATGCCAGCAAGGATTTTAACTTCTACATCTATATTGCGGACGAATTCTGTAAATCTTTTCAGTTCATCAAGTTCATAAACCGCCTGCGTCTGAATGAAGCTCACTCCTGCCTTGAGCTTCTTTTCAACTTTGACAAGTTGTGGCTCGAGGGGATCGGCTGAAGGAGTACCTGTCGCTCCAATACAGAAGGCAATGCCTCCATCAAGTTCATTGCCGGCCATGTCTTTGCCTGAGTTCAAAGTATGAACAAGATGGATAAGCTGCACCGAATCGAGGTCAAACACTTGCTTGGCTTCCTTATGGTCACCAACATCAATGGAATCACCAGTAAGACAAAGAACATTATCAACACCTCGAGAATAAGCGAAAAGGAGATCGGCTTGAATTGCCAGCCGGTTCCTATCTCGGCAAGTTACTTGAAGTATTGGCTCGCCACCATGTTCTTTAATCAAGAGGCAAATTCCCAAGGAGGGATAACGCATCACAGAACTTTGGTTATCAGTCACATTTAGACCATCCACCTTATCCTTGAGAAGCGCAATATGTTCTATTGCCTTTGATACGTTGGAGCCTTTCACTGGCCCCACCTCAGTGGTTACCACGAATTTCTTCGTCTTGAGAGTTTTCCTAAAAGGTGTTGCCATCCTTCACCCCCTTAAGCTTTTATTGCCTGGACTCTGCCGGGCCTTTTCACTGCCCGATGATTTTTTGGTGCGTAGTATTCCCGCATCAGGTCAAGTCTACCTTGCTTCTCTAGTCTGCGATAAATCAGAACCCAAGCACAATCCTTGTCCGGGTCTATCTCGCACTTTCCTCCCTTTCGCGTACCCCCACAGGGCCCATTAAGAAGCCCCTTGGCACAGCGAACTACAGGACAAACACCTCCCGTCCGATCTAAGAAACAATCACCACAGGCACCACACATTTCCACCCAGAGCCCATCCTTTTCCGGCATCCCAATAAAGGTAGTGTTAACTGCTGGGAACACCGGCTTGTCCTCAAACATCTCCGCCATTGTTTGTACTCCCGACCCACAGGCTAACGACAGAACCGCCTCAACTTCGGCAACCTTATCCCTAATCTCTTCTACCATCTCCTTTTCACATTGTCTCTCCACCGTAGCCTCAAGAACCGAAATCTTCTTTCCTTCACTACTTGTGGCTAGCCTGAGCTGTGAGGCGAGCATCGCCACCTCCTTCTCCCCACCAACCCAGCAAACAGTGACGCATGTCCCGCAACCCGCCACAAGCACCTTCTTATAGGGAGCAACGAATTGCTTGATTTCTTCCATAGGTTTTCGTTCAGCGATTATCATCTTACCTCCCGGACTCTTTTGTTGTCTTGCTTATTTCACTCACTGCTCTAACAAATTTATAGGGTGCATTGGGACTGAGGTTGAACATGGCAACAGATCTACCGTCCACGCTAACTTCCTGCAGCAGAGTATTGCAATATCTCACCCTTTCCTTTGCCCTCGTATTCCCCGCGATGTGATGGCAAGCTCCTTCCTCACATCCCATCACCAGTACTCCCGCCGCACCCATTTCAAAGGCTTTGAGGATATGAAACACATCCACCTGGCCAGCGCAGGGAACTTGGATTATGCGCAGATTCTGCGGATAATGAAGTCCCAGTTTTCCTGCCAGATCAGCAGCATGATAGGCAGAATGTTCACAACAAAAAGCCACGTCGCGACCATCCAGTGATTCTCCGAAGGTCTCAATCTGCGCTAGAATCTCCTCGTCTCTGTAACCCTGAAATTTTATCGCCTTAGCCGGACATATAGCAGCACAAACACCGCAAGCGTAGCAAGCAAGGTCTGAAATCCCAGCAACTTCTTTGCTGTTATCTGCTTGGATCAGTTGGATAGCGTCATGGGGACAGACACGAATGCAAGTTAGGCAGGCCACACATTTCTGAGGATCTGCCTTCACTCTCTCCTCATCCACCAGAGCTTTTCCTGACGATAAAAGGTCGTGGATGTTCATCACCACGCTGGAAATATCTGTCAGTACGCGTCCTAAATCTGAGCCCCCTCGACATTCCCCGACAAGGAATATTCCCTTCCTCTCCGAGGCAACAGGATAAAGGTGGACATTTTCATCCTGCAAGAAGCCCCTGGAGTCTGTCCTGACGCTTAGCAATGAACTCAATGTTCCAACTTTCTCGCTAGGGAGATAGACCTCTTCAGCAACCAAGACATCACAGGTCAGGGTTATATCCTCCCCGATAAAAACATCCTGAGCTTCGATTCTCACCCGTCCATTCTCGGCAACAACCGTCGGTGGGACTTCACACTTTAAGAAGACCACCCCACAGTCCCTTGCCCCGTGGTAAAGTCTTTCTATCCCTTCGCTATCTACTTTGATGCTTTTGCAAAAGACATAGACCTCGCTGCCCCATATCTTCTTGGCCTCCAGAGCGTTAGATAGAGCCGCCACTGTTGGGAAGCGGGAATTTTCATCGGAAAAATCAAATACAAAACCCACGCTCTTAGGTTCTTTCTCCAGACTTGGGTCACCAAGCATACTGCGGAACTGCTGCTGTGAGACGATGTTCGAACTAGATGCAATCGCCGGATTAACAGCAAGCTTGGTCTGGTATCCTGTGGCAACTACTATCGCTCCATACTTGCGGAGAATTTCCCTTCCGCCCTTCCGTATACTGACGCTGAAATCTCCTACTCTACCCCCCACTTCTTCTACCCAAGCAGAGGTCAGGACCTCAATGTTCTTATCCGCTTGCGCCGCACTTATCGTTGTGCCTCGGTCAACACCATAGAAACTCTCCAATCCGCCGGTCCTTTCTCCCAAAGTAGCATCCTGCTGTAACAGGGTTGTCCGTAACCCGACTCGAGAGAGCTGGAGAGCCGTATTAATCGCCGAGAACCCGCCACCGATTACGAGAACCTCTTTGTTCACGGGAAACTCTTTCTTCTCCAACGGCTGGAGCAACCGAACCCTGTTCACAGCCATCTTGATAAGTTCTACAGCCTTTTCGGTGACATCCCCTTCGTGAGCCCAGGAGCATTGCTCTCTGATATTTGCTATAGACAGGAGATGACCGTTCAGTCCAGTCTTTTCCAACACTTCACGGTAAATATGCTCACTAAATTCAGGAGAGCAAGCAGCAACAACCACCCTGTCTATATTCTCTTTCTTGATACAGGAAAGCATCTTTTTCTTTCCTTCCTCGAGACAAAGGTTGGAACTCAACTTGATAGAGGTGATACCGGGCAACTCGGCTACCTTTTTGACAACGGCATCAAAATCGATGTTGTTTAGGGTTCCGCCGCAATTGCAGATGAAAATGCCTATTTTGGTTTTCAGTTTCACTGTCCTCTTTGATTACCTCATCTCTGGCTCGCACATCCAATTATTCTTTGTATTGCCTTTGACGCTGCCGCTATCCCATGGGCCACGGAATCAGGTATATCCTTGGGGCTCTGGCATGTCCCAGCAAGGAAAATTCCATCAACATTGGTTTCATTAGAATTGAGTGAATTGCCTGTTCCAAAGAAGCCATCGTCAGCCAAGTTTATGCCTAAAAGTCTGGCCAAATCCCAGGAGTTCTTTCCAGGAGAAATACCTACGGAAAGAACTACCATGTCAAAGGTGTCTCGACAGACTTTGCCTTGAGAGATGTCCTCAAATTTGACTTCAAGCTCGCCGGGTGCAGTCTGCAGGATTTCCACCGGCACTCCTCTGACAAATCGTATACTTTTCTTGTAGTCTTCGTGGAACTGAGCGAAGCCCTTCCCGGCAGTCTGCAAATCAATATAGAAGATAGTCACCTGGGTATCAGGATTCTGGTATCTGATTAGCCCGGCAAGTTTCATAGCATATTTACAGCACACTTGTGAGCAGTAATCGTGATCTTTGTCCCTGGAGCCAACACATTGAATAAAGGCAATGTTGTGAGGCTCTTTACCATTTGTGGGAAGTCTGAGATACGCTTCGCGAGCGAAAACCTTCTCCAAGTCAAGACCGGTTAATACATTCGGATATCTACCGTAACCCAAGGAGCCTTTCAACCTAGCATTAAAAACATCAAAACCAGTAGCGACAATGATAGCATCGGCTCTTAACTCTTGCTCCTTTGGCTTGAGGTCAAATTCGATAGCTTTAGTGGGGCAGGTCTTCTGACAGAGGTCACATTTCTCCCCTTTAAAGCGCAGACACCATCCTTCATCGAGAACATAGGAAAAAGGTGTCGCTTCAACAAAAGGTGGATGGATCGCCTTGGGAGCAACAGGGCAGACCTCGGCGCAAAGACCACAAGCTATGCATCTCTCTTCATCGACGTACCGAGGTTTTTGAATTATCTGAACGTGAAAATCGCCCAGCTCACCGCTAAGTTTCTTTACAGTGGAATTGGTTAAGAGCTTAATTTGAGGATGAGTTACCGCCTCTTTAATCTTATCGCAAACTACACAGGCAGAACATTTGGAACAGATATCTGTTGCTTTGCAGCAAAAAGAGGCACTGTGACCACCAACCGCTCCCTCCTTTTCTATTAAATAAACATTTATACCTGCATTAGCTAACTCTAACGCTGAAGCTATCCCTGATATGCCCGACCCCACAATTAAAACATACTTGTTCTCCAAGCTCATTCCTTAAACTCAATAAATCTTGCCATTTTATCCTCTTTTTACTTTTTAAGCAAGTCCTCCACCCTTTTCACTAATTCCTTAGGGTCAACTGGCTTTTGAAGATAATCCTCCGCTTCCATCATCATTCCCTCTCGCATGGAAAGATGCATTTTTTCTCTATCTTCAGGGTAAACTGTAAGCATCAACACAGGGATATTGGAGAAAAAATGGTATTTTTCGTTGGTTTTAAGTTCTCTGCAAACTTCAAATCCGTGCTTACCGGGCATTATCACATCCAGGATAATCAAGTCAGGTCTTTCCTCTACCACTTTGCGTAAACCTTCGTCGCCATTATAAGCACATACCATATCATAGGATTTAGGCTCAAGGATTTTTTTCACCAGTGTGTGCACATCAGGGTCATCATCAATTAATAAAATCTTAGTCTGTTTTGGCATCCTTTCCTCCTTTAGACAAAAGCTTCTCTACACGTCTGAGTAGAATGAAGGGTTCGATAGGTTTTTCTATGTAATCATCAACATCAAGTTTACGTCCCAGTTCCAACTCATAGCGCCGGTGACTGGATTCCTCCCTTACCGAGCTTATGACAAGGACAGGAATATCAGGATATTCTTTGTCCTGATTACTTCTTAATTCCTTGACTACAGCAAAGCCATCCATCTCTGGCATTAAAAGATCCAAAAGCATTAGATCCGGCTTGTCTTCTTTTACCTTCCTCAACGCCTCTCGTCCATCACAAGCCTCAATTATCTCATAAGAACGCGAGTTTAATACACTGGCAATTACCAGCCGCATATCAGGGTCATCATCCACTACCAAAATCTTCGCCATCTACTTCACTCCGTTTGTTTCGCTTTTTGGGCAAAATGAAGGTAAACTTGCTCCCCTTGCCTGTCTCAGGACAGGGACTGGTTGTCCATATTTTACCACCGTGACCCTCAATTATCCTCTTGCTTATAGAAAGCCCCAATCCAGCCCCCTTTTTTTCTATCTCCAGACCCTTATAGAAAGCGTCGAATACTTTGGGTAAGTCCTCGCTAGGGATTCCGATTCCGGTGTCAATTACATCAACCTGCAAATGATCTTTTTTTTCTTTTACCTTAACCGTTATTACACCGGCGGTAGTAAACTTGATAGCATTGGACAACAAGTTTGTTACTACTTGCTTAAGCCTACCAGCACTTCCAAGGATTATAGGAAGCTCTGGAGGTGCTTCAAAAACCAGTTGTAAGCCCTTTTCTACGGCTAAGGGACGCATTGTCTCAACGCAATCTTCTATTACTTTCGTCAGATAAAATTCTTCTGTTACGAACCTTCCGAAATCAACACGGGAAAAATCAATCATATTACTTATCAAATTGAGCAGGTCAGAAAGTCTCTTGCTACTCCTTTTCACTATATTTCTTTGCTCTTCACTCAATTCCCCGACAAAACCATCAAGCAAGAGCCGATTGTAGCTTTCCGCTGCAGCCAGGGGAGCCTTCAAGTCATGGAAAATAACAGATAGAATACGTTCCGCAGTTTTCTTGGTATTCTCTAGCCTCGAAGCCACCACTCTTACAAGGTTATTTGCCACTTTGTAACCCATTTGGGGGTTTTCATTCAGCAGGGCTTTAAGCTTATTTCCGTCCAAGGCGACAATCTCAGTCTTCTCCAGACACCGACCCGAAGAAGTAAGAACATGAGGTTCCATCAGTGCTGACCAGCAAAAACTGGCACCAGGGGATAACACGTCAATTGTGGCTCTTTCAACCGAGCTACGGCTTATAGCAAGTTCTGTCTCCAAAGCTACTTTGCCTGATTTAAGAGTCTGGACGTAACTGCACTGCACACCCTCGCAGAACATCTCAGTCCCCTGTTCATAGAATTGCTCCTGGCAAAGCGGAAGCAGTTTATCTAACTCAGCATCAGTCAAGTTATGGAATATCTCTGAAGATTTTAATGCTTCCTTAATTGAGTTTATCCCGGTTATTGTTCTCATCGGCCAACGCACATTATAACTGCTTTTTGAGATTACTGCAAAATTTAAAGACAGAGCAATTTTGAAATGTTGCCCTCGTCATGACATTCTGGCATACTGTACTAAAAGCTTACCGGGAGTTCAAAGATGAAGACCAAAAGCAATCTAGCAAGGGTACTAGAAAATGGGCAATTTGTCGTCACTGCTGAAATCAGTTCTCCCCAAAATACGGACTTCGAGACGATCAGGGAAAATGCCAATCTCATCAAAGATTATGTTGATGCCTTTAATGTTCCTGATGGACAGGCAGCAGTTGTGGCAATGGCAAGCTGGGCAGTCTGTCTTGTAGGTATAGAGGAGGGCATCGACGCCATAGCCCATATGACCTGTCGTGATCGAAATCGAATTGCCCTCCAGATGGACATCTTGGCAATCTCTGCTTCTGGTGTTTTGGAAACCATCCCGAGGCAAAGCCCGTCTTTGACCTCGATTCTATCCAGCTTATCAGGATGGTCAAGAAACTCAGGGATGAAAGGAAGTTTGACAATGGAGAGTCCATAGTGGGACCAGAGCCCAAGCTTTTCATCGGGGCAGCCCTAAACCCTTTTGCTCAACCATTGGAATCTGCGGTAGGTCGCCTTAAGGACAAGGTTACTGCTGGAGCAGATTTTGTCCAGACTCAGCCTATATATAACATTGAGGAATTCAAGAAATGGATGGAACTGCTTCGAGAAGAAGGATTACACAAAGAGGTAAAAATTCTGGCTGGAATTACTCCTGTAACATCTCTAGCAGCAGCAAGATATATGAAGACAAAAATCCCTGATGT
>SMTZ1_10021858_pt1 | contig 11958 bp, 8 predicted proteins | sample DeeMarSWOR136_30_FD_25667 | JGI IMG/M metagenome (IMG submission 25667) | reverse complement strand
GTACCGAAGTCCCACCAAAAGCGCCACTTGTATGGTACGTAGTCCGGGTGGTAGGGGCGATAGGGTCGCGGCCCCAGCCACAGGTCCCACCGGAGGTGCGGCGGAACGGGAGGAGTCTCCGTCGGCCGTACGCCGCCACCGCGATCGCCGCCGATCCAGACATGGACTTCACGCACGGGCCCAATCGCCCCCGCCTCGATCACTTCAACCATGCGGCACAGGTGGGTTTTCGCATGATGCTGTGTGCCCAACTGCGTGACCAGCCTGTTCTTCTTGGCGATCTCGGCCATCATGCGTGACTCGTGAATCGAATGGGCCAGCGGTTTTTCGCAGTAGCAGTGTTTTCCCATCTTCATGGCCGTCACGCTGGGAGCGGCGTGCGTATGATCGGGTGTGTTGACGACGACGGCATCAATCTGCTTGTCCATCTCGTCCAGCATCTTACGAAAGTCGTGGTATTTCCTGGCTTTTGGGAATCGGGCAAAGGCATCGCCGGCACGCTCCTCGTCCACATCGCACAGTGCGACGATGTTTTCCCCTTCGCGCGCGAAGTGGTTAAGGTTGGCGCGTCCCCGTCCGCCGACCCCGATGACGGCGATGTTGAGTTTCTCGTTGGGTGACTTGCTGTCGGCCCGTGCACGGCCGGCGGTCGCCCAGGCGCCAACACCCGCCAGAGCCGTGTTTCGCAACATCTCACGACGGTTGAGTCGATGCACCATCATCCGTTCTCCTATGATGAATGTCTACTCCATTGACGGGTACTCTCTCGCTCTGGGTCCCCTTCCTCCTCTATTGGAACAAACACGGGACAAGAGCAAGCACAAAACTCGGCCTGAGCCAGGCCGCCGCGATAGCCAGGTTCAGCCCCCGGCGCAATCTGGCCACGCTTGAATTGTTTGTTCCCGAACGGGGCATCATTATGGTTGCCAAACACGAGAACCAGCGATCGCAGAGCCCCGCAAGGATCTGGGCGACAATTGGCTGTTCTGTCCCGGCGGATCCGGGGGACAAACTGAACGGCGACAGGCGAATCGAATGGCGGCCTCGGATTTATCTTCTTGCGGATGACGACCTGTTATCACTAGCATAGATTTAGGGGCGAAGGTCGCTTTGCGATTGAGAAGCCGAACGTAGCGGCTGTAGAAGGATTGCCTCCGAGGAGAGACATCCTCGGCCATCGCGGACTCCTATCGTTGCCGTTGTTGCATCATAGACCAAGCTGGAGGAAATAAGAAAGGTTTCTTCTTCGCAAGCGACCACAAACACAATCGTGAAAGGAGAGCACTACGATGAAACGACGTGAGTTTTTCGCAGCATCCGCCGTGGCCGGGTTGGGATTGGGCACGGGAGCCGTGCCAAGTCGCGCGAGCATCTCGCCCGGCAAACAACTCCTCGAGCTGCGCCTCTACGACTTCGAGTCGGCCGCCAAGCAGAAGGCCTTCGACGACTTCCTCGCCGAGGCGGCGATTCCGGCTTTGAACCGCGTGGGCATCGAGCCGGTTGGCGTCTTTAAGATGCTGAAGGCCGACAATCCGAAACTGAAGATGGAGGCCGACAGTCCCAACCTCTACGTGCTCTTGCCCCACAACTCGCCCGAGTCGTTCATCATGATGATTGACCGGCTGGCCAACGACGGCGAATTCCTGGAAGCTGGCGCGGCCGTCCTCGAGGCGCCCCAATCCGACCCGGCCTACGCGCGATATGAAAGCTCGCTCATGCTCGCCTTCGACGGCGTCCCGAAGGTCGCAGTCCCAACCAAGGCCGACTCGCGTGTGATGCAGCTGCGTATCTACGAAAGCCACAATGTCGAGCGCGCGCTCATGAAGATCGCGATGTTCAACGAAGGCGGCGAGCTGGAAATCTTCCGCCGCTGCGGCATGAAGCCGGTCTTCTTCGGCCAATCGCTGATCGGCTCGAAGCTGCCCAACCTTACATACATGCTCAGCTTCGAGGACAAGGAAGCGATGGACAAGGGCTGGGCTGCCTTCCGCAGCGACCCGGGTTGGCTGCAACTCAGGAACGACGAGACGTACAAAGATACCGTTTCGAACGTCACCAACCTGATCGTCCGACCGGCCGCTAGCTCGCAGATTTGAGGCAGTTGCCGGGAAAACGGCTGCTTTGGCAGAGCACTTTCGGCGGAGCGAGGGGGTGCCATGTGGCGCGGTCTTGCCTCGCGCCGGGTCACGCGCAGGCTGCGAGAGTTGTTTAACGGAGACCCAACAAGAACGTCTCTGGCAATCAGGGAGTGTAGATCTGCTACGCACCCAGATCCGCGCTTGCCAGAAACCGAGGAGGCCGACGGAATTGGGATGCTCGTTCAAACGCATGAGCTAACTTGATTAGCGTCGGTTCGCTGAAAGCGCTTGCGAAAAACGAAATACCAACGGGAAGCCCGAAGACATAGCCGGCAGGAACCGTTATGTTCGGATAGCCGGCTATAGCGGCGGCAGATGAGCTGCCTCCCAGAAAATGGTCACCGTTGACGAGGTCAATGAGGCAGGTCGGGCCACCCGAGGGCGCAATGATGGCGTCAAGCCGGTCCTTGCGTATCGTTGCATCGATCCCCTCATCGCGCGAAAGTCGCCGGCACTTTTCGAGTGCTTCGAGGTAGGGTTCGCTCGTCAGCGGTCCCTTCTCTTCCGCCTCCAGGAAGATCTCCTGGCCGAAGTATGGCATTTCCTTTTCTTTGTTTTCCTCGTTGAACGCGATAGCTTCCTTCAGCGATCGGACGCGCGCGGTCGGTCCAAGCTCGGCGAGGTACTTGTTCAGATCGGCCTTGAATTCGTACAGGAGCAATTCATATTCTGAGCTCCAGAGTCGTTTTGCTGTTTCAACATTGGCAGGATCGATAATAGTGGCACCGCTTTGCTTCATCACGTCTATAGCCCTTTCCATCAGTGCATCCACTTTTTCGTGGAAGTCAAAATAGTTGCGAGCGACGCCGATCCTGGCTCCACGAAGGCCGTTTGGATCGAGGAATTGTGTATAATCTGAGTAGGCCTTGCCGCGGCTCTCACTCGTTATGCCATCTCGTGGGTCAACGCCCGTCAGAACGCCCAAGAACACTGCGGCATCGGCGACGGTTCGTGCCATAGGGCCAGCCGTATCCTGGCTATGAGCAATCGGAACGATCCCGGATCGACTGACGAGACCGAGTGTCGGCTTGATTCCAACGATGCCGTTTGCCGAGGAAGGGTTGATTATCGATCCATTCGTTTCCGTACCTAACGCCACCGCACAGAAATGTGCCGCGACGGCTGCGCCGGAGCCCGAGCTTGAACCGCCGGGGTTTCGGTCCAGCGCATAGGGATTTCGCGTCTGGCCGCCGCGCCCGCTCCAGCCGCTGGTCGAGCGCGTTGACCTGAAATTGGCCCATTCGCTCAGATTCGTCTTGCCCAGTATGATGGCTCCGGCTTGACGGAGCTTGGTTGCGAGAACGGCATCGCGAGGCACCTGGGAACCGACAAGCGCAAGCGAGCCGGCGGTCGTGCTCATCGTGTCGGCAGTGGCAATATTGTCCTTAATCAGTACAGGAACGCCGTGCAACGGGCCGCGAATATGATTGTTTCGGCGTTCATCGTCGAGCGCGTCAGCAATAGCCAGGGTGTCGGGATTAATCTCGATAATCGAGTTTATGGCCGGCCCGTGTTGGTCGAGTTTCTCGATACGCGCCAGGTACATTTCGGCAAGCGACCGCGCCGAGAACTTACCAGACTGCATCCCTTCCTGCATCTGGGAAATCGTCAGTTCCTCCGGATCGCGACTGGCGAATCCCGCCGACGGTGATAGCCGACATCCTCCAGCAACACCTGGCAACGCTGCGACGGCAAGGGCCATGGCGCTGCCTTTCACGCCATAGTGCAAAAACTCCCTGCGCTTCATGGTATGCCCTTCTTTTTGCCTCTCGTTGTCACCGTTCATAGTTGGATAATCCTCCTGGGTTGGACTATGGATATATTCTCATCAAAACCCAGCCATTCAGACGGAATCGAGGCCAGCTCACGCGAGGATCAGGAATCTTCTAAAAGCGCACGGGGCTCCGAACTGCAAGTCTTTTCATGTCCCCCATTCGGCGCTGTCCCCTGCACCGTGTCTCTGCGGCTGATATAGACCGCTGCATAAGCAATGGAACAAACCAACACTAAAGTGTCATTGCGAGGAGTCCGCCGTCCGGCGGACGACGAAGCAATCTCCTGGCCATACAACGGGATTGCCGCGCCGTACGGCGGGCAGACTCGCTTTTTGGCACGCGAGCGTTCCAAGAGGGGCTACCCGCAACAAATCCAGAAAAACCAAAGAAAAGGGTGCGGCGATCAGCCCCCACCCGTCGGGAAACGTGCCAGGACGGGATCTCCGAGAGGAACAGCTTGAAATCCTTGTGAGACGGGACAGACTATCGCAATGATGAGGCCGAGTTGGGAGATCTAACGCCTGGGTGATGGTAGGAGGAGGTACCTTAATGGAACGAAGGCCGTGCCTGTCCTGGTCCGCTGGAGTGGCGATCTGTCTTCTGCTGAGTGCATCCATCGATGGTTCCGCGGGCGCTGAGATCGTGCGTTTCCGGCCGCGCGACTCTCGGGCCATCGAGGTCTGGCGGATCACTCACGACCCACGGGCCCGCGATCATGCCAACTACCATAATACGCAGTGCTGGAGTCCAGAGGGGCGCCACATCGCCTATACGCACTACGGCGCCGACCAGCGCGAGTACGGTGCGGCATCGGCCGCCGAGATCCATCTGTTCGATCTTCACGAGAAGCGCGACCGGCTGATTGAACGAGGCTTGCATCCGCGCTGGGCAAACCGGCGCCCCTGGTTGTTCTACACGCGCCTTGTTTCCGAGGACGGCGCCCGCCATAGTCAGGGGACATGTGTCATCTGGTACGACGTGGCTGGCGGCCGGCGGACTCGGATCGCCTGTGGTCCGGTCGATCCCAAAGAGACCGACTGCGACGACCGGTGGCTCTACGGACTCTGGTCGCCCGAGGGCGAGCGACGCCGCGCGGTGCGAATTTCGATCGAGGCCGATTCGGAGCTGGAGATCCTACCGGGCGATTGGGGAGTGGGCTACAACTCGCTGTATGTGAATCCGACCCATCCCGTGATCGTCTCGCGCGATCACAACTATCGCGACTACTACTACGCCACCGAGGGCACGCACGACATCCCCTTCGTTGCGCGGCATTTTTTCGACCACGACCTCGCGGGCGAAAACCGCACCGCGCCGTTTCCGCTCATGGAGGGCTCGCATTTCTCTTGGAACGGCGATGGCTCGTGGTTCCTGGCCGGAAACGGTCCCGTGCGCGGCAAACGGTGGGACGAACCTCTGCCGTGCAACATCCACTGGCTGGCAAATATCACCATGGGTGACGTCTGTCCCTGCGGGTTCAGCGGCCGCTGGATCTGCGGCAGCACTGGCGGCGGACGCGGACCGTTGCGGCTGGCGGACACCCGGTCGGGCGAGGGCTGGGTCGTGATGCGAACCCATTCCTTCCTCTGCTTTCCAAACTCGGGGGACCACTCCGGACCGTACGACATCGATGCCAAAGGCAGCCCGGACGCCACGAAGATCGCTTTCGTTTCCACGTACAACTTGGTTGATGGTCCGGAAACCGAAATTACTGACAACGTCCGGGGCAACCGGATTGCCGTGACCTCGACTGATGGGTTTCCGGAAAGGGGCCGGCTGGTGAATCCGGCCGGATTCGGCGGCGAGGTCATCTCTTACGAGCGCAAAACACCGACCAGCTTCGAGGGCGAAAGGCAGCTGGCTCATCTCCTTCGAATCGCTGTTGATACCGGAGGCCCAACGCCCGCCGCACGGCGGGTCACCGCTTCCTCCCGCGAACATCCGGCGCATCGTTGGCGATATGGATTCACCACTCATTTGGCAGCGCTCGAGTGACATCTATGTCGCTATCGTTCGGCTACCCGATCCGCCCCACCTGAGGTTAAGATCGACCAGTAATGTCGTGCAGCTGATTCCGGGTGAGAACCACTGGGAAACGTTCGGCTATCACCTGTTTCACAACGGCGAAAGGACCACGAAACGACCGTTGCGACCCGGTGAGAATTTCCAGCTTCCAGCGAGTGGTCAACTGACGGCGGTGGCCGTCGAGTGGTCGGGCCTGGAAAGCCGACCGAGCCTTGCGGTTGCGCTCGATCGCCGGGCCGACTTGAAGGTCTTCGCAGAGACCCCGGCCGACTTCTCGTGGACCTTCGATCGGTTTCGCGTCGGCGATCGGGAAATTACCGCGGCCGAAGCCAAGCGAGTGCCCGAGGCGATTCGCGAAATCATCCATCTACACGACGGTGTCATCCACCGCGAGTGGTGGCGCCGCAGCAGGCCCGTCCGCCGCGATGATCTGAACGCCGAAGGCAAACCGATTCGCCGGCTGGTGTACGACGACGGGAAACTGGCACGGCGCGAGTACTATGACCGCGACGGCAACCATGTCAGCACGGAGATGTTCGACGCTGAAGGCTACATCACAGAGGCGATTCGGCATGGCGGGGAGCACTGGTCGTATCGCCGTGGCGTACCTTGGAAGTACATCCGCGGTTCGGCGGGATTCCGCCAGGAAGGCGATCGTTGGGTCAGGTTCAAACCTCGATGAGCTTCGTTGTCGGTTTTGCCAACGGGACGACGGGCGCCTCCAGCCATTTTCTCCGGCCGATGGGTCTTGCCCAAGGCGCTCGCCGGTGGGAAGATTCCCGTAGGCGAAACGGACACCGCGCCTAACGGTTGCTCTGCTTCCGAATCCTCGCTTCCATCTCGGCTGCCTCGTAACGCGTCCACGCCGAAGGCAAAACACCGAAGTAGTCCTGGCGATCCTTGTCAGTGATATCCGTTCTCTTGACCACGGCAGGGACACCCTCAGCGAAGCTGTTGTCGGGAATCACTTGATCGACGTGTGTCGCACTGCCGTTTGCCAAAATGGCGCCCTTGCCGATCCTTGTGTTGTAGTCGCAGCATGCGTTAAGGCCAACCGCCCCGCCATCGCCTACCCGGGTACCGTGCATCGTTGCGCCATGATTGATCCAACACCCATCGCCGATGATCGAACGGTCGGGCACCTCGGCCAGGGAACCGCCGACTTTGGCAGGGCGGCCCCCCTCGATATTGACGTTGTCATAGATGTGGGTGTAGTTGCCAATTCTGTTCGTTCCCCTGATGGTCACATTGCACCGGACGAGCGTGTGATGTCCAATGGTCACGTTGCCGGTTATGATCGTGCCGGCGTCGATCTTCGTGTACGAACCCACAGTGACTTTGCCTTCCAGGATCACGCTTGGATGGACATGTGCGGTTGGGTGTATGTCCATATTGCCCCATTTTTGAGCCGCCGTCGGCGAAGGATACAGCAAGGAACCTCCAACCAATGCCAGCGTGCCGCAGAACACAACAGCGCCCAACAATTTCGCTTGCCCAGTCATGGTCATCTCCTTTCTCTCTCAGGGCCTGTCTTGATTTTGGGCCTTGCGCGCTTTTTCTCGCCCTGATTTGACACAAATCCTGTTCGTCTCAAATGGACGTACAGGCTAAGAACACCGACGTTGCGATAGCAAGGATTTATCTTGCCAGCATAATGAACCGTGTCCTACTAGAGCCGCAGAAGGAGATGCCCGATGCGAGCTGGACTACGAATTTTCCTTGCCCTTGTCGTACTTGGTATCGGCGTACTTCGAGCGGGGGTGGCTCATGCGGCGGAGCTGCCGCCTGCGCCGGAAGGTTCGTTTAGCATCGCCGTTTTACCGGATACACAGCACTACCTAGGCTGCGGCACGAAGGCCGAGCCGGACAGCACCGACGAGGTGACGAACCCGGTATTCGATACTTACACTCAATGGATCGCTGACAATCTCGAGCGGCAGCGGATCGTGTTTGTCAGCCACGTCGGGGACATCGTTGACATCAATGAACCCGCGCAGTGGGAGGTTGCGCGCGGCTGCATGGATCAATTGCATGGTCGCGTCCCCTACGGGATATCGGTCGGCAACCACGACATGACAAGCACGGGAGATTCGTCGCTATTTCAGACGTACTCTGGGCAGTCGCGCTTCGAGGAGTTCGAGTGGTACGGCGGCGCCTTCCGAAGTGAAAGAGAGAGTCAGGCGATCTCGGGCAACAATGCCAACAGCTACCAGCTTTTCTCCGCAGAGGGCTACGATTTCGTCTTCTTCCATTTGGAGTGCAATGCGCCGGATGACGTTTTGGACTGGGCAAATGAAGTATTGGCGCAACACTTTGACCGCCGGGCAATCGTTACCACCCACATGTACCTGGGACCGAGGGAACGCCCGACGGATCCCAGCGACTACTTCGACGCTCCGAAGGGCGTCATGCTCTGGACGAAACGCCATGGCGACCGTGGCAACAGTCCCCAGCAAATGTGGGATAAGTGCTTCAGCCGACACAGGAACCTCTTCATGATTTTCTGTGGCGATCAAAGCAGAACCCAGGCCATGCGTCTGACCGCCCGTGGCGACCACGGCAACCCGGTCTACGCGCTTCTGTCCGATTATGGCGTTCACGGCTTGCGAGTCTACCGGGTCGTTCCGAGCGAGAACCTCATCTACGCACAGACCTACAACCCGATTGAAGGCGCACTCTGTGAAGGGACGGAAATCGTTCCCGACCGCGAGGAACACCAGTTTGTGCTGAGTTACGATCCGGCAAGGGCCAGAAGCAGCGTCTTCCTCTATAAATGATTAACGTTTGACCTCGACAAATTCGGCCTGCAACACGAGCAAGAACCGGGAAGAAACGATTGACATTGTCGGTCGCGGGCGACAAGGCGGGGCTGCCGTTCGAGGCGGCTGTCGCGAATGGGAGATTTGAGGACAGGGACAAGGTCTTGGACGCCCGCAGCACCCTATCTCGCAAGTGCCCCGGGAAATATCTGATGAGAGCCATATCGCGTTCGGCCCTTTTCCTGCTCGTAGCGGGCGTCATAGCACTTCGGGCAGTACCGGCGGAAGCGGCTGTCGCCAACGGCGGCTTCGAGGATCGCGGGAGGGGTCTTAGCGGCTGGACGCTGGTGTCGAGCCGCTCGGATGCTCCGCCCGACAGAAGGGCAAAGGGCGAAGCCACGGCGGAGATCGCCCCTGAGGCGCACAGCGGGAAGCATTCACTTCACATCCGCTGGGAGATGCCCGAGCAGGATTCCTGGGACAGTCTGTGGACGCTCACCAACTCGGCGCGGCTCGCCGTGAAGCCGGGCGAGGTCTTCACGGTCACGGCGTGGTTGAAAGGCACGAGCGGTTTCCGGTGCGGCAAGGTGTGGATGGAAGTGATGGGTTTGGCCGATGGCAAGGTCGTCGCCCGGGGAATCGGCAAGGATATGTGCAATGCCAGGAGCACCTGGCAGCAGTTCGAGGCTGTTGCGCGTGTGCCCGCGGGCTGCGAGGAGATTCAGGTCCGGTTCCGAGGCGGCCACAACACCGACCTGTTTCTGGACGATGTCGAGGTGCGGGCGGGGTCGCCGCCTCCGCGAGCAAAGGTGAGCAAGCCACGCGTGCGCGGTTTTGCGCGCGAGCGTATTGAGGAGAATCTCGATCGCGGGATTGTGGCCGTACCGATAGAGGGCAAGCGGGTTTACGTAGGATGGCGTCTGCTGGAAACGGACTCGCAGGATACGGCATTCAACGTGTATCGGCGTTCGGGCAAAGGCGTGCCAGTGCGTCTGAATGCTCAGCCATTGCGCACGACGACTGACTTCGTTGATGTCAACCTGCCGGCCGGCGGGCCGGAGGGCGGGTCGGAGGGTGAGTCGGAGTACTTTGTGCGGCGGGTTGTGGATGGCAAAGAGGAATCTGCCTCGAGAGCCGCCCGCGCGACGCCGTCGGCTCGAGGCCAGCCTTACATTGCCATCAATCTGGCGGGCGATTATGCCGCGAACAAGGTCGGGATCGGTGACCTGGACGGCGATGGCTGCTATGAGTACGTGATCAAGCAGCCGGATGTCAGTTTTGACCCCTGGATTGGCTCTCGGGCTGTCTGGCGCGCGAGCCCTGACACGTACAAGTTGGAAGCCTATCGTCAGGACGGCACTCTTCTATGGCGCCACGACATGGGATGGTCCATCGAGACGGGGGTATGGTTCTCACCGTTCGTAGTGTACGATCTGGACGGCGATGGCTGCGCCGAGGTGGCGGTGAAGGCCGGTCAGGGCGATCCACGCGATGCCGAGCGTCGGGTATGGACAGGGCCGGAGTATCTGATGATTCTCGATGGGAAGACCGGCAAGGAGAAGGCACGCGTCGACTGGCCGCCGCGCGAAGGGTACGTGACGCATGAGGCGCTGAACCGCAACCAGATTTGCGTCGCTTATCTGGATGGCAAAACGCCGTGTGTGATCGCAGAACGCGGCACCTATGACACCATCGTGTTGGTTGCCTACGAGTTCCACGCTGGCAATTTGCGGGAGCTTTGGCGCTGGCACGACCGTGAGGAAAAGGATCTTCTGTACACCGGCCAGGGCGCCCATTGCGTTCACGCGGCCGACGTGGACGGCGACGGTCGCGATGAGGTGATCATCGGCGCGGCGGTGATTGATGACAACGGCATGGGGCTGTGGACTACCGGCGACACGGTTGTGCCCAGTGGCAGTGTTTACGGTTGGAGCTCTGGCTCCGGCCACGGCCATCCCGATCACTGCGCCGTTGGCGATCTGGACCCGACGCGACCGGGCCTGGAGATCAACTACTGCCACGAAAAGGCCATGCCCGAAAACGGCATTTGTCAGGTGGATGCGAAGACGGGAAGAATCCTGTGGACACTGAGAGAAGCGACGGAGCATGCCCACACAGGGCTGTCCGCCGACCTTGATCCGCGATACCCTGGTGCGGAGTGCTGGGGCTGGGATCCCCAACTGGAGAAGGGGTGGTTGTTCAGCGCGCAAGGCGACAAGCTGCCTCCCAAGGAGAGGCTGGGCACTTGCGCCGCGTACTGGGACGCCGATACCCAGCGTGAGACCTGGCACAGGCAGAGCGGCCGGTTGATGGATTACGCGACGGGCCGCGAATGTGAACCCGCCATCGACGGCAAGCTGATCGCCGTGGCGGATGTGCTGGGCGACTGGCGGGAGGAAGTCATAGCTTGTGTCCCCGGCGAGCTGCGCATCTACACGACGACGATTCCGGCGGCCGACCGCCGTCTCTGCCTGATGCGCGATCCGATCTACCGGATGGACGTCTGCGAGGAATCGCAGGGCTACCTCACCATGCCGGGCTTGCGCGTTCTCCCCGGCACGGAGAAGGACGGCAGGCATCGAGAGTAGCGAAGAGCCCCTGGGAACAGCAGATTGGAAGTCCCGTACCCTTCAACGGCACAAATCCAATCGAGCCAGTTATTGACGTCACTGCAGCCATGCCAAGAGTGCCGGAATATCCGCGGAATGAAACAAGGGCGAACGCCCATTGAAACCGGAATAAAGAACTTGACCGGGGGGTCTGCAAAAGTCGAGAGTGACGTACACTTGGCACGAAAGGAGGTGCAGCGCAGTGAAACAACCTGGCAATCGGCATTGGGTTTTGATCTGTGTTCTTATCGTGTGCTTTGCGGTATCGGTTGTCCTCGCGGCGACCCCGCAGTTTGTTCTCTCCTGGTGGACGGTTGACGGAGGCGGTGGTCAAGCCATGGTGGGGGGACCGTACACCCTAAGCGGCACCGTGGGGCAGGCGGACGCAGCGACACTAACCGGCGGTGGATTCACCCTTGAGGGAGGTTTCTGGCAACGGCCTTCGAGGCCAACGGGGACGACTGCCTGGCAGTACTACCGTTGAGGTTTCAACACTTGGCTGCTATGGGGGAGTGTACATAGACAAGAAACATCCACTTGATCCGGGAGAAAGCGAGAGCCATGAAAACGCACAGGATCGCAAGACACGTATCGTGTGTAACCGTGCTTTTGACGATGGCGGCGACGACACTTTATGCCGAACCCGCCGGCA
>SMTZ1_10025717_pt1 | contig 11959 bp, 11 predicted proteins | sample DeeMarSWOR136_30_FD_25667 | JGI IMG/M metagenome (IMG submission 25667) | reverse complement strand
TGCTTCACCGTTTCATGGGCGTGAGGAGGGATCAGTTATACTGCAGATCCGAGAGATCTAACCCTGCGTTAGCTACTACTCTTTCCCTCAAGGAGACAAGAAAATGAATTACCCCCCTCTGTATCGTATTCGACAGCGGTTTGATAAAACATCCATTCAAGATGTCCCCGGAGCAATTCACCGAGAATTCTCTCGCCTCAATATTGCGAAAAATGTTCAGTCGGGCCAAAGGGTAGCTGTCGCCGTGGGATCCAGGGGCATACACAACCTCAGAACCATTGTGGCCACAGTGGTGGAATGTCTTCGAGACATGGCACTAAAACCCTTCATCTTCCCGGCTATGGGCTCCCATGGCGGGGCCACTGCCGAAGGACAGACAAAATTGCTCAACCACCTTGGCATTACCGAGTCTTCAGCGGGGGCACCCATCATTTCCACCACGGATGTGATTTCGGTGGGTCGATTGGATTCTGGGGCGGAAGTATTCGTCTCAAAGGATGCCCTTGAGGCCGATCATATAGTTGTGATTAATCGGGTTAAACCACACACACTACTGCGGGGTGAAGTCGAATCAGGTTTATGCAAAGTACTCACTGTGGGCTGTGGCAAGCATAAAGGGGCTTTGAGTATGCACAGGTTCGGTTTGGCCACCACCATCGTTCCCGCGGCACGAATTATTCTCGAGAAGGCCCCGGTCCTCTGTGGCTTGGCGATTGTGGAGAATGCCCTGGAACAGGTCCATGTGGTAAAGTTGGCCCTCCCTGAAGAATTCGTCGAGGTCGACACGGAACTTCTGAGAACTGCTCGAAGACTATTGCCAAAGATTCCCTTGGAGGACCTTGACATTCTCATCGTGGATGAAATGGGTAAAAATATAAGTGGGGCGGGTATTGATCCCAATGTCATTGGATTTTGGAGAAGGGAAGGGGGTCCCAGGGAGCCCGATTATCGAACCCTCATCGTGCTGGACCTAACCCCTCATTCGGAGGGCAATGCCATGGGAATAGGCATGGTGGACCTCACTACCCGCAAGGTGCTGGACAAGGTAGATCTCAAGCCATCCTATACCAATGCTGTTACCTCGGGAATCTGGCGCGGTGTGCGATTTCCCATCGCCCTGGAGAACGATAGGGCCGTCATCGAGACAGCTCTATCCCATGTTGTGGATCCGGACCACGTCCAGATGGCTCGAATCGTAAATACCCTCCACCTGGAGAAATTCTGGGCCACAGAGGCTCTGTTGCCCGAACTCAGGAAAAAAAAAGGCGTAATTGTGGACGGAAAACCCTTACAGCTTGAATTTGATGACGAAGGAAGATTACGCCCGTTTCAGAATAGACCCTACCATGAATGAAATGTGATCAGGCAACCGATGCTATGATATTACGAAACTCAATTAACCTGCAATAATGGATAGTTATACTCTATATCTTAGGTATTACATTAACTTGTCAGGGCGAGGATAGTCCCTTATTACTGGGCCTTAGCGAATTCTCGTTTAGCGAATTCTCGTCTTTCCTTAGAGATCAATCATTGCCCGTGCGGTCACCAGGCCATGACGAACAAATTGCTCTCCAATCCCACGGGTCGAGCCGGTGACAATAGCAACTTTATCCCTTAACCTCATGGAGAAACTCCCCTTCCAAGGCTCCAGAGATTGCTATTCCCTGACCGTATTTCAGCACCGATCAATCACATTCAATGCCAATGGATGGAGCCGCGCTGAGCCTTTTCCGCCATTTTTGAGATTGAGGATCCCAACGCTTCGGAACTGGCGGGTTGATAGCCCCCTTTCCCATAAGAAAAAATCGACCACGTGTGCTTTTCGGCTGCAAGAGATATTTCCACTTCGTTCCGAAGCATGGTAAGGACTTTTCCGGAATGACGCTTATCAAGAACTGCCTTGAAGACCTGCAATCACTGCCCTCATAAAAGCGGGCAGATCGTCGGGCTTCCTGCTGGTGATCAGGTTCCCGTCGACAACGACCTCTTGATCAACATAGTTTGCCCCTGCATGGATCAGGTCATCTTTAATGGCGAAAAAACATGTTACGGTTTTGCCCTGAACGATTTCTGCCGAGGCCAGCATCCAGCCCGCATGACAGATGGCTGCCACCACTTTCCCCGACTCGAAAAGATCCTTCACCAGCCCCACCATGGATGGATAGCGGCGCATTTGATCCGGTGCGTATCCACCTGGTATGACGATGCCGTCGTAATCGGCTGCGGAAATCTTGTCAGCGTTGACGTCGACATCCACCTGAAGTCCCGACTTAGCCTTGTAGGTTTCGGAGCTTCCCGAGCCCACCACCGTGACATCTGCCCCGGCTTCTTTAAGCCGGTAGTAGGGGTACCAGAATTCGAATTCGTTGTACATCTCCTCGGCAAGAATGACTACTCTTTTTCCCTTCAGTTCCATCATCGTTCCTCCTCTCTCCTCATGGATACCTTCTTCTTTTACCAGGTTTTATACTGTTTACCTGTTTATCTTTTCAAAGAGAGGCCATTCAGCTTTTCATAGTACAGTGCTAGCCCACCATGATCCGCATCGTCATGACCCTCAGCTACGAGCACCTGCATCATTTCCATAACCTGGGAAGTCAGCGGCATAGCTGTATGGAGTTCCCTGCTGGTTTCCAAGACATTGGTAAGATCTTTGACATGCAGTCTAATCCTGAATCCAGGATCATATCTCCCTTCGAACATCCTTGGTGCCTTATCCTCCAGGCACTGGCTGCCAGCAAGACCTCCCCTGATAGCATTGAAAATCGCTTCGGGATCCACACCCGCCTTTTTCCCCATGATCAGGGCCTCAGCTACAGCGGCTATATTGACGGCGACGATGATCTGATTCGCCAGCTTTGTAGTTTGTCCGGCACCGATATCCCCTACTAAAGTAACGCTTCCGCCCATTACGTCCAGAATCTCCTTGCATTCCTCGAATATCTCTTTCTTCCCGCCTACCATGATAGCGAGGGTACCGGCCTCTGCTTTTTCCTGTCCTCCACTCACCGGAGCATCCAGCATTTCCACTCCCTTTTTCGTGAGTTCTTTGGCCACCTCCCGTGAAACGAGGGGAGCGATGGAGCTCATATCGATGAGAATTTGCCCTTTTCTCACGCCTGCGATGACACCATTTTCTCCAAGTACGACTTTCCTTACATCTGGAGAGTTGGGAAGCATAGTAATAATAATATCACTGTTTTCCGCTACATTTTTTGGCGAAGCACCCCTCTCTGCTCCGTGTTCTACAACTTCATTTAAGGCTTTCTCGACGATATCATACACTACGAGCTTATACCCAGCATCAATAAGGTTTTTGGCCATGGGTTTACCCATTATGCCCACTCCGACAAATCCAATTTTTTTCATCGTATTGGCTCCTTTCCAATTTTCATTTCTGATACGGTTTTGGGGGAGGTTTCTTTTATCCGTTACCGCGTCATGGTTTGTTCATCCGGTGCTCCCCATGAGCCTTGCCACAGGTCTTGGTTCTTTAATGATACAGTACTTCTCCAGGGATTTACAGGTTAGCGGAAGGTAAATACCTCAACGTCGCAGCCCATTGTAGGGTGACGAGAGAATATCTGTCAAGAAAAAAAGGGGAGGTCTCTGAAAAGGTTGCTCTTCGCTGCTGAAAGATTTCAGTGTTGCGGTGTTGCAGTGCTGCAGTCTTGCGATTAGGGCAGCTACCATCTTGATTCGAATATGTGATAAATGTGCGCCAGAGCTCCCTTTTCTAGTTCTCCATTGATCTCAAGGAATTCCCTCCATAAGAAAAGTTAAAAATTACTTGACAGATAGCTTCTATTCTTATAGCTTGGAGCTGACCCTTATGGAAGAGGGAAACAGATTGGGCCGAAAGGAGGTGGAAAATCGGGAAGTTCAGATGGGCTCAGGTGTTAAGAGAAAGGAGGGATAGGCAATGAAAGCAAAGAATGCAGTAGCTCTAGTTGTTGCCCTAACAGTTGTTCTGGCACTCGGATTTACCTTCCCAGCACAGGGGAAGGAAGCGTACAAGTATATCAACTGGAACAAACCGAAACCCATGACAGAGAGGCTGCTGGCAGACGAGTACATACTTCCCAAAGGGTGGGAAAAAGCCACAAAGGGGGTCAAGGAAATCGCCTTTTTTAACAGCGGCGGGTTGGAGCACGATATTGCCACGGCCATCAACATGGAGCTCTTCGAGAAAAAGACCGGGATTCGGGTGAAGGCGCTCCCATTGGGAAGTGCCTACACCTTTCCCAAGTTCCTCTCCGTGGTCACATCGAAAGACCCGAGCGTCCATATTGGCTTTATTCGCGCTGAGATAGAATATGCCCACGTCGCAGCTGCCGGCTGGGCTCATCCCATCGATGAGCTGTGGCCTCCTGAGGTACAGAAGCTGTACTCTCCCGGCCTCGTAGACTGCATAAATTGGGGTGGCCATTATTATGGTGGGGTGAACGTCGTTCAATGGTATGTCCTCTACTACAGGCCATCCTGGCTAAAGAAAGCGGGTGTTACCAAGATTCCGGAGACCTGGGAAGAGGTTTACGAAGCTTCGAAAAAATGCAGGGATTGGGCAAAGGCAAATCTCGGGAAAGACTACTACGGTTTCACCTTCGGCGCCACCAAAGCCGGGCATATTCACATCGCCATGCTGAGTGCCCTCACGTATTCTCAAGGTGGACGGACGTTGAAAGAGGGAAAAATCGATTTGGACACACCCGAGTTCCGAAACTCCTGGAACTACCTGATAGGGATGATAAATGAGGACATAGCCGATGTGGCGTGTTTAGGGTACTCGTGGAATGATTACCAAAAGGTATTCGGCATGGGAAAGGCGGCTATGATGCTTGGATATTCGGTTTATGCCGTGAAGTTCGCCGAGTTTCCGGAAGTGGCCAAGGATTGGGCCGCAACCGCACCACCGAAATGGGATGCCAAGCAGCCGGATTCAAACCGCATCGGCTACATAAACTATGATGAATACGTAATCAACAACTTCGCGGATGATAAGCACAAAGCAGCCGCCATGATCTTCCTCGACTACTTAAGGAGTAAGGAAGCGTGCATGTACGAGCTCCTGGTGGAGGGGAATGATTCATTCTTGCCCGCCGTGTATGAAGATCCAAATATTGTGGATAAGGTGGACTGGGAGCTTGCCAAAGAGGTGGCCAAGAAGATCAAGACCGCGGAGCCAAAGAAGATGGGAACAACCATCCCCGAGGTGAGGGCGGCCTCGGCTAAGACCGCTCGTATAGAGGCACTGCCGCCCGGGGCAACCTACGTTTCAGATATTCTCTCGGAATACCTCGGAAAGGCTGGCACAAAGAAAATGGATTCCGACAAAGCGCTGTCGGAAGCCCTGTCCAAAATCAAGAAGTTTACGCATTAAGGCCGGTAAATGGAAATGGGGGAGGTTAGAGGGGGAGAACTAACCTCCCCCAAAAGGGGAAGCGAGACATCCAGCGAAGCGTTTGAGGGAGGGGGGGAACCGCGGATGATAAGGGATTCTTCGGCTCGCCTCGTCTCTTTGTGCAAGGGTTTTCCCTATTACGAGAATCCCGCTTTAGGGCATTTGAGGTAGGGAACTATATCCTCCAAGAGACCGTAGCAATCGGTGAGTTTCGTAGTTCATCTCAAAGAGGCTCGAGACGAACTCTTTGAAGCTCGGTTCAGGGATTTTCCAAACGAAGAAGCAGGAGCGCTCTGCAAATGAAACTACGCGATTCCGGGTATGGTATGGTACTTTCTGTTCCTGGATTGGTGATTTTGCTTCTCTGGGTTCTCATTCCCTTTTCCATTGTCTTTGTGATAAGCTTTCTTCGATACGACAACATGTCTCCCGTCGTTCCTATTGGATTGGGCAATTATAAAACAGCTTTAAAAGATTCCGCTCTTCCCTTGGTTTTGGCGCGTACCTTTACATTCTCCTTCGGTTCCACGGGTTTGACGCTTCTTACCAGCGTGACCCTAGCGGTTTGTTTAAACCGGATCGTGAGGGGCTCAGCCTTTTTCAGATCGCTGGTTGTCATGCCATGGGCAGTACCTCTCATTCTCTCGGGCTTCCTCTGGGCTTGGATGTTTCACCCATCCTTTGGACCCATTGGTGATCTCCTCATGAAATTAAGGCTGATGAGCGAACCATTAAATATTTTTAAAGATTCGAGCACGGCCATGGCTGGGGTAATCATAGCGGATGCCTGGAGACGCATTCCCTTCCTCACGATCATTACCTTGGCAGGGTTACAATCCATCCCGCCGAACTTATACGAAGCAGCCAAGGTGGATGGAGCCGACTCCTTCCATACCCTTCGGTATCTTTCCCTCCCCCTTGCCAGCCGCCCCATACTCATAGGGACGCTGATAACGCTTATGTTCTCCTTCAGAAGCATTGACGTCATCTATTCCATGACACCTGGGGGGGGAATTGGAAAGTGTACGTACGTTCTCGGGGCCTACCTCTTCGATTATATGTACGAATTCTTGAATTACGGTGTAGCAGCCAGCATCAGCGTGATATTGATTATCCTCACCTTTGGGATTGGTGCTTTCTTCATTTACTACACGCTCAAGAAGGGGTGAAAAAAGGAAAATGAGAAGGGCTTTCCTCAAAATCGTGGATCATCCGGCCACCCCGTATGTGGTTTTAGGCGTGATTACTCTCTTCATGATATCGCCGTTTATCTGGATGGGGCTTTCGGCCTTTAAGACACATTCCGAAACCTTCAGATACCCGCCCACCTATTTTCCGGAGAAATTCACCTTGGAGACCATGTACGAGGCCTGGTATAAAGCGCCGATCCCCACGTACCTGAAGAATTCGCTCTTCATGTGCCTCCTCGCCACCTTCATCATCGTCGTTGCGGGTACCTTTACCGGTTATGCTCTCAGCCAATATCGGTACAAGGGAAGTAACATGGTTCTCGCGCTCTTTCTGTTCACGCGCACCATACCGCCACTGGCCTTGCTGCTGCCCTACTATTTGGTGTTGATGAAACTCCATTTGCTCAACACCCGGCTTGCTGTTGAAGGGATTCTTTGATCAATTCCCCCGTGCATTGATAGACTCGGCAATCGTGGATGGTTGTTCCAGGACGGGTGCGATCTTTCGAATCGTTATTCCTGTAGCTGCCACCGGAGTCTACGCAATCGCCGTTGTGGCCTTCATGTGGGCATGGAATGAATTCTTCGCTCCATTTCTCTTTATTCACTACGATGAGCTTAAGCCCATCACCGTGGGGCTCTTCTATTTTGTCGGCGATGAGTACACCTATTGGAATCGCATGTCTGCCGCGGGGATCTACGCGGTCATACCGAGTTTGCTCTTCTTCTTGCTGGCACAGAAATACATCGTCAGGGGATTAACATCAGGGGCCCTGAAATATTAATTTACATAAGGAAGAAAGGCACATGTGGAGTGAGATCCGCACAAGGGTGTTGAAGGGCGAAGTCCTTTACGGGACGATGATTCGGCAGGGACGGGACCCAGGCGTGACCACATTGGTGGGCCAGGTTGGCTTTGACTTTGTGTTTATCGATATGGAACACGGGCCATACTCTCTGGAAACCGTGGCGGATCTCATCAGGGGAGCCAGGTCCACGGGGTGCGCCCCGATCATTCGTGTCCCGGGTATCGAACGATACTTTATTTCCCGGGTTCTGGATGCTGGGGCCGACGGAATCATGGTGCCGATGCTATCGACTCGGGAGCAGGCCGAACGGGCTGTCCGTTACGCCAAATATGCGCCCATGGGGAAGCGGGGAGTGGGACTCCGGACTGGGCAGACGGATTACGCTGGGATGAAAGGATCGGATTTGACCGAACAGGCGAACGAGAAGACCCTTGTCATACCTCAGATCGAGAACAGGGAAGGGATCGGGAACATCGATGAGATCATGTCCGTTGATGGGATCGACCTGGCGGTGTTGGGGCCAAACGATCTATCCTTTGATATGGGATGTCAGGGGCAGACGGAAAACCCGAAGGTAATTGAAGCGATCCAAAAGGTGGTGGAGGCCTGCCGCCGCTGTGGCAAACATTCGGGAACCCACATGGGGAGCCTTGAGCAGTTGCTCTACTGGAAGGCACAGGGTATGACCTTCATCGCCTACAACACGGATACGGGCCTGCTCTACAAGGCTGCTTCAGACGGGTTGAATTCCCTCAAGCAAGGTACTCGATAGAGTCTGTTGGAAAAATGAATCTCAGTAATTCAAGATTTCCAATGTTGCCCAAGGCTTTACAATCACGGGTAAGGTAGGAGGGTAAAAAATGGCTAAGGTAGTTATCGGAAATCTTTCAAAAAACTTCGATAGAGTGGAGGCGGTTAAGAATTTCGACCTGGAGATCGATGATAAAGAGTTTGTGGTGTTGGTTGGCCCATCGGGTTGTGGTAAGTCAACTACTCTCAGATGTGTAGCGGGATTGGAGGAAATGACTGCGGGGGAAATTCACATCGGTGATCAAATGGTCAATGACCTTCCGCCCAGGGATCGAAACATAGCCATGGTATTTCAGGACTATGCCCTGTACCCCCACATGAGCGTATATCAGAATATGGCCTTCGGACTGAAGCTCAGAAAATATGCCAAGGCTGAAATCAATCAGAGGGTGAGAGAAGCGGCGGAAATTCTCGGGATTGAGGAGCTTTTGAATCGAAAGCCGAGGGAATTATCAGGAGGGCAGCGTCAAAGAGTTGCAGTAGGGCGGGCCATCGTGAGAAAGCCGTCGGTATTCCTTTTTGATGAACCACTGAGCAACCTCGATGCGAAACTGCGGGTTCAGATGCGAGCAGAGCTTTCAAAGCTCCACCAACAATTGCAGACCACCATCATCTATGTGACCCACGATCAGGTAGAGGCCATGACCATGGGGACGAAGATCGTCATCATGAAGGATGGGGAGATTCAACAAGTAGGAACCCCCATGGAGGTCTATGAGTATCCGGTGAACCTGTTCGTGGGAGGGTTCATCGGGAGCCCGGCCATGAACTTCATTCCGGCAAAGATCATTTCAAAGGACTCGGGGCTCTCTGTTGACGCGGGAAGCTTTGAGCTCGTAATACCATCAGAAAAGGAGCAGTATCTCCAGGGTAAAATAAACGAAGAGGTTATCTTCGGTATCCGTCCCGAAAACATGCAAGATAAATCCTTTGCCGAAAAGAGCATTCAGGGAGGCTCCATTCAGGCAGTAGTCGAGGTCGTCGAGCCCCTGGGATCTGAGGTTCAGCTCTTTGTGACCTCTGGTGAGCATAGCTTAGTTGCCCGAGTTGATCCACGGACGAAAGCAAGACTTTCCGAGGAGATCGAATTAACCCTCAATACGGATAAAATCCATATCTTCGAAAAGGACCCCCCTCACTTCAGAGTGAAAACAGAGGAGCATCCCTGAAATGTGATGCTCCAGCGCAATGATTAGCTTCGCAGCGTGATAAACTATGCCATACGCATGGGCCCCAGGGAAGATCTTCCGAAACAGTGGTTAAGCTGTTCCCGTATGCCATTGATTGAAGTTTGCAAGGGGAATTCCCGTAGGGTAATGCTCAGTTCACAATGATCTCTATATTCCTGCCTTCTCTGGTCAAGCCTTTTACTCCTCATTTCATCCGGCCATTGGTTATCGAATAGGATATTCCCTAGAACCCTATTTTCGGCAGGGAATAAACGGATTTCCAGCCACTGCTCAGTGGTTCTTTCAGGTAGGGCTCCATTTCTGAAGCCTTCCGCAGTGTCACCTTTTCCACCGGTGGAACCTCTCCCGGCGGGAATGCTTCCATAATCTGGTCAACAACCAGAGTCAGGTATTTTAAAATCCCCGCGATAGGCCTTTTCGCCTTTTGGGCACTAGCCTTGGTTGGGAATCCCACCACACCCTGAGGGGTTGCCGCGATCTCAATAGGAGCATGGCCTTCCCCTTCTGACCAGCGATGGGGGCGATTGAAGCTATCCACTGCGTTGTCAAAATGACCGGTGGGCAAAAAGCCCTTTGGTTCGGTCTCCTGGGCCACCGACATCTCAACCATGCCTTCGGGGAACATCAAGAGGGCAACCGATGTTTCGGCCTCATCGGCATGGATAAAAGGCGTCTCGAGGGAATCTTCTTTGCCCTTGGGGTAGAAGAACTCCCTGACTGCCCTGTGCCAGTCGAGAACCTGGAAGACACCCGGGAGCTGGTATCGATACATAAATTCGTGCAAGGCCGTCTCCATGGCCCAGAACTGGCCATGGTTGTTGACGATGATCTGCTTCCGGAAACCGTCGTTCCAGAGCCCGAGCATAACATGAACCAACATTTCCCTAACCACATCCTGAGGAATGTTCACTGTCCCCGGCATCCCTATGTGGTGATAGGGATGCGCCCCGTAGCTCAAGGGATTATGAACGAGATTCACAGGCCTCCCCTGTTTTTTGGTGTACCTTCTGACTCCCTCGACAATCTGGGTAACCATGAAGCTATCCAGTCCAGACACGGTATGTATCCCATGATTTTCCGTGCATCCCACTGGGATGAGCACGATATCGTTTCTCCGGCGATTTTCGATAAGCTTCTGTCGGGGCGTGGTTTGAATGTAGCTGTCCGGCTTCCCGAGTTCCGGTGGCGAGGGGATCTCATATTCCTTCAGGATAGCATCAATTTCCTCCTTTGAGGCATTCCACAGTTCGTTCTTTAACCTGCCAACCTCCGTATCCTCGAACACGATGGCGGGATTATCGGTGGTTATCCAAATACTGCTCATGCTCTTATTTACCATTTTCGTCCTCCTTTATGGTCGGTTTTTCCCCCATATACTCCCCTCATGGAATGGTTCACATTTGAAGAAAGATGATTCTGGTGGTCAGCCCAGATGACCCTGATATTGCAAATATAACACACGGTGAGCGCTATTCTCTATGGAGTGAAAGGTACCGTCTTTATAGCAGGTTTCACAAATGACTGTCAATGTTGAAAGGGGCAACAATTCGGGCTATCTTCTTTGATACAGGTTCCTCCAATATGTTCACGAAAGATCTTCGAGCCGAATTGATTCTCTTCAGGACCAACCGAAATACAATACCGTGAAACCCGACGTTCTTAGGAAAAAGGAGGCTCGTTATGAAGGCTTTGATTTTGGAGGCCCAGTGGGATCCGAAGCCTGGTTATGTGGTCAGCGAGTTCGAGAAGAGGACCGGAAAGGCCATCAACGGGAACAGTATCTGGAGGCATCCAAACCTGGAGATCAAACAGATCGACACCCCCGAAATTGGTCCAGATGAGGTTCTTATTAAGATTATGGCCTGCGGCATCTGCGGTTCCGACATGCACTTCTGTGAAACGGATTCCGACGGCTACATCCTTTACCCGGGTCTCACCAAATTCCCGACCGCATTGGGTCATGAATTCTCAGGGCAGGTTGTCGAAGTGGGGAAGAATGTGGAGAACGTGAGGGTGGGCGATATGGTCACGGTGGAGGAGATGAACTGGTGCGGCCATTGTACGCCCTGCCGGAACTGTTTTCCCAACCAGTGTGAGAACTTGGAAGAGATAGGCTTCACGATAAATGGCGCTCTCGCGGAATACATCGGGGTTGAGGGGAAGTACTGCTGGCCCATCGGTTCCATCGCGGATCGTTACGGCGGGGACAAGGAGAAAGCCTTCGAGGTGGGCGCGACCGTCGAGCCGCACTGTGTGGCGTATAATAGTATCTTCGAGTGTGCCGGTGGATTCAGACCCGGGGCGTATGCGGTGGTTTACGGAGCCGGCCCCATCGGCCTTGCAGCCATCGCCCTCCTTAAGGCAGCGGGAGCGGCCAAGGTTATCGCTTTTGAGATCTCTGAGGGAAGGCGTGCGCTGGCAGAGAAAGTTGGCGCTGATGCCGTATACGACCCGGACAAGGTAGCACCCCGGGAGGTCGTCTTGGACCTAACGGGGGGTGCCGGAGCAGAGGTTCATGTGGAGGCTGCCGGAGCACCTGCCAAGACGGTGCCGGAG
>SMTZ1_10006283_pt1 | contig 11959 bp, 14 predicted proteins | sample DeeMarSWOR136_30_FD_25667 | JGI IMG/M metagenome (IMG submission 25667) | reverse complement strand
TATTTCTTCCATTATTAATATAATTAAGTTTTATTTTACAATTTCTGCAAAATCTAATTTACTAATTGGTTTTTTTAGGGGAAATATACCTTTTAAAATCATTGATTTTAGCTGTTCTGCTAACTTTATTGCTCCGTTTCTATCCGATTGTCTTAAGACAATAGGGACGTCATTACCTTCGAAATTAACCTTTTTTAGATCTAATTTAAATGCTTCGGAGCATAAATGAGTGCAATTACCACAATTAAAACAACGAGATCGATCTATTGCCGAAATCATCCCATCTTTTACAATAAATGCATTAGTTGGACACTTATCAATGGCTTTACATTCTTCACAACCTTTGCATGCATCAGGATTAAACTTCATTATAAAATTATTATCCCAAACATCACCATAAGTCATTTCTCCCACTTTTTCACGTCCAACAAGACTTAAAATTGTTAATTTAACAAATTTATCAGATTTTACTATATTATTGAATATTTTCTCATTTAGTATAGGAATAGGAAGGGCTATACTACAGATAGGTTCTAAACCATAAGAAGTTTTGAAGGCCCCCATATACTCTTGCTTCATTCCTTCAAATGGAGTAATAGTCATCATATTTGGCTTTTCAATATAATTACGGGTTCCAGGACCCATTAGATACCCAATAGTTCCATTTACAAGGACAGGAGATCCAACTCCAAATGACTCGAAATCGGGATCGTTTTGAAAAGGATTAAGTGCACCACAACCCGAAAAAGTTATTTCTGTTTTGTTAGGTGAAAAAGGTTGACACGAGAAAATAGTGTTAACCTGATGGGTTTCACAGTTAATCATTGCGTTATAGTTTTTAATAGCTTGTCTAGTCCCTACTAATTTTGCAAATTGCATATCTGCTAATTTCATTTGCTTTTCAATTGTCTCACCTTCAGCACTCATAGCTACGATTGTTACCGATTTTCCTTCAACAATCTCTCTAAAAAGAGAACCACCACAATAATTATCTATTGTTTTACTTTGAGTAGTACCATAAATAATTAGATCTACAATACCTAAATATTCATTTGGACAGGGTCCAGGAAAAGCGGGTATTCCATTAATATGAACTTCATTAAATTTTCTCAATGTTTTAGGTGGAGAAAGGCGAAATGAGAAAATCCCCATAATTCCACTCATAAGTCCTTTAGTTGCAGTTGTAACAATATCAACATCTTCAAATTTAACCTTCTTACCATGACTTATCTGATCTATTAATTCTTGAACGGATAATACGACTGCAGAGCCATTTTCAACCTTTTTTCTAATTTCTGAGAGTTTTCTTTTTTTAGGCAATCGAAATCCTCACATAAATTCAAAAACTACCATGTTAAATATTTATTTATAATAAAATTTTTTTATTTTTACATATCTTAACATAATTATAGAGAGTTTCTCAGTTTTTTGAGGTAATATTATTTTTGTCATATTTTGAATCAAGATTACTGGTTGATTTCGAAAATTTTAATGAAATTTTTGAAAGATTGAAATTTTGTGAAAAACTAGGGATTAAAAATGTTATTATGGAAGCTAAGAATAAATCATTTTCAATTCCATTAGAAGTAAAAAATAAAATAAAAACAGAATTTAAAATAAATACTTTTTATCGGATTAATTTAAGAGTAGATAATATTGATGAATATAAAAGAGAAATGAAGAAATTTAAAAATTTTTCTGAAATTCTTTCAATTGAATCTTTAAACAAAGAAATTCAATTAAAAGCAGCCAAGGATTCAAGAGTAGATATTGTCTCATATTCTAATCCCGAGATAATTAAAACACTTACACCTGGAGTGATATCCCTTACTCGACAAAACAAATCATTTATAGAATTTTCACTAGCACCAATTATGATAATAAATAAAGCAAATCAGTCAAAAAATTTCAGAAATTTATATAAATTTATCCAATTAGCTTTAAATTTTAAAGCTAATTGTATCATAAGTGGAAATTTTGATGATATTTATGATTTCAGACATCCGAGGGCATTAGTAAGTATATGCCATTCTCTTTTAGGAATTTCTTTAAATTACGCAAAAATGATCTTTAGAGTAAACCCAATCTTATTGTTGGAACGAATTAAAACCCGTCATAATAATAATTTTGAACCTGAAGTTAAATTAATTAAAGGTGAGGATTCATAATAGGGCGAAAAGAAAAGCAAAGATATATTTCCTTTAAAATAATTAAACCAAATAGATTAAGCGTTACTCAAAATTCGTTTTTAAAATCAATATGGCAATCAATCTGGAGATATTTTGGATTGAAGGAAGCAAATAAAATTGGTTTATGGCTAATGGAACTTAATTTAGATGAAGAATATGGAATTATAAGATGTTCTCATAAGACAAAAGAAACAATTATTTCAGCTTTAAGTCTTGTGAAAGAAATTGAAGGAGTAAGAATCATTCTATCACCATTTAAAACTTCAGGGACTGTTCAATCATTAAAAAAACCATTAATTAAAAAATAAGAAATCTTTGATAAAAAATGAAGGTATATAATTTAACACAAGCCCATATTCAGCGCATAGGGGATATTTCTAGAACTAAATTGATTCTTTCATTATTAGATATTAAAAAGCTAGGAAATAGTCCTTACATTTTAGTGGTTAAATCAACTATAGAAAACTCTATAAAGTTATCAATATATCCTCTAAAAAAGAAGGAGATTATTAAGATAACGTTTTCAACATTAACCTTCACTGATGATATATTCTATATAATTTCGAAAATTCTTCAAAACTACCAAATAATTCATACATCAGGAGTTCTACTTATTGATAAACAACTTTATTATGAATGTTATTTGAATTTAGGTTTAAAAGAAGCAAAAGCTATAGGTTTAGAGGCTTCTTTAAATAAGATTAAAAATATATTTAAACAAATAAAGATAGAAGAAATTGGATTAAAATAGTATATCGATTTATGATGAATCTTTGGAAAGTATTTTTGAAATTATATGATGGTGAAAGAAAAGAGCTTGAACTGTATGATGCTAAAGCATACTTTGGGGGTTATTTAGAGATAAAAAGGAGTTACTTCAATGCTCTTGTAAAAACTATTAAAATGACTAAAAAGTATATTACTCAAAAAACAATTGAAAAAGTAATTGGACCTGATAATAGTGATTGGACATATAATCCTTGGATGCTTATAATTGTTAAGGATAATGAAAAAAAAAACCCTTTTTGGTTTTTCGTTAAGAGAGAAAAAGATCTATCAGGTATACTTGTTGCTATTGGCCCTAAACCGTACGCAGAGTATAACAATGAGAATTTACTAGAAGCAAAACGAGAAATAAAGCATCTAATAAATTATATTATAGTTTATTTAAATAAATTTAATTGTGTTATTATGCTTCCAGATTTTCTTAATTAATTTAATTTTCTCTTAAATAATCAAAAAGATATTACTTTTTTTATTGGTTTTTAATAGATATACTTAAAGATGAATTTTTAGAAAAACCTTAAGAATATACGAAAAATATTAAATCAAATTTTAATTATCCATTTTAATATTTGGATATACGGAAAATAGCACAAAATAAATGGCATTTTAATCTTGAAGAAAGTAACTTTTAGAGTCTTAAGTGGTATTATCTTTGTAAACATGATCCTTTTTTCTTTATTTTTTAGTTCAAATGGTTATTGTGCAACGGAAGAGATCAATTCCAAATTTGGAGAAACCCCAGTTATTGACGGAGAAATTGATCTTTCATCAAAAGAATGGAGCAAAGCTGTAAAAATTACAACAAAGTTAGATGATTTAGACATTAATTTATGGGTTATGCAAGATTATTCAAATCTCTATATTTCAGTCCAGATTGATTTAGAATTGGCATATCATAATGCTACTGAATTTGTGGGGATTATTATCTCAAATAGTTCTTCAGAAGCTAAAGAGGAATTCATTGATGCAAAAATAGTGCAATTTTCAAATATTCTGGAGGATGCTTTTAATTTTTTTGATTATTACATAAATAATAGCATCTTTTTTAATGATACGGTTTACAATGGTGATGGTGCAGCAAAATTAGAAGGACTTACTTCAACTTATGAATTTTCTCTTCCAATTAACAACTTAAATGGAAATGAAGAAGATGTGGAACTAAATTTCGAAGGGAGTTATGCTTTTAATATAACTTATGGAGATAGACCAATTTATCCGAGTGGTGTTAAAAAAAGTGGAATTTTTCTTATTAACATAAAAGAATTATCTACTTCAACACCATCAATTTTAAAATTAATATTATATATAATAAGTATCATAATTTTTAGCGTTCTTGGAGCATTTTTAGGATTTTATATGTATAAAATTTTTAGATTGAAAAAAAAAATTGAAAAATTTAAAAGATAAAATGTCAAAAATACCCAAACAACCTGAGAAAAAAGATAATTTAAAGCAAAAATATCGAACTGATGAAAATTTTGCATTTAAATCAGTAATAATTTCATTTATTTTAGGATGTATTTTTTTTATTATATCCCTTCTCTTCAATACAGAAGTTATAACAATTTTTATGAATAGGGAAATAATATGGACGTTTATTGATGTCTTGATAAAAACAATTGTTGTTTTATTATTTTTTCTATTTATCATAACTAGCTTTGCTAATTATAAAGAAGTAATTGGCAAACGATTAAATTGGAAAGATTTACTTTTAATAATTTTACTCTCTATTGGACAGACAATTTTAAATTCATTAGTGTTTATTTTTACGTTTATTGGATTAATTATCATTGTGATTTACTTATTTCTGATCCAAGAGTTTTAAAAGTTCGGTCATGAGTTCAGAATTTTTATACATAGGACACAGAGGAACCAGAACTATTCTTGATGAAAATACAATCAGTGCATTTTTAAAAGCGATAGAGTTTGGAGCAAATTGTATTGAATTTGATGTTAGAGAGACTAAAGATGGAATATTGGTAATTCTACATGATAAAACTTTAGATAGAACGACAACAGGTTCAGGTTTATTAAGAAATCTCAATTATATTGAAATAAAAGAATATAGAACTAAAAATTATAACGATGTAATTCCTATCTTAGAAGATGTCTTAAATTTGTTGAAAAGAAAAACTCAATTTATGATTGAGCTGAAAGACAAAAATATTAAAAATAAAGTTTTAAAATCTGTTAATGACCAAAAATTAATAAAGAATTGCATTTTCAGTGGCAGGAATTTACAAGATTTAGGGATTATTAAAACTCTTCACCCTAAAAGTAGAATATGTTATAATATTACTAAAGGTTTAGATGTCAAAATCAATGAGTTTTTGAAATTTGGGAAAATTAAAAAATTGATAATTAAGCCAGATTTCATTAGTTTAAGGTCGAACATGATAACTAAAAAATTCATCGAGGTCTGTCATAAAAATAATATAAAATCGCTAGCTTGGGACTTTCTCTCATATTTTGATGTTACATCTCATATTAAATCTTTAATTAATTTGGGTATTGATGGGATTTTATTTGATGATCATAGGAATATTGTTGAGATCAAACAATGGCTTAATCCAAATTAATTTTTTATCTTAATTGTTGAAATCCCACTTGGTAAATAAAGAAGAATTTCATCTAATGATAATAATTTAATCCAAATTCTTGATTTCTCGTCAGAATTTCTAATAAAGTGAGAAAGAATCTCTTTAGCTAACTTTCCTTTTGTAAGACCACTCGATTTTGAAGGAATAATTGTTAAATAATTTTCCGTTTGCTTTTTTATTGCGGATTCTGGACCAGAAATAATTTTAGGATAATAAGTTTTAGGAGATTCTTTAGATTCCGATTCAACTTCAACAATTATTACCCCAATAGTCAATTCGGTTTTTGCATTTTTGATTATATTCTTCTTACCAGATATAATAAAAGAACCTTTTTGTAAAAACTCACCTGAGGGAGGACTTTTTGAAATTTGATCTGGAAGTATGTAAAATACATCAATAACACCCCAGTTCTCTTTCCATGCACGTGAATAGCTTGCTACAAATTCACTTGTCTCGTTAATGGTACTTATTGGAATTTTTTGACTCTCTGGATTTTTGATTACTGCTAATGGAGACCCTGGGAAATTTGTATGAAAAACTAAATCATTTTGATCAATATGCTTCTTAAAAATTATCTCATTAGATGCTGCATCTCTTCCTCCTATAATCAAGTACTCATCAGATGAAATAAACCATCTAAACTTCTCATACCATCTTTTTTTTGGCTTTTTTACCAAGTAATCAATTTCAGCTTCTATTGAGTCTCTTGCGAGTCTTAATTTGTCAATATTTTCTTTAGTTTTCTCCATTGCCGCAACAGTTCCTTTTAATTTTTTTTCAGCTTTTTTCCCCTTAGAGTATATAATGTTAGCGTTCTCTCCAATGCTTTTTCTTAAATCCAAATAAATATCATTATCGTTAATTTTTATTAGCATTTGACTATTTGAAGGAACAATTTTTTCAAAGAATTCTGTTCCATTTAAATTTTTCAGTTTTGCTGTTTCTAGTTTGTTATTAATATCGTTCCATGAAAAATCTTTTTTCTTGGCTTCCAATATTACCATTCTTAGTTTTTCTAAGGAATTCAGATTAGCAAATATTAAATTTCCGATCTCATAATATTTTTTCTTTTTCTTTTTGAGTTCTACTAGATATTCTTGTTGATTTGTTAAAATTTTTTCTTGGGATTTAATTTGGAGTTCGATTTCTTGATCTTTTGGACCCTTTAGAGCTTCAGAATCAATTTTTGAAAAAAATTTGTCGACAGCTTTATTAAATGAATCATAAGAAGTTTTCTCATAATTTTTGAGAATTTCAATTTCGAATGGAAGTACTGAAAGTTGATTTTTATTGTTATCAAAAACTATATGTGCATTAATTTCACCAAATAGTAATTGATTTCTTAATTTCTTGAAAGAATCATATAATTTTTCATAATTTTTATCATTTAAGTTTGTTCCAAATAGATTTTTATCAACTTTTGCACGATGACATATTTCTTCACTATATAACCCCGAAATATGAATCTTTCTAGAAAGATCTCTGATGATTTCAACATTAGAATTTTTGAATAGGTCTTTAAAATCTTCTTTATTTAAAGTAAAAAAATTTTTTTCATGAGTCTTGGGAAAATGATATTCTCTTTTAGCAAGAATTTCTCTATCTCTAAACTTTTTATATCTTTTAGCAATTTTAATAATATTATTTTCGTCTAATAGTAGAAAGTTACCCTTATTAAACAATTCTATTACAAATTTCCATGTGTCATCCCCTTTGTTGCTCAATTCTATTATAATAATTCTATCAAATTGATGTTGAGCAATTTTTAAGATCCTTCGGTTTTTCAATTGTTTTCTGAGAGAAATTATATATTGACTTGGATAACTTGGGATTGGGTAATCATATTCAGTTAAATTAATTCGAGAATCTTTTTTAATAATTAGATTTTTCTTTCCAAGATCGGTATTGATTTTTAGTATTAATAAGTCTTCTACTTCATATATATTAAGAATTGTACCATTATTCAATATTGAGTCTAATTCTTTAGTAATTGCAAATACATCAAAATTAGAAAATTCTATAGATGGCTTTATCATTTTAGGATTGATTTTCCAGTTTATCAATAATATATAATGATTTTTATAATAAATAATATTTATAATAATAATTATGGGAAGGCGCAAGAAGATAGATATTAAGAAAAGAAGGCAAAAGTTAATAAAAGAAAAGAAGAAAGAATTAAAAAAACAATCGATCCAGGTTGAAAAAAGACCAACAAAAACATTCGATCTTCGTTTAGAAAAGGAAACAAAGCTTTATTGGATTCGAGCACTTACTGGAGCGTTAAGTGCATTTGTAGGAAGACTTATATTTGGATTAATAGGTTGGTGGTTATTTATTTGGATGTTAGCATGGTGGTTTTTATTCCCCCTTGTCGTAAGTTTTAATATCCTTAAATATGAGTATAATAAAGAAGAGTGGAATTATAAGAATATTATGATGCCTGGTATAGGGATTTTCTTTTTCTTATTTATGATTACTGGTATTTTTCTTCACACTTTGCTCAATTTTATACCTGGCTTTTCATCGGTTTTTGAAGTATTTTTATAATTGAATTCTTTGCTTCACTTTCATCTCTTTCTTTTCTTTTGAAGTAAAGACGATTTCCTCAAGTTTATATATACGTTCACAATAAATACATTGAATCTTCAAAGGCTTTTCTTCTAATACTAGAAATTCAGTATCGATTGGTTCTTTTTCTGAATTGGAAATACATGTTTGATTGACACATAAAATTAATTTTTTAATTATTTTTGGAAGTTCTACTTTTTTCTTTTCAATCACTTTATAATTTTCAATTAAGGAAATTGTGGCATTTGGAGATAATATAGATATCTGCTGCATTTGAGTTTCATTGAGAAAAACATTCTCAATTTTAATGATATCTTTTGTTTGATATTTTTTTGATGAAACATTAACTCCTATTGTCATTAAATTTTTGGATTCGTCGATCCCAGTAAGATTCAGGATGGTAACAGCATATCCCGCATCGATATGATCAATGACAGTTCCTTTAGATATCTTATCAATTTTTAATTTTTCTTCTAGCATTTTCATAAAAAAAAATACCTTAATTGAAAAAATTTATGATAATTACTTTATAAGATTGAAATTGAAATAAAAAATAAGATTGTTGAAACGCAAAAATTGAAGGACAAATTATCATCAATTTCCAAATCCAAATAATCTAATAAACCGATGACTATCATTCCAATAAAAGGAATTATTAAAATCGCTAAAATGCTGAAATTGTAATAATTCCTTAATATATATAACACTATTACTCCTGAGAAAAGAGCGGCAATCATACCAGCTATTAATCCTTCATAAGTTTTATTAGTTTTTCTAATTTTTCTATGACCAATTGTTCTCCCTATTAAATTAGCTGTGATATCTCCAAAAATAGACATTACCATTGAAGTACAGATTATTATTGGCCCAATAGGTTGGATCATACCAAATAGTAATATTATAGAAAAACATCCAATACTCATAGATATGTGAGGTCCTAACCTCATATGTAATTCCTTTTCTCTTAATATTTGATTTACTTGTTTTAACGGATAAATCTCAGGCATCAATATTCTTACAATATCAGCGGTTAATAACCCTAATAATGAAATCCCGACTAAAAATACAACTATATTTTGGGAAAAGACCATTATATCTGCATCGATATATATGAAATAATTTTCAAGCAAAAATCCTAAAGTAAAGTAAAAAAAAATTATTCCTAGAACAACAAAATGAGTTAATTTTCTATAAATATCGTATTTGAGGGGAATTTCTGTGAATGGTTGAGCTTTTAATTTGAGATTACTCTTTTCCCTAATTTTAACTCTATGTTTTTCTCGAGAAATTAAAAAGTAAAATAATGGAAGAAATAAGATAATAAATGTAAGCATCAAAATATTAAAAGGAAACTCAATGAATTCTCGATTAGGGAGATTAAATACGTTTGATATGATAAGGTAAATCGAGATTGAAGCTAAAAAAACTATTCCATTTATTAAATTATTTATAAAAGCTCCAGTTTCTTTATTCTTTTTTGCTAAATAGGTAATATAAAAAATAAGTAGGCTATATGTGTAAAAAAAGCATATAATTATTATCGAAATAACATTCAAGAACAATCAAATTCATCAAATTTTAATATTTAAAAGATACTTTTATTTTAAGATTTTCTTGAAGTCAAAAAAATATTTAAAAAAAAAAATGTTTTAACTAAAATTGCGATTCATCAATTTCTGGCATTTCTTGTGATGATAGAGATTTCTTTATTTGTTCTGTTGGCAATTCGTACTCTTTTAATTCCCCTTTCATGTATTTTTCATAGGCTAATAAATCAAAGAAACCATGACCACTAAGATTAAACAGAATTACTTTTTCTTCATTATTTTCTTTGGCTTTCATGGCTTGATCAATTGTTTCTTTTATGGCATGAGCACTTTCTGGAGCAGGAAGTATTCCTTCTGATTTAGCAAATTGAAGTCCCGCACTAATTACTTCAGTTTGATGATGCATTGTAGTTTCTATAATTTGATTGTTTTTTAATATTGAAATAATTGGTGCTATGCCATGATATCTTAATCCTCCTGCATGTATAGGGCTGGGAATGAAAGAATGTCCTAAAGTATGCATCTTTATTATTGGCCCCTTCATCGAAGAATCTCCAAAATCCCATCTATATTCTCCTTTACATACACTTGGACACGCTCGAGGTTCCACACCAATTAATTCTATGTTTTGACTTTTTTCCTCAAGCAAGTCTTGAGCAAATGGAATCATCAAACCTGCGAAATTTGACCCTCCACCCATGCAACCAATTAATATATCTGGTTTCTTGATACCTAATTTCGCTAATTGGATCTTTACTTCTTGTCCGATAATAGTTTGGTGTAGAAGGACAAAATTAACCACACTTCCAAGAGAATATTTTATACTATCACTCTTCATACTATGCTCCAATGCTTCTGATATCGCAATTCCTAAACTCCCTGGATGATCTTTATCTTTTTTTAAGAAATTCCTCCCAGATTCTGTTATTTCAGAAGGACTTGAGTATACTTCAGCATTAAAAGATTTCATCAAAATTATTCTCCCAGGTTTTTGGAAGTAGCTTGATCTTACCATATATACCGTACATTTGAGTCCAAAGAGATTACATCCATAAGCTAGAGCCGAACCCCACTGTCCTGCTCCAGTTTCAGTGACCAGTTCCCTTATTCCTTCTTTTTTAGCATAAAAAGCCTGAGTAATAGCTGTATTAGGTTTATGAGATCCTGTAGGAGAATTCGATTCATTTTTATAAAAAATTTTAATTTTATCTCCTTTTATCCCTAAATCTTTTTCTAATCTCAAGGCTCGATGAAGAGGGCTAGGTCGATAAGTGTTTGCAAAAATTTCCCTTAATTTATTTGGAATGGGAATTATAGGATCCTGAGAGTTTTCTTGCATTACACACTCTTTAGGAAATATGGTAAAAGCCATTTCCGGAGGTGCTGGTCTCCCATCCATCGGATTGATTAAGGGCGTCATAGGAGAGGGTAAATTTGGCAATATATTCACCCATTCTTTAGGAATCTCATTTGGTTGTAATATTATTCTTCCTTTAAAATAATCCACCATTTTAATTACCATTTATATTCATTTTTTCACATCTTAAGATGTGTATCATTAAAATATTGGATTTCAATATTATTAATGCGCATTTAGAATGAGAGTTTAATATTTTTAGGAATATTGTTAAAATATAAAATTAAGAAATATCAAGTGCAATTGGCTTTATTACCAACACAGCCACTGCCAAGCTATATTTCTTAGAATTGACATAATTACAAATATGCAGTAAAAACTGTTTTATCTTCAATATTTGATCTCATATAAAAATCTATTGATCGTGTTAACAAATTATTTTAATATTGAAAATTATAAACAAATGAAATGCAGATTAAAACTAACGATCTTCAAAAATTTTATAAAGATTTTTAGCCGCAATTCTCATAACTTTCACCGTCTTCATTAGTGTATCTATAATTGTTCCTGCACAAACAATTACTAATCTTCCTGCATTTGTAATAACGATATAACCATCCTGGGCTCGAACAATTATTTCACTCAAATCTTCCTGAAATAAAGTTTGAATTGTTGATCTTCCTGTCATTAATAGGGCACTTGAGAGCCCACAGAATTGATCTCCATCAACATGATATTGTGGTAATGCGCTAAATGCAATTTGATAACCTTCTTGAGAAACAAGAGCTATTGCTTCAATATCGGCATTTGATGTAATAAATGTAATTTGAGGACTAATTTTTTCGATATCCTCTTGATTGATTCCTAAGTCAGATCCAAACTGAATAAGTCTACACCTTTAGTGCTTCT
>SMTZ1_10006280_pt1 | contig 11960 bp, 6 predicted proteins | sample DeeMarSWOR136_30_FD_25667 | JGI IMG/M metagenome (IMG submission 25667) | reverse complement strand
AGTTCTGGTAAGGGTTCCTTTGATAAAGTTGTTAAGAAAATGTTGATTTTAAACCGATTAAAAGTTCCTTTTAAAGTACTTTCAACTATTTCTAAAATTAATGTTAAAAATGCAAAAGATTTATACGCTTTCTGTAAAGAACATGAGCTTCCTCTAAAATTTTCCTTGCTATATCTTTCAGGTGATGCTAGGGATAATGTTGATTTATTATCAGTTTCTCCTGATGAATACTCTGAGTTTCTCATTGAACTGACAGAAATTTGGATGAACGATCCATCCCCTATTGAAATAGAAACTTTAGAATTGTATTTAGGAAATGTCTTAGAACACGGAAAACATCCTACGTTATGTAATTTTGGAACTAAGTGCCATGAAGGATTTTTAGCAATAGGACCTTCAGGAGATCTCTATCCGTGTTCCCCTTTCCAGGGATATACAGAGTATAGATACGGGAATATTCATGAAATAAGCCTTGCAGATATACATTATACTCCTGTCTGGGAAAAGTTAGAAAAACGAGTTGATTATATTAATAAAGTGTGTTCTAATTGTTCTATAAAGGAATATTGTAATGGAGGGTGTCCTTTTAACGCTTTTGCACACTATAACACAATAGAGCGAAAGGACTACTTTTGTAATATGTATAAGACTGTTATTCCAGCTTTATTAGAAATTGTTAAGAAAAAAATAAAAGAGACAAGTTAGAATTACAGCTAACTTCATCTATATTCTGGGATTCATGGTGTATCTCATTGGGTGTTAATAAAATGGTGAACAATGAAAATAGCGCTGGTTTGGTTCAAAAAAAGTTTCAAGATCCTACACTTATATGCTACATTTACTTATTGGATGAGGAGAAATTGGAGAATACGAGGAGGGAAGCTGTTGAAATTTTTCAAGAGTTTTGTAGCGAATTAGGAGTTAAGTGCCCTGAGCAAAATCCTAGTCCTATAGATGATGGTTTTATAATTAGGGGAAATTTAGGATTTGTTAGGAAAATTCCTGACCATCATGTTGTCCAAATTATTTTTCCTTGGGAGGATGAGAGTGAAAAATTTGATAGTCTTTCTATTATGAAGGCTTGGATGAAGAAGTTAGAAGAAGCAAGAAAATATCTTGAAAAATCGTCGTATTATGGGGTCGTATTCTATGCAGTGAATAGGGATCTTGGGCTTCCTGATAATTTTAGTTATTTTGATTCTGGTATTGATTTTAGGAATAATGAATATGTTACGCTTAATAATTTTAAGATATACTTACCAAAGGAGATTAAACTAAGGGCTGATTCTAAGAAAAGTGGCATTTTTTTATCAATAATTAGTGAGAGTAAGGAACAGGAAAAAGAAGTTTTGCTTTTTCTTAAGGACCATCTTTTAAGCTTTACATATTCGTATCTTGTGTTTATGGATCACTTTAAGACTTTTTCATCAATATTCTCTCGTAATAATGTAGATTCAGATAATGGAATTAATTCAGTACTTATTTTGGAGAAAGAAGCAAGGAAATTGATTGAAAGATACTTTGTTAAGAGCAGTAAAGAACGAGGGAAAACACTCACTTCTGAGATAATGGAAGCTCCAGAGATGTTGGAAGAAATAGAAGAAGTAACATTTGAGCTATCAGAGTATTATGCAAAGATCTCGGATAATCTTTCCATGCTTAGTGAGATTAAGAACACGATGGAAATACATTATCTTAACATGAATAAAGCTACGCAAAGTCAATATAGGTTAACCTTCCCTTCTTTGGTTTTAAAACTTGATAAAATGCTAAAGCAGGTAGATTTCGATATTAAGTATACAGAAGCCTTCCTTACGAGGATATCGAAAACCTTCGAATCTGTCAAACTCAACCTTGACGTGATCAGGTCTGGAGCATCCTTCAGAATACAAAAAGAGAGTTTAAAGATACAGAGAGCTTCAGAAGTCATTGAATTTGTAGTAGTACTTTACTATTTCACCCGCATATGGGAACACTATAGCCACGAAACCCATGAAGCTTTAGGCATATTTAGTTTTATTATCGCAATTGCATTTAGCGCAACAGTCACGTTTCTCACGGATAAACTTATTGAGCTGAAATTTTGGGGAAAAAAGAAAAGTAAAAAATCCTAAGTAAATGTTTTCCGCTCCTATTATGCCTTACAGTTATTTACATTAAGATAAGGGAAGGGAGATCGAAAGTTTTTTAATGATTTATTACTATCTCAAACTACAACTGAAGAAACCCCTTAAAAACTTAGGAGGACGTTTTATGGATGAAATAAATAACGTAGGACAGGCTAACTATTTATTAAAGCGGTTATTAGATGATGGAGAAATATTAGTAGGTTTAACTGAAGAAGAGCTAATAAGACTTGAACAATTGGTTAACGAACTTTCAAACAATTTAGAAAAATTGAGCTCTGAAAATTTAGTAGCATCATGTAGAGATTTTATTGATTGTGTTTTAGAAATGGGAAATTTTAAGCAGATTTTGGAAGAAGCAAAAACTCAGTTAAGGTTTAAAGGTTATGACTTGAGTGATAGTGAAGTAAGCGATATTTCTTGTTCTTTGCAGGAAAATTGTAAAAATGTGATAACTTTCACCATAAAGAAAGCTAGGGAAGAAAGATTAACATAATAAAACCGCTTTAAAAACTTTAAAAATAGAATTTCACATATATTTATCTTTAAATTCATAAAAAAGAGAGGGCATGTTTGGATTAGTGGTTCTCATTAGTTTTAACCATTACTTGGGTTTTCCAGGTATAGTATCCATTATAGCTTTGAATTGATACGCGAAATAGAGATGTGATCAGATCAAACGAGGGACAGCTAAGAATTTTAAGATTTCAACTATATATCCCATCATAACAGAGATACTGCTAAGGTCATGAGCGTGCCCATTTGTAACACATTCTGATGTTGTAACATATTCGGTCATAGAACTGCTATCATCAGGGATCCAATTTATGGATCCGATGCCTTCAATTCCACATCTCAACATAACAGAACCACGACCACGAGGAGTTAGATCAGCCATAGTGTACTCTGACATAGAGCTACCACTTGCTTCTCCTTGTTGGTTATACAAATCAGCTATATCTTGAGTGTAAAAGGTCAATATTAAGTCCATGTAAGTGTCTTTCTGATGTTGTTCATTGTCCCATTCGGGCAACCATGCAGTACAAATATCCTTGTATATCTCGGTGTCTGGGATAGGCCAGGCATATTCTTCTGATCCATATACGTTAAGCTTTATTGTTGAAACATTTAGCGTTGTAACATCGAGATTTTCATCGCCGCAAACCGCAATTTTAACCAAACCATTGTCATCATTGTCTTTGACACTTATCGGGTTCGGCCAACAACTAGGTTTAACGTCAACATACGCGTGTTTCAGTAGGAGTTGTCCTTGGAGACCCCCGCCACCTAACTCATACAGTACGTTTTCTGAGGCTTCTGAGGAATTAACTCCAGTGACCCAGAAGTGGGCTAGAGGACCGAAGCCCATGCCATCTACACCAATAGCATCAACTTCCACACCAATACCATTAAAACCACCAAAATCGAACCGATTGACTTCTATCCAGGTTCCACTTGAATCTTTTTGCCATTGAGCTAAGTGGTCTGAGATACTATCAGCAACCCAAAGATTACCACTGATAAACTCAAGACCATTGTGATGTGTTCCTTCATATCTGAATTCTTCAACAATTTGCCACTTTGAATTCTTAGGGTTAAAGTTAAAGCTATAGATTATATTTACTCCTGATCCTTTTTTGTTTTTATTAGTTTGAAAAGTGCCAGCATACCAAGTATTGGTAGCTTCGTCATATGCAAGGGATTCTGCTACGAAATTCTTATAATTAACGACTAAGCCTTGATATGCGCCGAAGGTTCCATCAGGATTCTTTTCCCAGCAATGAATTCCTCCTGGAGAAGGTCCGTAAAAGATGTGGGTTTCATTAATGTAAAACTCGCTTTCACCCGGATATATACTTTCTAGGTTGTTAACTGTATCTTTCATATCATCCAAGATGTCATAACTTGAAATAATTACAAGTGTTCTTTTCTCCATTTCATATAAATAAGTTAAATTCGTGTAGCTATTTTTCGGATGCGCATTACGACTAGTCCCTGATTCAATGCTCACATTATAAACATCACAATAACCAGAGATGGCATCTTGCCTTGCGACATATAACTGACCTGCAGTATCATTTATCTCGTATCCACCTACACCTTGTCCTCCTTTAAATACGCTGTTGGATTCAGTGAAATATGCATACATGTAGAATTCATTAGCAGATAATTCACCAGGTGGTAATTCAGACGGTGGTTCAGATGTTGATCCAAACGTTGTTGCAGCACTGAATATACCGATGGATAGTAATAGTAGAACGAAAATTTTCGGGTATTTGCTTTTCATTTCTTTTACTTCCTAATTGAATAATGTTTATTTGGAGAATCTTTATTTTTATAAATTTTACGTTTGAAAAATTAAAATACTGTTTAATATATTAGTATATACTCAATATCAAATTATTAGAATTGCGAGTTCTTACATCCTCTACGCACTTTTTACGAGCGGTTAAGAACACGATTTTTACAATATAACGGTGAAATTTTAAATAATTTTAAAATATAGTTCGGTATATCGTGAAAATCAAAAAGAGGGATCGAATTTTAAATTAAATGATATAAAAGCATGTTTGGAAGCGGTACTATTAGAAATTTCTCTCAATATAGAGCCTTCGATGTTACGATATCTGTATTAGTCTTTTTCAGCAATGAAAAATTATATGCTAAGTGCTTATAAGTTGAATACACGATTTTAAAATAAATAGATTTTCTTCTAGCCATAGTTTTTTCCCTGATGGAATCATGAAGGTTAAAACGAAAGAAAAAGTTTACAGGACTCTTATTTTTAGCTCGGTTTGCGGTTTGATCATGGATAAACTAAAATAGAAATTTACTCAGACTTGAAAATTTTCGTGATTTTTTCTGATTTCTAGTACTGCCAAAAAGTTTTATAATTGTGTTTTATAAGGATTCAAAATCTTTTTTTAATTTATGAAAGATGAATTTTGATTGTGAAGATTTTAAGAGCTTTAGTAAGGTTTTAGGTATTTAGTGATCGGGATGCGGTTTTTCCATGAAACGCTTTCCAAACGGTTCAGGAAATCCAGCTGAAGAAGAGACAGCTCGGATGCTTCATTGTTTTATTGAAAACTGCTTAAAATTTGGAAAAGAGTTTGATGAGTTTGAAAAAAATCTTGTATTCCTCCGCTCAATCCCGAAAGTTGAAAAAATTGTTGAAAATATTGTCAAAGGTAGTTTAAAAAACCTAAATGTGGAAGATTTTGAAAGCATTACGAAAGATGGATCCATTTTAATGGTATATGGTTCAACTTTCCTCGAACATGGATCTGAACAAGGTATTATAGATTTCTTGAATCTTGCACTCCAGATTTTTAGAAAATGTAGAAATTATTTTAAAAAGAATGAGCCAAACTACGCAAATACTTTGTTACATGAAGGTAATGCAAGGAGAGATCTAGCATGGCTTGGTGTTGATAGTGTTGAAAACCTTAGAAAAGCGATAGAACTTTACCAGAGGGCAAGGGAAGAGGGATTCACTAAAAATACGTCAGACTTCGCAAAAGCCTTGATGCATGAAGGTAATGCAAGGAGAGATCTTGGAAGGCTTGGTGTTGATAGTGTTGAAAACCTTAGAAAAGCGATAAAACTTTACCAAAGGGCAAGGGAAGAAGGATTAGTCGAAAATACGGAAGATTACGCAAGAGCCTTGATGAATGAGGGGGCAGCGCGAGATATTCTTGCAGAACGTGGTGTTGATAGTGTTGAAAACCTTAGAAAAGCGATAAAACTTTACCAAAGGGCGAGAGAAGAAGGATTTATAGAAAATACACAACAGTATGCAGAAGCTCTTAAAAATGAGGGAGTTGCGCTTGATATTCTTGCAGTTTTTGGTGTTAATAGTGTTGAAAACCTTAGAAAAGCGATAAAACTTTGCCAGAGGGCGAGGGAAGAAGGATTGGTTAAAAACACGCCACAATACGGGGAAGCTCTGATGAATGAGGCGGGTGCAAACTTTTATCTTGCAGTTTTTGGTGTTGATAGTGTTGAAAACCTTAGAAAAGCAATAAAACTTTACCAAATATCAAGAGAAGAAGGATTAGTCAAAAACACGCCAGACTATGCAAAAGCCCTGATGAATGAGGGAGTTGCAAGAAGCAATCTTGCAGTTTTTGGCGTTAATAGTGTTGAAAACCTTAGAAAAGCAATAAAACTTTGCGAGAGAACAAGAAACGAAGGATTCGATAAAAACACATCACAATATGGATGGGCTTTGATGAATGAGGGAGTTGCAAGAAGCAATCTTGCTGGACTTGGTGTTGATAGTGTTGAAAACCTTAGAAAAGCAATAAAACTTTGCCAGAGGGCGAGGGAAGAAGGATTAACTGAAAACACTCAACAATATGCAGAAGCCCTGATGTACGAGGGAGAAGCGAGAAAAGACCTAGCAGGACTAAGCGTTGATAGTGTCGAAAACCTTAGAAAAGCAATAAAACTTTGCCAGAGGGCGAGGGCAGAAGGATTCACTGAAAACACGCTAGATTACGCATATACTTTAATGTATGAGGGAGAAGCGAGAAAAGACCTAGCAGGACTAAGCGTTGATAGTGCTGAAAACCTTAGAAAAGCAATAAAACTTTGCCAGAGGGCGAGGGAAGAAGGATTCAATGAAAACACGCCAGATTATGCAAAAACCTTGATGATTGAGGGGCTTACAAAAGTTCATCTTGCAGAACTTGGTATTCAAGAATATGAAAATTTTGGAGATGCTATAAAACTTTATGAAGATTCGAGGACTGTGTTTAAAGCAACAAGCGATAAAATAGATTTGATAAGCGTTAATAGATATATTGGTGATTTAAAGTATTTTACAAGTGATTTTCTAGGGAGTTATCAATATCTTGGGGAGTCTGTAGATTTAATAGAGGGTATAAGGTCTGCTATGAAGGTTCCTGAGCTTAGAAAGGATTATTTTGAGACTGTTGTAGATATTTATAAGAAGATGGTTTTTACCTGTTTAGCCCTCGTAAGGAATGAGGAAGCTTTTAGTTATGCTGAAACAGCAAAGGGAAGAACGTTTTTAGAGCTTTTGGCTAGTGAAAAGAAGAAAATAAGGGGTGACCCTGAGCTAATTGAAAGATATAGGGAGGTGTTAATGAACATAGATGAGATTCAAGGAAAGCTGCTTATGGAGAAGAGGGGAGCGAATATTGATGAGTATGATAAGCTTAAGGAACTTGGGGAGCTTCAGAGTAGTCTTTTAATTCAGATAAAGAATAGTGATCCTGAATTTTACAGCGTAGAAAAGGTTGAACCCGTTACAATTGAGGAGTTAAGAAATCTCCTTAAAGGGAGAATTCTTGTTGAATATTTCCTTGGTAGTGATAAAGTTGCAATTTTTATCCTAAAGGATGAATTAATTGTTAAAGTTTTAGAAGTTTATGAGAAGGAGATTTGGGAGAAGGTAAATGAGTTTTTAGAAATTATGAGAAGAATGGAGCTAAAGTTTGGATTGTATCTTGAAATAGAGAAAGAAATTAGAGAAGCGGATAGTTTACTCAGAGATTTTTACAAATTGTTAATCGAACCGATAGAGAGTTATTTGGGTTATGCAGAAGAAGGGGGGGTTGTTTTTGTTCCTCACAGTTATTTGCATTATATTCCTTTTTTAGCCCTTAAAGATGGGGATGGAAGGTATTTGAATGAGAAGTTTAGGGCTTGTTTTGTTCAGAGTGCTTCTTCTTTGAAATTTCTAAAGGGTGGTGGAGGTACAGGGGCTCTTGTGGTTGGGAATCCTACTGAAGATTTGAGTTTTGGTAAGGAAGAGGCTTTGGAGACAGCAAAACTTCTTGGAGTACAACCTCTTCTTGGAAAGGATGCTAGGAAAGAAGTTATTCTTGGGGAGATTCTTGGGAAGAAGGTGATTCACTTCTCATGTCATGGTGAGTTTGATCCTTTTAGACCTTCTCATTCACGGGTTTTGCTTGCTGAAGGAAGTAGTATTACAGCTGTTGAGTTTATGGATTTAGATTTAGATGCTGAGCTTATGGTTCTTTCTGCTTGTGAAACTGCACGAGCTAAGGTTGGGAGAGGTGATGAGGTTGAAGGGCTTGTTAGAGCTATACAGTTCGGCGGTTGCAGATTCATTATAGCTTCACAATGGATGGTTGCAGATAAATCAACTAAGGAACTTTTCTCAGAATTCTACAAAGAAGAAGGTGATATCATAGATAGGCTTAGAAAAGCTCAACTTTCCCTCATGAAGGATTATAATTTCTTTCATTGGGCTCCCTTTCAAGTTTATGGCTTCTAAAAACTACCCATCTCTTGGATATTGAGATAATTATTAGAAAAATATTTAGGTATGTTTTGAAGAGAAGGGATAAAGTTTTTGAGTTGAGGAGAATTAAGGTGAAATTAGGAGGTTTCGATTAGGATGGATTAATCATATTTCAAGCTATAATCATGAGTATTTTAAGGATTAATTAGGTTTTGGTGAATTTCGTTGAGTGATAAAAAATTTGGGGAGAATGAAAATAGTCGAGGAGGGGGTCAAAAAAAGTTTCAAGATCCTACGCTTATTTGTTACATTTACTTGTTGGATGAGGAGGAATTGGAGAATACGAGGAGGGAAGCTATTGAAATTTTTAAAAAGTTTTGTAATTATCTAGGAGTGCAGTTTCCAGAGCCTAGTTCTGGTCTCATAGATGACGGTTTTATAGTTAGGGGAGAGTTAGGGTTTGTTAGAAAAATTCCTGACCATCATGTAGTTCAAATTATTTTTACTGATACGAGGGAGAATGAAAAATTTGATGGACCCTCTATTATGAAAGCTTGGATGGAAAATTTGGAAAAAGCGGGTGAATATCTTAAGAGTTCTTCATATTATGGTATTGTATTCTATGCGGTGAATCGAGACCTTAAACTTCCTGATAATTTTAGTTATAAGGATTATGGTATTGATTTTGATTTTAAGAACAATGAATATGTTAATATTAATGGTTTTAGGTTGTATTTTCCAAAGGAGGTGAAAACAGAAGGTTATTTTGAGGAGTTTGGAGCAGCTTTAGCTATAATTAGTGATAGTGAGGAATGGGAAGAGGAAGTTTTGGCTTTTCTTAAAGATCGCCTTTTAAACTTCTTATATTCTTATCTTTTGTTTATGGATCATTCTAGGATTGTTTCATCGATATTTGCAAGACATGGTGAGGACATAGATAGTGGAATTATGCCTGTGCTTACTTTGGAGAAAAAAGCAGGAGGATTGATTGACAGATATTTTAGTTTAAGTAGTGAGGAGAGTGATAATGAACTCTCTTCTGGGTTATTGAGCGTTTCAGAATTAATGAAAGAGATTGAAGATATTACAGTTTCTTTATCGGAGTATTATGCAAAGGTTTCACAGAATCTTTCCATGTTATTTGAGTGTAGGAATACCATGGAGATACACTATCTTAACTTATGCAAAACTACGCAGGAGCAATATAGGTTAAACTTTCCTTCTTTGGGGATAGAACTTGATAAGATGTTAAAACAGGTGGATTTTGATATTAAGTATACGGATGCTTTTCTTCAAAGGATATCAAAAATTTTAGAATCTGCAAAATTAAAGCTTGATGTGATCAGGTCTGGAGAATCTTTTAAGGTGCAAAGGGAGAGTTTGAAGATTCAAAGGGCTTCAGAAGTTATTGAATTTGTAGTAGTACTTTACTATTTCACTCGTATTTGGGACTTTTATAGCCCTGAAAGCTTTGAAGCTTTAGGAATATTTAGCTTTATTATCGCTGTTGCATTTAGCGCAACGATAACGATTCTTACAGATAAACTTCTAGGGCAAAGATTTTGGCTAAAAAAGTAGAACCACGATTTTTATTATTCGTTTCTATTATGAGAAGATAGGAGAGCAAATGAATAATATTAGATTTTTGAGAGAAGGGAGAATATGATCTGTTTATATTATATAAAACAATGTAAATTTTTGTCTTTTAAATAATTGTTAAATTATTATTATTTTACTATAAGATTAAACAAAATGCAGATAGAAAAATTTTTTAAAGGTTAATTGTTTCTCAAATGATAGGAAAAATCCTATAATCGGATGGGGGTATTTCATTGGATGGGATAGAAGAGGTAAGGGAGACCGTCTACCTATTAAAGCGTCTCGTGGATGATGGGGATGTATTGGTAGATTTGTCTGTAGAAGAGTTTGAAAGACTTGAAGATTTGATTCCTGAACTTTTGGAAAATGTAAGTGCTGAAAATCTATTATCTTCATGCAAAGTTTTTATTGATGGTATTTCAGGAATTGAAAAACTTGAACATATTTTTATTAAAGAAAAAGATGATCTGGAAAAGTTTGAAGATAATAAATTACGATTTAAGGGTTACGAAAGGGAATATTTCAACGATATTTCGAGTTTTATCCAGAATTGCTGTAAAGATTTAATTAACACAAATTTTGAGGAAGTTAGGGAAAAAATCTATGAAAACGTGATGAGCACTGGATTCAAAAAAACTAGGAAGAAAGTTCTAGAAAAGCCAGAAAAAAAGGAAGAAGCTTCTGATTAAAATTTAAAATAATAAACATCCTAAAAGTATTAATAAAATTATGAAGGCAATCCTCTTTCTTTTTAAAATGAGAAAAATTAGGGATGAGACTACTATCACTTGTTTTATATACAAAAAACTTTTATGCAGTTCTAATTTCTTTAATTTGGCTTTGACACAAAACCAGCATTCTGTTTTAAAGTATGAAGTGTTAGAGAGTATCGTTGTTTTATTGGATTGATTTTTGCTTAGATTGATAAAAAAATGTCTTGGGAAACCTTGAATCATAAACCTTTCTTTGTTCCTTTTTTACGTTTTATTTGTGTCAGAATCCCTAAACTCTAAAAGTATTTTTAGAGTTTTATGAGGGTATTGTATGGTTTTAAACGGTAAAAGGAACTCTAAACAACAAATAATTATTGGGATAATGCTGTTTTTAACTGTATCAATGGTATTGTCAGTGTCTCTTTCTTTTTCTCAAACGAAAACTATTGATGAATTAGTCCAGCCTCAACAACTCCCAAGAGTAAAAATAAAGTCTATTGGAACTTTTTTGTGGAGCCAAACATATGGTGGTATAGACGAAGATGGAGGTCGTTGGGTTGAGCAGACAGCTGATGGAGGATATATAATAGTAGGTTGGACGATGTCTTTTGGTGCTGGCCAGGAGGATGTTTTGCTTATAAAGACTGATGAAAATGGCGAATTTGTTTGGAATAAAACCTATGGGTTAAATGGAAATGATATTGGTTGGAGAGTTCAGCAAACTGTTGACGGAGGATATATAATAACGGGTTGGACGAACTCTTTTGGTGCTGGTGGTTATGATGTTTGGCTAATTAAAACCGATGAAAATGGTAATCATGATTGGAACAAAACATATGGTGGAATAGGGGATGATTTTGGTTTTTGTGTCAAACAGATAGACGATGAAGAGTACATCATTGTAGGGAGAACAAACTCGTCTGGTGCTGGTGATAATGATATTTGGCTGATTAAACTCAGAACAAACGGTATCGAACATTGGAATAAAACATTCGGAGGAGTGGGAAATGATGAAGGCATTTGTGTTGAGGAGACTGCTGGTGATTTTGGATACATAATAACAGGCTACACAAAATCTTTAGGTAGTGGTGGAGAAGATGTTTGGTTGATTAAGACTGATAGTGATGGTAATGAGGAGTGGAACCAAACCTACGGAGGAACAGAGGAAGATATTGGTTGGTGGGTTGAACAGACATCTGATGAAGGCTATATAATATCTGGTCACACAAACTCAATTGGTGCTGGTAATCTCGATTTTTGGCTGATTAAAACCAACTCAACCGG
>SMTZ1_10006278_pt1 | contig 11961 bp, 8 predicted proteins | sample DeeMarSWOR136_30_FD_25667 | JGI IMG/M metagenome (IMG submission 25667) | reverse complement strand
TTATGAAGATAGCAAGCGCTATTGTTACTAACAGAGGAGGCAGAACCTGTCATGCAGCTATTGTGTCAAGAGAGCTAGGCATACCTTGCATTGTAGGGACAGAGCATGCAACAGAGACCTTACATGATGCTCAAGAAGTAACCATTGATTGTAGTCAAGGAGCCCAAGGGTTAGTGTACCAAGGATTATTAAAGTATGAGAAACAAGAGCATGACCTTGGCTCAGTGCCTAAGACCAAGACCAAGATAATGATGAATGTTGCTAACCCAGACCAGGCCTTTGAGGAGAGCTTTATTCCTAATGACGGGGTGGGGCTAGCACGAGAAGAATTTATCATAAACTCTGAGATAAAGATTCATCCCTTAGCCTTGCTCAAGTTTAATGAGCTTGAAAGTGAAAAACTAAAAGCAAAGATTAATTCTTTAACCAATGGTTATTCTGATAAGGAAAAATTCTTTATAAATACGCTCGCAAGAGGGATAGGTAGAATAGCAGCAGCCTTTTATCCAAAGCCAGTAATTGTGAGGACAAGTGATTTTAAGAGCAATGAGTATGCTAATCTAATTGGAGGCCATTTATTTGAACCAAAAGAAGACAACCCTATGCTTGGATGGAGAGGCGCTTCTCGTTACTACAGTGAGAACTACAAAGAAGCCTTTGCTCTTGAATGCAAAGCCCTGTTAAAAGCAAGAAATGATTTTGGGCTTACCAATATCAAAATAATGATACCCTTCTGCAGAACAATTGATGAAGCAAAAAAAGTGATAGCAGTGATGAAAGAGAACGGCCTGGTACAAGGAGAGCATGAGCTAGAGATTTATGGCATGTGTGAGATACCCAGCAATGTATTGCTAGCAGATGAATTCTTAGATATCTTTGACGGTTTCTCAATAGGTAGCAATGATTTAACCCAGTTAGTCCTTGGCTTAGACAGAGATTCAGAGCTGGTTAATGAGATATATGATGAGAGGAATGAGGCTGTGAAGAAATTAATAAGAGAAGTAATAGAGGTGGCTAATAAGAAAGGGAAATATATTGGAATATGTGGGCAAGCACCAAGTGATTTTGAAGACTTTGCAGAGTTTCTAGTAGAAGCAGGCATTCATAGCATTAGTCTAAACCCAGACACGGTAATAAAAACAACTTTTAAGATTGCTGAGAAGGAGAAACAGATAGGAATTAATTAAAATAAAAATAAGGATAATAAAAATTTTCTTTACTCAGGGCACTCACCTTCTGTCCAGTACTTAACTATCTCTTCAGAGCAAGCAGTGCAAGGATTACTGTAAGTAGCAGCGCAGGGATACTTAATGCACAGTATGCTCTCATTAAACCATCCGCACACAGGCCTGTAATCCATGGTGCAAGCCACTGTTCCTCTCTGCTCTGGTTTACAAAAGGTTTTTTCGAGCTCAGGGCATTCTCCTCTGAAATAAGCCCATTCATCGCACTCAGTTCCATCCTCCAATACGCAGATTCCCTGAGTGCCTGCATCTGTTTCCACCATTTTCAAGGTCCCGCCTTGCTCTTCGCAATACACTGATGCAGGATTAGGCAATCCTGTGCCTCCTGTTTCTCCGGGGCAAGGGTCGAACTCACAGTTAAGTTCAGGGTTTCTTGCAACAACAGTCTTGCCATCAGGGCAAATTTTTGCCTCTTCTGTGCAAGCCTTAGGCTCTGTATCATCCTGGGTGGCTACCTTCCAGTCAACCAGCTTGATAGTTTGCATCGCTTGGTTATCATTTCTTTGCAGCTTGACATTAAAGCAGCCAGTGCACTCAAGCACTTCAACTTCGACAACAGTTACTGGATAGCTGAGTGGCGCAACAACAAGCTTTGCAGCTTCTCTTTGAGCTTCATTAAGTTCCCATTCCCTTACGCAAGCACCGATAGTGGCATTCCAGGAGTAGCCAGCGCTAATCAAGCAGCCGTGCTCGTCCTTGTCACCACCAATTATTTGCTCTTTAGCACAACCAGCAACCAGAAGCACTCCAAATATCAGTCCCATAATAAAAACCTGAGTTTTCATGAATTTCACCTCGTGATCTAAATAGTAAAGTAAAGATAGTATTTAAATATGCTTTAGAGTGCAAATTGATTTGAAATCATTAAAAATCAAAGATTTTTTTGGATCCCAAAATAACTTTAAGTTATTTCGAACTCATCTAAACCTTTAAAAACTCTCTTAACTTACATATTCTTATCATGCCAGAAGACCCTTTTTTACTTGTATCACTAGAAGAATCAGAATCAAGAGAGTTAGCCAAGGTTATTAGTAATAAGACCTCTAGAAGGATTCTTGATTTGCTTAGTAAAAAGGATGGTACAGAAACCCAGATTGCAAAGGATTTAAAACTGCCTTTATCAACGGTTCATTACAATCTTCAGCACCTCCTCAAAGCTAACTTGATAAAGGTTGATGAGTTTCATTATTCTGAGAAAGGCAAAGAGGTTAATCACTATTCCTTGGCTAACAAACTCATTATTATTGCTCCTAAGAAGACATCTAGAGAGACTTTTATGCAGAAACTAAAAGGCATTCTTCCTGTTGGATTAATTGCTCTGGCAGCAGCAGGGGTTATTAAGTTAATGACCCTGTTTAGACCTACTCCTGTAAAAGTAACTAGCGTGCTAATGGCTGGTCCAGAAGTAGGAATGGATGTTTCTAAAGTTGCAGAAGTAGTAGAAGAACAAATAATTGCTGCTGGAGCAGAAGTGACACCAGAAGTTGCAAGAGAAGCAGCTGATATGGTTGTCACTGGAGTGCCAAGAGCAGCAGAAGCCTTTGGTGCTAATATCTCTAATCTAACCCAGAATGTAACTCAGAACATAACTCAAAACCTAACCCAAAATGTTACTGTTGGAGGAACAGCTGTTGAAAAAGTAGCAGAGCCAGTAACCCAACCAATAATCCAGGTAATCCAGACAGCAGAACCCAACATTGCCTTATGGTTCTTACTGGGCGCTGCTTTTGTAATACTTCTCTTAGTAATCTGGTACTGGTTTGTTACGAGGAAGAAGCGCAGATAATTCTTTTCCTAAGTCCTCAACGTAGCATAGAACGTCTCAAAGATGGGCGTGTCTGTTGTGATGCTTATAAAGTCATGGTCTAGGTGTTCGCACACATCTTTAATCGCATGTATGTGATGATCTATCTTGTCCCTGTAACCGCTTAATAATCTATTACTAATAAAGGTTCTTAGCTTGCTGTGTAGCTCACTGTCCTCAAGGATTACATCACCGTATAGAGCAAGCCTTCTCTCATTTGGGTCAAGCACCTGGACTACTATTACTTCGTGTTTGGTAAATCTGGAAAGCACAGATTTAATCTCATTAATATCATACAAGAAATCTGATATTATCACCATAAAACTCTTTGACCTCAAATACCTCTTGTACTCGTCAAAAGTCTTCCTAAGCTCTGTTCTTCCTTTAATATTTAGCTTTTCAAGAATAGCAAGAATTGCTAGTAATTGATTCATTCCTTTCCTTGCTCTTAGATAATTCAAGCCCTCAGCAAAAGTAGAGAAATTAAACTTCTCATTGTTCCTAAGAGCCATGTAAGCATAACCAAGACCTATCATGCTTGCATAGTCAAACTTGGTTATATCCTTACCATAATCCATGCTAGCACTAGCATCCACGATTATGTGCACAGTCATGTTCCTTTCTTCTTCAAACTGTTTTACAAAGAACTTGTTACTCCTAGCATACACCTTCCAATCTATAGTCCTGAAATCATCACCAGGCACATAATCCTTGTAATCAGAGAAAACCAGGCCTTGGCCTTCTGCATGGCTCTGCCTTTCCCCTTGATACCTGGATAAAACTCTTTTCTTTAGTACAATGTTAAAGCGGTCCAGTTCCTTTAAAAAAGAGATATCTATGGTCATGGTAGTAACATATATTTATTTCATTATCTCCCTAATCACATCATCAGGAGATTTGCCTTCCCTCTCAGCCTTAAAGTTAAGGATAATCCTGTGCCTTAGGACTGGGTAAGCCATCTCCTCAATATCCTTTGCACTCACATACTTTCTTCCATTAAGCAAGGCCTTTGCTTTTGCAGCAAGGATTAAGCCAATGCTTGCCCTTGGACTTGCACCGTACTCAATCAAATCCTTGGCAGTCCTTGTCTTGGTAATAATTTCAAGAGCCCTCTTCTTAATATCCTCTGCTATTGGCACCTGCTTGGCAAGGTTCTGGAGTAGTTTCAAAGAATCCTTGCTTAGAAGAGTCTTTACTTTATCTGCTTCTTTTGCCTTGGTAAACCTGTTTACTATCTCCATTTCATCATCAAAGTTAGGATAATTAACCAGTATCTTAAGCAAGAACCTGTCAACCTGTGCTTCTGGCAAAGGATAGGTCCCTTCCATATCTATGGGGTTCTGGGTTGCTAGCACAAAGAAAGGCTGGTCAAGGGCAAAGGTCTGGTTACCCACAGTAACTTGTTTCTCCTGCATAGCTTCTAGCAGAGCTGACTGAGTCTTAGGCGTAGCTCTGTTAATCTCATCTGCTAGGATAATGTTTGCAAACACAGGTCCTTTCTGAAACCTGAAACTCTTCTTTCCCTTCTCCTCCTCAATAACATAAGTTCCTATTATATCACTGGGCATAAGGTCAGGGGTGCTTTGTATACGACTGAATTTTAGGTCAAGCACCTCTGCAACAGTCTTTATCATAGTGGTCTTTCCAAGTCCAGGATAGCTCTCAAGCAAAGCATTAGAGTCGCACAGAATAGCTACCATGATTTGCTCAACCACCTCTTCCTGACCAACAATAATCTTACTTATTTCCTTGGTAACTTTGCCAAAGGTATCTTTTAACTTCTCAATGTTACGTATACTTTCAAGATGTTTTATCATTTTTATTCCTCCTTTTCTGTCGCGTTTTTGCGACCAATTAATTATTATTATATTTTTAGCTTAGTCCTAAATGCCCTACTCCGTTTTTGCTCATAAAACATTCGCAAAAACTCCGCCGCGCCTTGCATTTCGTTAAAAAAAACACAAACGAAAATGCAAATGAAGGTGCTCAAAAACAAAGTTTTTGGCACCACAAAAAGCTTTTTGCTTTTTGACGGCTGCGACGGGCATTTAGGACTTTACTTTTCAAATATCTCTATTATCCTCTGACTATAATTAGCTGCTTGCTCAGCCTCATCCAATACTTCCTGGGTGCTGAAAGCATCAGGATTAACCCCTATCTCTTGGGGGATCCTTCCTTCTCTTAAAGATTCTCTTTCTGCCTCACTAATCTGATTAAAATCTATCTCACTCATAGTAGGATTCATGTTAAGGTCTATCTCCTCGTTGCCTAGCTTGGCAATGCTGGCTTCGCCATAAACAACCTCTGTCTCATTAAAGACAAGATCAACAATGTTTCCTTCTGTGTACTCATCTTTAGGACTGCTTGGTATCATGAATCTTAGCTTTTCAAAAGGGATATCAATCTTTTCTAGCTTGATATTAAGAGAAGAGACAAAGATTATTAGGAAAACAACAGCCACTGCGCTTATAATCCTAGTCACAATCTTTTTTGACTCCAACAAGTTACCTGTGGAAACACTTCTCATCTTTCTCTTAAGCTCCTCAAACAAAGCAATAGTCATAAGATTCTCTACTTCCATATTATCATGCGCGGTTCTAAGCATCTCTTTTACCTGTGGATTAGCATCCTCCATGGCTTTAAGCCTCATCTTCTTTATTCTTACTGCAAAGCTTATTAAAAAGAAAAGAAAGGTTATGATGCCTGGGACCAGAAGAATATATAAGAATTTCACATTAAAGAAAGAAGCAATGAAGTAGCTGAAGAAGAACACCATTATTGAATCTAGGAAGGTGTTGATAAGAGCTACCTTGAGCATCTCAATCTTTACCTCGTTAAATAAATCTTTTATTTTAGGCATCTTCTTAATTTTTTTTTCTTAATTGTTTTTTTTGATTATTTTGTTTTTCTTAATTTTTTTAATTATTTTTTTTCTTAATTGTTTTATTTTAACTAAATACACAGGTCTGTTTCATCTGCATCATTAGTATCAAGTAAGCAATCAATATCATCTTTCAGCCTATTGATTGTGTTTTCAAGAGTATTAATACGGCTATTAAGAGTGCTAATACTCTTGTTAAGCACCTTTATCTGGCTAACCGCAGCATCTCTCTCTTTTCTCCACACCTCTCCTAGTAGAGTCATCCTATTAAGCTCTGATTTTGTCCTATCCAAGTCTTCCTCTGTTTCTTCAAGCTGTCCTGTTTGTTCCTCATACAATTTATCATACTTCCTGATATCAAGCTCTGTGCTGTTAAGCTTTCTTATTGCTTTTATCAGGGTATCAGCTGTCTGGCTTAGATTCTGCTCACAACTAGCAAGATTGGTGCTAATACTATCAAAATCCTCATTAATGTTCTTGAAGGTGTACTGATAATAAACACTTACCCCCCCAAAGCCCATAAGCACGAGCAGTATCATTAGTAAGAGAAAGGTGTTCACTTTTTTGCCCATGAAACCTGAAGGCATTTTTTATTGACCTCTTAATCTTAGTTTTGGTTAGCACCAGGCTTCGGCCCAATCTCTTTTTCCGAAGGCTCCGTATCCCCGGAGGGGGCATGTCCCCCTGTTCCGCTTTGATTGTTAGGTTGATGATGCCCTCGCAAATTGGCATCACCCACCCTCGCTACGCAAACAATGGGCTAACCCTAATTTTAACCTAAACTTATTATCACCTATTAAGCTTTACTTCTCTTATCTTTCGGATTCCAATCTCTAATAAAAATATTACTACTGCCAGTAGTAGGAAAGGCCAGATAATAGTTGTCTTCTCAACCTTGGTTCTCTTGGAAACTGTTTTTACAAAATCAACAATATCATTAGTTTCTGTTGGTTTAAAAACCTTTCCTCCACTCATACTCACAACCTCTTCTAGCCTGGGGTTCATGCCAAGGAACTGGTACTCCTGCTCATAGTTCATAGCAAAGTCCTTCCCAAGCACCTGGTGAAAACCTGTTTTATCTAATAATAGTTCTGTCATGTACTGATTCTCCCCGCTCCTGGTAAAGCTCAAGCCCTCAGCACTAGGATACTTGTCACTCTTAACAATGACCTCAATAGGATAATTGACTCTTGAATCAGGTATAACAACATAGTAAGGCTCTTTTCTCTGAGGATCACCAATACACCAGTTAGTAATCCTGGTTAAGAGGATAGAGTTCTTTTTGTTAACCAGGTCTCCAAGGTTGTTATTTCCACTGAAAACATTAAGAGTGGCTACTCTGCCAAGCCCATAGTTCCACACAGTTACTGCTGGCTCTCCATGCTGAGTAGTTACCAAGAGTTGGGCACTGCTCTTAGGTATTACCTGGTTAAAGCCGTAAAGAGAGGCATCAAGCTCTAAGTTCTGAGTGATGAAGTGATAAGGATTAAGGATGAATAAGTCAAATAACTCTCCAAACTTGCTCTCCTCTGGCTCTCCAAACAATATCTTTAATCTGTTCTCCTGGTCTGCAGGAAAATATATGCCTCCGCCATTATAAGCAACATCTTTTAAGAAGTTCTCATCAACATTCCTACCAGTACCAACAAGATATATTTTTACTCCTCTTGCATTAATGGTTCTTGCAGTGTCAAGGGTTTGTTGTCTAATACTATCACTGCCAGTGTTACCATCAGTTATAAAGATGATGTTATTACTCCCAACATGATCTTTTAGCAAGCTATAAGCACCACTAAGACCTATATGGAAAAAGGATTGGCCTGGGGGCTGCTGAATCCTAGAGATTTTGTTAATAAGCTCATTCTTGATTAGGAATAAGGGTTGGAGTTCTTGCACAACAGCGCTCTGAGTACTGAAAATTGTGGCTCCTACACTATTATCAGGTCCTAGACTATTAATAACACTCACTGCAAGGGCTTTTTCAATATCCTGGATGTTTGAGCCCACCTTTTGTAATGCAGTAATCTTGCCTGTGTTAGGATCCCTTATTACTTCATACCTGTCTCCACTACTGCCTGAGAAGTCAATGGCCAGAACAATATTACTAGAGCCTCTTCTTCGCGCTGCTTTGCCCACATAAACAGGCAGATATGATTCTAGCAATGAATTCTTATAATCACCTCTGTCAAAGCTATCAAAGCCTCCCACCACAAACAAGCCATTCCCATAAAAACCTCCTTCCTTGTCTACCAGGTAGTCAGCAAGCTTATCAACTCCTCTTATATTAGCTGGCAAGTCATAGATGATAACAGCATAGTAATCATTAACATTATCTGGTATGCTTCTCTGCTTTGTAACATCATATAACTCATTTACTATTTGTTCAAAAGGAGCAGAGCCTTCCATTAAGAGCAGAATCTTGGGTTTTTTCACCACACTCACAGTCTTATAAAATACGTTGTTATTCTCAAAGTAATCCTGTGCAGCGCTCACCTCTGCTATTATTCTGTGGTCACCTTCATCAAACTCTTTTTGAAAAACATATCTGTCCTTCTTGCTCACCTCATTAATAATAACCTCATCATCAACAGTTATCTTTACTCTTACCTCTTGAGCTCCAAGGTTCAGAATCCTTACAACATAAGTATTCTCAACTCCTGCTACTGTGCTCTCAGGACCTGATATATAAACGCCTGTTTCTTTTTCTTTTTCTTCTATTTGAATCGCGCTTATAGTGCTGTTAAGATTAGCTGCTAGCAGAGCAATATCTCCTAGTTCTGTTCCTTCATTAACATTACCATCTGTTATTAATAAAAGATTGGTGTCTTTCTCAAGATAATCAAGGATTCTGTCTGCAAGGTCTGATTTTAAGCCAGAGCCAATGTTTTCTAAACTAACAGGTACCTGCTTGTCAAGCTCTTTTTTGAGCTCAGGAATAAAAGCAGTGTTCATCACCTCCATGGATGTAGTGTTATCTATTAGGATGATAATCTTAGGGTTGCCAGGAGAACTCACCTTTACCTCTCCAAAAGGCTTTGCAAGCACTGCTACTAAGAGAAGGAATATTAGCAGTCTTGTAACAAAGATTACTCTTTTGAACTTTTTCTGCTGTTTTTTATCTACTAAATCATCCCTTACAAATCTCTTGAACAAGAGAAACAGGAATATTATAAGTATGGGTACTAGCCATAGCAAGGCTTGTGGTTCTAGCACATTACTAATATTGATATCCACTTATAAGTCACCTCTTAACTTGATATAAAGGAATTCTATTAAGAGCAAGATAATAGCTGCTATTATGAAGTAATAGGTTAGTTCAAAAGGCACTTTTTCCTTGAACCTATCGCTCGCTTGATACACTCCTTCTTCTGCATAGCTGGCCTCATTATTAACATTTGACTCTTCTTCATTCAGGAGATTAATAGCAATTGTTCTGTCATTCAAGGTGTAAAGACCTGTATTATCGAGGCTAAGACTCTGAGCTGTAATTCTTCCTTTAGGAGTCTGAATCCTTTGCTCTTCTTTAAAGTTCAACACACTTCCAGTCTTGAAGTTCAGGTTCTTAATAGAAGGTGTGTCTGTGGCAAACTCAACCAGTCTTTTCCAGAACACAAAATAAACAGGGCTCTTTCCAAAGCTGGTGTCTGCTTCTTCATCCTCGTCGAGAATGCCATAGAAAAATACTTTTCCGTTTTTAAGAGTGTTAAAGGTTATTAAAGGCGTTTGGTCCTCAGTAGCAGCTATCACTACAAGACTAACCCCTTCCCAAGGACTCACTCTAAAATATTTTTTGGTAATACCAAACTCAATGTTGGCTGTTAAGCTCTCACCACTACTACTAAGGATGTTGGTGCTAGAAGTAATAGTCTCATTATAAATCAAAGGTAATAACCCAAAAAAGTCAATGCTGGCAAGGTCTGGCTGAGCAGTAATAATAACTGTTTTTCCATAATCCTCCACCTCTTTTTTCACTCCTTTAAAAGTGCCTGGAAGAATTAGTTTGGGGTCTATGTCCTTGAATATGAATAAGTCATAACCATTAAGGTCAGGAATCTTAGGAGGAATAGCAACCTCAATAATCACGTTCTTCATTACATCAAAAGCATTGAATAAAAAAGTCTTTTCTGGATTAGGATTATTGGTTATTAAGAGCACTCTTTTCTTAACATCCTCTGGTGTGCTTATGAAAACAGAGTTATCAGCTTCAAACTCGTCTTTCAAGTCCTGCACATCTAATTCAAGTTTACTAGTGCCTGCGGGTGTTGAGAAGGTGAACAACTCTTTGGAATCAGCAGGAATATTAATGGTTTCTTTTAACTCACCAACCTCTACTTCTACCTCTACGTCTTGCTGGTTATAGTTCTTAATAACCGCGCTTGTCTTTTTTTCATCTATAGAAAGGTCTACTATGCCCACATTATTAACAGGTTCAAACACTCTTAGAAAATCCACTTTTATACCTTGGGCCTCGAGAGTCTTCTTAGCAGTTTCAAGACCAGTATCTGTTTCTGTGTCAATAAAATCACTGATAACCACGACTCTTGAAGTACTCTTAGCATAGCCACCTGCAGTGCTAATAGCATCATAAAGATTAGTAGGCGTGTCCAGGGGTTCTAGCCTGTTAAGCTCTCTTCTAGTTTCAATGGAGTCTTCGTCTACCAGTACCACCTCAGGAGTCTTCTTAGCAAGCACCAGTGTGTTTACAACTCCAAGATTATTCTTAGCCAGATTAACTGCTTCTTCAAAGCGGGTTCCTCCTTGATAATCTGCTTTCATACTTGCACTTACATCAAGCACAAGCACAGTGTTCTTGAAAAAAGATTCTTTAGCAACATTGATGTATGGCTTGGCAACTGAGAAGAGGAGGAACAACAAGACCAGGAGCTGAAGCAAGAACAATAAATCCCTTATTAGTCTTCTGAAAAAATTGGTTCTCCTATTTCTTCCCAAATCTTTGAATAAGAACATAAGACTAGGGATTACCTCGTGCTTAGGCTTAGGTCTTATAAGATACAATAGGAAAAAAGGGATTAATAATAGAAGAGCATAGAGCCAGATAGGTGAAAGAAAAAAATTACCAACATTCGTAAATAAGCCCACCTTAATTCACCAGTATATACTTAACTATTCAAATCTATATCCTACACACTATATTTAGTCATAAGTCTTAATATAAATGTTTTTCTAAAGTTTCGAGAGACCCGAGACTCTTCTCGTCTAATCACAGAAAACCAGCTCAGCCGCTCCTATAACACCAGAATCATCGCCCAAAGCATATTTTTTTATCTTGCACATCTTAGCCATATAAGGATGAGCGTATTTTTTTACAACTTTTCGAATATCAGAGTAAAAAGGCAGGTTGCTCACTCCTCCGCCAATAACAATAGCCTCAGGATTAAAGGTGTTTATTAAGTTTGCAAAGAACAAGCCTATGTAAAACACAATTTCTTCATAAACCTGTCTAGCAAACGGATCTTTTTTGTTAAGAATAACTCTAGGAGTATGAGCTCTTTTTCCACTAAGCGCCTCGTATCTTCTCACAATGTCAGGACCTGATATTAAGTCCTCAACCTCTATAACCTCCTTATTAACCACCAGCTTGGTGTGTCCTGCCTCTCCAGCAGCACCCCCAGAGCCAGAATATATTTGGTTATCAATAACTATTCCTGTGCCAACCCCTGTTCCAATGATTATCCCAATAGAATTATTGCAACCCTTGGCAGCGCCGTGCCTGTGCTCTGCAAGAGCAAATAAATTAGCATCATTCTCAACTCTAACCTTTAATCTGACTCTTTTTTCTAGTTCTTTTCTTAGATTAACCCCTCTAAGCTTTTGTACATTAGGAATTAGTTGTAGTCTTCCTTTTTGGTCAGCTATCCCAGGGATACCAATACCAACCCCTACCACCTCTTTTGTCTTTAAATTATTTATTACTTCAACAAGATTAGCAATAATCTTTCTTCTTGGCTTATCAGCTTGGGTTGGTCTTCTATAACTCTTAATAATCCTGCCTTTCTCATCCATTAAAATGC
>SMTZ1_10037714_pt1 | contig 11964 bp, 12 predicted proteins | sample DeeMarSWOR136_30_FD_25667 | JGI IMG/M metagenome (IMG submission 25667) | reverse complement strand
CCCTTGCCTTGGACGCAGATGATAAACGGGTTTTGGCTGAGTCCTATTTTCGCCGTGGCGAGATCTATTTCAAGCAGGCCAATTACCCGGAAGCTATGAAGAATTTCAAGGCCATTAGGGGTAATTTCAAGGATCAAAAAACGTGGTATGAGCTCGCGCAATTTGAGGTGGCAAACATCTACAGGCAATTGGGAAAGATCACGGAGGCGAAGGCCGCATATAAAACGGTACTGGATGAATCGAAGGATCCCGAGTTGACGGGTATCACCAAGAACATGTTAGATGAGCTGGAAATGGAGGAAAAGGGACAGTAGTGCAATGGATCGGCTCAGGATTTCGGAAATGACCGAGGTTGACCTGCGGGATGTACTAACAATCGAGAGATGCTCCTGATGTACTAACAATCGAGAGATGCTCCTTTCCCCTTCCATGGAGTGAGGGGATGTTCAAGGCGGAATTATCCCTCGACTTTTCCCACAATTTCGCCGCAAAGCTGAACCACGGAGGAAACGAGGAAGTCCTGGTAGGATACATTTGTTTTTGGGTGATTGAGGGTGAAGCCCATCTGCTGAATATCGCCGTAAAACCGGATTATCGTCGCATGGGTTTGGGCAAGCATTTGATGCGAGTATCGAAAAATGGGCTTCCGAAAAGAGGGATTGAGGCCCCGTTATTACGCCGATAACGGGGAGGATGCCCTCGTTATGGGATTGAAGCTAAATAAACGTTAGAGCCATGAGTTTGTCTCCATCAGAAGCCACGCACAAGGGGAGCCCATATCTAGTACGCGGGACCCTTTTGCAGAATCACCAGGTCGCTCCCTCTTATCATAAAATGAGAATACGGACATCTATTCCGTGTGAGAATATCGAGCCCGGCCAATTCCTGATGGTCAGGGTGTCGGACCAGCCCTTCCCCCTTTTAAGGAGGCCATTCAGCATCCATTCCATGGCGGCTTTGAGTAAGGACGAGGGGAGTGATATTGAGATTCTCTACAAGATAGTGGGAAGGGGGACAAATCTGATGGCAAACTGGAAAAGGGGAAAGAGGCTCGATATCCTGGGCCCCCTGGGAAGCGGATTCTCCCTGCCCACCACAACGGGAACCCAGTTTCTCGTGGCGGGAGGAATAGGGGTGGCTGGCCTTTTTGCCCTGAGCCAGAGGATGAAGGCCAACGGACATACGTGTCTCGTCTTCATCGGCGGGAAAACGAGGGAACATGTCCTCTGCGTGGATGAATTTAAAACGCTGGGAGCCGATGTCTATGTGGCCACGGAGGATGGAGGCCTGGGGTTCCGAGGCATGATTACGGATATGGTTGTGTCCTTTCTCCGGGATCACCACACGCCCTCCGGATTTTTCGCTTGTGGTCCATTGGATATGTTGAAGGCCATTGCCCACATAGCCCAGTCCCAATCCGTCCCTTGCCAAGTCTCCCTGGAGACCAGGATGGCCTGCGGGTTGGGGGCCTGTCTGGGGTGTGTAATCAGGACGAGGGGAAGCCCTCTCCCCGGATCCGAGCAGGCCTTTGGGGGAGGAAGGAACTTCCCGTATAAGCGAGTATGTAAGGAGGGGCCCGTCTTCGATTCCGAGGAAGTGGACTGGGGGGTTATATGAGCTCCGAAGGACGGAAAACCGGGGGGCCTGGGCCCCGCATGTCAGTTGACATAGCGGGGATCAAATTGAAAAACCCCGTTATGGCAGCCTCGGGGACCTTCGGCTATGGCGAGGAATTTGCCCCCTTGGTTGACCTCAATCGCTTAGGGGCCATCATAACCAAGGGAATCTCCCTCGAACCCATGGAGGGAAATCCGCCGCCCCGTATTGTGGAGACAGTGGGTGGCATGATCAACTCCATTGGTCTTCAGAACGTCGGCCTTCAGGCCTTCATCAGGGATAAGTTATCCTTTCTGGGCCAATTCACAACGCCCGTCATAGCTAATATCTTTGGGGGAACTACCCGAGAGTTCGGGGAGTTGGCCAAGAGATTGGGCGACTCCCCCGGAATTGCCGGGCTGGAGGTAAATATCTCCTGTCCCAATGTCGCGAAGGGAGGGGTGCTATTTGGGGCAGATCCGGAAATGGCCCATCGTGTCGTCCGAACGGTGAGGCGGTCCACCCACCTGCCCATCATTGTAAAGCTCTCCCCCAATGTCACCGACATCGCCCTCATTGCCAAAGCCGCCCCAATCCCGAAGGCCCTTGCTGAGCACTATCATCGGCGGGCTTTCTGGCCCAGCAATTAAACCCGTGGCCCTCAGGCTGGTCTGGCAGGCTGCCGGCGCGGTGAAGGTTCCGGTAATTGGAATAGGTGGCATCATGACTGCGAGAGATGCCTTGGAGTTTATCATCGCCGGGGCTCGTGCGGTTCAAGTAGGGACGGCGAATTTCGTCAAGCCCACCGCCTGTCTCGAGATTATCGATGGTATTGAAGCCTATCTCAGGGAAAACGGGTTCAAGGACATTGGCCAACTGGTTTTCAAGGGAATTGGATATCTCCCCCGTTACTGCCCAGGTTTTGGCGAATCGCGGCATTGATCAAATCGATCAGGCCCACCGATTCCTGCATCCCAGTTTATCCCATCTTCATTCGCCCTTTCTCATGAAGGATATGGAAAAGGCCGTTGATCGGATTATCAAGGCTCTTTCGAGAAATGAACCGGTCTTAATCTTTGGGGATTATGATGTCGATGGCATTACGTCGACAGCCATTATGCTCCTCTTCTTCCAAACCCTCCAATTCCCTTGCCGATATTATATACCCCACCGAATCAAGGAGGGATACGGTCTTCACCTCGATATTTTGGCCTCATTCGCCCAGGAGGGGGGGAAGCTGATTATTACCGCTGACTGCGGCATTTCCAATGTGGATGAGATCAAGCAAGCTCAGGAGATGGGAGTGGACGTCATCGTCACGGATCACCACGAAATTCCTGATGAGATTCCCCCGGCTTATGCCGTCCTCAACCCGAAACAGGGAGATTGTCCATTTCCCTTCAAATCATTGGCCGGCGTTGGGGTAGTATTCAACCTCGTCATTGCCCTCAGGGCCAAGCTTCGGGAACAGGGGAAGTGGGAGGATGGGGAGGTTCCCAACCTATCTTTGTTCGCTTCGGCCTCGAGGAGTTGACCGAGGGTAGGCGGCCGAGCACCCGGGTACTGAAAGAGCTTTGCGGCTTGAAGGAAGGCACCATTACATCGGGAAACATCGGTTTCCAACTGGCCCCGCGGATCAACGCAGCCGGCCGCCTTGGGGATGCCCAAAGGGCAATCGATCTCCTGGTGACCCAAGAGGTGGAGAAGGCGGAGGAATTGGCCCGTCAGCTGAGCCTGGAAAATAGCAGGCGGCAGCGGATAGAGAATGAGATCTTCACGGAGATTAGGGGTTGGATCGAGGGGGACGAAAGCCTTTTGCGGAGAAGATCTTGGGTTTTCTCCTCTCAAGCATGGCATCCCGGGGTAATCGGAATCGTGGCCTCGCGCTTAGTGGAACGTTACTACAAGCCAACCATCTTAATCTCCCTCGATGGTGATCGAGGAAAGGGTTCGGGAAGGAGCATTGAGGGGTTTGACCTCTATGAGGGGGTAAGGGCGTGTACCCCGATGCTCTTGAGCTTTGGTGGACATCGATTCGCGGTCGGGCTTACCATCGAAAGGGAGAAGATCGAGCCATTTAAGAGTAACTTTGAAGAGCTTGTGTCGCAAGGCTGTAAACCGAACGACTTCATTCCCACGGTCCGAATCGATTTGGAAGTACCCTTAGAGACCATCCAAAGGGAGCTCTTAGAGGAACTCTCCTTGCTCGCCCCCTTTGGAGCCTCCAACCCCAACCCAGTACTTTGCTCGAGGGAATTGATAGTGATGGATTCCAGGATAGTGGGGGAGGACAATTTAAAGTTGAAGGTAAAGGAGGACTCCGTCTACGATGCCATTGGCTTCCACATGGGAGACCTTCATCCCCTTGAATCAAAACGGGTCAAAATCGCATTCGTTCCTCGAATCAATGACTGGCAAGGGGTGAAAAATATCCAACTGGAACTGAGGGATATCCTCATCTGCTGAGAGCCCCTGGGCCCTCGTGCTCGTGATCATTAGGACCGAAGACGGCGGACCGGAAAAACCAGACCGCTGACCGACGACAGAAGACCGCGGAACACAAAGACCGGACCGATGACGGCCAACAGAGATCGTGCTCGTTTTCCGTGTTCGTGAAACGTGTTTGTGTTCCCATTTTTAACCAACAAAACCAATTAAACTAATACAACCAACCAACTCATTGCCATTTGGCATTTCCCCTTCTCCCTCTAACCCCTTAACCTCAACCTCAACCTTAACCTTTCACCTTTTTCATTTGTCATTTCGCCTCAAACCTCAAACCTCCAGCCTCAGACTCTCTTTCCCCTTTGACATTTGAACTTTTCATTTTGCTCCAACCTCTCACTTGACGTCTCGGGAAAACTCGCTCTTCGCCGCTCAAAGATCTTTTTTCGAGCATTTCAACGTCCGCTTCGCAGCAAAAATCGCCCGAGGCGCTCCTTCGTTCCCAAGACTTGGCGAAAAAATCTTTGATTCGCGCTCAGAGTTCGTTTTTCCGCCTGTATAGGGATTTCGAACTTTGACATTTGGCATTTGTCCTCCCGCCTCCAACCTCACGGATTAGTTTGAATCATTCTTCCCCCCATCCCCGCACTCGATGATATTCCGCCACCATGATCTTCAGTTCCTCAGGGAGTAGACAGATGCCGTCCCGACCGGCCTTCTTCAATAAGCTCCCCGGAAGTGTATCCTCCTCGGCGGAAATCCCCTGCTGCCGGTTAAAGGCCACCGATAGGCTTAAGACCTTTGAGACACGTTCCATCCGAGGTAACTCCGATAGAATTTGCAGATGAGGAGCATATCGAAAAGGGTCATTTGGTCCTCCGCCTCCACCAAGGCCTGAACCCGTTCGCGCATATCCTCCTTGCTGAATTCCCTTTTGACCTCGTCAAGGTAGAAGAGGCTCTGAAGGTGAGTTGCCCCCCGCTGCGAAGTAGCATATGCCAAACCCATTCCCTTCAAGGAACGGGGGTCAAATCCGGGGAGCTCCAGGCCTTTTACGTGAATGGCGAGATCCTCCAGTCCGAGGATACGGGCAGCATCCCGGATCCCCTCCGCCAGAATTCCACCCAAACCATCGCGATGAGCTATTCGAAAGGGAGGTTGAGATTTAACCTTCCGTCTTGGGAGGCTCTCATGGCGAAGGCTATTACATTTCCAGCGCTCACCGTATCCAGCCCGAGTCGATTACATACGTCGTTCACCTTGAGAATTTCCTCCAGGGAACTGATGAGACAGAGCCCCCCAAAGGACGCGAGGGTCTGATAATCTGGGCCCGATACCGTAAGCCCCTTGTAGGGACCATTCTTTATCTCGGCTCGCTTTCCACAAGCCAGAAAGCAGTGAGGACAGGAAATAGACCTGAGTCGGCAGATTTTCTTGAGGTTCTCCGCTGTGAGACGCTCCCATCCCGTCACTCTCCCCCCTTCCCAATAGCGGGTGGGAAATGCCCTCATGGTGTTCATGATACCCACCATCATGGACGAGCCATAGGTGCGGAACATGCGGGTCAATTCCCTTCCCTGTCCATCCCTTCGCATCTGTTTGTAAAGGGCCTTTAAAGTCGGAAGGTCCGCAGGCCTGCGATGCTCCCTCCCCTGGAAGACAACGCCTTTCAACCTCTTTGACCCCCAGATGGCCCCAAGGCCTCCACGCCCGAAGGAGCGTCCTCCCTCGTTGGCCACCATGGCGAACTTCACCCCTGCTTCTCCCGCAGGCCCGATAGCGAGGGCAGAAGCTGCCATGTCCCCAACTTCCCTCACCATCCCTTTCAGGCTTTCATCGGTGGGGAGCCCCCAGAGGGTCGATCCGTCCCGGAAAACAACCCCCGCATCGGAAACCTCCCCCATAGCATTCGAGGTACCCCCTCGTTTGGGCCGACTTGGCAAAGACCCCATACCGGCTGGAACCGACAACTGGGAGGTCGGCAAAGCATCCACTGGAAAAGATAATGGGGTTTCCTGGGTCGGTCCAGTCAATTCCCGGGGGCGTCTCCTGAGCGAGGAAGAGAGTTCCCAGGCCCTTCCCCCCGAAATAGCCCTCTATGAGGTCTTCCGGGATCACCTCCCACGACCAGGATTGGCTGCTTAGATCGATGCGGAGAAGCCTCTTGAAGAATCCTTCCATCGAGATTGTCCACGGTGAGATGGGTATTGCCCCTTGGAAAGGATTATAACAAATCGGTCATATACCTTCCATGATTCCATGAAAGAACGCCTTTGCACTGTCTCCCCGGAGCGCAAAGTTATTCAATGCTGCGGTGCTGCAGCAAATTGGTTCTGGGGTGTTGCAGTGCTGTGGTCAGGGAAAGGCGAAAAAGGGTTGAGGTTAGAGGCTGGAGGCAGAAGGCAAAATGTCAAAGTTCAAAATTCGAAATCCCTGTAGAGGCGGAAAAACGAGCTCTGAGCACGAATTATATTTTTTCGATAACCACTCCGAGGCAACCCGAGCGGGTGCAAACCCAGTTCTGGGTTGAAGGTGGCGTAAGCACTAGAATGCTTGAAAAAATCTCTTGAGCAGCGAAGAGCGAGTTTTTTCGAGACGTCAAGGGAAAAGTCGGAGGCAAGGGAAATGTCAAATGTCAAAGCTCAAATGTCAAATGGCTGATGAGTAATGGCAAAGGCACATGAGCACGAACACGTTTCACGAACACGAACAACGGACACGAACTCTGAGCGAAGGGACAATGGCCTTCTCTCGAGAAAAACAGAAGCGGAATCGTCCCCCGATGAGCTACATCCAATTCTTCAAGACCTTTGGGGAAATGAAGATGAGGAGATCCTCCTTGATGTAGGTCTTCTTTTCGTACTTAAAGAGCCAGCCCAGAACGGGGATCCTCGAAAAGAGGGGGATTCCCCTATTGGTTTTCCCCTCGTCGATGTCGTAAACTCCCGCGATAACGATAATGTCGTTGTCCCTCACGAGTACCTCGGTTATCGCCTCCTTCTTCTTAATGGTGGGAACCCCCTGAACCACTCGATCGAAATCCGGCTCATCGTTGGAGGCCTTTATCTTCAGCTTGATGTTTCCATCGTTCGTTACGTGAGGCGTTACGGTTAATTTCAAATTGGCCTCGATGAACTCCGTCGTCACCGTGCCCTCTTCGGTTAACTTCAGATACGGGATTCGGTCCCCTCGTTCGATGGAGGCCTCCGTATTGTCCAGGGTAGCGACCCTCGGGGCCGATATGACCTTGCCACCACCCGAATCCTCCAGGGCTTGCAGGGTAATGTCCAGGTTCTTCAATCCCGCAGCTTCGGAGAGCCACCCAAAGCTGATGGCCCCACGCGGGGTGTCTACGGGAAGGTTGATCAGGGTACCGGTGCCGAGAAGCCCTCCGGAGACGGTGGATTTCCCCTTGCTTCCCATTGGGTTGCCATCTTCATCACGGTACCGGTCTCCATGGAGTTTCTCGGCTGTGCCTCCCCAAACGATCCCGAGCTCCCTGGTAAAATTGGCGTTGGCTTCGACGATCCTGGCCTCGATCAATACCTGGGGGGTTTTGGTATCGAGGGATGTGACCAAGTCCTTGGCCCCATCTATGGCGGACCTGATATCCTTGACGATGAGCACGTTGGTGCGCTCGTCCACGGTGACCCTTCCCCGGTCAGTGAGGATCCCCTTAACCTGGGTTTCCAGCTCCTTGGCAGTGGCGTAGTTAACGGGGATCAACTCCGTGCTCAGATCCTCAAGTTTCTCCTTGGCCCTTCGAGCGGCTAACGCATCTTCCTCCTCCTTTTTCAGCTTATCAACGGGGGCGACTCGGACTACGTTACCGATCCTCACCTTGCCCAAATCGTTGGACTGCAGGATGATATCCAGGGCTTGATCCCATGGAACATCGACGAGGCGTATGGTAACCTTCCCCTTGACATCATCACCGGCGCGATCAACCTCAGGATATTCTTGATATCGGCGTCCTTGAAGTCCAGGGACAACTTCCTCCCCGTGTACCGCTTCTGGGCAGCCAACGTTTCCAAAATGCTCTCCTTTTTGCCTACGATCGCCGGAGGAACCTGTTCTTTCCCTCGTTCCGCTGCATCGGTAGCGACTTCTTTTCCGCCTTTTGAGCCTTGCTTGGGCTCTCCTTCTTTTTCGGCAGCCTGGGTTTTCTCGGCGGATGCTTTTTCACCCGGGACCGTCTCCTGCTTATCCAACTGAGATTCCCCTTTTTCCCCTTCAGCTTCGGCGATCTCAGGCTTGGCCTCTTGGGATTCCGGCTTCTCTTTCCCACTCCCCGCTGCCTCCGCCACTGACACCCGGGATTCACGCGGTTTGGCTGTTTTAGAGGCTTGCCCGGGGACAAGGGTCTTTAAGGGCTTGTCAAAATCCAGATAGATTCGTTTGTCCTCTTGGGTTGTCTCGAAATTCACCACCTCCTTGAGCCGGACGATGATCCTGACATCCCTCGAGGCTTCCGATTTCACATTGTACAGGCTGATATACTCAACGGCGCTATCAAAGGCCTTGGTATCCAACCCGCGCTTGAGCCTCTCGGGAACCCTCATCCCTTTCAAATCGAGGGCTACCGCTGTTTCTGATATCTTGAAGACATCATAGGAGGCTACGTCAGAGGTGGAGACGATGATCCGAGACTTATGGTCCATCTTTTTAAAATCGATGCCCGTTAACACTCTATTTGACCAAGGGAGACGACCAATCGGTTCTGGACCTTGTTGATTTGAAACTGCGGCACTTTGGGGTGGGCCGAATCCAAGACGAAGCGGGTCTTCTTGGGGTGACTCCCCACTCGTACCCTCTTCAGGAGGGGATGGTCGACCTGGATGAGGCTCTTCGGACATTCCTTTTTCACATTCCAAACATCATTCCAAACATCGATGACGAGCCGTGGAGGTTTCTCCAACGTGAAGGAATTGTAGTCCCCTATCCTTCCATCCGCCACGAGGGTTACGTTCACCCCTTTTTCCCTTTTATCCACGGTGACTTGGGTTATCTTTTCCGCGTTCGGCTTTAACTCCGCGGCCTCTGGAGGAACCTTCTCCTCGATAACCTCGACCTTCTCCTCTGCCACCTCCGCCGGTCCCAGGCGCTCCACATCCACGAAGAGCTTCTTCTCCACTTTCGTGATATTATAGTTGACCGTCCTCGTTAAACCGATTTCAATCCTTCCCTTTCCCTCGTATTGACCGATGTCGATCTGGGTCAGCGTACCGTTGTTCACCTCAATGGGAACGGGGATATTGGCGATTCTGAGGGGGTCCGTCAGGAGCTTGAAGAAGGTATATTTGAGCGGTTCCGATCCTTCTACAATGACGCGCGTGTACGTGGGCTCCTCCCGGAAGCTGATTTCCTGAATCTTGATGGGCGGCCCCTCCGCCATCTCCGGCGTCACTGGTCGCGTAGGCCCCCGGGCACAGCTCACCAGGCTCTCTATGAGGAAAATGAGGCCTAAGGTGCAAGCCCATCGAACTGGTTTGTCCAAAAACGAATGTCTCATTTCACTCCCCCTTCCTCAGCCTTTCTCAAGGGCATGGAAATCTCCCGCCGTTTTATCTGGCCGAATATATCCCTATACGTCTCCTCAATGATTACTCGATCCTCATGGATTTCCTTAACACGTCCATCTCCAGGGCCGATGAGGGTTCCCTTGCCGATAATAAATCCCTTTCCGCCTGCATCCTCCACCAGTGCCCGGTATCCCCCCGGTGCTTTCAAAATTCCCACTAACTTCAGTTCGCTCACATCATACCGTTGAAGGGGGGTAATAGGAGTTTTCTTGCGGACCGCTTTCTTGGGTCCAAGGGCAATAAAGGGCTTAAAGGGGTCTCGCTTTCCCACTGGGTTATACGTGTAAGGGGGCTCCTTTTTTTCCTGTACCACCTTTACCCCTTCCTTTTTCGGCGGTAGCTTCTGCCTTGGAGCTCTCTTTACCACGGTCACCTTTGACGGCTTCGATCCGCCCTCACATCCAAAGATGAGGAAGATGGAGATACTCGCTATTAAGAGGGCCTTGAGGTAGTATCCCCTGATTGCCCTATTTCGTGGGCCCAGTACTTGTTTTCTCTGCACTGCCCTCCTCCTTAGTCTCGAGGAAACGAAATGTGGTGGCCACACATGAGGTTTTCAGCACCGTTTCGCCACCAGTTTGTTTTACATCGCTCATGGAGAAGTTGAGGATGTTGATGATTCTGTCCAGTTTGCTGACCTTGTCGAAGAAGGTTGCCACGTTGTGATAACCTCCTAACACTGTTAACTCCAAGGGAACCCGGGCATAGAACTCCTGAGGCTCCTGGGATTCCGGTTTGCCGGATGTTGTGCTCTTTCCTCTGGCCCGTGCTGCTGGTTTCGGTTTATCGGAGGCCTCGGTTGGTGCTGCCACCCGCTCTTCGGGTTTCGGCTTGAAGAGGAGAAATTCCAACCCCGATCCCTTCCCCAGGCTTGAGATATTGCGCAGGAGGGTGGGTATCTCCTTTTTGTTGGGGAGCTGGGCCAGGGCTAACGTGAGGTTCCTTTCCAGGTCTGCGGCGTCCTGTTTGAATTTAGCCAATTCTTGTGCAATGGCTTTGCCCTCCTGCAGCTCCCTATTCAATTTGCCCAACTCCAGCCTCAAGCCCGTCAGTTCCGCCTGCTGAGGCAGGTAGACGAGATAGCCGTAAATGCCGAGAATAACGACGACGACCGCCACGAGGATAAGGGCCTTCTTCGCCGTGGGCAATTTGGCAATGGAATCCATGGAAACGGCCATGATGTTCTCCTTTTACTGTACAACGGTACTGGTGATGGTAAATTTCTTGATATTGATTTCAGACCCCTCGGGCTTGAACCGCTCGGTAACGATCAATTCGACGCCCCGGAAATACTCAGAGCCTTGAAGGCTGGTCATGAAGTTAGCGATAACCTCATCATCGAGCGCCCATCCCTGCATCTCCAGCTTAGCCCCCTCCTTTTTCAGTAAGCGAAGGCACATCTTGTCCGGCATATGAGTGCTCAGTTCATCCAAGATCCGCACCGGCGTCCCTTTTTTCCTCTTCAATTCGTTGATAATGGCCAATTTCTTCTCGAGAACCCTCATGTTCACTTTGTATTTCTCGATCTGTCTCTTCATAGTTTGCAGCTCTTCCAATTTCGCCCTGCGATCACTGATCTGACGCTGCAAAACACTCGATTGGTTCATGTATATCCATTGGACGAGCCCGATGAGGAGAAAGACCAAAATCAGGACGAAGACGAAAATGGAAATCTCCCGACGAAGGCCTACCTTTCTCCTCACGGCCCTCGCCATCAATAAATTAATTCGAATCATTTGTCCCCTACCCTCCTTAAGGCCAGGCCGACACTGACGGCCATTATTGGTTCCATTTCCTTGAGATAATCAATGTCCAAATCCCTCTTGGAGGAGTCGATCTGCCTGAAGGGATTAAGAACCTCGACAGGAATGCTGGCCTGTTGTTCGATGATGTTTTCAATACCGTTTATCTTCGCGCAGCCCCCGCTCACGAAAAGTTTATCGACTTTTTCATCGGAGCTCGTGGATCGGAAGAAATCAAGGGACTTAGTGATCTCAGTGGCCAGGGAACTGAGCTCCGATTTCAAGGTCTCCTGGACAACCTGCTGACTGCCTTCATCCATTCGATTGCCCAATTTCAAGCTTTCGGCCTCCTCAAAGTCCACATTGAGCTGCCTTGCAATTCCCTCGGTAATGGCATTTCCGCCGGTGAATATATCCCTTGTGAAGGAGGAGACCCCTCTTCTCAGGATATTGATGTTCGTCACGCTCGCTCCGATATTGGCGAGGGCGATGGTCTCCCCCCCTACGGGATAATTCGCCTCGAACATATTTTCGAGGGCGAAGGAATCAACATCAACGATAACGGGATTAAAGCCCGCTTCAACGATAACGGCAAGGTA
>SMTZ1_10013028_pt1 | contig 11968 bp, 10 predicted proteins | sample DeeMarSWOR136_30_FD_25667 | JGI IMG/M metagenome (IMG submission 25667) | reverse complement strand
GATATGACGATTTTTTAGCTTTAATGCTTGCTATTAAATCAGGAATGTTTAAAATCCATGCAATCACGACTGTTGCAGGAAATACAACTATTGAGAATACGACAAGAAACACTCGATATATTTTGAGTTTACTGAAGAGAGAAGATATTCCTGTCTATTCAGGTGCTGAAAAACCACTTGCAAGAGACTTGTTACAATCTAGTGTTCATGGAGAAGGCGGATTAGGAAATTTACGTCCTAGGAATGAAGCGAATTTAACACACGATGCAGTTGAGAAAATATTATCGATTATTGAAAAGAATCCGAACCAATTAAAGCTTATTACCTTAGGCCCTCTTACAAATATCGCAAAAGCAATTAGACAGAAATCAGAAATAATGTCCCAAGTGCAGGAAATAGTGATCATGGGTGGGGCAATAAAAGTTCCTGGAAATGCAAACAGAGTTGCTGAATTTAATATCTTTGTAGATCCTGAGGCTGCAGATATTGTTTTCAGATTTCCCGTAAAAAAAACATTAATCCCTCTTGATGCATGTATGAATGTGAAAATGAGAGTATCTGATTTTGAGAGAATTAAAGATCCAGTATTAAGAGAACCGATTGTTTCTATGATGACGGTATGCATTAAACTTATTTCTGAAAAAGATGGAATTGATGCAGCACAAATGTATGATCCCTTAACTGTATACTCACTAATGAATCCATCTGCGTGTAAAAAAATCGATTATCATGTCGCAATTGAAACAAAAGGTGAAATTACTAGAGGAATGACAGTAGCAGAGTTGAGAAAAATAAGAAAAGAGAAGCCCAATGTTACAGTTGTTGAATGGATCTCTGAGAAATCATTTAAAGAAGATTTCATCAAGTTTTCATAAGCTACTCAATTTCATATTGTACTGGTTTAAATTTCATGTCATCTTTTTCGATTTGAAACGGTTTTGCGCCTATTAGAAATCCCAACACAACAATCGCGGCTAAAATCACTGCTATCATTCCAAATACGGTCTGCGTAAAGATCCTCAGCAATTCAGATTGCCAATCGATTCCGATTTGATCCAGAGCTCTTGTACTAACTCCAAAAACAGCTGCAAAAGCCGAGTAGAATGCTGTCAATTTTGGAGAGATACCAATTTTAACTTTTCCAAGATTGATTTGCTTAGCTTTCTTTTGTATAATAATACCTGGAATCCAAATTTTCTTTTTAGGACTGTAATATTCCAAAGAAATTCTACCAAGAAGCTCGATATCTCTATAAAACTCAATAATGATCTCATACTCGCCTTCAACCAAAGGTACGACTGCAAATTGATATTCATGCACACCTTCAGCAACTCTAATCCTTTTACTTGACGGAGAAATGCTGAGAGCTGGACAGGTTGGACGAATCTCAATTACGTCCCCAATCTTAGCAGCAAGTTCAATTTCTTTTTCTTGTTGCTCTTCGGGGATTAAAAGTTTGATTTTTTCACTTGAAATCAAGACTGATAAGGGATAGATTTTTCCTTGTTGCATTCGAGGATAATATACTGCCTTCGCTTTCAAAGGAATAGTCTTTTCGGGAACTAGTTCACTCTCATCATCAAAAATACGTACTTCATCAATCGATAGAAGTTCTGGACCATGTGTTGGAGCAGCAGGCGCTCCAGGAGCTTCATCCTCAGATTCTTTTATACGCTCTGATCTACGTAATTTCGCACCAGCTAGTGCACGCTTCTCTTTAACTTTTTTTGAATGGTCTTCAATAACAGGCTGATCTGTTTTAATTTTTAATGATCTCTCATAGCATTCTAATGCCTGTTCAGAATTGCCTAAAGCGTTATATGCATCTCCCATTTTATTCCAAGCTTGATAGAAATTAGGATCAATCTCAAGTGCCTTCTGATACTCTTCTATTGCTTTTTGAAATTGACCTTGTAAGAAATACTTATTTCCTAGTCTAAAATAATCTTCTGCCGACATATTGTTAGCACGTCCTTCATCAATCGTCAAAATACATATTTAAAGTCTCATAATTGTTTTTATTATCATCTTTTATATCTTAATCGACTCTATCAAAGGTTTACTTCTAGCATATAACAAAAATATTGGCAAGTTATGCCGCTCTTACGTATTCTCGTCCCAAAATACTTTTTGCGATAACTAATCTTTGGATCTCATTTGTGCCTTCATATATTTCCGGTATCTTTGCATCTCGATAAATTCGTTCCACTTTATAAGTTGAATTATCATAACCAAGTTGCTTGATATAACCATAGCCACCAAATATTTGCACTGCGTCTCTTGCAACGTCTACCGCAATCTCAGTTGCATAAGTTTTTGCCATCGAAGACCATGATATGTGCCTTTTATCGCCTATATCTTTCAAAAAGGCGGCCTTGCATGTTATTAGACGGGCAGTTTCGACTTTCATCATCATATCCGCTATCTTAAATTGTATTATCTGGAATTCTGCTAATTTCTTAGAAAATTGCTCTCTCTCTTTTGCATAGTTTACTGCTTCATCTAGTGCGGCCTGAGCAAGCCCTACGGAAGCCGCCCCTATGCCTATTCTGCCAATCCCTAAGGTGGATAATGCATATTTTAATCCAGAGCCTAGTTCACCAATCTGATTTTCGGGTGGTACAGAAACGTCTTTTAAAATTACATCTGCAGTTAATTGTCCCCTATTTCCCATTTTCTTATCTGATGCACCTATCTTAACGCCATCAGCTTTTAGATCTATAATAAAACCACTTAATCCCGCATCCGTCTGAGCCCATGTAATCATGTAATCTGCTACAGGCGAATTCGAAATGAAGCGTTTATGTCCATTAATAAGCCATACCTCCCCATTTCTCTGTGCCCTTGTTTGAATTGAAGAGGGATCTGAACTTGCTTCTGGCTCTGTTGTTGCAAATGCCCCAATTATTTTACCTTCTATTGCTGGTTTAAGAAATAGTCTTTTTTGCTCCTCGGTTCCTACGTCTCGTAGAGTTATTCCGAATAAAATGCTGTGTACATCATATATCGCTGCTATTGCATTACTTGCATACCCTAATTCCTCTAAAGTTATTGCTGTACAAAGATGTGGTAACTTTAGGTCGAGCCCTCCATACTCTCTTGTGAATGGTATACCAAACAGACCTTCTTTGCTCATTTTCTCAAATATCTCTCTCGGAAATTCTTCTGTTTCATCTATATTGTCTGCAATTGGCTCGATTTCATTTTTTGCAAAATTTCTTACTTTGTCTCTTATCATTTCTTCCTCTTTTCCTAAAAGAAAATCCAATTAACTCACCTCATCCCATAAATCCTCTAAGCAGAATACTCATTTAATTTTTTTGCTCAAAAAGTAAAAATCCAAGTGCTACAATTTCTAGTACATTAGCATACTATCACCAGTTTAGTCTTCTCTGAGCAATTTTTCGAAGTTTTTTAATGTTTGGATAGTAACTTCGGATTTTGTTAGCAAGTGTTTCATTAATAACTGCAACCTCTTCAATTGATAAGACTCTTTTCTCTTTCTTACATAAGTTTATGTAGTCAATTTCAATTTCTTTTCTTGGCACTGCGTTTTTTCGAGACTGCGAAACACTTTCTCTAATAAAACGATACTCCCCATTCAAAGTAGGTTGTAACATCATTAGGTTTCGCTTCGCTATTTCAACATATTTCTCGTCAATATCTGTAGTAATAAAGTGGCGCTTAAACATCTTTGACACAATCGCGGTTGTTCCCGCACCACAAAAAGGATCAAAAACAATATCTTCTTGATTAGTTGTCAATTTTATTATGCGTTCCATGAGTTTTATTGGCAATTGACAGGGATGTTGATCTCTATCCTTTTTGTGCTTAATTCTGTGAATATCCCACCAAATATCGGTTAAGTTAACCTTATCATTGTCTCTGGCAGTCTTTCTTTTCTTGATGCAACTTTTTCGAAGGCAGTAATAGTGAGCATCTATAGGACCTAGAGAATCGGAATCAGTAGGAGAAGGAGAATTAAAGGTAATTGAACCTCCACGCTTTGTATAATAAAGAAGTGTATAATGAGCGGGCATGATTTTTCCTGCGGGTTCTGATAAGGCATCCCACACAATCCAATGTCTGAAGATCATATCATCCAACTCATTTAAGAATGCTGCATGATGGATACACCACTTTGGTAAATTTAATATCACCAATGCTCCTCCAGGGCGTAAAACTTCGCACATTAGTTTAAGCCCGTCCTCACACCACGCCAAATATCTCTGATCAGATCGTAAATCAGCATATTCTCCGTAATTCTTTTCGAGATTGTACGGAGGGTCTGCGAATGCCAGATCAAATATCCCCTCAGGGTATTTGGCTGCAATCCTTTTCATAAACTCAATCGCATCAACAAGAAGAACTTGATCTAAGGGCAACGTTTTAAGAACCCCTTTATTATGTTGAGAAACTTCCATAGCCTTTCCTGTAAGGGGTTCAAATTGCTGTTCTATTAGCGCTTGAGGTTGCTGTTCGATAATATGTATGAAAGATACAGAAGGTTTTTCCACGAGGTCATATATTCGATTTAACACAAAATCTGGAGTTTCGTTTGTTTCAAGAAGTGTCTTAGGCAAATCTCTCCACACATCTGAAACGGCAGCACCTAACGGATTTAACAAATGCTTTTTTCCGCCCCAATCCTTTGTGATCTTTCCGCATGCCCGACATTCTTGATAAGGTATTCGCACTGTTTTGGTGTTTAAAAGGAATGGAGACGGCGTCTTAGTGTTTCTGCTCTTCAAATACATGAGTAAACCTGTATGAGTAGGCGGAAAGGTCTCATTTGGAGGTCTTGCATCAATATCAAGTGCAATCCAATACTTAAACATCATCTTGGATTTTTCGTTCTGCAGTGAATCTAGGAAAACTCCAAAAAAGGGAAGCCATCTCGGTAGACCATATACAAATAATAAACCACCATTTTTAAGAATTTTAACGGCCTTTTGAATGTTGTTTATCGTTTTTTTGAGGCGTTTTTCGTAAATATTACTTAAAACTAGATCCTGGTATAAATACTTCTCAGTTGGATCAAAATCTGTGCTTATAACAATTGTATCTACTGAATCGTCTGGAAGATCTTCAAAAGAATCATTTGGTATGTCTATCGTTGAAATTCTTCTGACTTTTTCCATTCTTCACACACGTAACAATTGTTTTGTTTGTCTCAATTTTCAGAATTTATGATTAATTTATTTTGCTTACAACACATAAATACAAAGTATTCGAATATATAGAGAATCGTATTTGTAAAAAACTGTGGGAGGTAACGATATGCCGATTTATATCATTCTTGGCAAGTATACTAAAGAGGGGATTTCAAAGATAAAGGATTCACCAATGCGGTACGAAGCAGCCAAAAAAGTAGCCCAGTCTGTTGGAGGAGAAATAAAAAACCTCTACTACACAATGGGGCGGTATGATTTTCTTTCTGCAATTGAGGCTCCAAACAATGAAGCTATGATGCAAATCCTACTGACACTCGGGAGTGGAGGGGCGGTATCGACTGAAACATTAGTGGCAATCCCAGCTGAAAAAGGAGCAGAAATTATTAGAAAATTATAGTAAAGTCATTGTATGAGACTTCGCTCTCCTCTTATTTTTTGGCCATTTTAAAACTCATTTAGATCAGTTACCTAGAATCATACAGGCTTTAATAATAGATATATTCCCTCGATCCAAATGAATTCGCCCATTCGCTTATAACCTTCTATACTAAAATGAACGCCATCACCTGCATCATAATCAGGTTTAAGCAATCCTTCTTCATTAACTAAAGCATTAAAAAGATCTATTCGGAAGATTTTATCATTGGGCGATTGTTCGTTTAGTATTTTTTTATTAAGTGTATCTTGAGCGTTCTGAACAGGTGAATATACTGAGCCAATCGGAGGCACTGTGCAGGCTATCACATGAGCCCCACTTGCTTTGGCAGTCACCCACAGTCTTTTCAAGTTTTCAAAAATCTGATGAGGATCCATACCCCAGCCTATATCATTAGTGCCTCCTAGAATAACAATTATATCATAACTCTTTTTGCCGAGTAATGTAACCAATCGACTGTACATATATTGAGCAAGTTCTCCTGGGACTCCTTTATTATCAAACTCTATGTTTGGCCAGCCTTTTAGTTTGGCGGATTCGATTAACCAGTAACTATATTGGGACTTTTCATTTCCCATCCGATAACTAGGATCGTATCCTGGATAACCTGCAGTAAGACTGTCACCAAAACCAAGAATACTGATTTGTGATGTTTTATCTAAAGACAATGCTTTTCAGCTCACGTGAAGTTGAGTTGATTCCTTGAAAAGTGTTCATATTTATTAAAAATCTTAGAACTTATGTTCAAACTCGTAAGTGATCGATGGATTGTGATTTTATATTTAGGTGTTAAACTAGATTTATAAAATAAGAAATATAAGCACATAATTGTTAAAAAACTTTTAATTCAAGTCTTTAAATTATATCAAGTAAGTGAAATTCATGGATAAAATTGTCGTTATAGATTTTGGCGGACAATATACTCACCTAATCGCACGAAGAATCAGGCAATTAGGCGTATATTCCGAAATAAACCCGTATAAAGTAGAATTTGATGAGAACGAATATAAAGGAATTATCCTCTCTGGTGGACCTAACAGCGTTTATGCATCAAATGCTCCAAAACTTGATGTTAGTAAATTCAAAATTCCTATGCTTGGGATTTGCTATGGTCACCAGCTAATAGCGCACGAACTTGGCGGTAAAGTCGATCCAAGTACAACGAGAGAATATGGAAAAACCGTACTCTATGTTGATAATAACAATACTCTTTTCAAAGACCTTTCAGACAAAGAGATTGTATGGATGAGTCATGGAGACAAAGTAACAGACTTTAATGAAGCTACGGTCTACGGACATACAGAAAATACCCCAATGGCAGCATATGGTTACAAGAATTTCTATGGACTGCAATTTCATCCTGAAGTACAACATACCTTACATGGAATGCAGATTTTGTCAAATTTCGTGTTTGAAATCTGCCAATGTAAAAAAGAGTGGTCTATGGGTGATTTCATCGAGAAATCAGTGCAAGAAATTAGAGAAATTGTCAAAGATGATCATGTTCTCATGGGAGTTTCTGGTGGAATCGACTCAACAGTTGCAGCTACACTTGTTAATCGCGCTATTGGAGATAAACTGCACTGCATTTTTGTGGATCATGGCCTCCTAAGAAAAAATGAAGTTGAAGACGCAATTTCTTACTTGAAATTTGAAAACTTAGAACAGATTGAAGTCAGCGAATTATTTCTGCAACGACTTAGAGGGATAAGAGATCCTGAAGAAAAGAGGCATATCATAGCTAGTACCTTCATCGAGGTTTTTGAAAAAGCAGCAAAAGGATTTGAACAAAAATATGGAAACATTCGCTTTTTAGGACAGGGAACGATCTATTCCGATCGAATTGAAAGTGCAGATCCATCAGAAGAAGCTTCTCGCATTAAATCACATCATAATGTTGTCCTTCCAGACATGGAATTTGAATTATTAGAGCCATTAAAAGAACTGTATAAGGATGAAGTTCGTGAAGTTGCACGTCAATTAAATTTGCCTTGGAAGCGCCATCCATTCCCTGGCCCTGGATTAGCTGCAAGAATCATAGGAGAGATAACAAAAGACAAAATACGTATATGTAGAGACGCTAGTTATATTGTAGAAGAAGAGTTGAAGAATGCAGGAATCTATGATCAATGTTTTATGTGTTTTGCAGTTGTTGGAGATGATCTAGCTACGGGTGTGATGGGCGACGCACGTAATATTGGACATATTGTCACAGTGAGAGTTATTCAAAGCGATGATATCATGACTGCAGACTGGATGAAATTGCCTTATGAAGTGCTTGAAAAGATCTCAAATCGGATAACAAATGAAGTCCAAAATGTCACGTGGGTTACCTATGCTATTTCTTCTAAACCTCCAGCATGTATGGAACCTCAATAGATGCAATTTAATGCCTTCATGGTTTTCTTTAAAGTTAAATACTCACTTGTAATGTTTTATTTCATTTAATTCATATATCAGTCTGTTTAAAACACACTAGCGAAATTTTCTCTCTTAGGTAGAATCATGGGTATGTAGAGGGGACTGAGATATGTAGAGGACTGAGATATGTAGAGGACTGAGATATGTAGAGGACTGAGATATGTAGAGGACTGAGATATGTAGAGGACTGAGACCTAGCACAGCTAAAAGCCTCACAACTTTAGCGTGAGGTAGTTTACCTAGAAAAACAACTCTTTGAACCCAAGACAACGACAAGGCAGTCTAGTTCTTTATTATTGATACAAGGAGATACCTTTGCTTTGACATCTGCGATATCACCTGGTTTTGCCCAAAAAATCCAATCTGATACTTCCATTGAAACATTCATCTTTAATGGAGGACTTATTAGGGCATCTTCAGGATAAGAATCATCTGCTTTTTCTAAATTAGAGTCTTCGGCGAAAAAGCTCTTACAATCCAAAATGACAACAAGGCAGTTTAACTGCTTATTCCCAATGCAGGGAGATACTTTAGCATTTATTTGTGCTATATCGCCTGGTTTAGCCCATAACACCCAATCAGGCACTTCTATTACTGCATTCATCTCCAATGGAGAATTTAATGTAGTATCTTCAGGAAATGATATATAACCTTTTTTTATTTTAGTATTGAGTGAATAAGAATCCTTCTCTAACTTGTTTCTGCATTTTGGACATACCGCTATGATTTCTCCAGTATTTTTGTCATATTGGCGTCCGACACCTGCTGGGCATAGAATATCTATTTTACATATTTTGCAATGATATCCCATGTTTTTTCCTGCAGAATCTCTAGGAGTTGACTCAACAACGCATGAAAAACAATAATCTTTCAGATCACATGTTATACCCATGGTTGGCAATTTCATCTTTCGCTCGAATACCCCTTTTGATCATTTCCCAAATAATGTAATGAACTCTTAGTTTAAGAGACTAATGGTTAACTTGAATTTCATGAATTCTAGTAGGTCTACATGACCACTCTAAAGAAATAAAACCTTTCAGAGAGAGTTTTTGTCGGCTGGAAATGAAATGAAATAATTCTTGAGACAAGTTAAATAAGATTTTAACTTATGCGGCGGAAGTCCCCTGAGTAAACTAGGAAACGCTCAATATCGTCTAAAAAGTAATGTTACTGAAAGTGTTACTTTAGCGAGAGATACAACTCTTAGAATTTAAGACCACTACAAGACAGTTTAGTTCTTTGTTACCTATACATGGCGATACATTAGCTTTGACTTCTGCTATATCACCTGGTTTAGCCCAGAAAACCCATTCAGGTACGTCCATTGTAGCATTCATGTTTAAAGAACGACCAGTTATGGCATCCGCTGGAAAAGTTTTATATCCTTTTAGAATTTTATTGTTGAGATAAAAAGAGAACTTCTCTAATTTTCTTCCACATTTTATGCACACATCTATGATTTCGCCACTTTTTTCGTCATATTGACGTGCGATACCAGCAGGACAAAGTATCTCCATATTGCATGGTTTGCAACGATAACCTAAATTTCGTCCTGAAGAGTCTTTGGGGGCTGAATTAACCACACACGTAAAACAATAGTTTTTCAGGTCACAAGCTACGCCATTCGTTGTAAATTTTGGCGTTTTTGATGTTTTAAATGCATTCTCTGCCACCTTTCGTGATATTTTTGTGTAGAGCATCAAATTAAAAAGAATGATTATGGATGAAAATGTTATTAGTTGTATCAAATTGCTTCCCTCACCATCACTATAGAGCTTTTTCCTTAAAATACTTAGATATTGTCACAAATACCTGTAAAATTAGTACAAGCAATTATTACTTAAATAATATATTTGATAACAAGTGAACTTAGTGGAGGGAGAGTACTTATATGTATCCAATTCGCCAGAAAACCCTCTCAACTCGTTGAGGGATGATTTGCTGCAGTTGAATGCTTCAATTTTACACAGGTCTCCCTATGCTCAAATAGTTGAGTGTTGTTTTATATTTACTGTCATTTGTAATTTCATGGTACTCATCAAAAAAAGAACAACATTCGCTTCTAAAATGATCACGGCGTTTGAATATGAGATTAGTCTATAGATTTAGATATCCAAGATCAGAACAACTGGACATACTCGCTTATATCTCCAAAAATCTCTATAACGAAGCGAATTACATTATCAGACAAGAATTTTTCGCCAATGGTCTCTGGACTCGGTATTACCAATTAAATTTGCAATTAAAAAAGTCTTCTCGTAACTACAAATTACTAAAAGCACAAACCTCACAACAGATTATTAAAGTACTTGATAAGAATTGGGCGTCCTTTTTTAAGGCGATCAAGGACTGGAAACAACATCCGGAAAAATATAATGGCCGACCACGTATCCCTAATTATAAGGACAAAGATGACCAATTCATGTTGATTTTTACTAACCAAAATTCTAAAATCAAAAATAATTGCGAGTTGGTCATAACCATGTCACACTGCTTTAAAGATGTCTACCCGCAGTATAAAGAGCCTCTCCGAATTTCTATACCATATTACCCTCACAAAGACTTCTCTTCTTATCAGCAAGTTAGAATTCTACCGAGAAGAAAATATTTTGAAATTGAAATCGTGTATCACGAACAAGCAGTAGTCAATCCAAACTTGGATAAAAACCGCTATCTTGCCCTTGATCTAGGCATTAACAATTTAGTTACCGCCATCGAAAACAGAAATATAAAACCATTTATCGTTTCAGGGAGAGTTTTAAAGTCTGTAAACCAGTTTTGGAACAAGAAACGCGCTAAATTGCGGTCAATCAAAGACAAACAGCACCTTAGGTGGACACAGTTGCTAGACGACCTGACGATTAGACGAAACAGTGAGGTATACGACTATCTGCACAAAACCGCGCGATTTATCATCAAATACTGCTTGGCAAACGACATAGGGAATATTTGCGTGGGCGAATTAAAGCATATCAAGGACGGTGTGAATCTGGGCAAAAAAAATAATCAAAACTTCGTGAATATACCGCTGCAGAAGTTAAAGAAGTTAATTACGTACAAAGCAGAACTAGTTGGTATCGCTGTTCACGAAGTAAACGAGGCCTATACATCCAAATGTAATGCACTAGACTTTGAAGTAATTACAAAACACCAGAAATACTTAGGGTGTCGCACAGCACGAGTTTGTTTAAAGGAACAAACTATCTCCTAAATGCCGATGTGAATGGTGCACTCAACATCCTCAGAAAAGTAATCGGCGATGATTTCATCCGAAAACTAGTCGATAGGGGCTGCTGGTTTCAGCCTGTGCGAATAAGGGACCTGGTCCAGACTTCGTATGAACAATTTGTTACAAATTCTTGTACTCGTGTAGTACAAGTTTAATAAAATTGATAACCTATGACGAGATGATCGCTACCAAGTTCGCGATCATAATAAAAAATTGGTCTGAAACTATTCCTCAAGGCTTCATAGAAACTTTAGGGAGCACATTAGATCTTCCAAGAGATGAATCCTTGATCTCAGCAATGATAATAACAGATGTCGAGATAAAATTAACAATAGATTCTGTTAAGATTAGAGGCAAAATCTAGCCATAGTATTTTTTCTCATTGCTAATTTTTAGCAAGTAACATGAATTACAATCAAAAATTTTAGATATATTTCAGAAGAACATGGCAATAATTTGCGGAGACTTTTCTCATAACGTTAATAATAGACGAATGAGCAAATATTTAATACTAGAACACACACGCGCCTATGAAAAAAATTGATCTCAATCTTGTACTTAGTGGTCTCAAATCTTTTTTAAAGAGGTTTCTAAATCTTACGCATCGTTGATAATTTGCAGTTGACCATGTGAGTCGAAGGGACAACTTAACAACCAGAACGTAACAGAAAAAACCAAAGAAAATAAGTGAGGAAAATGATGACA
>SMTZ1_10032515_pt1 | contig 11969 bp, 10 predicted proteins | sample DeeMarSWOR136_30_FD_25667 | JGI IMG/M metagenome (IMG submission 25667) | reverse complement strand
TCCGGATGTAGAAGCGAATCCGTACAGAACATAACGGAAGAAACCGAAACTGCGAGTTCCGCGCAGCTAAAGAAGGATATCGAAGACTTCACCAGGGCCATCGAACAGAATCCCGATGACGCCACCGCCCATTACAGTCGAGGTTCAGCCTACCTTAAAATGGGAAAGCTTATTGATGCCATCTCAGACTATTCCAAAGCGCTCGATCTCGATCCCAACTTTACTGACGTCTACATCAACCGGGGCAATGCCTATAAAGATATTCAAAGATACGATAGAGCTGTCCTGGATTACACCACAGCCGCGCAACTCGACCCGGAGAACGACAGCGCCTATCTCTATATGGGAGATTTGTACCTGGAAGCCAGACTTTTTGATGAGGCCATCAAGGCTTATACAAAAGCCATCGAAATAAATCCCGACCAAATCTACGCCTTCAGCAATCGCGGGTTGGCCTACAAAAGCCTCCAGGAATTCGATAAAGCCATATCAGACTACACCAAATCCCTCGAGCTGGACCCGACTGTCGTGGTCAACTACAACAACCGCGGGAATGCATACTTCATGGCAGGGAAGTTAGAAGAAGCTATATCGGATTTCACCAAAGCTCTTGAACTGGACCCCAGCTTTGCCCTTGCCTACTCGGGACGCGGCTTCGCTTACGAACAACTCGGAAAGCTGAAGGAAGCTCTGGCGGACTTCAAGGATTTTCTGGAATACGCTCCGGATTCCTATTCCGTCTACATTATTCAGACTGAGGCGAAAATCAGGGAACTGGAGCAGAAATTAAGATAGAAGTCCCTGGATCAGCTATTCCCCGATCAGAACTTCTCCGCTCTTTTCCATCAAGGCAACCTGGGCTGCAGCCAGGCGCGCTATAGGGACCTGGTAGGCGGAACAGCTCACATAGTTAAGGCCGATCTTATGACAGAAGAACACGGACCGGGGATCGCCGCCGTGGACACCGCAGATCCCGATCTTTAGGTCAGGCCTTGTCTTCCGTCCCTTCTCCACGGCCCATCTCATGAGCTCACCCACTCCACCGACATCAACGGTCTCAAAGGGATTGTTCTTCAAGATGCCGTGGGTAATGTAGTAAGCAAGGAATTCAGCGCCATCATCCCGGGAGACTCCGAAAACCGTTTGCGTCAGGTCATTGGTCCCGAATGAGAAGAACTCAGCCTCCTCTGCAATCTCATCAGCAGTGATGGCCGCTCTTGGAATCTCGATCATCGTCCCTATCAAATAGTCCACCTTGACCTTGTTCTTTTCCATAACTTCTTCAGCCACTCGCTGAAGAATCTTCTTCTGGTTAGCGAGCTCCTCCTTGGTTCCCACCAGCGGAACCATGATCTCAGGATAGACCTTCTCTCCTTCCTTGAGAAGCTGGCAGACAGCCTCAAAAATAGCGGTCGCCTGCATTTCGATTATCTCAGGATAGGATATTCCCAAACGGCAGCCCCTGTGGCCGAGCATGGGGTTGAACTCGGATAGGGCCTTCACCCGCTCGAGCAACTTCTCTAACTCTTTGATCTTCTTCTCGTCTCTGCTTCCAGACGCCTTCAGTTCAGCCAGCTCAACCATGAGGTCTTCCTTCCGGGGAAGAAATTCATGGAGAGGCGGGTCGAGCGTACGGATGGTGACCGGATGACCTTTCATGGCTTTGAACAGCCCGTAGAAATCCTCTTTCTGGAAGGGCAAAAGATTGTCCAGGGCTTTTCGCCTCTCCTTCTCTTCCTGAGAGAGAATCATCTCTTTCATGAAAGGCAGCCTTTTCTTCTCGAAAAACATATGCTCGGTCCGGGCCAATCCGATTCCCTCCGCTCCAAAAGCAAGAGCTGTCCTGGCATCCTCAGGAGTGTCCGAGTTGGCTCGAACTCCCAGCTTTCTCACCTCGTCCGCCCAAGAGAGGAATTTGGTGAAATCCTGGTATAATCTTGACTCCTCGGATTTCTTCTCCCCTCTGATGACCTGGATGACCTCCGAGGGTTGAGTTTGAATCTCTCCATCCAGCACTTCCCCTAAGGTCCCGTCGATGGATATCCAGTCTCCTTCCTTGTAGCGGGTCTTTCCCACAGTGAAGAATTTCTGTTCCTCATCAGGCTTGATGTTTCCGCATCCGACAACAGCCGGCTTTCCCATCTGCCGTCCGACAACAGCCGCATGCGAGGTCATCCCCCCTGTGGCGGTCAGAATCCCCTGGGAGGCGCTCATTCCATGAATATCATCTGGGGATGTCTCTTCCCTGACCAGAATCACCTTTTTCCCTTGTCTGGCCCAGGTCACAGCCTCCTCGGCAGTGAAGACCACCTGTCCGGCGGCCGCACCCGGTGAAGCCGCCAACCCCCGGGCAAGTATATCATGCTTCTGTTTTTCCGTGACATCAAAGACAGGATGCAGAAGCTGGTTCAAAGCTTCAGGCTCCACCATCAGAAGAGCCTGTTCCCTGCTGACAAGGCCTTCCTCAACCATGTCCACCGCGATCTTCACCGCCGCCAAGCCTGTCCTCTTGCCGCTTCTCGTCTGAAGCATGTAGAGCTTGCCTTCCTGGATGGTGAACTCGAAATCCTGGACATCCTGGTAATGCTTCTCCAAGCGGGTGGTAATCTCGCTGAGCTCCTTGTAGGCAGAGGGCATTTCCTTCTCCAATGAACTCAGAGAAGAAGGCGTTCGGACGCCGGCCACCACGTCTTCACCCTGGGCGTTAAAGAGATATTCGCCGTAAAGCTCCTTTTCGCCGGTCGCAGGGTCTCTGGTGAAACCGACCCCTGTCGCCGAGCCCTCACCGATATTCCCGAAAACCATCTGCTGGACGTTAACAGCGGTGCCCAGGTCATCAGGGATGTGATTCAGCTGGCGGTAAGTCACGGCTCGAGGGTTGTTCCAGGATTCAAAGACAGCAGAAATAGACATCAGCAGCTGTTCTCTCACATCCTGAGGGAACTCTTTTCCTGTTTCTTTTTTAATCAATTGCTTGTAGTCAACGATCAGCTCCTGGAGAGCATCCTCTGAAAGCTCATGGTCCAGGACAATCTTTTTCTCCTCTTTCTTTTTCCTCAGGATCTCCTCAAATTTCTTTTTGGGGACTCCCAGCACGACATCCCCGAACATATGTATCAAACGGCGGTAACAGTCCAGGGCAAACCGCCTGTCACCGCTCTTGCTGGCCAAAGTCTCAAGAGTTCTGTCATTCAAGCCCAGGTTCAAGACTGTATCCATCATCCCGGGCATGGAGAACTTGGCCCCTGAACGAACAGAGACAAGGAGGGGCTTCTCCTCTCCTCCGAATTTTTGCCCGGTCTCTTCCTCCAGTTTCTTCATATTGTCCACTATTTCCCCTTCTACTTCAGGCGGAATCCTGTTTCCCAGCTTCGAGTAAGAAATGCAGACATCGGTGGACACGGTAAAACCGGGGGGAACGGGAAGGCCAATCCCTGCCATCTCGGCCAGGTTCGCCCCTTTCCCTCCAAGGATTTCCTTCATGTCCCTGTTGCCTTCCGCACGATCTTTCCCGAAAAAGTACACGTGTTTTTTGGCCATCCTAAATCTCCTCTCTAAATTAAACCAAAACTATACACACATCGCTTTCAAAATTCAAGTAAGGTAAGCCAGCCTCAATGAAGACTAAATCTGGTACAGCGGCGGTTCCCCTTCCATCCGGAGCCCATGGTGGCAGGTGGGAGGGTTTTGGCTTGGATGGAGGGGAAACCGCCGCCGCGCTTCTCAATCCCTATTAACGCCATCATTCGTTTGACAGCCTCTATTGAGCGGGCTGGATGCCGCTCAAAGATTTTAAACTCATTTACTGCGTTACCATGGGACCGTATGGTTTCCTCATCACGAAAAAACTCTTGTCTGAGGTGAGAATATCGCCTGGACAACCCTCTATCACTGAATTTGTGATGATCTATCAAGTAAAGAGATTGAGCCACAATTGCAGAGAGGAGGTGGCAATAGGTCCTGTTGCGCTGTCCCCCCTCAACTTTGTATTCAATCTGTGGGGCTTGCGCCAATCAGGCTACCCAGTGCTCAAGGAACGGTTCAAGGTTTACGAAAACAGGCTCTGGTACTTTTTCAGCCCTTCTTTGAAGACGACGATGGCCTGCTCCAGGTCCTCCTCCTTGAGCACGTAGGCGATGCGCACCTCATCCTTGCCTTTGCCAGGCGTACAGTAGAAACCCTGAGCTGGCGCCACCATCACTGTCTTCTGGTTATGGTGAAAATCGGTGAGCATCCATTGGACAAAATGCTCGCAATCCTTGATCGGCAGCCTGACGATGATGTAGAAAGCGCCCTGGGGTTTATGGATGACGATCCCCGGGATGTCCTTCAGGCCATCGAACAGAACATCTCTCCGCTTCTGGTACTCTTCTTTAACCGGCTGAAAATAATCCAGGCCCATCTGGTAGGCTGCCAGCGCGGCTTTCTGCTCGACTGATGGAGGGCAGAGACGGGCTTGGGCGAATTTGAGGACGGCCTGGTAGACATCCTCATTCCAGGTAACGACTGCTCCCACTCGGGCACCGCAACTGCTGAAACGCTTGGATATACTGTCGACGACGATGACCCTCTCCTTTACCTCTTCATATTCCAGGACACTCTTGTGGACCCCGCCCTCGTAAACGAATTCCTTGTAGACTTCGTCTCCGATCAAGAACAGGTCATGCTTTTTAACAACGGCAACGACTCTCTCCAGTTCCTCAGGTGTGTACACGGTTCCGGTGGGATTATTCGGAGAGCAGAGCAGAATCGCCTTTGTCCTGGGAGTGATCCTGGCTTCGATCTCCTCAGTTGGCGGAAGGCGAAACCCATCCTCAACGCGCAGGGTGAGGGGAACGATCTTGACGCTGGCGAAGGCTGCATATCCGTTATAGTTGGTGTAGAACGGCTCAGGAATGATGATCTCATCTCCCGGGTCAGCCACTGCACTGAAGGAAAAATGGATGGCCTCAGAGCCGCCGATGGTGATGACCACATTCTCCGATTCGATGGGGATTTCATAAGAACGGAAATAACCCGCAATGGCCTGTCTTAACTCGAGAAATCCCTGGGCCGGTCCATAGCTCAGAACTTTCTCGTCGTAATTGTGAAAGGCGTCCATGATCGGCTGCGGCGTCGGAATATCGGGCTGCCCGATGTTCAGGAAATAGATATGAATTCCCCGTTCCAGCGCTTCATCCGCAAAAGGCTTGAGCTTTCTTATGGGGGAAGGCTGTATTTCTTGACCCCTTTTGGAAATATCCATTTATGATTCCTCCCAATATGATTATGAACAGGGGGAGATTTGAATATTATCCAAACGGAATAGTGTTGTCAAAGTTTTTATTGCCATAGGGTTGAGATTCTGATATTTTTGTCTGGGTATTCATCCGCACGAATGATCAAAGACCCTCGAGCACGGATAATCGGTAAAGAGAGCTGGAGGGACTATTTCCTGCTGAGACTCGAATCCCCCCGAATCGCGGACCAATCCCGGCCCGGCCAGTTTGTCATGGTCCGGATCAACGCCCATCACCACCCCCTTCTCCGGCGTCCTTTCAGCATCCACTCCAACAGCGGAAAGACCATCGAGATCTTCTTTCAGGTTGCCGGCCTGGGAACAGATCTCTTGAGCCAAAAGAGCTTGGACGAAACCCTTGATATCCTCGGCCCTCTGGGGAAAGGTTTTAATACTGAGGCAGGACTCGAGGGAAAGACCGTGGCGCTGGTCGGCGGCGGGCGAGGGATTGCCCCCTTATACTTTCTGGCTCAGGAACTCCGATCCTCAGGAGCTGCGGTCAGGATATTTTACGGCGGAAAAAGCCAGGCCGACCTGCCCCTCAGAGAAAATTTTGAGAAACAGGGCTTCACTATCTTCTGCTCCACGGATGACGGCTCGTTCGGGTTCAAAGGATTCGTCAGCGACCTCCTCAAAGCCGAGCTGGAAACATTCACTCCAGCACGCATATTTGCCTGCGGCCCTGAGCCGATGATGAAGAAAATCTCCGGCACCGCCAGACAAAAGAGCATCCCGGCGGAATTCTCGCTGGAATCAGTGATGGGCTGCGGGTTTGGAGCCTGCTGGGGCTGTGTGAAGAGAATCAAGAGAGGTGACGGCGAGGAGTGGCTGAAAATCTGTGAAGAAGGCCCGGTCTTTTCTGCTGAAGAAATCGTTTGGGGAGAAGAGGAAGGATGACAGACCTTTCGGTCGATCTCGGCTTTATCAAGCTCAAGAATCCCGTCATCGCGGCCAGCGGCACCTTCGGCTATGGCCTCGAGTTCGAGCCTTTCATCGACCTCAATCTTCTGGGAGGATTTGTGGTCAAAGGCCTTTATAGCTCTCCGAGAGAAGGAAACGTACCGCCCCGGCTGGTCGAGGCGTCGAGCGGGTTGATCAACGCCATCGGCCTTCCGGGAATCGGCGTGGAAAAATTCTCAGAGGAGGTTCTTCCTCAGATACGGAAATACGACACTGCCCTAATCGTCAACGTCTGCGGGGAGAGCGAAGAAGAATACGGCTCTGTTGTCGAGTTCCTGGACAAGAACGAAGGCATTTCCGCCTATGAGTTGAACATTTCCTGCCCCAACGTGAAAAAGGAAGGGCTCTGTCCGGCCTTAAGCCCAGAAGCGACCTTCTCTACGGTAAGCCTGGTCCGGAAAATCACCTCCCGGCCTCTGATCACCAAGCTTTCTCCCAACGTGACAGATATTCTGGAGATCGCCATTAGCGCTCAAGAGGCAGGGTCGGATGCCGTTTCACTGGTGAACACGTTTCTGGCCCTGGCCGTGGACACAGAAACACGAAGGCCGAAGCTGGCCAACATTTATGGCGGGCTGAGCGGCCCGGCCATCAAACCCATCGCCCTCCGGATGGTTCACCAGGTGGCCAGCCGGGTAAATATCCCCGTGATCGGCATGGGTGGAATCCTGGAGGGAAATGACGCGCTCCAATTCCTGATCGCAGGGGCCAAAGCCGTGGAAGTGGGGACCGCCAACTTTATCGACCCTGAAGCCACGGTGAGGATCATCGATGAGTTGGAAGAGTACTGCCAGAAAAAAGGAATAGACAGGATCGAAACACTCATCGGAAGTCTGAAAACCTGAGTCCCCATCATGTCCAGGAAAGGACCTTATGTAATTTTTCGCCTTGAAAAAACATAAGATATAAATACTATCTTAGATATATGCCCAAGCCTTAAAGAAAATCTTTGAAGGAGGGCCAGGATGAACAAAGAGGATATGGCCAGGAAAATAATAGTCGCCCTGGATGTGGGCACACAAAAGGATGCCCTGGCTCTTGTCGCTAAGCTTGAAGGCGTGGAGATCTTTAAGGTGGGACTCAAACTCTTCACAGCCGAAGGGCCTCCCCTGCTCGGTGAAATCCAAAACCAGGGGAAAAAAATCTTTCTGGATTTGAAACTTCACGACATACCCAACACGGTCGGGGAAGCAGTCAAATCCGCAGTCAGGCACGGCGCCCACATGCTGACCCTTCATTCCTCTGGGGGCGAAGAGATGATGAAGAGGGCTGTGGATTCAGCGTTCGAAGCCGCAGAGAAAGAAAAAACAGAAAAACCTCTCCTTCTCGCGGTAACCATTCTGACCAGCCTCAAAAACGAGCAGCTCGAGGAGATCGGGATGGTGGCCGATACTGTGGCCCAGGTCTTCAGACTGGCCCATCTGGCTCAAAAAGCCGGCGTGGACGGAATCGTCTGTTCGCCTCAAGAAATCGAGATCGTCAAGAAAGAATTCGGAAAGGAACTGCTGGTTGTCGCTCCTGGAATCCGGCCTTCCTGGTCAGCCGCCCACGACCAGAAGAGAATCATGACGCCCGGGCTGGCTATCCGCAAAGGCGCCGACTACCTGGTCATCGGGCGTCCGATCACCGAAGCTCCTTCTCCCCAGGAAGCATTCCTGAAAATCCTGGAGGAGTCAGCTGATCTTTAAGACTCCCCAGAAGGCAAAAAGGAGTCTCAGGAAGACTTCAACATAAGCCACCAGAATCAACCCGAACAAACTGCTGACAACGAAATAGCCTAAACGCTTTCCTCTGGAAGTCTCCAAGAAATGGACAGCGAAACCAAGATAGAGGAGATAAAATCCGTAGATTCCCGTCATTACCTTCAAGGCCCAGCCAAAATCAGGAACGAAGTAAAACACGCCTGCTAGCCAATAGGGGCTCATACTCACAACCGCCAGCTTCAGAGAATCACCTCTTGGGAAGCGAGAAGAAAAAACGGGACCGAAGATGGAGATAGCCCATGCCCAGAGATAAACGATCATCAGGGATAAGATGTAGAGGGCGGCACTGAAAAGAAGCTCTCTACCGGCAATAGTCCAGCTCCATCCCGAATAAGGCCTCCTGTAATGACCGTAGACGAGACCCGCCAGGAATCGAAACACAGGGGGAACCGCGGCTACAGCCAGGGCAAAGGAGAAAAAAAGACGAAAAGCCGGAACGGACTCTTCCTTGATTCGTGTCCATTCCTGCCGGGGCCTGGAAAACAATCCGATAACTCGGCGCACCAATTCTGGCTGATCCTCCACTCAAGACGCTTAAAGTCAGCAGGTTATCTCAGTATGAAGCTATGGAGGCGCGGGTCGGATTCGAACCGACGAATCGAGGTTTTGCAGACCTCTCCCTTAGCCACTTGGGTACCGCGCCTTTTTCAGCATCGTGTGGAGCGGACGATGGGATTTGAACCCACGACCTTCTGCTTGGCAAGCAGACGTTCTACCACTGAACTACGCCCGCTCTCAGAACCTTTTTCAGGGACGAGGCTCTGGATTTAAACTACCAGAAAGCGAAATTCCTGTCAATAAAAAGGAAGGATCTCCATTCCAGTGACAGCGAATAATGAAGGCGTGATCTTTCAAAGCGGCTGGTTCCCTTCCATCCTTGCCGAGACCCTCCCAGCCACCGCCATGGGCTCCGGATGGAAAGGAACCCGCGCTTCATTTCTCCATTATTTCTGTTTCTTTCATCGAGGAAAGGAAGATGTTTCAGGAGACAGGCTGCTGTGTCTGCGATAAAGAGGACAGTCCCCGCAGAAAAAACAGACTGTCCCTTTTTATTTTTTGCCGGCGGTCTTATGCAGAATATTCTTGATTATATAGGCAGCCATGGCTGGATTGGCGGCCAGTCGCCTTTTGCAGTAAGCAATGGCGAACTTCCATTTCTCGGCAAAAGGAACATAGAGACGGACCAGGATGCCGCTTCGAACCAGCTCATCCTGATAAGCCTGTTTAGGGACGCCCATAAGCATCTGGACTTCATAGCGGTCTTTCTTCATATTCAACCTCTCGGCAATGTTGAGGGCTTCGTTGATGACCGCCTCATCGTGAGTCGCGATCTCCGGATAATGCCCCTCTTTGAACAGGACTTCGACCTGCTGGAGCATCTTTTTTTTCATCTCCGGCTTGCTCTGGAGAGCGACTTCCTTCGGTTCGTTGTATATCCCGATGCAGATACGAATACGGGCATTCAGCCCTTTTAAGGATTTGATATCATCATCGGTGCGGAAAAGCCGCGACTGGAGAACCGTTCCAAAGGTGGAATGGTCTTTTTTTAAAGCCCGAAAAATATCCAGAGTCATGTCGGTGTAATGGTGATCCTCCATGTCCAGGGTGACTTTTATCTCCTGCTCTGCAGCCTTGGTCACGATTGCCCCGATGATCTTCTGACAATGATCTGTACCGCGATGGCTTCCCAGTTGAGTGGGCTTGAGAGAAAGGGTGGCATACTCCTGGCGGCCCAAGGCATCAATAAGCCTTTCGTAGACGCCGATTGTGTACTGGACTTCCTCATCGCTTTCCAGCTCTTCCCCCAGAAGGTCTATGGTCGAGCAGACATGCCTCTCTTGCCAAAACCTCTGGGCTGTGCCGACTGCAGCCTGGATGCTGTCGCCTGCCACATAAGGGCTGGCAAAAAGCTTGACCAGCGGAGAGGGAGCTAGGTTGACAATGAATCTTTTAAGACCCATGGATGACTCCTTTTATGTTATGAAAAACTGTATGAAAGCATACCACCTAAGGACGATGTGCAAGACATATGAAATTAATCTATTTTTTGACAAACTTCAAGGATTGATTTGAAATTTTTGCGGGAACCGGCGCGCTTGACTGGAAAAGAACTGAGATACGCGTCAAAAGGCGCTATTCTCTGTCTGCCCTCTTTATTTAATAGCGGGGTTGAACTCTGTCACCCAGAACCAGAGCATCGATACTGGAGAGAATCTTCACTGTAGACGAATTCTCTTGAACATCTATCACGATCAAACTTCCCAGCTTCTTGATCGACCCTTTTTTCTTATCCGTTTTTCTGTAGATGACCAACTGCTGTCCGAAATGGATCCCGTCTTCCTCTCCAAGATCTATAACGGCCCAGTGCCCTTTGGAGATCTGTCCGTACTCATCCTGAAAATAAATCAGGGTTCCCTGGGCTCTTTCCTCCTCATTGATCTCAACATCATAACCAAGGTCTGAGCCTAAAAGCTCGCTTTTCTCCTCAAAGGGCACCAGGTACTGTCCCAATGTCACTTGCTCACAGGCCTTTTCCAGCTTAGCGAAGGCCTGTTTCTCTTCCACAGAGACGATCTGGGCTCTGCCTCTTTTCATGATGAGACGACCATAATTTTTGCCGGTGATAGGATTTCTGACTTTATCTCCGACTTCTACGATCGTGAATATCTGACCTGTCTCGAGGCCGTCTGCACTCCCCTTATTGACGAAAAATATGTCATTCTCCCTGAAAAGCACTCTTTCATCCTCTTTCTCAGCCCCGACTATTTGAATGTCCAGCTGGAGCTTTTTCATGACAAAAAAGGAACAGTAGAGGTCAGTCTCAGAGATCAGAGGAAAGACATCCTTGTATAATCTGGCCTTCTTGGTCTCCTGTTCCTGGCCGATATCTCCGTTCCCGGAACTTAATCCGTTGCCTTCTCCTTGAAAGGAGAGAAGAATGATTATCATAAAAGAAAACAGGATCTTTGCCGCCATTTTAAAGGTTCGATTTTTCATTATGGCTCCTTTTCACTGGTATTTTATCCACCTGAATTTTGCCCCCATTATATTCAGATGGATAAATTCTGTCAATAGACGCATCTTTTCGGGAGAAATTAACTGTTTTTCTTGACATCAACAGCCCATCTTCATAACATAAATAAACCTGCCTTTATACGGAAAAAAGCTAAGGAGGTTGACTGTGAATAAAAAAGCAATTACTGCCAAAATGGCAAAGGATTCGGGCATCACCGGGCTTCAAGCTGAAAAGGCCTTCACTTCCCTGATCAGCGGGATAATAGGCACCCTGAAAAAGGGAAAAAGAGTGACATTTTCCGGGTTCGGGAGTTTCGAAGTCAAAACACGAAAAGCAAGGAAAGGAAGAAATCCCAAGACCGGAGTTCCCATCAATATCCCTCAAAAAAAGAGAGTCAAATTCAACCCGAGTCAAAGTTTGATCGACTCTCTCTAATCCTTTATTCAAAATAATTTACCGTTCTTTTCTTTTAAAACCCACAACAGAAAAACCGCTTCTTTTGGGAAGTATCACATATTCCGCAATTGAGGAATGCTCTTATGGGCAAAGGAGGCGTATTTTGAATCATCCAACCTGAGCAGTAAATTTATTTCTTTCGCTTATGAGACCATGACGCCTGAAAAGAAAACGATTGCTCTCCTGTTTGGCGGACGCTCTGCAGAACACGAGATCTCTCTTCTCTCTGCAGCTTCGATATTCAATAATCTTGACAAAACCAAGTTCCAAATCCGCTCCATCTTCATCGATAAAAAGGGAAACTGGAGAGTGGTCGAATCGCCGCTACTCTCACCTGAAAAGCTGAATAAGGGCCCGTCTGCGACTTTTCTTCCCTGGGCTGAAGACCATTCCTCTCCGCTCATCGAAGCGGATATCTACTTCCCTATCCTCCACGGTCCTTACGGAGAAGATGGAACCATTCAGGGATTCTTGGAGATGGCCGATGTCCCCTTTG
>SMTZ1_10006273_pt1 | contig 11969 bp, 11 predicted proteins | sample DeeMarSWOR136_30_FD_25667 | JGI IMG/M metagenome (IMG submission 25667) | reverse complement strand
GGCTCATCAGCTATTGGGTTCATTTTCGTGCTTCTCATTGCGTATATTTGCATCAATCCTCTAGCCTTTCTAATCCCATTGAATGCCCCGCCAATCATTATTGAATCAATTGAGCTGTTATTTCTACCCGAAAAAACACTGTTGTTCCTGGTGCCCCTAGCACTGCTCTTTCCTCTTGCAGCTTCGATAATCGGCTATATTCGCCAACGACGTGCTCAACCAGCAGAGCCGACTAGACCGACAATAACACAGTAGCTCGTGAGGTAGCACTTTCAGCCAATGCCACTTGAACGGCAGTGACATTTGGGAAATCAGAGGACAGGTTGACAATCAACTTCTGGCATAAAAAGCGGGCGAGCTCTTCAGCAGTTGTTTCGACAACGTCAATAACCTTTACATCCTTAGCGGGAAATGAGTATTTACCGTTGGGCGTGGTAACTTCGATTTGTTGGGCCTTTTCAGCGGTTCTAATAAATTTCGATTGGGCAGGAAGTAGGACAAAGTGATCCCACTGTTTGCACAGTTGTTGTATGCGCTTTTTGAGTATGCGAAAATCCACAACCATCCCATATGAATCGATTTCACCCCAAATAGTGACAGTGACATGGTAATTATGCCCGTGAAGTTGCTCACAAGCTCCCCCTTCGCTAACGAAGTGGGCTGCAGCAAAATCGATTCCTGAAACCTCTACCGACACCTGACTGGTCATAGTGAGTACCTCCTTCAATATAGTATATTCGTGTAGAAAAAGTATGGGAAAAAAGATAGGAAAGGCGCCCGCCAAGGCGGACGCTGGGTTACATCATGCCGGGCATTCCGCCCATACCGCCCATGCCACCCATACCAGGAGGCATACCACCGGGTCCACCGGGGGGACCAGCACTCCGCTTAGATGCAATGACATCATCAATTCGTAGAATTAGTGATGCGGCTTCAGCAGCTGATCGAATGGCATGTGTTTTCACACGAAGTGGTTCGAGTACACCGGCTTTGAACATATCTTTGGCTTTACCTGTTATGATATCGATGCCCATGTTTTTGTTGTTACTTCCGTGTGCAGCACGAAGTGCAACAATGACATCAATGGGATCATGACCTGCATTTTCAGCAAGGGATTTGGGGATTATCTCCATAGCATCAGCGAATTTGTTGACGGCAATTTGTTCACGGCCCTTGAGAGACGAAGCGTATTCTCGGAGATGGGTTGAGACTTCCACTTCTGGGGCTCCACCACCGGCAACGACTTTGCCATCTTCAACAGCATCGCGAACGACAGAGACAGCGTCATGGAATGCACGTTCAGCCTCATCAACAACACGTTCTGTGCCGCCACGAATGAGGACGCTTACTGTTTTAGGATCTTTACACCCTTCAACAAAGACCATTTTGTCATCACCGACCTTCCGTTCTTCAACGGTATCACAGTTGCCAAGGTCATTGGACGTGAGATGATCGATGGATGACACAACTTGTCCTCCCGTTGCACGGGCAAGTGCTTCCATATCACTTTTCTTAACACGACGAACGGCAAGAATGCCATCTTTAGCGAGATAGTGTTGAACTTTGTCATCGATGCCTTTCTGGGCAAAGACCACATTGGCACCAACTTCAGTCACCTTTTCTGAGATCTTTTTCAGCATTCGTTGCTCTTCGTCCAGAAAGGATTGCATTTGTTCGGGGTTGGTGATTCGAATTTCAGCATCCATCTCCGTTTTCTCGACTTCCATGGAGGCGTTGAGCAGCGCGATTTTCGCTTTGTGTACACTACGCGGCATTTCAGAATGCACTATTTCTTTGTCGATAATGACTCCGCGAACTAATTGAGTGTCGCGAACTGATCCGCCTTCCTTCTTTTCGACTTTAATGTTATCAATGTCCGCTACAATTCCATCAGGGGTTTTTTCGGCTATTTGTAGCACGGCATCAACCGCAATGGGAGATAGGAAGTCTTTAGCTTCGGCAATCAGCTTGCTAGCCATAGAGGTGTCGCTGACTTTCAAAAGTTTTGCACGGTCATCAATAGGGCAGTCAATAGCCATGTTGTTGAGAATTTCACTAGCCTTGTCTACAGCTTTTCGATAACCTGAGATAATGACAGTTGGATGGACGCCTGATGTGATTAGTCCCTGTGCTTGTTTGAGATATTCACCGCACAGGACCACTGCTGAGGTGGTGCCATCACCCGTCTCAGAGTCTTGGGCTTTGGCTACCTGAACAAGCATCTTGGCAGCAGGATGCTGAACTTCAATCTCATCAAGGATAGTAGCACCATCATTTGTGATGGTGACATCACCAAGGCTATCCACCAGCATTTTATCTTGACCACGCGGACCCAGAGACGTGCGTATTGCATCAGCAAGTGCTCGCACTGCCAAAATATTATTTTCGCGAGCATCACGACCTCGGGCGCGTTCAGTTCCTTCTTTGAGTATTAATACCGGCACTCCTTGCATTTGTGCCATGATAGTGTTCCTCCTTCGTATTTAGTGGTTTTTTAAATAGGATGAACTTGCTCGGCAATCTTTGCACTGACATAAAAAGATTACGCCGTTTCTGGTTGCACTGCTGAATGAGAAAGAACCTACATTTCTGTTAGGGGAGTATAATCCCAACTTGTAAAGATTGTCTTCAAGAGCCGTACAATGCCACGAGAGAGGAAGATCGTCTCCATGAGAAACGCCATGAAGAGAATCTCAATCCAAGCCTTCCCCACTATGCCTAGTGCGATGATGAGGACAAACTCAGCAGGAATGGGCGTCATAACTGGAACGATGAACAAGAAAAGCCAGATGGTGAAGAGACACTCAGGTACATACCCGAGGACAACAGAAAGGAAAGGCCGTTTCAGGGTTCGCTGTACAAAACCACTTGTGAAACCTGCCATGGCTTTTCCTGCTGGAAGACCGATGAGCCCCACTATGCCTAAAGAACCCCAGATATAGCCAAAGGCAATTCCTGGGTAAATCCCCACAATTGCACCGGTTATCGCGCCTAAAATGGCTCCACCCGGTATCGCTACCATGAAGGTTCCAAGGTGACTTAGATCCAGAGAGATTTGGGTAGCACCCAGTTGAACTGTGTTGATTGTAAGAATCGATACAGCTGTGCCTAATGCGGCCATCACAGCAACATAAACGATTATTTTCGTGCTAAAGCGCCGTTTTACGCTCTCGTCCGACAAAGTGGAACCTCCTTCGGAGTTGGCGCATTGAAGGCTCCTCATATATAAGAGTAGCTACTCGTATTTGAGTTGAAGTATATCTTAGTTGTGGAGAAAGTTATTTCTGAGTCGGGTCAACGAACAGTGGTGAGGTTTGTTAAGTGTCGAAGTTCCGCCATTCCTTCCTGCCCACTGTGGGTGTACAAGAAAAAGAGATGCTTACTGCCCTTGGCATCAAAGATATCGATGAATTGTTCAGTGACATTCCTTCGAAATTTCTGTTAAAAAGGCGTTTGAAGATTCCAAATGGTCTATCAGAAAGTGAAGTTTGTGAGAAGGTTTCTCATTCACTTGCGCAAAACTGGACTCCTAGAAAAGGAATGAGTTTCTTAGGAGGTGGCGTTTGGCCACATATTATCCCTGAAGCGATTAAGAATATCGTTAATCGCACAGAATTTCTAACAGCGTACACGCCCTATCAGGCAGAAATTAGTCAGGGCATGTTGCAGGCGCTATTTGAGTATCAAAGTCTGATGGCGGAGTTAATTGAACTGCCAATTGTTAACGCCTCGATGTACGATTGGGCAAGTGCGTTGGGAGAAGCAGCCCTTTTAACCAGTCGGATTACAACACGAGATTCTTTTTTAATTCCTCACCTCATTTCACCGAGTCGTCGAGCAGTTTTGCAAACCTATACCCAACCTGCAGGGGTTAAGGTTCTTGATATTGGTTATAATCGCCGTACGGGACAATTGAATGTTGAACACCTGAAAGAGCTGCTCGATACGAAGACTGCAGGTGTCTATTTCGAAAACCCAGGATATATGGGAGTTCTCCAAGATGATGTCGACGCTATTGTGGATATTGTGCATGACGCTGGGGCACTTGTTGTTGTAGGCATCGATCCTATTTCGCTTGGAGTAATTCGACCTCCTGGAGATTATGATGCTGATATTGTCATAGGTGAGGGGCAACCCTTGGGTAGTCCAATGAATATGGGCGGACCACTCCTAGGGATTTTTGCCAGCAAAGATGAAAGAAAAATCTTACGTCAGTTGCCTGGACGAATCATAGGTTTGACATCAACACAAGAAGGGGATGAAAGGGGCTTTGTAATGACGATTCAGGCCCGAGAGCAGCATATTCGTCGGGAGAAAGCAACATCGAACATTTGCTCAAATCAGGCCCACTCAGCAATCACCGCCGCAGTGTACTTGTCTCTATTAGGACCCCATGGCATAACCGAGGTGGGAGAGAAAATCCTCCAACTACGTCACTATGCGGAAGAGCAACTTCATGCTGTCGATGGACTCAAAGCCCCCTTATTCGAAGCCCCCCATTTCAAAGAATTTGGCGTTTCAATAGAGAAGGAACAAGAATCAACACCACCAACGATACGAGATGTACTTGCCAGAATCCAGGAATGTGGAATTTTAGCAGGCATTCCATTGGATCAGAGTTTCCCTGAACTAGGGGAAGCTGCACTTGTCTGTGTTACAGAAACCCATACACAAGAGGAGATAGACAAACTTTCGGTAGGATTTCAACAGGCTTTGGAGGGTAAACCATGAAGTTTCGCCAAGCAAAATGGAATGAGCCTTTAATTTTTGAACGATCTCGAGAAGGGGCTATAGGCTATTCCCTACCCGACCCTAGCAAGACTATAAAAAAACTGCTGCCTAATCCACTTTCAACCATTCCCAAGAACCTCCGCCGCAAAGTACAACCTTCTTTGCCTGAATTATCAGAACCAGAAGTAGTTCAACACTTCACCCGTTTATCTCAGATGAACTATAGCATCGATTTGGGTCTTTACCCATTGGGTAGTTGCACGATGAAGTATAATCCACCCATGAATGAGGAGATTATAAAAGACCCTAATTTTGCTCAGGCTCACCCCCACCAAGATTGTACAACCCTTCAGGGTATTCTCAAAATCCTTTTCGAGTTACAGCAGTGGCTTTCAGAAATAACTGGAATGGATCAGCATTCGCTTCAGCCGGCAGCAGGTGCACAGGGAGAACTGGCAGGTGTTCTTATCATCCGTGCCTTTCATGCAGATCAGGGCGAACTGGAGATCCGACGACAAATTATTGTTCCCGATTCGGCCCATGGTACGAATCCTGCAAGCGCCGCGATGGCAGGATTTGATGTTGTCGTAGTCCCATCAAACAAACTCGGTCAAATTGATATCCAAGCCCTAGAAAGTGCAGTTTCGAATCAAACCGCAGGTCTAATGTTGACTAACCCGAATACTTTGGGTCTGTTTGAACAAGAAATCGAAACCATCGCTTCCATCGTTCACAAGGCAGGGGGCTTGCTCTATTACGATGGCGCGAACTTAAACGCGAATTTAGGTCGTGTTCGACCAGGTGATATGGGTTTTGATATAATCCACACAAATTTGCACAAAACATTCGCAACGCCACACGGGGGGGGAGGACCAGGCGCAGGACCTGTGGGCGTGAAGCAACGACTCGCAGAGTACCTACCGGTACCTGTGATTTCATTCGACGGGACACAGTATTACACAGATAATACCCGGCCAAAATCGATTGGGCGCCTCCACGGATTCCATGGTAATGCGGCCGTCTTGTTGAAATCCTATGCATATATCATACGGATGGGGTGGGAAGGATTGCATGCGGTTTCGAATCATGCGGTTTTGAACGCAAACTACCTTATGAAAAAGATCGAGAGTATCAAGGGTTTCAGCATTCCCTTCGCTCCTGGTGTCTGGAGAAAACACGAGGTTGTGGTTAGTGCAAACCCCCTTGAACGAGATACGGGAGTAAACGCTCGAGACGTGGCAAAAGCTTTACTTGACAGGGGATTACATGCGCCTACTTTCTATTTTCCATCCATTGTTGAAGAGGCATTAATGATCGAGCCCACAGAGACCTTCAGTAAGGCAGAACTTGATCGATTTATTAAAGCACTAACAGAAATTTCAGAGCAAGCCTACTCTGACCCCAACCTCGTTCACCGTGCACCGCAGAACACAGCAATTACTCGACTCGATGAGGTTAAGGCGGCGCATCCACGCACCATGACCCTATCTTGGCGGATGTTACAACAACGCGATCAGGAAATATAACTTAGACTAATTGGAATGTAAGATTATTCACTCGTATGGTTTCTATCCACGCTTCTTAAGACCTGACCGCTTGGGTGCAATGAGCCCGACTTTCCGGCCTGGAGGAGCAGTACGCCCAACTGAGCTTGGACCCCCTGGCCGTTGCTTGTTACCACCACCGTGTGGGTGGCTGGCTGCATTCATTGCAACACCCCTGACCTTCGGATATGTTAAACCTTTAGCGTAACGCTGTTTGTGTTTGCTTCCGGCTTTCAGAAACGGTTTCTCAGGTCGTCCACCACCGGATACAACGCCAATTGTAGCCCGTGCTGTGGAGCTGAAGGTTCGAGTCTTTCCGGATGGTAAGCGAACCGAGGTGCTTCCCCCAGAATGTGTGATTATGGTGGCATAGGTGCCACTAGATCGGACGAATTTTCCCCCATCACCGGGTTGGCTTTCGATATTGAAGACAGGTGTACCTTCTGGGATTTTTCCAATAGGTAGAATATGCCCTGCACGAACGCCTGCCTTGGGGCCTATGCGTATTTGCTCTCCAATAGCGGTTCCTTCTGGTACAAGGGAAAGATGAGTTTCACCATTTTCAAATCTAAGTGTGGCGATAGGAGCTCCACGACCGGGATCATGCATTAGTTCTTCAACATCGGCTTGAAGATAACCACGCTTGTCCATTAAAGCCAGTGGGGGATACTTGACCGCCCCGCGTCGCCGGTGCGTTTTTGCACGAAATGTCGGTGATCCGCGCCCACGACGTTGTACATAAATTCGTTTACCCATTCTTATCTACCTCCGATTAGAATAATCCTAGTTTGACTGCTAAATCAGCAGCATTGTATTCAGGGGCAAGTTTTACGAGAGCCTTCTTTGTACCCTCGGGAGTAATCATAGTGTTAACCTTGATAACCTTCACTTCATAGAGTAGTTCAATGGCTTCACGAATTTGTCCCTTTGTGGCTTTTCGGTTCACCATGAAGGTGAGACGGTTTTCTTTTTCGACAATCTCTGAAGCGCGCTCAGTAATCATCATCCGGATTATCACATCATAAGGATCCATTACTGACCACCCTCGGTTGGTTGTTCAGCAAGAGCTTCAATTGCTGATTTCGTCCAGATTGTCAAGCGTCCTGGTTGTGTTCCTGGCGCTAAAACCTCGGCGTTAAGCTTTGATGCATAGATAACTTTAATCCCTGGAATATTTCGTGCAGCCTGACGTATTCCCCCGTCCTGGGTGATGACAATCAATGGACCCACCGGTCTTCGGTACTTTCGACCGCGGCGTCGGGCGTTTCCTGCCCGGATCTTTCGCCCGTTTTTCACTCGGATAATATCGTTCCAAACACCGATATTTTCCAAGACATCTTTGACTTCCTCTGTTGTTTGCAGCTCTTGGAACTTATCAATGATGACCAGTGGAAATTGGTCAGCTTCAAAGACATGACCACGTAATGACACAAGTTCCGGATTAGCTGTTGCAGCGATGGCTGAACGAATGGCTAACCGACGTTCTTTTTTATTGATCCGTTCTACAGGATTCTTTGCGGCCTCTGGAGGATGAGTTTTCCGCCCACTAACTGTGAATGGAGCAAAAGCAGCATTTGAAGCAGTGGGGTAACCCTGTCCCTTTCTACGAGGCACCCTTGCTTTACCTTGTCCTGTTCCCCAAGATTCTGCGGAGGTCCGTTTGCCAGCGAGGGGATCGACGCCTTGCCTTTGATACCGACTGGATTGTTGGGCAAGGACGGCGCGCTTGATGACATCTTTTCGAAGTGGAGTGTCAAATACTGGAGGAAGGGCGACTGTTCCCCGCGATTTTCCTTCTAATGTATGAATCTTAACTGAAGCCATGATGAATCCTCCATTATTTCTTCGCGGTCGTACTGATATATACGATTTCAGGGGGTTTATCGGGAACTGGTTTTGACCGACTTGGTACTCGGAGACGAATCAATCTTCGAGATGGTCCAGGTAAGGATCCGTCGATTAGAAGGAAATCGGATTGAAGGTTACCATAATGTGGAAACCCACCGGATGGCGTAATATCATCACTCTTTTCGCCGATTCGTAATAATCGCTTGTTATATTCGGTTCGTTGATGAAGCCCCATTTGACCCGCTCGGGGTACTGTGTACATAATTCGGCTCGGATGCCAAGGACCTAGGGTACCAACTGCGCGAACTGCTTTACGTGATTTGTGTGGCAGTTTTGCGACGTTAAAGCGTTTAATCACGCCTTGGAATCCTTTTCCTTTCGTAACAGCAATTATATCGAGGAACTGGCCCGGTTGGAAGATATCCCGTACGCGTATCTCTTTTCCGAGGAGGGGTTTGATGTAATCAAATTGTTCTTTGATTGAACCGCCATAGATGCCACATTCAATGACCTCGGGTTTCTTCTTACCAATTCCTGCCTGCTTGGGCTGGGTCAAAAGAGAGACACGTAATTCTGTGATTTCATCTAAGGATTTGGATAGTTTATCCATGGATGTTTTGCCTTCATAGTCTTGGGGCCAAGGCAATACGCGCCGTATATCACGTGGAAGTTTGTCCATCCAAGTTTCACTTAAAACCCGTAGGTCGCCGCCATTTTGACCATAGCCCCGGATTGACACAACAAGCATCGGTGGCGTATCGACAATTGTGACCGCGCGACTAACTTCTCGACCAAACCAGGGGCTGGTTGGTTTATCATCGATTAGAATCACATGTGTCATCCCCACTTTATATCCTGCAAAGCCAAGGATTTGGGGTTCTGTTGCCTGTTCGGGCCAATGGCGAACCCGTCCACTAACCCGACGCACACGCTTTCGGGGACGATGGGAAAGGCTACCATGTCTTGGGGCACTTTGTTTTCGATGACCCATGGATTCCACTTCCAAGGGAAGTAATCAGGGGAGGCAAGTTCTGTTACGAATAAGGTGTTGCCTCCACCAGCTCAACGGCTCGGAAGCGGGTGGAGCGATTTAAGTCTTTCGTACTCCTAACCCATCGAACCAATACACAAGTTCAAAAAAGATAGTAGGAGTTCCGGTTTCCATCCACCGCTATTTCTATAAACCACGACTTCTATCCTACTGAAAGGAAAACCAAGGAATTGTGTACTAAGCCGGGATAGCCAAGTGGTTACGGCGCGGGCCTTGAGAGATGCCATGAGGTGTCATCCAAGGTAGCCTGTGACCCTACGGTCGCAAGGGTTCGAATCCCTTTCCCGGCGCCATCCAACCCTATCATATTTGTCTCTTGCCCCTTTTGCTAGCGATGCAGCAAATCCGAATGTTAAAAAGTGAACAACCATCTTGGTTTTCTGTGCTTCATCAGGTGATAATTCGTGGAATACGAATACTCCGACGAAATCACATCCGACCAGCTGTTCCACGCCTATGGAACGACTCTACCGGAGGTTTTCCGAAATGCAGGAAAAGCGTTGTTCGGTGTCATGTCTGATCTAGAGGAAGTCAAGCTCGATCACGAAATCGAAGTGAAAGCTGAAGGTATTGATGAGCAACACTTACTCTACGATTGGTTGTCAAACCTGTTACTAGAATTTGAAGTCGAAGGTGTGTTTTTTGCGGATTTCTCCATCAATTTAATCGAAGAAAGGCCAGGCAAAGGATTTCACTTAGTAAGTATAGCAAAAGGAAGTCAGAAAATACCAGAACTTCGGACCCACGTTAAAGGGGTCACGTTACACCGTTTCTCCCTTGAAAGAATTAATAATGGATACAAGGCTACCGTTGTAGTGGATGTTTAGAATTACAAATCATTAAGGAGTAATTAAGTATGAAGGAAAAATTAAAGCAGCAAGACGAGTTTCGCTGGTGGCTAGACAAATCAGCGCGTCCTCGCATGAAAGTCGGTGCAAAGATAATCGGTTCGAAAGAGATTATCAATACCTTAGAGGACGCCGCTGTTGAGCAACTAACTAACGTAGCAACGCTTCCTGGTCCAATTGAACCGGTTCTAGCCATGCCCGATGCTCATTGGGGATATGGGCTTCCGATGGGAGCCGTTGGCGCTTTTGATGCTGAAGAGGGGATTATTTCCGCAGGATGTACAGGTTTTGATATCAACTGTGGCGTCCGCCTCATTCGCACTAATCTTAGTGTTGAAGATGTCCAACCCAAGTTACAACAGCTAGTTGAGGAGCTCTTTAATCGAGTTCCTGCGGGAGTCGGCTCTCAAGGTAAAATTCGATTAAGTGATAGTCAGTTTAGTGATGTTATTCGGTGGGGGGCTAAGTGGGCGATTGATAACGATCGGGGGGTACCAGCGGATTTAGCCCATTGTGAGGAAGGAGGATATATGGAGGGAGCCGCCATGCAGGCACCTCAAGTTAGTGAAAAGGCAAGACGTCGCGGACGTCCACAACTTGGTACGCTTGGAGCAGGTAACCATTATCTTGAGGTTCAAAAGGTTGAGAAAATTTTTGATGAACCTGTTGCCAAAGTCTTTGGTCTTGAGAAAGGGCAAATAGTGGTGATGCTTCACTGTGGATCCCGTGGATTTGGCCATCAGGTCGCAACCGATTATTTAGAGAGTATGGCTGTAGCAGTTAAGAAATATAACATATGGCTTCCAGATCAACAACTCGTCTGTGCACCTGCAAACTCTCCTGAAGGGCAGGACTATTATGCTGCTATGAAGGCAGCAGTGAATTTTGCCTTTTGTAACAGACAGGTTATGACCCATTGGATTCGACAAGGTTTTGAAGCGGTTTTTGGTCGAGACTGGGAAGCGCTGGGGATGCACCTTGTTTATGACGTGACGCATAATATCTGCAAGTTCGAAACCCATGAGGTGAACGGATTGAAACGCGACATGTATGTGCATCGGAAAGGTGCGACGCGCGCGTTCGGGCCAGGGAACCCCAAAATCCCTGAAGACTACCAATCCGTTGGTCAACCCGTCCTAATCGGTGGCTCAATGGGAACCGCATCCTATGTTCTAGTTGGCACAGAACAGGCAATGAAAGAAACCTTTGGATCCACCTGTCACGGAGCAGGACGAGCAATGTCTCGAAAAGCAGCGATTCGCAAGTATCATGGACGAGATATCAAAAACGCGCTTGAAGCCAAAGGAAAAGTGGTTCGTTCCATGGGTACAAAGATACTAGCTGAAGAAGCGCCCAATGCTTACAAAGATGTCCATGTTGTTGTAGACTCAGTCCATGGCGCGGATATCTCACGCAAGGTCGCAAGTCAGATACCGTTGGGTGTTGTGAAAGGCTAGGTTTGGTATTCAAGAATGCTATCAAAAGAAGCAAATCAGATTCCATTTGCGATATCCATTGCCATACCAACCTCCTTCATTGATGTTGACCAAAATCGAGATCAGCAAACCCAGCATATCGGACGAATTGCCCGAGCTGCAGCAATCTTTCAAGTCGATGAAATTATCATCTATCGGGATAAGATGAATTCGAAACAAATGAAGAACCTACAGTTCGTCAGTCGGGTCCTTGAATATATGGAAACACCACAATATCTTCGAAAACACCTCTTTGGAAAGATGCCCGATTTGCAATACGTAGGAAGCCTCCCTCCGCTTCGAACACCTCATCACCCTCTTATGAAAGAATCATCGAAGCTTCGGAATGGCGAATTTCGAGAAGGAGTGGTACTTACAGCCAAAGGAAAAGTGGTTCGTTCCATGGGGACAAAGATACTAGCTGAAGAAGCGCCCAATGCTTACAAAGATGTCCATGTTGTTGTAGACTCAG
>SMTZ1_10006271_pt1 | contig 11970 bp, 14 predicted proteins | sample DeeMarSWOR136_30_FD_25667 | JGI IMG/M metagenome (IMG submission 25667) | reverse complement strand
CAATACTCATCCTTCGACTCACTCACAAACCGCACACCCTTCTTCTTCAGCTTCCTATAAGCCGCATCCACGTCGTCAACAGTCATAAAAACACTCGGAACACCCTCAACCCACTCTCCCTTACCACCCTTCTTGTCTCCAAGACCAAAAGCCAACTCCACACCATCCACATCAAAAATCACATAAGTAGACCACTCCCCCGTCTTCCGCAATCCCAACACCTCCCCAAAAAACCTAGCAGTCTCCTTCAAATCCGAAACCGCAAAAGCAACATGATTAATCCTCCCAATCACCACCACTCACCTCTCCCACAACCAAACCACAACAAACTATCACAAAACCACACTAAAAACTTTCCACAAACCGCAACCAACCAACCAACATATTAGGATCCAAATAGGAAGGTCTACTCTCTGCGCAGAGAAAACGCACACACAAAAGCAAACTAACCGCTAAGTATACTCCCTAAACGTGAAGTTACACTTCGTACACCGGAAAAACTGCGTCGACGACTCATCACTCCCCCGCGTCTGCACCTGCCAAACAAAAGCCAAATTATTCCCACACCTCGGACACTCAACCCTCACAGAAGGCAAAGTCCGCAACTTCTGCTCCTCACGCCCAATCACCGCAACAGATTCCTGAACAGGCTCAGACTCCTTCACAATCAAAGGAACCACAACCCTCCCACCACCCTCCACCCTCCTCCTAAAACCACACTTCGAACAAACCCAAACCACACCACCCTTCCCCTTCCCACCCTCCTTCTCAGCCACAAGCTTCTTCCCACACTTAGGACAAAACTCCAACCTCTTCACCATACCCGTCCCTTTCCCCTCACAACCGACTCTTAAAAATCTTTTCCAACACAAATAAAGATTACAACTACTCCTGCAACACCCCAGTCAACCCAGAAGCAACCAAATGCGCCACCCGCAACGCCTCAGGCACATTACTCCGAGTAGCAGTACTCCTAACAATCCTCCTAGCAATACCAACCTCAACCCCCGCCACTTGCATAAAAATCGCCCCTTCTCCCTTCCTAGTAAACACCTTGACAATCCTATCCACACTTCGAATCGCCCTCCACCTCTCCTCTGCAAACGGCAAATTCTCTAATGCCCTCCAAATACCATCAAAATTAGGCTTCTCCCGCGTAACCGCAATAACAGGTAAACCAGTCTTCTCAAAAAGCTTCAAAGTATCAACAACATTAAAACCCGCGAAAGTCACCCCATTCAACATAATCACCCTCAACTGCCCATAATGTGGCGAACCTATCACCATACCTGCAATCTTCTCAGTCGCATCCATACCATCAACCTCAACCTGAGTCCGCATAACCCCATCAAGCCAATACCCCCCTCTAAAAACAACCCCAATAACATCACACTTCCCTCTACTATGAGGAACAAAAACTCCATCATCAACACCAACAACCCTAATCTCAGGCTTCACAAAACGAAACTTTCCATCTCTCACCATAACAACCTCTCTTAACTCTTCACAACAACCAAAAAAATAAGCATTATTATACCCAAAACTCCTAAAAAGCAGTTGATTAACATGCTGAATCCAAAGAAGAACAAACGTTTCTCCTTCATACCTACTTATAAAACCGTACAAGAAATTATAACCGACCAAAACCTCGCAACCCTCGGCGACGCCTACACCAATTTGATTTACTCCCTCTACCTCTCTACAAAAACCAGAGAACCAACAGGAGCAAAAGCTAACAGTCATATACTTTCAAAAGCCCTAAAACAAGCAAGACTAAGAAGATTTTTGCCTTCAAGAACAGACCGCCATAAACAAGCAGACGCAGCAGAAGCATTACTAGTCTACGCCTGGCTACAAGGCTTGACCGCAATCAAAGAAAACGTAAACATGATGATAAAGTATAAGGATGCCACTGAAGCATTCAGTTCTCTTCTTTCTGACGCCAAGAAAAAACTTGACTTATAAACCTAGCTTTGCTGACTTTGCCATTCTTTCAAAGCTTTATTGAACGCAACCCTAAACACTTCAGTATCCTTATACACTGTTCTTACAGAGTCCCGAAGTACAATTTCTGGTTTGGTCTGCCTTTTTGTGCGAAGATAAATCACGGGACTTGCGGTGAGAGGATGTGGGACATCATAACCTGCCAAATCCACACTTTTATTTTTAAGCAGTGCCTTTTGAACAACATTGCAAAACGTGTGGCCTTCCCCATCAATTTCTATCTTTAACTCATTTTTCGTTTTATTCAAAATCTTTACTTTCATCGTCTGCCTCCCTTTTCTAAAAGACTGCCTCACCGTAATCTATGGCAATTTGGCGTTTTTCAATTTTTCCACAGTTAGGACAATGCATTCTATAACGTTTTTGCTGCAACAAGTGTCCACATCGTGAACAGAAGGCGTATAAAACTCCAAGGTTTTTGTCGATTGTTGAAAGATGGTAAATTCGGTTTTTTTCGCTTATTACTTTTGCACGAATTATGTCTCCTGGTTTGCATGCGTCGTAGATAGAGTCAACGTAAGATGTGCTTATGTCAGAAATGTAAAGCAACCCTGAAAAGACACCGGATAAATTTTCTTTTCCTATTTTGAATATTCGTATAATCGCGGTTTTGTTTTGAAGTTTTGAAACTTGGCCAGATATAACACTGCCAGTTTTTGGTACTTTTACTCCGCGAACCAGTGGATAAATTGAAACTGTTCTGTTTTGCAAATCCAGAAGCGTGCGACCACTAACTTTAGAGTAGATTTTTCCCTGCTCTACATAGGTGCCCTGGCTTGGTGTGAATTCCTCAATTACCCCTAAACGGTCTCCAGGAACTACGAATTGCCCACTTTGTCGATTTTTACGGGATGTACTCATATATTTTTCTCCTTTGTTTTTGCGTGAAATTTCGTTTTTAAGCAGCTACCTTTAAACTGGAATGTTTGTTATCTTTCCCATCGTACTCCTCAATAAACCTTTTGATTGAGAGTAACTGCTAAATTATTATTCATTACTATATAGACTTCAGTTAGAAATAAACACTATCGTGATACTCTCAAGAGCATTGATTAAAGTAGTGTACAAAAAACGCTTTGATAACAGTCCATTACATTTAGCTATTCCCTTTTTTATTGAGTAAACTCATAGTTTAGATCTAGAGAGATCTTATCGCTAGTAAAGAAATACAAGAGGAGTGAGGCGGATTCATGATAAAGATCGAGCTTTTTCTAATACGTATAAATCAACAGGGAATTGATGTTTCTTTTTTCTATGAAAATCGAACATGTACGGGATTGTCATTGGTATAGTGTATACTGCCTTAATTTTTCCACCATATCTTTCAATAAGTTGCTCCAAAAAAGGGGAAGGAGAGGTCGGTATAAATTGGGGACGATGTTTTACTAGTCTTTTGGTGAACTTGTGCGTTTTTTTGTTACTTTTGTGTAGGGAATATACATGGTTGCTTATTTCGAGAGCTTTCTCTAGGAATTTTCGGTCGGCTTTTCTTCTTTGAACTCCGAAAGGGGGATTTTGCAATACGGTGTCGAAGTTTCCTTGGATCGTGGTTATATTCGCGGTTACCCATTGAGCCTTTTCCTTTACATTTAGTTTTGCAGCGTTTTTCGATGCTGTTTTTGTGGCGACTTTGTCTATGTCCACACCGACTATTGCTTTCGCTCCTATTAGAGCACTACCTATGGCAAGTCTTCCTGTTCCGCAACCCAAATCTGCTATGGTTTTGTCTATTATGTCGTCATATGTGTATGCGGCCAAGTATAATATTCCTGCAGCGACTTCGGGAGTTATTGTGTATTGTTCTAAATAGGCTTTTGGGGATGGGTGCGACTCGACTTTTGAGAGAGCGATTTCTAAGTCTAGCTTTCGAACCAGCCTCTTTTGCATAGTTCCTCCCATTGTAACTTACCCAGAACAACAAGCATCTCATCAGATGTAAGTAAAGGTTTACAGAATTGCTTAGCGTCATCTAAGGATAGTCTGGGACAAGCTGTGTTTATGAATGCGTCTACTGTTGGAAACTGCATTAGAGCTTCTGGAGTAATTTCCTTCAAAGCGAAGAACGTTACTTTTTTGCCAGCGTTCTCTACTAACTTCTTCATTTTTAGGGCTTGATCGAGTCTTTTCTGTCCAGCTTTTAAACCTATTAATACGCCGATTTTTTCGATTTGTTCGGCTTCATAGATGTTTGCCCACCGTTTTTTCAGTATTCTTGCAGTTTCGTCTTCTATAGAAAAGGCTCTTCTTTCGTAAGGATCTGCTACTATTGTAGGCTTTGCCGTGGCTAGAGCTACACCTAATGCGTGGAATTTGCCACCGCCAACAAAGAGAAAAGCTTCTACTTCCTTTGAAACCGCTTTTGCGTTGCTATAGTCACAACCAGTGACTTGTCCCGCATACTTCAGTCGCCCAACATCTCCAACTGCAACAGATTTACTTGCTTCCAAAAGCACGTTTCTCGCTTCATTAAGCTTGTGCACATGCTGAACGGTTGTCACCAAGCCTATTTTTTTCCACGGTTCAAGATAAGAAACCGCTTTTTTTACAGCACTTTTAACAGAGTTTTTTGCTTTTGCTTCGATGTAAAGTGTCGAAACTGTGGCTTGCCTTATCATTTCAGTGTGACCATAATGAACAATGAGGTCCGCACCTATCCTTTCCGCTTCTACTGTCGCCAAGTCACAGGCACCATAGCAAGGGTCTGCAGAAACAATCGCGAGTGCGCCAGTTTTTTCAACAACGGCAGCTAGTCTTGGACCATGGGGCTTCAGCCCTTCAGGAAGCTGTATGAGTACCAGTTTGGCTTTTCTTTTTCGAGTCTCATTTTCTAGCTTTTCTTCTTCTAGATCAAATGTTGATAATGACATTTACGTTTTCTCTTTAGAAAAACTAGTCCTTGTAGGGGTCTGAGGTCTTTAGCCAAGGGACCACTCTAAATCACGTGGGACTTTCTGCTTTGGCTTTTCTTGTCTCTGTTCTCGATTCCTTAATGCTTGTTCCAGTAAGATTTTCTGTTCAATACTTGCAACTAGTTTTCGAGTGCTTATTACGGCGTCGTTGTTTACAGAGATGCTGTCGATACCACAACGAACTAGGAATTCACTGAAGTCTGGCAGGTTGGAGGGGCCTTCGCCACAAATGGAAACTGTAACTCCATTTTCGTGGGCTACTTTAATCAAATGTGCAATTATGCGTTTGATTGCCGGGTCTCGTTCGTCGAAATACCCCATTTGTCCAAGTCTTTCAGAATCTCGGTCTATCATTAGGATGCCTTGAGTCATGTCGTTTGAGCCTATGGAAAAGCCATCACACAACTTTGAGAACTCGTCTGCCATTATTGCTATGGCAGGTGTTTCAGCCATGAACCATACTTGGAAGTCCATAGAACTTTCCAAACTTTCTTCTTTCATAATTTCAAGGCACATCTTAGCTTCCCATAAAGTTCTGATCACAGGAAGCATAATCCAGACATTCTTCAGCCTCCACTCTTCACGGCATTTGCGGATGGCTTGGCACTCTAGTCTGAAAGCTTTCTCATACCATTGACTTATGTAGCGGCTTGCTCCTCGCCAACCAAGCATCGGGTTAGCTTCCTCAATCTCGTATTTTTCGCCACCTTTCAAATCCCGATATTCGTTGGTTTTAAAGTCACTAAACCTAACGACTACTGGTCGGGGTTGAATTGCCCTTGCAACCCTAGCTATGCCTTCCGCCAACTTGTTAACGAATTTATCTCCTTCGCCCTTTTCAAGCATATACAATGGATGTATACCAATGTAGCTGGCGAGGATGAACTCGATGCGCATAAGACCTATGCCGTCGAAGGGCAAATCCTTGTATTCGTCAATTTTTTCTGGAATACCAAGATTCATGAAAATTTTCGTAGCAGTCACTGGAGCAGACTGGGGCATAGAAACAGAACTCCTGTTAACCATCAGAGTAGCTTGCTCTTCGAGATTTGGTATTCTGCCTTCATAAACCACACCGTTTCTAGAGTCCACAGTATATTCCTCGCCTGTTTGCATTGTTTTGGTCGCTGTTTCAGCCCCTACAATGCATGGTATGCCTAGTTCACGGCTCACGATTGCTGCATGAGCTGTGACACCTCCTTTATCGGTTACTATGGCGTTAACAAGTTTCATGTAAGGTACAAAATCCGGGTTCGTCATTGTTGTGACAAGTATATCCCCTTTTTTGACCAGCTTTGAAGCGTCTTCAGGTGTAAAAACAATTTTTGCTACACCAAACCCTACATCTCTTCTGCCTGCTGCAATACCTCTAACAACAACTTTCATTTCTGAGAGTTGTTTTGGCACTGCAGCTACCTCAAGTTCTTTTTTTTCCTTTTCTACACTCCAAACGGTTTCAGGCCTTGATTGTACGATGAAAATGTTTTCGGGGAACGTTAGATCATGGTCTATTGCCCATTCGATGTCTTGGGGATTGCCATAATGTTGGTCGATTTGGTTGCCTAGTTGGGCCAGTCGATGGATTTCTTCATTGGTTATGCATGGTTTTTCCTGTCTTTCTGAAGGCACTTTGGCGTGCTCTGTTTTTCCAGTTTCTGGGTTGCGGATGTACTCCACTGTTTTTTTTGTTATTTTCCGCTCAGTGACTTCAATTGTTTGTTTATCTACTACGAAGTGATCTGGGGTTTCTGCGCCTGAGACAACCGCTTCACCGAGACCCCAAGTACCTTCGATGATTATTTGGTTTCGGTTGCCAGTCACTGGGTTTATTGTAAACATAACACCTGCAGAGCGGGCGTTCACCATTTTTTGAACACCCACGCTTATTAGGACTTGGTCATGTTCGAACCCTTTTTTTGTTCGGTAGAAGATTGCTCTCGGAGTGAAAAGGCTTGACCAGCATTTTATCGTTTTCTCAATCAATTCATCCGGTTCTCTTACGTTGAGATATGTTTCTTGTTGTCCAGCAAAGGAAGCGCCTGGCAAATCTTCTGCAGTTGCGCTAGAGCGAACAGCCACAAAGAGTTTTGTGGAGTGTGTTTTCTTGCTTAATTTCTGGTAAGCAACTCTGATTGCTTCCTCTATTTCTTTAGGCATTTCAGTGGCTTCGATGAGTTTTCTAATTTTCTTGGAGGCTTCTTCATATTGTTTAGGATCATCAGTGTCAATAACGGTTTCTTTAAGGGTTCGGTAGATTTCTTGAGCGATGTTTGTTTCGTTTATAAACTTCTTGTATGCTTGAGATGTTATTGCAAACCCTGGTGGAACAGGAATCTTCGCCTGTGTCATTTCGCCTAGGTTTGCGTTTTTGCCGCCGACAGTTTGGATGTCGTTTTTTGTTAGTTCTTCGAACCATAGCACGAGTTCTTCTTCTCTTGTGGTAACCATAGCTGTTAGTCTCCTGTTTTCTCGATTGTTATGCGGCAAGGCATTGGGAGTTTTACTTTGCTGTGTTTTAGGGCTTGTTTTGCAGTTTCTATAGAGTCTTCGTTTACTCCTATTACTATTATAGGCTGGTTGATTTTTACTCGTGCTGCTGTTCCTATAGGTTTGCCGAAGGCTCGGCGCATGCCATCTTGCAGTCTGTCCGCGTGGGCTCCGAAGATCATTTTGTTTTCTCTTAGGATTGTATGTGGGTAAGGCATGATTCGCAGGAAGTAGTTTTCTCCAAGTTTTGTTGATAAGTAACGGTTTGAGGCTATTCTCGCCGCTTCTAAGGCGTTGTGGCGGATTTGGACGGTTTCTAGGGAAACTAGCTTAGCTTCGATTGGGAATTTTGTTTTTGTATCTCCCATGGTGAATTTAGTGATTTTTGATGGGGGTGAGCTTTTGGCATATTCTTTTCTTGTGTAAGACTGACCTTTTACTTCTCGGTAGTTTCTGGCTTTCACTGTTGTTTTCCCCTCTGCATAGCGATTTTGCTGGTATTTAAAGCATTTGTTGTAATTGTTTGTTATGACTGTTATGAATTGAAAATATGGATTTTTGCGTTTAGTTGGATTATGGGGTTGTTGGTTGTGTATTTTTGAACGATTTTTCTGTTAGTTTTTTGTAGTTTAGGAAGGTTTTTGTGAGAAAGATTTTGGTAGGCTTGGTTTTTGTGTTCTCTGCGCAGAAAGTAGACCTTCCTATTTGGATCCCAATAGGTGGTGATTGTGGTTGGTGGGTAAGAGTTAATTTTGTGTTGTGTGATTGTGTAGTTGTTTGGGCAGAGGTTCCCAAGCTAGGTCAAAGGGGTGAGGTTCAGGACCTCATGGCGAAGGTCTTCGTGGGTTCAAATCCCACCCTCTGCACCAACATCGGACCTCTTGCAGTTTTGCTGCACTTAAAGAAACTTGGAAGAAAAGAATCCACTTTGATTTCTATTGGAAGAAAGCTTAGGCATCTAGCAAAACAAGTAGACTTGAATCAACCAGAAAAGGTCAAAGAATTTATTGCAAACAAAAATTGTTCAGATGGTCACAAAGACAATCTTATAGACGCTTATAGTCACTATTGTCAATTCTATGGTTTGAAATGGACTAAACCAAAATATGTGAGAGTGGAGAAGGCATTGGTTCAAAAAGGCTATAGTGAGATAGTCTTCCCATTTCCTTTTTTTGTTTGTCTATCAACTTCTATAACTGAAATTGAATGGTTTTGTTTGTTTTTGGTTGCATTGACAGTTTGATTTATGTTTTTGACAGTTCGGACATATGTCTGAGTCGTGTTGTAGCCTACCGTTTTTGAACTCTACGAACTCGGATTTGAGTGATTGTGGTTCGTAGCCGTTTTGGTTAGCCCATAGTCTAGTGTCACCATTATGTTGGCTTAGCCATTTTTCGTAGGCTTCAAAACTTGAGTCGTTTGGATCTGGGTCTAACGGTTTGTGTTTTTTGGCTATGTTTGTTAGTTCTTTATGTTTTTCTCTTTGTAGGTCTCGCATAACTTCTTCATGATTCATTAGCGGTGATGGTGCTGAAAAGCCATCGTGTTCCGAGTCTGCATGCAAAATTCTATGTTTCCGCACTCGGTAACAGCTCAGAAGACGCTTTCTCTCTTCTTTCTCCCTCCACGAATATCTTCAGACCTCTAAAAGGCCCCTTAACGTATATGTACGCGTATTTACCCACTGCATCAAGTCTGGTCAAAGAGGTGAAGTTCAGGACTTCATGGCGTAGGTCTTCGTGGGTTCGAATCCTATCTTCTACACCATTAAACACCAGTATGCTTTTAAGGAGACAAACTGACAGCAAAAAAGTGGCGACAGGTTTGGTTAACAAAAATCTTGTAGGCAGATGTGGACTTTACTGTGGCGCATGTATAATCTACCGAGCGTACAAAGACTCGGAAAAGCTTCGTCGACATGTAGCTGAAAGAGAGAACTGCAAACCAGAAAAAATTCGATGTGAAGGCTGCCAAACAATATTAACTGATGGTTGGGATGTCGAAGAAATCTGGGGCAAAAACTGCAAAATAATCAAGTGCTTAGAAACCAAAGGACTAGATTTTTGCTATGAATGCAATACATATCCAAATTGTGGAAAATTCCAAATAATATACGACTCTGAGTTAAAACATGGTGAAAACCTGATCCAGAATCTGGATAAACTCAAGGCTGGCAAAGTTGAAGAGTGGCTTGAAGAAGAGGATAAAAAATGGAGATGCCAAAAATGTGGCAACCCTATTCCCATGCACCTAATAGAATGCCATTGGTGTGGGGCAAAGATACACAAAAAACAACACGCATATTAAAAACTCTGAGAATCAAACATATGTATATAACATGAACAGCAATCAAGTGAAGAAGAGAAGTATTCGTGTAAAAACATGGGAAGAGTTCAAAAGATTAGCTATAGAAAAGAAACCAAAGAGTATTGTTTACATCATTGCACAGAGTATTCCTGCAAGCAACCTAACAAGCCTCAAGCTAATTCTACATGCTAAAGGCACTCAGCATATTTTTGTAGATTTCGCAAAAGGCGACAAACTGCGACAAACAGGAATCCCAATACACAACGATAAGAAAGGAAACCGCTTCATCGAAGACGATGATGTAAAGCATTTTCTAAAAACACAACTACAAAGAGAGGGTTTGCAAATTTTCTCTTATTGGACAACTTAAGTTATCATTTTTAATAGTCGTAACTCAGTAAATATCTCCGGGACAAAAAATGCTTGTTGCAAATAAAGAAATTATGTCTGCCGCCGTGGCAAAAGGTTATGCTGTCGGCGCTTTCAACATAAACAATTTGGAAACTCTGTTAGCAATCACTGAAGCCGCAATTGAAGAAAACTCTCCAGCAATTGTTGCCGTAACTCCTAGCGCCATCAAATATGCTGGACTAGAATATTTGGCAGCAATAGTAAAAACCTCTGCGAAAAATGTTCCACAACCCCTCTCTCTACATCTCGACCATGGAGAGAACGTAGAAATAGTGGCGAAATGCATCAACGTAGGATTTACTTCCGTGATGATTGATGCATCACACCTCAATTTTGAAGAGAACATTGCAGTGACAAAGAAGGTTGTGGATTTGGCTCATCCAAAAGGCGTATCGGTTGAAGCAGAGCTTGGAAAACTAGCTGGTATTGAAGAGTCAACAGTTGAAGAAAAAGACGCGGTACTAACAGATCCAGATGCAGCCAAAGAATTCGTGAATCGTACCGGAGTTGATGCTTTAGCAGTTGCAATTGGCACCTCTCATGGAGCCTACAAATTCAAAGGAGAACCAAAATTAGATTTTAAAAGATTAAAAGCTATTAGAGAAAAAGTGAACGTTTTGCTAGTTTTGCATGGCGCTTCCAGCGTTCCTTCATGGATAATTGAGAAAGCCACAAAGTATGGAGCAGAGTTAGCCGGAGCTAAAGGAATCCCAGAAGACCACATCAGAAATGCCATATCTCTGGGAATATCAAAAATAAACATCGACACCGACTTGCGACTGGCTTTCACAAGTGCAGTTCGCGAAGTCTTAACTACTTCGCCAAAGCAATACGATCCAAGAAAGATTTTGGGTCCAGCAAAAGAAATCATGAAAGAAGTTGTTAAGGGCAAAATGCGTCTATTTGGAAGCTCAGGCAAAGCGTCATAAAAAAGGGAGAAGAAAAAGAATGAAAGTTGGAATCTTAAGCGGAGGCGGAGATGCTCCAGGAATCAACGCAGTAATCAGAGCTGTTGTTAGAAAATCGATTCAAGACTATGGTTATGAAACTGTTGGAATTAAAGATGGATGGCGAGGGCTAATTGACGGCGAATTTATTCCATTAGACTTGAAAACGACAGGGGGCATGCTTTTTCGTGGGGGTTCCATTCTTGGGACTTCAAGAACGAACCCCTTTAAACGCGAAGATGGACCCCAGCGTATTTTAAAAAATGTTGAAACACATGGGATCGAAGCAGTGGTTGCTATTGGCGGAGACGACACTTTAGGCGTAGCTCTCAAACTTCATGAAATAGGACTTCCATGCGTGGGCGTTCCCAAAACAATTGACAACGATCTTGCGGGCACTGATTACACCTTTGGGTTCCAAACAGCGGTTTCAATTGCTTGTGAAGCTCTTGACAGACTTCACACCACCGCAGAATCGCATCACCGAGTGATAATTCTTGAAGTAATGGGCAGGTACACTGGCTGGATTGCGTTAGAGGCTGGGATTGCCGGAGGAGCAGACGCCATTTTGATTCCCGAAAAACCATTTGATGTTGATGAGGTTTGTGAATACATTAGACGGAGGCGAAGGCGCGGTAGAACCTTCAGTCTAGTTGTTGCCGCCGAAGGCGCGAAACCGAAAGAAGGTGAAGAGATTGTTTACAGTAGTGGAGTAGACGAGTTTGGACACGCCAGACTTGGTGGCGTAGGTTATTATCTGGGGAAAGAGATTGAAAAACGGATGGATATTGAGACGAGAGTTGTGGTCCTTGGACATCTTCAACGTGGGGGTTCTCCTATAGCTTTTGACAGAGTTTTAGCTACCAGATATGGAATTGCCGCTATTGATCTCGTTCAAAAGGGCA
>SMTZ1_10006267_pt1 | contig 11973 bp, 10 predicted proteins | sample DeeMarSWOR136_30_FD_25667 | JGI IMG/M metagenome (IMG submission 25667) | reverse complement strand
AAAGAGATATTTCAAACTTTAAAGGAGCTTTTCTCTGCAAAAACCCTTAAAGAAGCTGTTTTTTCTGTTAGAGGTTTAGATATGGATCATGGGATGTTTTTTAACTGGATTTATGAGAACGCTCATCTTCATGCAGAATCACCAAAAGAACTTGTTGAGCTTTATGAAAGTGTTGCTATGGCTGATGTATTTTGGTATCGTATTCTTCGTAAACAAAACTGGAAGCTTTTAACCTATTTCTATGACTATCTTACTTGGAGCGTGTGGGCTTCAAAATCTACTCGTTATAAATGGAAAAGATACCAATTTCCTTCCCTTATTAGCGCTCTTGCAAAGAGCAAAGCTGAAAGAAGGATTAAAAATCAGTTAGGGACGAAGTTAGGACGAGTTTTTCACGTTTCTAGCAAGACAGTTTTAAAAGACATTGTTCCCTATTTAAGAGAGATTATTGGGAACAGTAGTATTGAGAATGTTGCAGAGTTTGCTTACTCTTTAAAACTTGAGGAAGAAGAACTTAAGATTTTAGCAGGAGGAAAAACGAAAAAAATTTTGAAAGCAGTAGAAAAAATCGACAAGGAACGCCCGAAAATAAGAAAAGTACCTGATCATTTCATAAAAAAAGAAGAAATATCAAAAGAGATAAAAAAAGAGAAAGAAAAGGGCAGGAAAAGAAAAAAAACTGTTAAAAAGATCAAGGAGACGAAGGAAAAGAAGGGAAATAAGGGAAAAACTGAAAAAGAAGGAAAAGTAACACTTGATACTTTTGTTAAAAGAAAAAAAGTTTAATATCCGTTTAAATTAAAATTATAGAGGGTTGTGTTCGGCTTGGCAAGCCTTATTGAAATTATTGAAGAAAATGTAGACTTTGAAGCTTTTACTTTATTCCTCATGCAGTTAGCTCTCGCAATTGGCATCTTAACTGCAATGTTTTTTATATATAGAATTATAAAGAAGACAGAGATTCGTGTAGGGGTTTCATCTTTAAGGTCAAAACTCTTCTTGTTATCTATTGTTCTTTTCTTCTTTTACGCACCCTTATTCTTCGGTCATAAATTGGCACAGATCGAGGAGTTCGGATTAACAGAAGATCATGAAGATCCCTTATACCGTTTAGGGTTTTTGGTTTTAGCTATAGGTGCTATTATCGCTTTTATTTCCATAATAAGTTTTTATGGTAGCGTGTATAAGGCCGATATGCCGCTGGATGCCATCTTATTTTATACAATGGTAGGGGAATTGAAAGCCGCTCTAGGAGGTCCAGCGGAAAGAATGATGCATAGAGCAGGACAAAAATATGGGGAAAAGATGATTGAAAGAACCTCTGCGCCTGAATACGAGGACCCCTTAGTGTTTTACATTAAAAAGATGGAAACAAGTATGTTTGGAAAAGTTAAAAAGATCTCAAAACGCGGAGAAGGAAGACTTTTGATAAACTTTTCTCACGATCCACGCATAAAAAATATCATGGAAGGTGGCCTTCCTGACCCCTTTATCAAAGGATATTTGGAGGGTGTAGCAAAAAAGATTCATGGAGTAGAATATGAAGCTGTAGAAACCACCTGCCAAGCAAAGGGTCAAGAATTTTGCACCTTTGAAATCGGTCCAAAAACCAAGCCAGGTTAAAAAATTATAAATTAAAACGAGTAACGCTTGGGGAAAAGATCTTCTAGTTTATCTTTTCAAATGGCTTTAAAGGCTTTTTAGAGCTTTTTCTACTGTTTTTCTGTCTGGTAGGGGTTTTATAGCACCTCTTCCAAGAGTTTTTAACGCTGCAACTATATTTGCAATTTCTGAAGCTTTAAAAGGATCTTGTCCTTGGAGGAGAGAGTTTAAAAAAGCACCACAGAAAGCATCACCCGTACCAGTTGTATCTTTTGCATCTACCTTTAATTTTTGAGAAACCTTCCTAATATCGCCATCATAACCAATTACAGCGCCTAAACAACCGGTTTTTACACAGACAATTTCTACGCCAAAATCCCAAAATGCTTTTATCACATCTTTGGGGGAACTTATCCCTAAAAGCTTCTCCGTCTCCTGAGGAGCAGATGGAAAAATAATGTCGATAAACTCTATTACATCTTTTAAAGCCTTTTTAGCTTTCTCTGTTGACCAAAGCTTTTGACGAAAGTTAGGATCAAAAGAGGTCTTAACTCTTGCTCCTTTTGCGATTTCTAAAGCAGTTTTCACGGTCTCTTTTGAAGAATCAGAGATCGCTTGAGAGATACCTGAAGTATGAAAAATCTTAGCGTTCTTTATATATTCTGGGTGAAGATCTTCAGGTTTTATGGTGCTTGGCGCGCTGTTTTTGCGATAGTAAATAAATTCGCGCTCACATTCAGGTTTTAAAATTATAAAGTATAGACCGTTAAAACCCGAAGGGTCAACGAGAACGTGGGAAGTATCAATACTAAGGGCTTTCCAACTTTCAAGCAAGTAATCTCCAAAAGGGTCTCCGCCTATTTTAGTTATATATCCCACTTTGCTACCGAGTTTTGATGCTGCTGCTATAACGTTTAAAGTATCACCTGCAAAAGATTTCTCAAAATATCCAGCTTCCGCCATACTTTTTTCTGAGAAAAGTTCAATCATGCATTCTCCAAGACTCACTATATCTAAAACCATCAGCATCCTACACCTTTATAATTTGAGTAAACCTTTCTCTTGTAAACGTTTTTTCAACTCTAATTGTTGGACTTCTGTAAGATCTAAAAGTGGGGGTCTGACAAATGACTTGTACCCAGATATTAGGGAATATATGTATTTGAAACCCCCTCGTGACGGATATTCTTTTAATATCGACCTTATTTCTGAGAACTCTTTCTGCTTTTCAAAACTTCCCTCAAGATTACCCCTTTTAAAGGTTTCAAAAATCGCTAAAGCTTTTTCAGGGAAAACATTTGCAATCGCGCTAATCTGTCCAACACCACCAGTAGAAAATATTAGGTAGACTTGAGCATCGCTACCAGCAAAAATTTTCAAGGAAGGAAAAGATTTAACTAAAGATTTAATTTGATCATCATCCCCGCTAGAATCTTTAACTCCTATAAGATTAGGATATTCTGACAGTTTCTTTATTAATCCGTGAGTAATCTCGTTCTTGGAGTATTTTGGAATATTATAAAGAAAAATAGGCGTTTCACTTATCTCCTCAAATATACGTTTATAATACTGAAAAAGTCCATCCTCAGTTGCCTTAAAATAGTAAGGAGAAACAATCATTAATGCATCAACACCAACATTCCAAGCAAACCTGCTTAACTCTAAAGTGTCTTTAATACTTGACCGCCCAGTACCAGCAACCACAGTTGTTTTACCTGAATAATTTAGTGTTTCTTCTATCACTTTTTTAGCTTCATTTAAAGATAAACTAGAAAACTCGCCATTAGTTCCACAAGGAACCAATCCATGCACATTCTTTGAAACCAAATACTCAACGTGAGAACGTAAAATCTCATAATCTACTTCTAGATTTCTATCAAAAGGCGTTATAGTAGCCACAAAAATACCTTCAAAACTTGACATTAAAAACACCACATGGAAAAATTAAAAATTTGGTAAAAATTTTGTCTAATTCCTTTTGATAAATAGATAATCTTTTTGAACAAGTTTTCCCCATAATTATTTAGTAATCATCTTTTGGGGAGATTAACATTCTAATTAAGCCAATTTTAGTTTAAGATTTTTTGGTATGGGTATGTGATTTTTATGAGACCATTAGTTCTTGCTAATGATTCCTTTTTGGTTAATATTGATGAAAAATGTGTTGTAAGAGATTTTTATTACCCCCATATAGGGCAGTATAATCATGGTACTCAGAGAACGATCATGGTTGGTATAATGGATCTTACAAACAAGCTTTTTTCATGGATAGGTAGTCATGGATGGCAAATAGATCAAAGATATGGAGAAAGGTCTCTCGTTGCAAAAACCATCGCGCATAATCCGCGATTAAAGGTTAGTATTGAGTCTCAGGATTTCGTCTCTTTTGAACACGACATTTTTGGAAGAATGATTACCCTAATAAATGGAGGGAATCCACGCAATTTCAGACTTTTTTCAACCCATTATTACAACCTTTTTGAATCAAAAACACAAAACACGGGAATTTATGATCCTAAAATTAAATCGGTGATCCATTACAAAGACAATGTATATATTCAACACAGTTCATCGCCTTTGTTTGATCAGTTTAGCGTAGGAAAAGCGGAATTTGGTGGATATCAAGGTACTTATAAGGACTGTGAAGATGATGGGGTTTTACAAGGGAATTTAGTGGATCATGGATCTGTAGATAGTGCTGTGGGGTGGACCTTAGAAAATGTCGGAACCTATGAACCGAGAACTATAGAGTTTATGATAGCGGTTGGAACTTCATGGGGTGATACATACAGACTTCTAGAAATTGCAAGAAAAGAAGGCTTTCGAAACCTTTTATTTGAAACGGATAATTATTGGAGAGCTTGGAGTAAATCAAGAAACATATGTATCCCAAAAAATCAAGATTTAGGATTAAGCAAAAAAGTTGAAGAGATCTATTATAGGAGCCTTCTCATAATGAGGGCTCATGTCGACGATTTGGGAGGAATTATTGCAAGTAGTGATACAGAACATTTACAGTTTTCAGCAGATACATACGATTATGTATGGCCAAGAGATGGAGCTTGGGTCGCTATAGCCTTTGATAAAGCAGGATATTCTGAAGTTTCTGCTAAGTTTTTTGACTTTTGCAACTGTATAATAACAGAATCAGGTTACTGGCTTCATAAATATAATACTCAAGGCCATTTTGGAAGTACATGGCATCCAGTACCCCACATCCAGATAGATGAAACAGGAATAGTTCTCTATGCATTTTGGCAGCATAGCTTAGAATGGGACATAGAGCATATAAAAAAGCTTTATCATTCAATGGTTGAACCGGCAGCAAATTTTCTTGTTAATTGGCGTGAAGAAGATACAGGTCTTCCTAAATCAAGTTATGATCTTTGGGAAGAAAGAGAAGGCATTTTCACATACTCTTGTAGCGCGGTATATGGTGGATTAATAGGAGCATCAAAAATAGCAAGATCTCTAGGAAAGAAAAAAGAATCTAGTATCTGGTATGAAGCAGCTCAAGATGTGAAAAGAGGAATTTTAACGTATCTTTATGATGAAGAATTGGGGCGATTTTTAAAAAGTATCAAGCCTAGAAACGAAAATTTGGATGCGTCACTTGCTGGAGTTTTCTTATTTAAAGTGTTACCAGCTACAGATTATCGGGTAAAAAATACGATGAAAGCAATAGAAGAAGGTTTAAAAGTTCCGACAAATATTGGAGGAATTGCTCGTTATAAGGGCGATAGATATTTTAGTGTTGACCACAACATTATAGGGAACCCATGGATCATAACAACATTATTCTTGTGCCAATGGTATATCGCTAAAAGAGAAAAAGAGCAGGCAACAAAATTATTAGAATGGGCAGCAAACAAAGCATATAAAACAAACCTTCTCCCAGAACAAGTACACCCACACACAGGAGAACCTCTTTCCGTACTACCTCTCACATGGAGTCACTCGACTTTTGCCCTAACAGTAAACGAATTCCTTAAAAAATTCTACAAAAGGAGTGAGAATCTTGCTATATGATCGTATTATACCCAATAGCTTAGTTAGGGAAGGTGAAGATTGGTATGAACCTTCTGTTGAACCTATAAAAGTTTCTGCCGAATTATCCTATAAGATAAAGGTCTTAGGAGCAGGAGAAATCCCAGTTTATGTTGTTCGAGGGAACCTAGGGGATTTAATAGTTACAAGTTACGTCCTTGTGAGGGATGTTTTTAAAACACTTATCGAACGAGAAAATCTCCAAACCTCAATAAAGGGAGGAAAGGTGCTTGTTAAACCCAACTGTACCCTACCACCAGGCCTCTTTACTATGAACGAAAACACTAAACGCCTAATGGAAATAAATAATATAAGCCCAGAGTCAAACTATCAAACGGTTGATACACCTGCTTCAGCACTTCAAGCAGTAGTAGATGCAATCCTCGAATATGATCCAGAAGAGGTAGCAGTAGGGGAGTCTGTAATATGGCCTGGTGGGACAAAAAGAGCGTTTTACGAGCTTGGATATTCTAAAATATTCAGCCATCCAAAATACACTAAAGTGACTTTTATCGACTTACACCAGTCGGAATATATAGAACTTGAAGAGAAACCAGATCCAAAACAGCTAAGCTATGAAATCGAGGAAACTGCTACTCGAGCTAAAGTTCCTCAAGCACTTTTTGATGAAAATTGGTCGCTTATTGTGAACCTTCCCGGTCTAAAAACACACACAAATGCTCTTTATACTCTTTCATTAAAAGGCTTCAGCATTTCCTTTCTTCAACCAAAAACAAGGTATAGAATTCACGGTATCCCCGAAGAAAGTTTCAAGCAGTTTGAACAGTTTAAAAGTTTAGAACCAACAAGAGAACAAGAAGAGATAACAAGAGATGAACAAAAACATTTCCAAATCCAAAAGGTGGGAAAAACAAAAATAGTAATAGAAGGCTCAGGAAACACAACACTCCCAGTAACAACCTACACCCACTTTAATCAAGCTTTATTACACGTAGATCCTCTCCAAAAGAAAGGATCATATTTAGGTTTACTCGCCTTATCATCGGCCTATTTAAGCACAAGATATATGGTTATTGCTTCTCAAATAATTAAAATGTTAAGAAAAAAGGGTACAAAGTTCATATCATTGATTTACGGAACTCATGCTATGGAAGGAGAAGGACCCCTAATCCATGGAAAACCAAGGAGACTAAATATCGCAATTGCAGGAACTGACCCTATAGCCACGGAAAGAATCGCGTTAGAAGTTATGTTTTCTGATCCTGAAAAAATTACTGGTATAAAATTAAGCCAACTAATGTACAAGTTTTACCAACGTTACAATGTCTTTAACGATGAACTCCTTGATGAAGTAAGCGATCTTTGGACCCTTAAACTAGGAAAAGAACTAAACTTAGGCGAGTATAGGCTTGAACACATCCGAACAATAATATTAGACGCAGAAGGAGGAGAAATAACAAACTTTGCAGACCTAAGGAACGGAGAAAAACCCTTCGAAATACCCCTCATTTATAGAGAAAACGGATGCTGGGGGTCCATAGGAAACATAGAAAAACTTTTCCTTGGAAAAAAATCACCCCTAAGCTTTCACGCCTTAGATCCAGTAGACGTAATAGAAATACCTATGACCCCAGAAACAGCAAAAGAAAAAGAAGAATAACAAAATATGAAAAAAGCGAAAATAACTGGTAACATACAGGTTAGGACGAAACTTTTTTAATTTATCATGAATCCTTAACTTTTTATGTCATTAGCAAATAATTTTGTATTTTACATTATAGCGCTCATTGGTGGATTAACAATCCGAATCGTCCGAACTGGAGGATTAAAGCCACCTTGGGTAGATAATAATAAAGTTATTCATCTAGGATTTCTTGACATTTTTCTCTACTCTTTAGCCGCTATGTTCTTCTTCTTCCTCGAATATGGAACAGAAGCAGATATAGAAGCTGAAACCATGTTTGCTTCATACGCCCTAGGCTTACTTGGCAAAGGCGTAATCGAACTTATAGAGACAACAGCAAGAGCAAGAGGACTCATAGTCAAAATCGCATAACTTTCTCCAAAGATTCATCAACAATCCTCAATAAAGATTTTCAGTCATAAGAAGAAAGCAAAAGACCGAATCTTTGCAAGACTAAATGTTCTCCATATGCTACTTTTAAATAGATTTCAAAAAAGATATAAAGAACCTCTTATTATGAAACATATGGATTGGTATGACGTATTAGGAGTCCTTCTCATTTTTATAGCATTTGTTCTTGCCCGGATTAGTTTAGGAGAACTAGAAAAAACATATCCTAAGCCAGAATATGGTCCCTTTGATTTCCGCCAAATTAAAGATTTTAGACTTTTTTCTCTTGCATTTATTCTAATGTTTATCGGAATATTATTATTTTTTGTAGATCCTGAAACATAATTTTTTATTACCAACTTTAGAATTTTTGTTTTTAAGTTCCACTTTTTAAGGCGATAATTTCTTTAACACCCACAAGTTTCCAAATAAAGGTTCTCTCTTCTCTTATTATCGACTCTATAGGTTCTTCAGGTGAATACCCGAGAGCAGCCATTATATTTTTTGAAAGATTTTTATCCTTGATTAGGCGAACAAACTTTTCCCTAACAGTCTTCTTCTCATTTTCATCTTCAACTTCTACGAGACGTCCTAAAAGGGTCATAAAGTTATAATTCGAGAGGTCTGAGTTATATTTTTCTACTTCTACACAAACATGTGGATCTTGCTGGAAATATCGAACCTTTTTACCATACTTTGTTGATAAAAAATACATGAAACGTCCATCAAAAACATATAAAAAAGGAGCAATATAGGGATGTTTTTCACCTTTAAAGGCAATTCGACTCATAAATCCTTCATTGATTAATTGGTCGTATTCTATTTTTTTCATGTTGGGAATCTTTACTATACTCATAATAATCATCCACCATAAAAAATTCGCTTTCAGATTAAAAAAAATTTTGCAGAAAATATCCCAATTTTAGTATCGAGTAAGGATAGATTTCTTTAAAAAAAAAAGGTTTAAAGAGGTAAAAAAAATCTACCTCTTACCTTTAACTCAATTTTTAAAAAAATTTAACTTAAGTTTAGCTGTTTTGAATTCTTCTATGTTTTTGTGTGCGACTGAAAATTATAGTAGTTATTAATAGAAGAGTTACGGTTAATGAAATAAATCCTAGTGTTGCAGATAAGAACTCTGTTACTGGTTCTTCTGGAGGATGTGTTACAACAAATTCTGGTGTTGCTATATAAGCTGTTACGCTAACTGAATCTCCATTATTATCAAGCACGTTATCGTCCCATAAGTAGAGCATGCAACTATCACCAGTTACGGATTCATTATGAGTAGTATAGTTATAGCTGTAATCATAACCATAATCCCAGACTGTGAACACGAGCCTACTAGGCGGTGTTGCCTTTGGTTCAATCGCGGTAGGTTCATTCACGGAAGAAAGAACGGTTAAAGTTGGTGTTGAATAGTCAGACTCCTCATAGTACTGGAAGGTTGGGTTTGTCCAATTTTTCTCAGTAGTTAAATAAGTACTGTTCGGGTTTATTGTTCTCATAACGGAACCGTCAACATCATCAATTGCGTAATCCCATTCATAACGAATACCAACAGTATAACTCTCTGTAGAATTATTGTTAGTAACTGTTGTTGTAGCTCTAAATCTTCCATCTTCCATTGTAGTTCCTTCAGAAACTAGTGTTTGATTTACTACTAATCCTTCTGGAAGTGTCCAAATAGTTATTATCGCATTTCCAGAAATAGAAGGACCACTGGTAACATAACTATCCATATTAACCACAGAATACCCAGAAATACTTGGAAAGGGAGAATCGGTCGTTGTAACATAATCGGTTTGAGTTTCAACTACATGTATTGTAAGGTAAGTGCTCCAAGCATCACCATAGGCTCCATCATAAAGAATGCTTTTACTCGCATTTGTATGTGAAGTTCCTGTTTCAACAGTATAACAACCAATACCATCCCAAAAAGTTTCATTTTCTACGTGAATTGTAAATATGTCCCCAGTTAAAGTAAGTTCATCCATAAGCGAAACTTGTCCTTCTTCGGAAGTTATTTCAGAACTTATGCCTATATTTGTTGAAGAAATAGAAACCATCATCAAAGAAACAAAAAAGAAAGCTAAAGAAAACGCTAAAACCTTTCTCTTAATCATTAAAACCCCCATAATTGAGTGTAAAAATAATTATTATAAAACTTATAAAAAGTCTATGCCCTTAATATTAGAATTATAAATCGTTTTTAAGCTGTTTTTAGGATTTTTAATAGAATAAAAAAAGGGGGATAAAGTGAAAAATAAAGGGTTTTATAGCTTTCTCATGAAAATTTTGAAAACTTGGCTTTTCTCGTGATTACGATTATCCCTGTAAGGAAAATAATTATCGTTGCTAAGAACATGAAATAAGCGTTAAATTCCGGCACTGCTTCCTCTGTGTTTCCTATTATTATAACAAATGGATCGTTTATTTGAACATTAGAAACTCCAGTAATACTGATCTCATAATTCCCGGTTGTAGCATCTTCTATCGTTATATTTACTGGTTTTGTTCCAGTTACATTAAGAGGGCTTCCACCTGGAGGAATTACAGTCATTTTGAGAGAAGCAGCTTCATTAGGCCAACAAATCGCAAATATTACATTAGTCGGATCTAGTTCAATGTCAAAAGATACTGATTGACTTTGATTAACCGACCCTCTGATATCCGCCACTATATCATAACCTAGAGCTTCAATATTATCTATAAGCCGTTGCGCACAACCCTCAGTAAGAACTTTAAACACTAAATACTCCATCAACTCAGTTGCTATTGCTGCTTCTTGACCTTCAAAGTGGAAAGAAGTATAGATAACAGCTCCATCACCAGCGGTGTATTCAACAGTTATAGGTTCATAAGAATAAACTAGATCCCATGTGGTGTTATAGTAGCTTACATTCCCTGCGAGAAGAACATCTACATCACTAGCAACACTATCTAGTACAACCCAACCGCCTAGATCAAAATCTATATCCACAGTCGAGACTCCAAAATAAGAACTCATCCCTGTACTAATAATATCAGCGGTAACAATGCCTGTTTCTCCGATCCTAGAATCATCATATGTATAAGAAGCATTGGTTTCATAAATAAATTCTAGTTTATCTGGGAATGTTGCTTCAATTATTGAGAATGCCCAATCTGAAACGTAAAGATTTCCTCCATTCTGAACATACGATCTAAGAGTTTCATTAGCATAAGTGTAGTCATCAGTGTAATCATCGCAATTTATGAATACAGCATCATACTCCGAAAGAAGTGTGGAATTGGCTAGATCGTCTAATTGGATTAAATCCCAAGAGTAACCTAAACCGGTCAGAATTGACCCCATATCGTCATAGCCTACAGGAGTTACAGCTATATCGAACGCTTGTACACCATTACGATCAACAGTTAATTGGGAGTTCGCATCTGAAGAGCTAACTACTCCATTGTTGGACGCTAAGATAGGAGATATAGCAGAACTAGAAAGGAACAAGGAGAAAAGAATTGGGATAACTACAACCATTAATATTTTTCTTCTTTTATACAAATTAGGATCTCTCCTAAAATTGTTTTAAAATCATGCCTAAAAAACTTCTAAAAAACATAATCATTAAATTATATAAAATTGATGCACCATTCCCTGTTTATACCCCCTAATTAATCGGTTAAATGATCTTTGTATTAGTTTTAGGGTTTTAATCTTTATTTTGTGAAGAGGGTGTGTTTTACCATTTCATTCTTTTACGATACAAAACTCTTATGATGTATCCGACCATATTCAACACTACTACTATCATAAGCAGGACGATTGCCATGGCGTAAGCACGGTCGTAACTTGCTCCTGGACTGGTTACTAATTCTTCGAATAGTTGGTATGTGAGTAGAATCACGGGATCGAAAATTGTATGCGGGTTACCTCTTGTTAAAAAAACGGAACAAGTGAATAGGATAGCTGCTGTTTCCCCCGCGACTCTGCTCATTCCTAGAATAGAACTGGTTGCGAGACCGGGTGCAGCTGTCGGTAGCACTACCGTTCTTATTGTTTCCCATTTTGTAGCCCCTAAAGCCATAGCAGCTTCTTTAAATGATGTTGGCACCATTAATAATGCTTCTTGGGAGCCTCTAACGATTATAGGGAGAACCATGAATGTTAATGTTAGCCATCCAGTAAGAAGAGACCTTCCAAAACCTAAAAATATGGCAAAAAACGCGTATCCAAAAAGACCGAAAACTATGGAAGGAACTCCAGCCAAATTGTTCAAAGCTTGAGTAATCACTCGATTAGCCCTACCTTTTGG
>SMTZ1_10006266_pt1 | contig 11974 bp, 13 predicted proteins | sample DeeMarSWOR136_30_FD_25667 | JGI IMG/M metagenome (IMG submission 25667) | reverse complement strand
CGACCTTCATGAGCGCCCGCTGGCGCGTCGGGATTTCGTGGACAACGCGAGATACTTCCGCGAGGGGGGTATGGGCAGTGTTGAGACAAAAAGAGGTTGTGCTCAGTCGTGCATCTACTGCGCTGACCCCCTGGCGAAGGGACGAAGGTACCGTTTGCGCCCTCCGCCGACGGTTGCGGATGAGATCGAAATTCTTTTAGGGTTCGGAGTAGATCACCTGCATATGTGCGACAGTGAATTCAATCTACCTTATGAGCACGGTGTACGCGTATGCGAGGAGATCGTCCGAAGGGGTTTAGGTGAAAGACTTGCCTGGTATGCCTACCTGAGCCCCGTCCCCTTCACTGAAGAACTGGCTCGATTGATGTCACAAGCTGGGTGTCAAGGGATCTGCTTTGGTGCAGATCATGCTGATGATCGCATGTTGCATAACCTGGGAAGGACATTCACCGCTGCCGATCTACGGAGAACAGCGACCCTCTGTCATCAGTATGAAATACCGTTCATGTATGATTTGCTGTTGGGCGGGCCAGGAGAGACCAAAGAAAGTCTGACAAGGGCCATTTCCTTCATGCAGGATATCGTACCTTCTCGAGTCGGGATATCGGCTGGTGTCAGAATTTACCCTGGAACCAGGTTAGGAGAGCTTGCGCTCGAGGAAGGCGTGCACCATGGTAACCCCAGTCTTCATGGTGTTGTGCAGCCAGACATGTTGGCACCGATCTTCTATGTCTCCCCTCATCTACGAGATGAGCTGATTTCAACCATCAATGCTTTAGTCGCAGGCGATGAGCGCTTCTTTTTTGGAGGAGGAGAGGCCACTGAGGCCAATTACAATTACAACGACAACAGCATCCTCATGGAAGCCATAAGAAGGGGGTATCGCGGAGCATTCTGGAACATATTACGAAGACTGGCCGAGGAGGGTCGAAACGTGTAGGGGTTCTTGGTCGGTCAATGGAATTTTGCCCTCTCTGGCAGCCGGTGCCGGGAAGGATTGATTAACCCGCTGCTTTGACGTACCTCATTCGCAAGTCGTACAGGAGAGTGTTGAGCAAGTTGCTCTCTTCTTCTGTCGTATTGCCTTTCGTTTTTTCCTGCAGAATTGCCAAGATGTCAATCGTCTGTTTCGCCAACGCTAGATTCTTCATCATTTTCTGTGTGGTCGGGTCCGGTATATCTCCCAAGTTGATCAGCACGGAGGTGCTAAGGGAGTAAATAAAGCTAGCAAAGTTCACCTCTGGCAGTGGAGGCACTTCCTCCCTTTCTTCCGCCGCTTCCTTTGCGCTCGCTTTCTCTTCTGGTGCTACCTTCTCACGTTCGACTTTTCTAGCCTCCTTAGCTGGTTCGTCCCCCTCACGGCCAACAACTCGCTTATCGACAACTCGAAACCCTTTTTTCCCTTCTTGTTCCTCTTCCATTGTTGTCCTCCCTTCATCTATCCGTCTAGAAATGGCCTTTTCTACGACGATGTCGCCTCGAGCGCTCCTTCCATGTCTTTCGCTTCTCCCGTCGGTGCGCGGGCTGCATCTTGAGATCCAGCAAAACGGATCCCGGCCTGTCGACTACTGTGGTAGCGCTCTCGTGTTGAGAGGCCTGCTTTGGCTCTGGCACGACACTGGAGGCCGGTGGTCCGCTTATATAGGTTGCCGGCAAATGATCTGCCAGGAAGATCAGAGGGCTAGCTCGGTAAAAGGCGACTCCGTCCTCGAAAGCCCGGTGAGCATGGATATGTAACAGGACAGGCTCCGGGTCGCGGCGGTGACCGATTCTCAAGGCAAGCTGGGGCTCGGTCGTAAGATGGACGTATTGTCTTCCCATAGGATTGAGGCCGTGCTTGAGGATGTGTGGATACGACCTGCGCCGTGTCCCGTGAAAGAGTATTTTTGGTGGGGAGAAGGCTTCATAGGATATTTTGGGAGCAACTGAATGGCCGTATGCCGCTCTGACTTTCTCGTCCTGAATCTCGAAACGGTTTCGCTCGTCTGTATAGACTACCTCCATGATGTCTCGACGCCTGACATACGCCCACTCTTTCTCCTCGGTTATGGCTTGTTGCAGCTCTTTGAGGGGGATGAATCCGTCTTTGTCTAGAACCAAACCGAATTCGTCAGGTCGGTGTCTCAGGATGTAGGCCACAAGTTTGCTCAGCGCGACCACTTTGTGCCTGTGAGACATATCAATGAAACCTCCGTTGAAAATCCCCTTTGCGCTGTTTCATCTCGGGCAAGAACTGAGCTGTGTGCTTTATGGCCTGTATTGTGTACATCTGTTGCCGACCGGCGAGATACAGATGCATAGATTGGATGCTGTTTTGATACGTTTCTTGAGGATCTTTACACCATTTCTCGATAGGGCAGATATGGCAGTGATTGTGATACTTCAGAGAGGAAGCGCCCCCCATGCGGGCACTCTTGATGACAGATCGAATTTCAGAAAAGTCATCCAACGAGCTGAGACAGTCGTAAATGTGTTGCGACCTTTCGATAGTTATTTCGGACAGAGTTCCCCCTTTTTGTACTTTTCGACAATCTTCTAAACCGTCAAAAGCCTACCGTTCATCTCTGCCGTTCAGACGGGCCCCGAGAAAGGTCCGTGTCTGCCATTTGTCCCGTTAGGACTGTTTCTTCCTATTATACTAATCTGCGGGACCTCTTTGTCAATATCCTGCGGTTTTCTCTGATTATTCTCTGTTGTTTTTGTCCACATAGGGGAGTTTGGGTTGATGCAGGATGATTTCGTCGTCGAGTAGGCTGTAGCTAGCTATGAGGAGCACATCATCCTTGTTCGCCTGATGAGTGGCGGCGCCGGTCAGATTCTCGTCTATAGTTATGCTCCCTTCATAGTCTACATTAGCCTCATTCACCGTCGCTCGGTGAATTATGGCTTTTAACAGGATCCTGCGCACTATGCCTCCTCCTTGAGAATAATGTTGTCGATCAGTCTGGCGCTCCCTATTTTTGCGGCCACGGCGATGATGGCTTCTTTCTTAATTTCCGCGATGTCTTCGAGGGTGTGCGCATCGGCGATCGTGACGTAGTCGATCTGGACGAATGGCTCCGTCTCTATGACATGCCGAACCTCTCTAAGGATGATTTCAGCCCTCCTGGCGCCCTGACGAAACAGGTTTTGGCCCTTAAGAAGGGCGCGATACAGACACTGGGCGGCTTTCCTTTCATCAGAATTGAGGTATGCGTTACGCGAACTCATTGCCAATCCGTCCGACTCTCGTACCGTCGGGAGCCCTATGATCTCAATGTCCATGTTGAGATCACGAACCATCCGCTTGATGGTAATCCACTGTTGGTAATCCTTCTGCCCAAAGAAGACCATGTGGGGTCTCACGACATTAAACAGCTTTAACACCACCGTGGTCACGCCCCGAAAGTGATGGGGGCGGCTGACGCCACAGAGGTGTCCCGTAACCCTCTCGACCTCCACATAGGTCTGAAACTCCGGGGGATACATCTCCCCTGCACTGGGGTTGAATACGATATCTCCTCCCACCGCTTGTATCAGCTCGAGGTCTCTTTCCATGTCTTGAGGGTAGGTCTCATAGTCTTCCCCCGGGCCAAACTGGGTGGGATTGACAAAGATGCTGATGACCAGCACATCGCCATGTTTTCTTCCCTCTCGCATTAAGGAGAGGTGACCTTCGTGCAGATACCCCATGGTGGGTACGAAGGCGATGATCCGCCCCTCACTTCGCAGATGCTCCGCGCGATGTTGCATCTCCTTGACCCGTGTGATTACCTCCATTGCGAACCTCACCGGTGGTAACTCTGTTTCTTGGTAGGAAATTGGCCATTGCGCACTTCGTTGACGTATTGGGATACCGCTCGTAAGACCGTTTCCCGCAAGTTGGCATATGTCTTTACAAATTTGGGGCGAGATCCCCCAAGTAACCCCAGCAGGTCATGCAGAACCAAAACCTGTCCGTCACAATGGATTCCTGCCCCAATCCCAATGGTTGGAATGTGTAACCGTTCGGTTATCTCCTGTGCGAGATCAGCAGGAATACATTCTAGGACAAGGGAGAAGGCCCCGGCTTCCTCGACAGCCGAGGCGTCGTCGACTATCTTCCTCCTCTGCTCTACAAGCTTGCCCTGCACTTTATACCCACCCATTTGGTGTACGGATTGAGGAGTCAGACCGATATGGCCCATCACGGGTATGTCAATGTCCACGATCGCCTTAATGCTTTCTTGCATGTTACGGCCGCCCTCAAGTTTGACTGCTTCGGCCCCACTCTCCTTGATCATCCGTCCAGCATTTCTCTTGGCGTCTTCGACACAGGCCTGATACGACATGAATGGCATGTCAATAACCACAAGGGCTTTTGTGGTGCCCCGGACAACAGCCTGTGTGTGATAAATCATCTGTTCGACAGTAACGGGGAGTGTATTAGGGAAACCGGATACAACCGAACCCACCGAATCTCCCACCAGAAAAATGTCAATGCCAACCTCATCCAAAATCTGCGCGAACGGTGTGTCATAAACGGTTAACATAGTAATCTTTTCCCCGCGCTGCTTCATATGCTGAACGATGGGAACAGTAACCTTTTGATTCATCTCTCCTCCTCAAGCTGAGTAACATCAAAAAAGCCCTCTGGACCACACCAGAAGGCTTCTTGCCTTAAATTGCACCTCAGCTTGTGCCTTCCGTCTTGGTCCAGCTTACATGGATCCAAGCGGTACAGGTAGTTATCTCCTGTCTGCCCTGTGACTCCTCGGATGAACGCTGACTGTCGTATCGGGTTCCCGTACCCTGATCCAAATCATGGGACCTCGGGTCAGGCCTTCCACAGTCCTCTCGGAACGAGCCTGACTGCGCAGCCACCAGTCGAAGAGTCTGTCTTTTTATAAGATTTTACCTGATTTTTGTCAAGATCCGATTCAGTATGACAATGTATCTGGTGAACAGCAGAGGTGAATCAGGCCGAGTACCCCAAAGAATGACACAGACCAATTCAACAGAGCGAGAGTGTAAAAAAATCTGCTTCAAAGATCTTCAAAATCTTCTTTTTGAACAAATCTTCTCCCAAAAATAGACATTGATTTTTCGAGGAAACAAAAACCCCTTTTGGTATAATGGGTTAGCAAAATTCAGTGTTCACCCGATGGGTGAAACCCTTATACCAAAGGGGGTAATGTAAATGATACGACAGACGGTGTTGCCGTTCAAGCTCAAAAGGACCAAAAAGAAGATCACGGCCAGAAGTGGGCTTGCGCTGTTTGCTGAGTTGTTCACTGCTATGGGGGTGGAGCGCTTGATTGATCGGTACCTGCCTCGACCTCGCTCAGGCAGGGGCTTTGGTGCGGTGAGCTATGTTAAGTCGCTTTCCATGATGCTGTATGGAGGCGGGGAGGCGATTGATGATGTCAGGGAAGTACGTCAGGAGTCCCTCAAAGACACCATAGAGCTTGGTACGGTTCCTTCCTCTTCTGCCATCGGGGATTGGCTCAGGCGCATGGGGCAGCGGGGTGGGATCGCTGGAATGCAGCGGGTCAATACGGCGATCAGCAAGCGGGTGCTCAGCAGAGATGATCGTACTGGCTACACCTTGATTATTGATCCTACCATCATTGAGGCCGAGAAGCGTGACGCTCAGATGACCTATGTGGGGGTGAAGGGTTATCGGCCGGTAGTTGCTACCTTGAAGGAAAATGGGCTAGTGGTTGCCTATGAGTTTAAAGAGGGCAATGACAATGGGGGAAAGCTTTCTATGCTGAAGAAGGCCTTTGCTGCGATGCCCAGGGGCAGGCGGATTGAAGAAGTGTTGTTGGATGCTGAGTATTACAGCAATGAGGTGATTGAGTATCTGGAGGGTGCAAAGGTGCGCTGGGCTATTGGGGTAGATAAGGATGCGGCGGTTCTTCAGGCCATCAGCCTGATCCCTGAGGGCCATTGGCAGCCACTGCGCACGGCAGATGGGGTGCTGACTGATCGGGAGGTGGCCGAGACCGTGCACACCACGAACAAGGGTCGCGTGGCCTTTCGTCTTATTGTGCTGCGTTGGCAGGGCCGCCAGCGGGATCTGTTTCATGATGGTTACTTCTATCACTGCATTGCCACCACCATGATTGAAGAGACTGCTCAGCAGGTGGTGTGGCATTACAATGGGCGCTCGCAGATAGAAAACCACATCAAGGAGATCAGGAGTGGATTTGGGATGGGGTGGATGCCCAGTGGGGAGTTTGCTGCCAATGCGATTCATTTTGCCATTGGGGTGATGACCTATAATTTGTTTATTGCTCAGAAGCTCTTGATCCTGCCTGAGGGCTGGCGCAGCAAGACCATCAAGAGTATCAGGTGGTTGTTGGTAGAGGTGGCAGGGGAGTTCATTGTGCATGGCAGACAGATAATCTTGCAGATTGCTGCCAGTGCTGAAAAATACGGGCTGTACTGTGCGATGAGAAGGCGCACGTATGAGATGTTGCTGCAGTGAGCACTGTTGCTCTACAGGCAGGCAGAGAAGGCAAGCAACAAAAACGGGGGGCGTGTATCCACATGGCTGCTTTTTGACTGTCTTGGGGTAGTTTGCGACTCCTGTGGGAGATGCTGGTATAGCTGACACATAAGAAGAGACGTCGAGTCTTGCTTTAAAAGCCCTTTGAGGGGCAAAAAAGACGGTCCGTCAGGGTTAATGTCTATTTTTGGGAGGTCACTTGTTTCTTGACAATATTGGATTTTTGATTTAACCTTAATATTCCGTTCTGTTATGTTACGGGAAGGAGCCCAATCGATGTATGCTATCGTCGAGACCGGCGGAAAACAATACAAGGTAGCCAAGGGCGACATCTTACAGGTCGAGAAGATAGATGGGACTGCTGGAGACACCCTTGAATTAGACAAAATTCTCCTGATCAAGGACGATGACGGATTGACGGTAGGAAGACCTCTTGTGGATGGGGCAAAGGTGGTTGGAAGGATACGGGCCCAGGGAAGAGGAACAAAGATTGTTGTTTTCAAGTACAAAAGAAGAAAGAACTGCCGGCGAAAACAGGGACACCGGCAGGACCATACCTGGATAGCTATCGAGGACATTATCACTCAGGGAGGCACCAATGGCTCACAAGAAGGCAGGAGGAAGCTCACGAAACGGCAGGGACAGCGCGGGCAGACGACTGGGGATAAAAAGGTTCGGCGGTCAGCAAGTCAGAGCCGGAAGCATCCTGATTAGGCAACGTGGAACCAAGTTCTTTCCAGGCGACAACGTAGGTGTGGGTCGCGACCACACTCTTTTTGCGAAAACTGACGGTATCGTTACGTTTGAAACCAAGGGAAAAGACCGAAAACAAGTAAGTGTATATCCCCCGGAAACTGCGGTATAAACCAAATTCCCCTGTTCCCATCCTCGGCAACACCCGTTATCAAGTGGATTTACTAATAATCTTCGTTTGTTCACCCTAGGATCGATGCAGTTTGTCGATGAGGCAAGAATCTTCTGTCAGGGAGGCAATGGAGGAAGCGGATGTGTCAGCTTTCGAAGGGAGAAGTTTGTACCCAGAGGTGGCCCAGATGGTGGCGATGGGGGCAAAGGGGGGAATGTCCTGTTGCTTGCAAAGACTGAGCTTTCCACGCTATTGGACTTACGCTATCAACAACACTACAAAGCGCAAAATGGAGCTCACGGGCGCGGAAACAAGCAACACGGCAAGAAGGGCCAAGATCTGGTCATTCCCGTTCCCGTTGGTACCGTGATCAAGGACGCGGATACAGGAGAGATTTTGAAAGACCTCGTGGCGGAGGGCGAAACGTTTCTGGCCGCCAGAGGTGGTCAAGGGGGACGGGGCAATGCTAGCTTTGTCAGTTCACTCCACCAGACTCCCAGAACCGCCGAGCACGGGGAAAAGGGGCAAGCATGTTGGCGCATGCTGGAGTTCAAACTTCTCGCCGACGTCGGCTTAGTAGGCCATCCTAATGCCGGCAAATCAACTCTTTTGTCGAACGTTTCGGCTGCCCGTCCCAAGATCGCAAGCTACCCCTTCACGACTCTCGCTCCTCACCTCGGTGTAGTCTCCTACGGTGAATTCAAGAGTTTCATCATGGCGGACATTCCGGGACTGATTGGGGGTGCCCATGCCGGAGCGGGACTGGGGAGTAAGTTCTTGTGCCATATTGAAAGGACGCGTTTGCTCGTCCACTTAGTCGATGTTAGCGGGGATCTTCGGGGAGACTCGTGGTCCCAGTATGAAACCATCAGCCATGAGTTGGGCCTTTTCAATCCATCACTCCTGGAAAAGCCCCAACTTGTCGTACTGAACAAGATAGACCTTCCGGAGGTGAGGAATGCGATACCGCAAGTCAAGAGGTCTTTCGAAGATAAGGGCATCGATTTGTATGTCATCTCCGCTCTCACCGGCGAGGGTGTATCCGAGCTGGTCGAAGAAATAGGCCGCCGCTCGGAAAACATAGGGGATGCAATCAGTGGATGAACGCGAACTAAGAAGGGACATTATGCGAGGGGTACACCGCGTCGTCGTCAAGGTGGGTAGCAACCTCCTCGTATCACTGGAGTCGGGCTTGAGTCGCGATTTCATCTCAAAGATAGTGAGCCAATTGGCCCAGCTGCAGCGAAAAGGGCTCCAAATCGTACTCGTGTCCTCTGGTGCTATCGCCGCAGGCATGGACCGATTACAGATGAAAAAGAGACCCCAGACGATAGCCGAGCTGCAGGCCACAGCAGCAATCGGGCAGAGCACGCTCATGCATATCTACGAAGAAGCTTTCGCTCCCTGGGGAATCAAGGTTGGCCAGGTTCTGCTTACCCATGAGGATATGGGAAACAGAAAGAGGTATATCAATGCCCGTAATACACTTCTCACACTTTTGAATCTTGACATTATCCCCATCGTGAACGAGAACGATTCGGTAGTAATCGACGAAATCAAGGTTGGTGATAATGACACGTTAGCCGCATTGGTTAGCTCAATAGTGGATGCCGATCTCCTCGTTATCTTGACTGACATCGATGGCTTGTACGACAGAGAGCCGGGCATGGGCGGAAAGCTCGTGTCTTTGGTAAGAACGGTCACGAGGGACATAGAGGGGATGGCTCGGGGAGCACAGAGTGAGATCGGAATCGGAGGAATGGTAACCAAGGTCGGAGCTGCGAAGCTGGCCGCGCAATGTTGTATCCCAACTGTGGTGGCCAGTGGTAACCGGCCAAGGGTATTGGAAGATATCGTGAAGGCTAGAGTAATGGGAAGCCTCTTTTTGGGCCGCAGTCAGCGGCTCAAGGGTCGAAAACGATGGATCGGTGTGACACTCAGATCTAAGGGACGTCTGCAGTTAGACAAAGGAGCCTACGGGGCCATATCGCAAGGCGGCAAGAGCCTTCTTCCATCGGGCATCCTTGCGGTAGAGGGAGAATTTGATCGGGGAGATCCCGTATCCTGTCTTGATCCCAAAGGCAATGAGTTTGCCCGCGGTCTCGTGAACTATGACTCTCAGGAATTGAGAAAGATACTAGGCGTTCAGAGCTCACAGGTAAAAACAATACTGGGATACAAATATGCGGATGAGATCATTCACAGAGACAATTTAGTCCTGCTGTAGGAGACTGACATGGACATAAGACAAGAAATGCACGCAATCGCCGCAAGAGCTCGAGATGGATCTGTTGAGCTGGCCACGCTCTCATCGGAAGTCAAAGATCGGGCCCTCTTGGATATGGCCCGTGGTCTTACCGAGCACAAAGATTTCTTACGCGGGGAAAACCGCAAGGACTTAGAAGAGGCCGAGAGGGCGGGGCTCTCCAGCGCGATGCTTGACAGGTTGACCTTGAGTGACAGCGGAATCGAGACAATAGCTGAGGGCCTGCGACAGATCGCACAGTTGCCCGATCCCGTGGGCTCGGTAGTGAACATGTGGCGCCGACCGAACGGGCTTTGGGTAGGAAAGATGAGAATACCCCTGGGGGTTATTGGGGTCATCTATGAATCGCGCCCGAACGTCACCGTTGATGCCGCAGCCCTGTGCGTTAAGGCGGGAAACGCCGTCATTCTGCGGGGTGGGTCAGAGGCGATCCACTCCAACCGGGCCCTCGGTCATATTCTCCAGGATGCCATGGAAAAGGCAGGCGCTCCTGCTGCGGCCGTCCAAGTGGTCCCCCATACCACACGAGAGGCTGTTGAGGAAATGCTACGATTGGAGGAGTATATAGACGTTATTATTCCACGAGGGGGAGAGGACCTGATTCGCTTCGTGGTGGAGCGTTCACGCATTCCGGTGATAAAACACTACAAGGGTGTATGCCATATATTTGTTGACGCATCGGCTGATACAGAAATGGCCGTGGACATCTGTCACAATGCCAAGGTTCAACGGCCCGGGGTGTGCAATGCTATGGAAACGTTGCTCGTTCACCGCGAGATCGCCCAGCGGGTCGTTCCGGCAGTGGCCGCAAACCTGCAGGACGCTGGCGTTGAACTGAGGGGATGCCACCGAACGTGTCAAATACTGTCGGGCCTGAAGGAAGCTGAGGAAGAAGACTGGTACGCCGAATATCTGGACCTCGTGCTCGCAGTGAAGGTGGTGGATGACATCGTAGAAGCAATCAAACACATTGAGCAGTACGGCTCGAGGCACACCGAAGCTATCATTACGTCGAATTACGAGAATGCTCAGCGCTTCCTCAGAGAGGTAGGCTCGTCAACCGTCCTTGTCAACGCCTCCACGAGATTTAGCGATGGGTTCCAGTTGGGCCTAGGAGCAGAGATAGGAATCAGTACGACGAAACTCCATGCATTTGGCCCCATGGGTGTGGAGGATCTTACCACGACAAAATTCATCGTCTATGGGAATGGGCAAATCAGGACCTCGTAGAGGAGCAGGCAAAAAAATTGGCCTGCTGGGGGGCACCTTTGATCCAATACATATTGGACATCTGCGCAGCGCTCAAGAAGTATTGGAGGCCTTCAATCTCAATCAGGTCATCTTCATTCCGTCTGCCATACCACCCCACAAACCGGACTATGCTACCATCGCTGCTCGACATCGCCTGCAGATGGTTAAACTGGCTGTCGCTGATAACCCTTCGTTCACGGTCTCCGATGTGGAAATACGGCGGGAGGGCAGGTCGTACACTGTCGAAACTATCTCGCATTTCCTGAAAAACACGCAAGAGGCAGGGCAACTCTTCTACATCATTGGTGCTGATGCCTTCTACGAAATAGAAACGTGGAAGGATTATGCGCAGCTCTTCGCATTGTGTGATTTCGTCGTGGTCAGCAGGCCTCATTTCGAACCGCAGCGGGCTCCGGTGCTCAAGTCTGAGAGATTTCGAAAAGAGGCCGGAGAAGATCATTGCTATCGTCATCCTTCAGGCCACCTTTTGTATCTTCTCCGCGTAACTCCCATCGGAATCTCCTCCACTGGAATACGAAACGCCATAAAAGAAGGGAGGGCGATCACATATCTAGTGCCGAAAGAAGTCGAAGCTTATATTGAACAACGGAGACTGTATCGCAAGTGAAACATAGGGCTTCAATGATTACTACCGATCTGGTATAGTTGGGTATTCATGAAAGAGGCCTTCAGAGACGCCAAGGAAAAAACACTCTTTTGTGCACGGGTTGCCCACGAAAGAAAAGCGTTTGACACCGCCATATTGGAACTGAAGAAGACTACCTCGCTGACGGATTACTTCCTCATCTGCAGCGGCCGTTCCGACCGACAGGTCCAGGCTATTGCGCAATTCATCGAAGAGAAAATGAAGGAAAAAGGAGTGCGGCCGCTCGGTGTAGAAGGCGTGAAGGAGGGGCGGTGGGTCCTTATGGATTATGAAGATGTGATCATCCACATCTTTTACGAACCGATCAGACTCTACTACGATCTCGAAGGGCTTTGGATAAGCGCTCCGAAAATAACCGTGCCGGAACAACAAGATTGAAGTTTACATTTCTCTTTATGGGCAAGAAAAGGGCTGGACTACTGCACGACGGGATAGAGGACTATCTGGCCCGGA
>SMTZ1_10024171_pt1 | contig 11975 bp, 16 predicted proteins | sample DeeMarSWOR136_30_FD_25667 | JGI IMG/M metagenome (IMG submission 25667) | reverse complement strand
AACGCACAACCAGAGGAAATATTCTTCGTTTCTTCCGGAACAGAATCAGATAATTTAGCAATTAAGGGAGTTGCTTTTAAAAATAGGGATAAGGGTAATCACATTATTACTTCTAGAATCGAACATCATGCAGTTCTTCATCCTTGTGAGTACTTAGAGAAACAGGGATTCAGAGTGTCGTACATACCCGTTGACGAATATGGAATCATTGATTTAAAGAAATTAGAAGAAAAGATAAGCGATGGTACCATTTTGATTTCTGTTATGTTTGCAAATAACGAAATAGGCACTTTGGAACCAATTAAGGAAATTGGAACGATTGCTAGAAAACATAATGTTCTTTTTCACACAGACGCGACTCAGGCGTTAGGGAAAGTACCTATCGATGTCGAAGAAATGAACATAGATTTACTTTCTGCTAGCAGTCATAAACACTACGGACCTAAAGGTGTTGGGCTACTGTATGTTAAAGGGAAGGGAAAATGGAAGAAAAATATTGAGCCACTGTTGCATGGAGGTGGACACGAGAGAGGTCTCAGAAGCAGTACAGAAGCAGTACCTTTGATCGCTGGTGCTGCGAAAGCGATCGAACTGTGTAAGATGCATATGGAGGAAGATACAAAGCGATTAAGACATTTCAGTGAGAAAATAATCAATACAATAACGAGCAACATTGAAGATGTGAAGTTAAATGGACACCCCGATCCCGACAAGAGACTGCCTAACATAGTCAATTTAGGATTTAGATACATCGAGGGTGAATCAATTCTATTATCTCTCGATATGGAAGGTATTGCAGCGTCGACAGGCTCAGCATGTTCCTCAAAAAACTTAGAAGCGTCGCATGTTCTATTAGCAATAGGAGAAAAAGTAGAGCATGCACATGGCTCACTGCGCATTTCCATGGGAAGATTTACCACGGAAGAAGAGATTGATTACTTTCTCGAAAAACTGCCTCCCGTTATTGAAAGATTAAGGAAAATGTCCCCTCTAAAAAAGGGAGTAGAATATATGTTTGATCCCTCATGTGAGACTGACGAACATCATCATCACGATTTGGAAGAGGATGAATAATTAAGCGAATAAATAATAAGGTTTGAGAAAAATGTATTCAGATAAAGTAATGGACCATTTTAAAAATCCCCGAAACATGGGTGAAATGGAAAATGCCGATGCAGTTGGAGAAGTCGGTAATCCTGTTTGCGGAGACTTGATGTACATCTATATCAAGGTAAAAGATGACAAATTAGATGATGTTTCTTTTCAAACATTTGGGTGCGGGGCTGCAGTTGCGACATCAAGTATGGTCACAGAACTCGCTAAAGGTAAAACTTTAGACGAAGCTATGAATATTACGAGAAAAGATGTAGCTGATGCCTTAGATGGGCTACCTCCAATTAAGTTGCATTGTTCCAACCTAGCTGCAGACGGTCTTCACGATGCTATAAATAAATATCGCGAAAAACAAAAACAATAAGTGTTTTTTTATATAACTCATTTTATTCTTTTAGTAAACTTGGATTATGTATCACAATTCATTTTAGATTGGTGTGAAAAATGCTTAATTACAACGATGTAGTGCTTGATCATTTCAGAAACCCGCGAAACATGGGAAAAATGGAGGATGCTGACGCAGTCGGAGAACAGGGTTCGGCAGTATGCGGTGATATGATGTGGATTTACCTAAAAGTGAAGGATGATAAAATAATTGATGTATCGTTCGAAACATTTGGTTGTGGGGCGGCAATTGCTAGTTCTTCGATGGTAACCGAGTTAGTAAAAGGAAAAACTTTGGATGAGGCGTTAAAAATAACCTCTGATGACATAGTTAATGCTTTAGGGGGTCTTCCTGAGCCGAAAGTTCATTGTTCTGTCCTTGGAGTCGACGCGTTGCATAATGCGATTGAAAATTATAGAAAAAATCGAAGGTAAAAACTATAAATAATTATTAACTCATCTAATATTATTTCTATTTAGTTATGTCCCATCCAATCATAGTTGGAGTAGCTCAATTAACACAACCAAAAAAAGTTTCTGAGCGCCTTCACCCTCTAAAATTAATTGAAAACGCCAGTCAAATTGCGCTCGAGGATGTAAATAGTCCTAAAATCGTCGATCATATTGATAGCATCTTCATGGTAAATATTAGAAGTTGGTCTTACGAAGACGCGCCAGCAGAATTGTGCGAAACCTTGGGCATCAAACCCGTTCACAAAGTATATCTACCTGATGGAGGGGATACCCCCCAAATGCTCACGAATCGGGCTGCCAACTGGATATCTTTGGGTAAGAGTAACGCAGTTCTAATAACTGGAGGAGAAGCTCTGTATTCAATATTTAACGCCGAAAAGGGAAAAATTTCTTTAGATTGGCCGAAAAAAGGAAAACCCAGTTATATGGAAGGTAATATATGGGATGGGACAGTTCCATTTGAAAATAAGTACAAAATTAAATTCCCTCCGTTTTCGTACGCTTTATTCGAAACGGCTGTACGAGCAGCTTCAAATAGGAGTATAAAGGAACATAATCAATATATGGGTAAATTAATGGAAAAATTTTCGATAACTGCTTCGAAAAATCCTCACGCTTGGACACAAAATTCGTATTCCGCGGAAGAAATCACAACTCCAACTCCAAATAATCGATATATTTGTCATCCTTACACAAAACTTATGTGTTCTAATGTGTTTGTTGATCAATCAGCTGCGATAATCATGACGAGCGACGAAATTGCTGAAGAGATCCAAATTGTGAGAGAAAAATGGGTGTACTTAATGGGTGGTGCTGATTTTAAGAACCTTCACAAAATTACTAAGCGACCTCGTATCTACGACTCTCCTGCAGCTAGGGAAGGATCGCGCCAAGCGTTAAATCAAGCAGGAATAACACTTAAAGATATCTATGCGTTTGATATATACAGTTGCTTTCCATCGATTGTTGAGATTATTACCAAAGAAATTGGCTTGGAGGAGAACGATCCTCGCGATTTGACGATTACTGGCGGTCTTCCATATTTCGGAGGTCCCTGGAGTAGTTATTCAATGCATTCTATTGTGTCTGCAGTTGAATTAATTCGCAAGAATCCATCTTTTAATATCATGGTCGTGGCAAATGGAGGCTATAATACAAAACAATCGTTCGGTATTTATGGTACTAAACCACCCGCTCAAGCATGGGGAGAACGGGACGATTCAGCTGTACAGGAAAAAATCTACGCAGATTCTTTACCTAATCCAATTGAAAAAGCTAGTGGAAAATTAAGAATTGATGCCTACACTATCTATTACGATAGAGAAGGAGTTCCCAAACGGGGAATAGCTATAGGAACTCTTGAAAATAGGACTCACACTTTCGCATTTATTGAGGCAAAGGCTGATATATTGCTGGAATTAGAAAAACAAGAGTTGGTTGGACAAACTTTTACCGTTCGTTACAATCCAGAGATAGAACGAAATGTTTTAGAAATTCGATAATTTATGCCAACCATTCAATTACACCGTCTTGATCGTAATTTCCCCATTTAGCAACTGCCTCCCTTTGAGCGATAATATTTTCTTTAGGAGTTCTTAATGCACGATTGCTTCCGTATTCCGAAATTGCCAAACCTCCCTCGTTGTTGCCTATTTCTTGAATGTAATATTTAATTTCGTTTTCGATATCTTCGGGTGTACCGTTCACATATGTCGTCTGAATATTCGATGAAAGCCAAAAGGCGACCTTTCGCTTGTTCGCAAAATGCTTAAAATTTTCTACTCCCACCATGTTGGGGGAATCAAACTGAAATACATCAACTCCTGCTTCTGAGATGTCTTGCATTAACTCGAATATTTGTCCACAAGAATGAAGTATAAAATCCATATATAGATCGTGGGTTAATTTTATAATATCGCTATAAGGTTTCTTGAAAATTTTTTTAAAAATTCTTGGACTGATAAAAGGAGATTTCTGTGTCCCCATATCGTCGGCAACCATGATTGAATCAAGCTCCGGGCAATTTTCTTTCATATTTTCAATTTGGGTTATAAAAAAAGGTGAGATAATCTCAACTAGTTTCTTTACCTTATTTTCATTTCGCGCAAAATCAATCAGGAGATTATTAAATCCCCTTATTTGAGAGCATAAATTAAAAAATCCATTTGCGCCCAATGATCCTATTGAATATCTCTTCCGACCTATAAATCTCCAAGCTCTATTTCTAATTAAACGGTACCTTTCCTGATTTGAAGCGTTGGGTATTTGAAATTCTTCTAATTTGTCCCAATTTTGTTGAAGGAATCCTAAATGTGGGTGCCCTTTAGAGATGTCGTGGCTTTTCGCCCCTAAATTGTCCCAAATATTCCCCCATTCGTCTATACTTTTGTGAGGATAATTCCACCAATCTTTTGGATACTCTGCCTTTATTCGGTATTCTTTTTTCCAATTATACATGATTACTCTATAAGCTGGATTCGCAATTGTTTCTACGCCCCCTAAAACATGTGGAGGAAAATTAGTTGGTTGCCACGATTTTGGTTCCATTGGAGACATGGGAAAAAAATCAGATTTTAAACTTAAATACGCTACCGGGATTTTATCGGGTTTATTGAAGTGAAACGCTCTCTTTACTCTCTCCTTGCTTTTCATAGTTTCTGATTTCCTTTTTTAGAATTAATCAATCGTCAATCATTCGTTTATGACCTTCGGGGCACTCTGCATAAGTGCAGTCGTAGAATCCATCATCATACTCTTCATAAGCGTTGAAATGTTCCCAGCAATATACTTTATCGCATTTAGGACAATAGGCGTCCAATCCTTCTTCTAAAATAGAACTGCTTTCGAGAAAGTTATGGAGTTCAGCAATGTTATCATCTTCTAACAAACTGAAAACCTTGTTCGCGTACTTTAAATTGAGAGATGTTTGGTGTGTGATTCCCGTGTACAGCAAACCTTCTTTTGTAAACAAATCTGTGATCCCAATTCGAAAGTTAACGCATATTTTACTGCAGACGCTACAGGGTATTTCGTATTCTTGATCACTAATTTTAATAATCCTTTTCTCTGGTTTCTCTAATATCACTTCTGGAGTCAATTCCCTTAATTCAGTTAGAATCGGGTCATAGCATTTATTAAAAATTTTTGATAGTGACTTATCTAGTTTATCCAAATATTTATCTTCAAGCGCTCTCAATTCGCTTGAAACTTGAGTAAATTTTCTCTTTGCTAAGTATAAGTAAGAATTGCACGATTCGATATACTTTTCCTTCCCCTCAGAGACGGCCCTGAGCATTTCCCATGCAGAAACAATTGAAAAATAGCACTCCTTTACATCAGTTTTCCATGGACCGTACGAAGATTGACTTGATTCAGTATCTGACTCATAAAATCTAATAATTTCGTCCTTTAAATCTTCCAATTCTTGAATTGAATCGCGAATTTTCCAAATTCTTTCTTGCGTTGCTCGCTTGTCGTTAATAGACATTTTAACTTATTCAATTTCAATATATTTCTTAAGTATAAGAATGTCCATTTCTGCGTTTAACCAGCATAATTCGTCGTAAGTACAAGATGTCTTAAAAATCTCTTCAGATTTTAGCTTTATATCATTATCTGAAACATCTTTACGGCCTTGTTGCGCCATTATAATTTTTTCTGCTAGCAACCAGCATAACTCATCGTAATTAAAACCCTCGCGAGATAGAAAATAAGCAGCAAGCCGAATATCTTCTTCTAATCCAATCTTTTCTTCTTCAGGCTCTTCTGCCCGTTCTTCGAGCTCAGTTTCTTCTACCCTATCTTTTCCCAATGGATTTCTCTAACATCTCTGAATTTTAGTTCTTGAACCTGTTCTTCAATAAAACTTTCGGGAATTTTTTCAAATTTATATCTAGGGTCCTTCATATCATCGATAATGTTATGTAAGGTCTCAACGAGATAATACCTAACATATTTATCTTCGACTTTTTCAAGTTCTTTTAATTCGGGTCGTCTTGGAAGCAGCCCTTCTTCGCTAATTCCGCCTTTTAAATCGTCCATCATCGCTAAAAAGGCACCATACTCTCGACCTTGATCCAATAGTAAAAGTTTCGCAGAATATCCTTTCGATTTATCTAACTTCCTCGCGTTTTTTAACCCAGCATCCTTTATATTTTGAGGTGCATCGCGACCAAACCAAACATATATTGTACGATCGTCGTCGATGACATATACTTCCTTATCATCGAAATCTAATTTATTAATTTTTATTAAATGTCCCTTATCGCTGATAAAATATAATTGCATCTTATTTATCCTCACTCACATTTCTTTTATTTCGTATAAATTTCCATAAATATCTTTTATAAAAAGGAAATAAGAATCTGGATCTCTCGGGTGTATCATTGTTTCGTACCCCATGGCTTTTGCCTTGTCTAGTAGCTTGTCCCGGTCCTCTATAATTAATCCAATATGGTTGAATTTGTTCATTTTTATGGGCTCCTCGACGATAAGAACCTCGATATCGATATTCTCGTTCCCATATCGAACGATTTCAACTTCTTTATCAATGTTGACGGTCGCTTTCTTCCTTAGAGTTAAAGGGTACCGCGTAATGATACACTTTCATTGCAAGATCTCCTTAGAAATTATAAGAATAATAAGGAATTGATATAATAAGAAGTTTTTATTGTCATCTTAATCTTTAATCAATTTCACATAATTATTTTAAAAAGAAAAAAAGTATTTATAAATGCGATGGGACTCCTCCGCTAACTATTCCTCCATCTACGACAAAATTTTGGCCAGTAATGAAATCAGACGCGGGAGAAGCTAAAAATTCAACGACTTTAACAATATCTTCGATTGTCCCAATTCTATCTAATAAGGTTTTTACACCACCAGCCTCCATCGTCCCCACCATTATTTTTTCATCCCAGTTATAAATGCCTGTTACATGATAACCAGGAGAGACGCAATTAACGGTAATTTTTGGAGCTAATTGGGCTGCAAGCAATTCGGTCAAACCTATTACTCCCATTTTACTTAAGGAATATATTGGAATGTATGGGTCTATTTTAACCCCCGCAATCGACGCCATATTAATCATTTTACCCGCTAACGGTTCAAACTTCTGCATTTTCATTTTTCTGTAAAAAGCTTTTGCTACCAACCACTGTCCTTTTAGATTTATATTAAATGTCTTATCCCAGATATCTTCGCTCCCAGCAATAATAGACTTAAAATCAAGCCCCACTCCCGCGTTATTTACCAAAACATAAATATTATCGAATGTCGCGAACGCCTCTTTAGCTAAATTTCTTACCTCTTCCCAACTCGTCACATCGCATTTTTTTATCAAGACTTCAGCTCCTTTCTCTTTCACTAATTTTTCAGTTTCTTCGAGCTTTTCCATATTTACATCAGCTAAAACCAAATTCGCTCCTAGCTCTGCAAATCTTATCGCGTCACCCCTCCCAAATCCCGAAGCGGCTCCCGTTATTATTGCTCCTTTTCCTTCTAAAAATTTTTCCATACTGTTATCAACTCTAAAGTTTTATAATATATATTATCAGATTAATTTTTAATAGATATAAATTTTTTAAAATAAGGACAAAATAAGAATTAAAGAGACAAATCAAGCATGATGAATATAATTATTGGAATTTTACAAATATTGGGAGCGGCAGCAATAATTTGGTTTTGGTATGATTGGTTTAAGAATCAAAACAAAAATCCAGAAAACACCGAATCGTATTTATCTCACGAAAGATCTTTCCCCATTGTAGATTTAGGATGGATCGTGCCTACGCTAATAATTGCTGCTATTGGTAATTTTATAGGAGAAAAATTCGGAATATTTTTTTCTGCCGTTTCTGGAGGCGCACTGGTGTTTTTAGGAGTAATTGATATCACATATAATGTGCAACAGGGCAGACATAAATCACATCCAAGCGATCTTATTTTGAACCTCGTCGTTTTAATTGGTGGAATTGTTGTTATAATTTATGCGTGGCTAAATTTTTAAAAATTATTAAGCATAATTGAAAAAATATAAGAAAATTGTTAATAACTCGAAGTCTGGAATCATAATGCAGCTGAACGATACTCAAAATGACCAAGGTGATCAATACTATTTTAAAATCATCACAGCTGGTGAGGGTGGAGTTGGAAAAACTACATTGCTGTATAGATATGTAGATGGCGTTTTTCTAAAAGACACAAAAATGACAATTGGAGTTGAGTTTTTCTTAAAGGAGATTAATATTGACAACAATATATATAAGCTGCAATTGTGGGATCTGGGAGGAGAGCAACAATTCAGAGTTTTGCTGAAACACTATATAACGGGAGCAAGCGGCGCTTTATTAATGTTTGATTTAACCCGAGAAATAACCCTCCTTAAAATAGATGAATGGATTGATTTAATTCGCGAAGCTAATAGGGAACTTCCAATACTATTGTTGGGGACTAAACTCGATTTAACTGAAAAAATATGCGTGGATGATACACACGCTTTACAACATAAAGAGAAGTTTAGGTTATTGGATTACTTAAAAATCTCTTCAAAAACAGGACAAAATGTGAACGAATCTTTCGAACTTATTACTAGGAAAATTATCGAGAGAATAGAAGAAATACAGTAGCATTAATTCAATATTTAACCCGTAATTGAGACTATTTCGGCCCCTCTTACTTTAAAATCTCGATCGATATATAAAAGTAATGCGTGGCCTTCGTGCATATATACAATTGGGACGGGAAAATCCTCAGATTCTTCAATTAAACTCTTTCTAATGTAGGGGTATACGACCCTTTGGCAAGATCTACATCGCGCTTCAACAATTTTTCCGTTTTGGTTTGGTATTTCAATAATTGCTTCGTTAATTACATCGTGAAACGCTTTAAAAAAATCTGGAGTACCAACATCGAATATATCTTGGAGCATATCACCGTAGATTTCAACAAATTTTACTGCGTGAAATTCTAATAACGCTTCAAACACTTGGAATTGAACCGAAATGTCTCCAGCAATAACAAAAACGAGTTTATCTCTTTTCAAATAAACAATTTTAATATCTCCTTTATTTAAATGGTAATATATCTCCGATTGTGGTGCGTTTGCTGCAATCGAATAGTCAAAAATGAACGCCTTAGGAGAATTCTTGCTCTTCCAAGTGAAGTAAATGTCTTCTTTCGTACCAATGTGAATAAAATAAATTTTATCTGAAACGCTCGTAATTGAGTGAAATACCATTTTTTTTACAAATTATTTTTATTTTTTCTTAATAATTCATATATAAACTACAAATTATTAATTATTCTCAATAATTAACTATTGATAGAAGAATTTGAATATTTGTGATGAAAATATGACTAAAGAATATATTTGCGAGAAAGGAAAGCATAGTAGAGTAGTTTTAGAAATCCCACCTCAAGATATACTTCCAAACGCAACGGTTTTGTTAGGATTCGCCGGTATTGGATTAATTGGGCCAATAGTCACAAACGAAATTGTTGAAAAAATAGAGGATATGGAACAAATTGGATTTATGATTTCAGATAGTTTCCCGCCCATAAGTATCTTTACCGATGGAGTCTTAAAACATCCTTGTAGATTATATTATTCGAAGAGTAAGAATTTAGTTGTGCTAGCGTGTGACATACCATTTCAATCTCCTGAAGATTATAACGATCTCGCGAGAACGGTTTTAAATTTTTGCTTGAAAGTTGTTCATTCTAAGGAAATGGTAATCGTTCAAGGAATACCATCCCCCACCATTGTAGAAGAATTTAAGGTCTATTACGCTGCAGAGAAAGAAATCATGAATAAGTTAGAAAAATTAGGTTTTGAAAAAATTAACAAAGGGATAATTGTGGGACCTGAAGCAACCATAATTAACGAAGCTTTAAATAATCCTATAGAGGCTTTTGTATTATTTACCGACGCTTACCAAATACCCACGCCCGAAGGAGCTGCGGCAATTATTAAATCATTAAATAAAATTTACGAATTAAATGTAGATGTAACAGAACTTTTGGAACGAGGCAAAGAACTTCAGAACAAGTTAATGGAGCTTTCTCAGAAAGCCCAACAAATGCATCTTCCTCAAAAAGGCTCCGGTCCAGATGATATTTATTCGAAACTATATATGTAATTCTATTTTTTTTAGCTTTGCATTATTTTTTTTTATAACCGACTGGAATTATATAAAGTGGGTCGATATTTTTAGATAGTCCTAAAATTTTTTTAACATCATCATCGTGAAAGGCCCCAATTGGAACGGAATCCAATCCCAAAGCAACAGCTTCTAGTTCAATATTCTGCGCGCAATGTCCGATTTCCATAAACACATATCTTACGCCTCTATTACCGTATCTCCCACATGTTCTATTAAAATCCGCGCAAATTACGATATTTATGGGAGCTTCGAAAATAAACATCTGATCTAAGGACGCTCTTGCCAAAGCTTTACCAAAGTTCCCCTCCTTTACTGATATCAGCTTATTATTATTAGAATCGTAGTGAAAAATCCCCCTATCTTTAATTACAACATAAAGCTCGAGGGGATATGTCCCTCCAGCAGAAGGTACCGTCTTTTTATAGCCCTTTTTTCCTTGTCCAGCCCACAACAGCTGCGACAACTTTTCAGTTTCGACGCCCTTATCTTTAAAGCTTCTTACGCTCTCTCGTTTGACTATACATTCTTCAAGACTAACTGTTCCCTTTAACGAGGGTTCTAAAAGTTCAATTTCCAATAAAATCACTCCCATTTCAATTATTATTCTAAAGAAGATCAAATGGATTAAAAAATATTAATATAGAATTAGATCTCTCGAATCTTTAAAATTTGTTGAATAAAGAGGTCTAAGATTGTTTTTCATCTAAAATACAAAAATAGGTGTCGTCGTATTCCTTATGAAAACGACGAATGGTTTCGAGGCATTCTTCCTTTTTTTCATCGTCTAGAGAATCGTGCTCTACGAGAATTGATTCTTGGTACTGCACTTTATGTCTCGCAGAATCCAATACATCGAATTCTTCGTGGACGTAAAAATTGAATTTATTAAGCAGATTTTCTGAATATTGCATCGCCCCCGAATAAACATCAACCGGAGAGTTGTCGTAAAGAGCTAGAACGAGATTTATAGAATTATTAATGATTTTAAACACATTTTTTTCAGATTTATGGTTAAAAAGGTAATTTACTAAATTGGAAAGGCATTTGAATTTAAAATCGTCCTTAACTTGCCCATTCGAATTATTTCGATAATTTTCAAGTATTTTTGAAGTAATTTTCTCTTCGAGTTCGATGTAACTGGTCATATCGCTTACCGGAGATCAGCCGCTCTTTTGATTAAAAAAGTAAACACTGGTTTATAAATGTTTTCTGTTAAACATATAATATTGAAATGCGATTTTCCCCCGTTTAAAACTAGTTTCTGATTATAATTCTTTTAACATAAATGGATAAATTTTATCACCGTAAAATCTGTCATAATTTGGTCGTAGGTATATTAAGAAATTCTCTGGATTTTTAGCTTCCTCATACGCTCTTTTAAATATCGGGATTATCTTCTCAATACCCATAAGTGGGTAGATTAAGTCAAATTCAAAGATGTAGTGAAATTGTAGAATTTTTTAATTACCACTTATCTTTAAAGTACATCTTGGAGACGATTTACAATGAAGGGATAGATCTTATCACCGTAAACTCTGTGCCCTTTTGGACCAATATCAATCAATAAATTATCAGGTTTTGCACTCTCCTCGTATGCTTTTCGAATAATGGGAATCGCAACCTCACCTCCTTTTATGGGAAAAATTCTATCTTCTCTTCCTGTACATACAGCAAGAGGTTGAGGAGCTAACGATGCAAATACATCGTATAATTCTACATATTTTCTCAAATCAGAGATATAATTACATCCACAATGATACATTGCAAGTATTGAATGTTCCCAGGTACCAAAATACCCAGAAACGCCCGTAACTTTAATTCTTTACTCTGCCACCGATGAAA
>SMTZ1_10009646_pt1 | contig 11975 bp, 11 predicted proteins | sample DeeMarSWOR136_30_FD_25667 | JGI IMG/M metagenome (IMG submission 25667) | reverse complement strand
CAGGAAGAATCAACATTCATAGACTCTCAGGAACTCCGAATTCAAGAGAGACCTGAAGATCTTCCCCCAGGACAACTCCCGCGCACTTTGAACATAAAGCTAATTGGAAGCGAGATAGTTGACATTGCAAGGCCTGGCGATCACGTTTCCATAGTTGGAATAGTCCAAGCAATGGCGCCCACGCTTCCAAGAGTTGGGAAATTTCGCGCCTTCATTCTTCATCTTGACGCTAACTCCGTTGGGGTTCTTGGCAAGGAACCCGAGACTGTGCTCCCATCACCTGAAGAAGAGAAAGAGATTGTCGAACTGGCAAGAGATCCCTGGATACATCGAAAAATCATCAGCTCAATTGCACCGTCAATCTACGGATACAACCATGTGAAAGAAGCGATAATGTACCTTCTCTTCGGTGGCGTCCAGAAGAGTCTTCCAGACATAGCGATAAGAGGAGAAATGAACGTTCTCTTAATCGGAGACCCTGGAACCGCAAAATCACAGCTCCTCCAATACGTTGCAAAGCTTGCACCCCGGGGATTGTACACTTCAGGCAGAGGGACAACCGCTGCAGGTCTAACTGCAGCGGTGATAAGGGAAAGAGGAGGCGGGATGAGCCTAGAGGCGGGAGCCCTTGTACTGGCTGACAAAGGCATTGCATGTATCGACGAGATGGACAAGATGCGCCCTGAAGACCGCGTTGCAATACATGAGGCCATGGAACAACACACCGTTTCTGTTGCTAAAGGAGGAATCGTCGCAACACTGAACGCTAGAACTGCAATACTTGCAGCCGCAAACCCCGCGCTGGGAAGATACGAGCCCCATCGCTCTGTCGGAGAGAACATTTCATTACCGGTCACTATACTCTCGAGATTTGACCTGATCTTCGTACTCAAAGACGAACCGAACAAGGAAGCAGACAGCAGAATGTCAGAACACATCCTTGAGATTCACAGAAAAGGCCTGAGTCCAGTCGAACCGCCAATACCGTCGGATCTGCTGAGAAAGTACATAGGCTATGCCAAAGGAGTAAAGCCGACATTGACGAAGGAAGCCCTCCAACGCTTGAAAGACTTCTACATGGCCATGCGTGCTGTGACCGAGACAGAAGAGTCCCCAGTGGCAATAACCGCTCGGCAGCTGGAATCACTGGTTAGGATAGCCGAGGCAAGAGCTCGATCCGCGCTGAGAAAGGAGATTCTTGCAGAGGATGCTGAGGCCGCAGTTGCGATAATGAAGAGGTCACTCGAAGAGGTTGGGATAGACGTATCCTCAGAGAAGATGGACATCGACCTCATAATGACTGGAAAACCCAAGAGTCTGAGAGACAAGCTGCAGATGGTTCTCTCAACAGTGATGGAGATGGAGAGAGAGACCGGACTGGTTGAAAAGACAGCTCTCCTGAATACGTTGGAGGCGAAGTTCAACATTTCCGTGGGAGAGGCTGAACGCTTGATAGGCCAACTGCTGCGAGAAGGTACAATCTATTCGCCAAGACAAGGCTATCTGAAGAAAACTTAGTGCCCCTTGAGGCCTTTAAAGGCATAAGAAAAAGAAAGGTTGCTATTGCGCTGCTTCGATGTTGGTCTCTTTATGGTACTGAGCGTTCGACGTGAACACTGTTATGCCCACAGTGACACCGACATCATTCAGCGCCACACTGTCAGGATTCATAACATATATGACCATGGTCCAGCCAGACTTCAATGTCAGATCGTCGGCAGCCTGGTCGAAAGTCCTTGAAGCATTCTGAACAACAATACTGAAGCTGGTCCCACTGATCATTGTTGAAGTCACCTCCAAATCGTTCGAAACCGTCACATTGTTTGTTCTCCAGTAGTAGACATCTGTCCATGGAGAGTCCTGACCGCGGACAGAGATCTTATCCAAGACTACATCCTTCCCGCCTGTATTCACGATGACAACTGCTCCTTCAGCCCATGAACCGCTCGTGTTATACCAAATGTGCTGCTTCGTCAGATGCAGTGATTCCTCTTGCACGCGTGTTGTGGTCACATTAATCGCGTAGAAAGTGACAACAGTCGCAAGTAGAACAGAGACCACCAAGATTATCAGAGTGGTGACTACAACGCTCAAACCTTCTTTGCTTCTCAACAGACGCATATACATATCCCAGCCTTGATCTTGTCAGCATAAATGAGAAAACAAATGTAAGACGCTTTGTCCGTAACAGAGGCCGACACAGCCCAATGATCATTATTCATAGAATTGATTGAAGACCAGAGACAAAGCACAATGATTACTGTCACTCTCACTTCACGCTTCTGCCTCTCTTCTAGAAACGTTAAAGAATACTCACCAGAACTAGACAACGAGGCTATCTAATGAGAAGTGTAATCATTGTTGTAGGCACTCGCCCAGAAATGGTGAAGATGGCCCCAGTCATCCGAGCATTAACGAAACATGCAGTCCCACAGATCTTCGTCCACTGCGGCCAGCATTATGACTATAACATGTCACAGCAGTTCATCGATGAACTTGAACTCCCACCGCCAAAGTATAGCTTCAAGATCAAGGCCCATTCTCAAGGAGTACAGACGGCCCGCATAATGGTTCAGATGGAACAGCTTCTGAAGAAGACTTCTCCAGAACTGGTCCTTGTTGAAGGAGATACTAACGGGGTGTTGGCAACTGCCCTGGCAGCAGTGAAACTGGGAATATCCGTCGGGCATGTAGAAGCTGGATTAAGAAGCTTCGATCTGAGAATGCCGGAAGAACATAACAGGCGCCTAACAGACCACATCTCTACCTATCTTTTCGCACCCACAGAGAGAGCCGAGAGCAACCTCAAGAGAGAGAATGTTTGGGGAAGGATCTACGTAACTGGAAATACAGTCATAGACGCAGTGGCTCAACATCTTCCAATAGCAGAGACAAGGATTCACGCAGAGAAACACCTCAATTCTGAACCATTCGCCCTGGCCACAGCCCACAGATCAGAAAACGTAGACGACCTGACGGTTCTCAAGAATCTAATGGAAGCATTTGCTGAAGCCCCCCTACCTGTTGTCTTCCCGATGCATCCCAGAACAAAGAAGAGGCTTCGCCAATGCGGAATCTACGTCAGAATCCGAAAATGCAGGAACATCAAGATACTTCCACCCTTAGGCTACTTGGATTTCCTGATTTTAATGAAGAAATGCAGGATGATTGTCACAGACTCAGGCGGCATACAAGAGGAGGCGACGGCTCCTGGAATACGCAAGCCCATAGTGGTAACGAGGCTATTAACGGAGAGACCGGAAGCTGTGGAATCAGGATTCGCAGAGGTCGCAGGCGTCGACAAAGATGAAATCCTGAATACTATGAGGCGCATATTGAGAAATCCAAGGAAATTGCCGCACAAGTCTCCCTACGGAGATGGAACAGCAGCTCGGGCTATTGCAGAAATAGTCAGTGAACACGTCCTTGCTTGACTCTATGAGATATAGGTTATTCTTTTATCGTCTTCTTTCCTCGTCTCCTCTGCCTGTAATGCCCTCTTCTGCTGGATCTTCTGCAGACGTGTAACCATTCTATCAGCTTTGGAGATCTCTTCTTCCAAGGCGGCTAGACTGACCTCAATGTTAAACATGGATTTCAAGACCTCCAGCACACTCCTAGCGGCCGCCGGATCAGGCAGATATCCCCGCGTCTCACCCAACAAGCAGAGAGCATCAATCTTCTTGAAGTTGGCTAGCCCAAGAATCAGCCCAGCAGTACCAACTATGGGACTGCTCATGGAGCCCAGTATCGCTTCAGCCTGCAGCGCTTCTTTGAGAAGGCTTTGACTAGTTGCAGCTGCAATTACTTTGGGCTTGCCTTCAACCTCCATCCTGTATCCTCCTAGGGTAACAACCCTCTTCACGTTCTTTCTTACCGCGAAATCCAGTATGCAAGAGGAGATCTCGTATTGACCTTCAATTGTCTGGGCTTGACTATCGCCTGTGAACAGGATGACGTCGTCCCCTTTGCCGGGATTCTTCCAGAAATGGAAGGCTCCATGAAGAAGCCTGACGCTTCCCTTCTTGTTCACGAGGACAAAATATGGGAAGTGGGGGGAGAAAAGGTGAGCGAACTTTGGCGCTTTCAACTGTTTGACGAGATAGCGAATCGAAATCTTGCCAACAAGCCCTAAGCCTGGAAGACCTTCAATCAGTATTGGACTCTTGAGATCAGTCTTCACCAGCTCGCGTATGAAGGTCTCTTTCATCCTTCTGAGCGCCTCTTCATGATCATCCTGTAATTCAGATACTTGTCGTCAACTGAGAACTTTGGCGGGTGCGGTACACGCACTCTTCCCCCGCAACTGGGGCACCGATCTGTCTTCAACGTGTAGCTTCCACACGAAGCGCATCGCCTCAAGAGCCAGACCATCATTTCTCCCTCTTGAAAGTCCCTTGCCCACCGGCTTTTGAAACGCTTGCAATGATCCTGTTTGCAACTCTCTCCAAGGTGACTTCTGCCTGCTTGTAGTTCTCAGCCAGAACCTCAATTCTGTATCTAGGTGCAGCGATCACGTAGAAATGGAGTTCTGCTTCCTTGACCTTCTCACTCTTCTCAGCGCTTGAGAAGGCCTCTCTGATGACTTGCACCCCATTGGGCTTCGGGCACCTTAGTTCAACTGTTCCTTTCACCCTGACAAGGTTTATACGTATACGTTCTGTGGCCACTTCGGCCAAGACAGCTGCAAGTTCCTCCGGCACCCCTATCTTGGTGAGGATATCAGCCCCCTCTCTCACGGTCTTCTCAAACGCGGCATAGAGGCCATACTCTCTTTCCATGAGTGTTCCGGCCTTCTCATAGATCTCTTCCGTTGAAAGTCCAGCCCTTTCAGCAGCATTTCGAAGCAGGGCCTCAGCCTTCCTCTCTCTCTTCCAAGACATGAGTTTCTCTTTTCTTTCACGCTTCGTGACCCTTCTCAGAGACAGGTCTATTTGTCTTTTCTCCGTGTTTACTCTCAAGACTTTCAGAACGAGTTTCTGCCCTTCACGGACAAAGTCACGGAGGTTCCTGACCCAGGATGAAGCTATCTCAGAGACATGCAGCAAACCCTTTTTATTGTATTCGTCAAGCCTCACATAGGCGCCTTGAGCTATGATATTCTCCACGGTGACAATGACCAAGTCGCCAACTTCAGGCCACTCGTCTCTCTCAAAAGACATTGCATCATTCATCCCTATTCAAAGAACGAGACAATCTCGCCCTTGACTCTTCCTTTTCCGCCGGATGGTTCGGCAAGTTCGGCTCCGCACACATTGCATGTAACCTTATTCACTACGTGGCTGAAGATGATCTGTTCGTTACCACATTGGACACATTTGACCCTGAGAAATCTACTCTTCGGTTCCGGTATCAGCTTCTCCCACTCGGCCATAGCATAAACCCCATAATCATGAGATCACTAGTTTTCTCAATCGGATACCATCTTTGTGTCTGACGTAGCCACAGACCTTACACTTCAACTTCAAGGTCTGCTTCTTCGTAGTTTTCGAAAAGTCCTTCTGGAGAGGATACTTCTGCCCACCATAACCTTTCTTCTCGCGCTTATGGTGACGCTCGCCCTTGGCCAAAGCTCTTCGTTTCCCCGGCTTGTACAAGCTCACTGAGTGACCCTGATGCTTTGTGCATTTCGGGCAGTAAGTCCTGATCTCCTTTGGGACATTCATGTCTGACACCACAAGCTTTGCATAAAGAAAACATACTCATTCTTATAGTTTTTCGCAAGCTTTCAGATCTCGATTCTCACCGCTAAACCCTGCTTGACTAAGACCTTGGAATTCTCATTAGGCAGAGAAGCAACATCTTCAGCCTTGAAAGGCCCATACTTTTTCATATCCGCACCGATAATCGCTGGCACTTCCTTCAAGAATCGAAGAACAACCCTTCTCTGGGTACTCTCGACATTCATTGTTGGCTCTCGCCCACGGAGAATACTTGCCACAAAACCATGGTATGCTTCTGCAAGAGGCAGAAGCTCTTCATAGATCTTCTCCTCTACCTGCGTCAGATGATCCGGGGCAATCTTCTCAGCGTCAGCAACTATCTTGACCAGTTTTTCATATCGTACTTGGGTCAACTCTTTTACCATGCGCTTGACGTTTCTTGCTTCGCTTCTAAGGAGCTGAGCCCTGATTGTTCTCTTATCAAGCATCCGACCCTCTTCGCTCATTCTTTTCAGGTAATCCGCGATCTCGGAGTAGAACCTAGATGGAAGCTTCTCAAGCTCAGAGGACTCAAGTTCTCGTTTCCAAGCACTGTAAAGTTCACTGTACAATCACTCAATCACCCGTGCTCTGTTTTTGCAGACAAGCATCAAGGCTGCGGCTGTAGATAACTCTACTTCCTGGTTTCTGTAAGGACCATATTCATCATCTTCAAATCTGAATTTCGGGGCATCAAACACGAATACAGTGATGCTTCCAGATCTGAAGGCAACTGCGCTGACGAATGGGTCGAAATCGTTTATGCTAGAGACTGGAAACTCAGCTTTCATCAAACCTGTCTTGCTGTGCAATGTACCTGGCAATCTGATCAGACGATGGATATCAGTCGTCACCACAGTGTCGATTGCGGCTGACCCGTTCCTCACTGCGTATTCGGACAATTTCTTACGCGTTTCAGACCCTATCCCTCTCACAGTACCAAGAGTCCCACTGTCAGCCAGCCTCTCTAGAATTGCTTTCTTGTTCAATAGCAGAGTGCGCACAGTCCTTTTGTTCAGTCCGATTTGACTGAGGCTTTCTTCCGAAGCATTCTGCATGAGGTTCTGCAGCCCCATGATGACTCGTTGACGCCAACCAAACTTGAAGGAGGAACTATTGGATGTCGCCTTGGCCAAGGCGACACCAAGACCGTGAAAGTTGAGGTCAATACCGAGTCCTAACACATAGTCCACGATTTCCTTGCGCTCAACAGCATCCAGTCTCCTCACTGCATCATTCTCGACGTGTACATGGTATCCTCGATGCCCCGAAAAATATGCTCGAACATCGTGTTTGCTCAACCCAAAATCCCCCAGGAGCATGTCAAGGAGTTTTGAGGCCTCGTCAGATGCTGATTTCAAACAGGCCTCACAAGGCCAAGAACTCACTTCGAATCTTTGATTGCTGCAGCTGGGACACTCCTTCGGTGTAGAGCCTTTTCCCGGGAAGCCGCAACTGCTGCATACCCAGTTGTCGTGAACCCTATCGCAGCGTGAAGGAATGTGATCAGCATCGATGTCGAAGACCAGATCAGCCCCAAGCCAACCCTTCTTGTCCATCTCAGATTCAGGATCCTCATAATATGCGCTTGAGTAGTACACATCTGAGGGAATCATTCTCTGCATGAACTCCCTTAGCTCACCACTCAGCCTGAACTTTTTGTGGCGAAGTATCCATCCTTCGAAGTAGGCGAAACCGAACTCGCGCTGCTCGATCATGTACAAGGAGTCACCAGCTGAGCCATCTCTTGAATAGAACTCTCGGAACATCCGCTTGACAAAGTCCACCACTTCGATTTCACCTTTCTCAATCGTAGCAATACGGGAAAACCCTTTTAATCTTACCGCGACGATCATGTCTCGATACTAAGCCAGCTTGCCCGTCTCCAGTTAAGGATAGATAGAGACTTGAGTTGCTACTAACCTGAAAGGGGGAGCTTATGCTCAAGATTGCGCATCTAGTCAAGGACAAGATCTACGTCGTGAGAAAGCTAGTTCCTGTGCTATCTTTCATCATACCAATTCTCATGCTGTACTATCTCCATCCGGAGTCCTTCGAGGGGGACCCAACATGGGAGGGAAACTGGCAGGGGAGGTTCTTCTACTTCTTCTTCTTGTGGCTAGCTCTCCTGGAAATAATATCCAGCTGGGAGAGACTTGATGCCCCCAAACCATGGAGACTCAGATCTACAAGAACCTTAGTCTTGGCAGTGTTCCTTTTGCTTCCTACAGCCTATGTTCTGACAACCCAGTTCTACGGGCTTAACTCGACCATCATAGATTTCGCGAGGATTAATGGCGTCCCAAACGCCCTCCTGATGCCCCTAACAGTTGAGTATCTAGTCTTCGCCACCCTATTTGCAGCAATAATCCTACTGACATTTGGTGTCCGCGGTCTGGCAGATTTCTCGATTCCCGCAGCATTCTTGATAGTCATCGGAGCTGTTTATTCTGTAGACATTCTATACCCAGGAGGCACTTTCACCCCCTTCCAGATCCTAGTTCCTGCAACAGCCACGCTTTCAATGGGTCTTCTAAATGCGTTAGGGTATAATGCAAGTATGGAATTCACAACACATCCTTACTATGGTTCAACTCCTAGGCTGATTGTTGCGGACTCCATTGGAAGGAGAGCATGCCCATTCTCAATAGCTTGGCCGTGTGCAGGAGTTGAGAGTCTCATAATCTACACCCTGACCATCCTGCTCTTTCTGAGAAGGAGCGGCATTCCGATGAAGCAGAGAGCAGTGTACTTCGTACTAGGCGCATTAGTGACCTATTTCATCAACATCGTGAGGATAGCCACAATCTTCGTGATTTCGATACCTTGCGGAAGCACAATGAACGAAGTGTGGAGATTCCACAACATCTATGGCCAGCTATTCTCCATCAGTTGGATAATCGCATATCCATGGATAGTCATCGCGACCAGGATACTTTGGAAAAAAATCTCTTGAAGCGGACAGCACCAGCTATCAGTAATACCCCATTGTATAGTAGCTAGCGAGAATTGAAGTATTGCCTCCGTTCAGTTTGGCTAACTCAGCTTGCTGGTATTTCCCAGAACAAGAGCCATGAGAACTCACGCGCGCGACATGGGCTGACAGTATGTCTCTAGCAAATATGTTTTAAGTCTCCCAAATTATAAGAAGACCGATCACTGTACGAAGAAATCTGCAAGGGTGAACCGATGAGTCGGATCTTGGTTACGGGTGGATCAGGCTTTGTAGGCGGTCACTTGGCAAGAGAGCTACATCGCCAAGGTCACTATGTGAGGGTCGTGGACTTGAGTCCTGAAAGCTACATTGACGAACGGTACTACAGCGAGAAGCAGCAAATGGACCTCAGGATCTTTGAGAAATGTCTGATTGCCACCAGAGACGTCGACATGGTCTACAATCTCGCCGCCAATATGGGAGGAATCGGCTACATCACATCAGTCGGCGCAGATGTGGTACATGATAATGTCCTCATAAACGCTAATATGCTGGAAGCAAGCAGGCAAAACAATACAAGGAGATATTTCTTCAGCAGCTCAGCCTGCGTCTACCCAACATACCTGCAGAGGAAAACAGACATCATAGGCTTGAAGGAAGACGATGCGCTCCCCGCTGATCCCGATAACTTCTACGGTTGGGAGAAACTCTACTCAGAAAAGATGTGTGAAGCATACAGCCGAGATCATGGACTGGAGATAAGGGTCGCTAGGTACCACAACATTTACGGACCAGAAGGAGCATACAAAGGAGGAAAAGAGAAATCGCCGGCTGCACTTTGCAGGAAGGTTGCGGAGACAGAGAACCCTGGGAAAATCACGATATGGGGAGACGGGATGCAGACAAGGAGCTACTGCTATGTAGATGACGCAGTCGCAGGCACAATAGCAGCCCGTCAACATAGGCTCAGACAGAATTGTAACAATCAACGAGCTTGCCGACCTCATAATAGAGATATCAGGAAAACAGATAGTGAAGACATACGACTTTTCAGCTCCTCAAGGAGTCAGAGGTCGGAACGCTGACATAACACTAGCAAGGACTGTATTGGGATGGGAACCTAAAATCACCCTAGAAGATGGACTAGCCAGGACCTACAGATGGATAGAAACAAAGTGTGGATAGTTGGTACACTAGCCGTGTGTGGAGCGGGCTAGGTGAGTTCCCTCGCGCTTCCTGTGGTAATTGGAAAAGCCCGCAAGCAAAGATTACTGGTGCTTCGAGTTGGGAATTAGAAGCAGCTTCAGAATACCTTCACCCGAGGTGATAGAAGAATGGCTAGGTAAGACTTTTCTAGGATATGAGCACAGCACCGTTTTGCTGTTCGCATGCCTAATGCTCTATATGACTATATTCGCACATTTGACCATCCTGAAGCACTACGCCTTCAAAACCCGGGCCTGGGACCTAGGCATATTTACACAATCGCTATGGACAACGCTGAACGCAAATCGGTTTCTATATCATACTTGCGAGATTTTCCTAAATCCAACCGGTAGCTTTTTCGGAGTGCATTTTAGTCCCATATTATTTCTGGTCCTACCATTTTACTGGTTGGCGCAGACACCTGAAACGCTCCTTCTGCTTCAGTCTTTTGTAATAGCCCTTGCAGCTGTCCCGCTTTACAGACTTGCGAGAGCTAAAGCTGGTAGCAGATGTGCTGGACTGACATTCTCGCTTGCTTACTTATTATATCCTGGTATACACGCTGTGAACTGGTACGACTTCCATGTTCAGGCATTCTTACCACTCTTCCTTTTCTGTGTCATCTACTACGCTACAAAAAAGAACTGGCCGAGATATTTCCTCTTCATGCTCTTATCACTTATGTGCGATGAACATGCGGCGATCATCACAATCTTTGTAGGCATATACATAGCTTGGACACACAGAACGGCAATTCTGTCAGCGATCAAACGAAAAGACCTCGTCGCAAAGGAACTCTTTGTTCCTTCAACTACAATGATAGTAGGGTCTGCTTGGTACTGGTTTACAACGTGGCAACGCAACGTCTTCTTCCCAATCAGACCTGAAGCGATGAGTACATTCTTGGGTTCCTCAAACTTCAGCATACTGGGGGCAAGATCACCACTGGAAATACCGCTACTAGTCGTGCTCAGGCCTTGGAATGCAGCTCAAGCTCTAGCATATAATGGACCGCTGAAGCTGTTATACATATTCCTCATTTTCGGGCCCCTAGCATTTCTTTCTTTCAAAAGACCTTCAGCTCTGATACCCACTGTACCGTGGTTCACATTCGCTCTTATGTCCCAGACTCTAGATCACCATTCTATAGGAAACCAGTACGAGGCTTACACTGTTGCCTTCGTTTTCAGCGCTGCAGTGTTTGCCGTTGGCGAAACGTTTCAAAGAGCTTCTAGCTTGAAAGGTATTTATCCTTCATTGAGAAGAATTGCACTATGCACATTACTACTATTTCTCGTGTCAAGTCCATTAGGCATCGTAGTCAACCTGATGTTCAGCAACTATTCGTCAGTATACATAGGAAGACATGAAATGGAGATCAGTGATGCTCTGAAATTGGTACCTCAAGATGCGTCCATTCTTACTCAAGACAATTTGTTTCCTCATGTCTCGCATAGAGTAGATGCCTATGTAGTTCCCAGCAGATTTTTCTACACCGACATCCGAAACATAGTGATCGACTTCTTGAACCAGACGATCGACAGGGTCGACTACATACTTGTAGACAGCGAGACAGATCCATTCGCGGCAAATCTCACGCTTTCATTCTTAAACACCAAACAGCAGTTCATCCTGATAGCCTGTAAAGACAATGACACGATACGCTTGTACAAGCGTCAGGCATAGATCCAAACAGATACTCGTGGACCCAGCAGCAGGCGCCGCATCTGTACACGCTGTCTTTCCCCACTCACATGCGCCTACAGGGCCACATCGATCACCAGAAGACAGGTTCAGGCACCGTTAGCGTATCGCAGGTTTGCACAGAAAGTCAGAATAGGATCTTAAGCATAGAGCTCATCATTGTAAGTGCGTGACCCGGAGCGTTAACTGAGTAAAATCTGATGATTGGTCCTAGGGGGTTGTCACATCAGAGTTGAAGACATTATTGGTACTGCCTCGAGGAACCGTCAAGAAGACATTCGGCGGAGCGGAAATCCAAGCGATCAAGACAAGCAAATTCCTGAACAAAATTGGAATTCATGCCGACATAAAGGAGGCAGATGCCGAGGTTAGGTCGTTCTCAACGTACGACGTAGTACACGTCTTTGATCACATAGATGCCTTTTCCT
>SMTZ1_10006426_pt1 | contig 11976 bp, 8 predicted proteins | sample DeeMarSWOR136_30_FD_25667 | JGI IMG/M metagenome (IMG submission 25667) | reverse complement strand
TACAGACGGCCTCGTAGTCACTTACGGACTCTCCCACGGGCTCAATGCACTTCTTCTCATGCATTATAACGCGGAATTGACCGTTCCCTGTGTCCATATTAATATCGTCTTCCTCAAACTTGGTATTAATTGGCAGGACGATATCGGCGAAGATGCCAGCAGGGCGTGTCTGTCCATATCATGTGCACTTCAGGGCAACCCTCCGCCGGGTAGGTATATTTCGTGAACTGGTCTTCAGTCTCTGCGAGGCACAACGTCGTGCCGTACCAGCTGATGGGTGGATTGAGGATGGCATCATGAATGAGGTCCTTGGGAATAAACTGCTTCGGAAAGATGTTTTCTGGCGTTAAATCATGCCCATAACGACCGGTAAATATTGAATCCCACTTCCATACAAGAGGAACCATATATCCTCTACTAGCCTTACTTGGATATGGTGATATCGTACTAAGTGGCATAGGTTGCTGTTGGTGCATGTTCCATTCAATCATCTTAATCTGGTGGCTTCCCGGTTTGCCTAGTCCTTGCATTCCTAATAGCATAGGTTCAAGCCGGCCATTCTCCGTTGAGTACGGCACCCTGATACCAGGACCACCATTGCCATGTGGTAACGTTGTCGGAACAGACGCCCAGTACCTGGCCAGGGCTTTGATAGTCCGTTTTGGTATGCCTGTTTTTTCAGACGCCCACGCTGGCGTCTTGGGAATCCCATCCTCTTTCCCCAGAACGTATTCCTCGAACTTATCAAAACCGTATGTGTGAGTGGCTACATATTCCTTATCGTAGGTCCCTTCGGTAATCCACAGATAGGCTATAGCTAGACGCAGAGCAGCGTCTGTGCCCGGTAAGATAGGAATCCACTTATCGGCGTGTACGGCGGCACCGTAGTTCAGGTCGGGGCAGATGTATACCTGCTTGATACCGATTTCTCCCCACCAGTAACACAGGCGGCTGGCCATCTGCCCGTCGAATCCCCAGGGGGTCGTTTCGGGGTCGCACCCCCAGAAAAGGAGAAGTTTGGTATTCTCAGCGATATCGGGCATTACATTTGTATCCGGTACCATCTGACCGACGGGTTCCATTCCCCAGACATGTTTGGCGCCCCAGTACCAACCTTCCCAGCTGTCTGGATTCCTTGTCTGCAGGGTATATCCCCCCAGTAATTCAAGAAGTCTGGTGCCACAGGCATGAGCGCAATGTACGGTCTTCATCTCGCCATGCCCATCCATCTGGGCAAGTATGGAGTATGGCCCATATTCTTTGGTTACCCTTTTTATCTCTTTGGCTATCAGTTCCAGAGCTTCTTCCCATGAAATCCTGACAAATTTGCTTTTACCTCTGTTTTGTGGATTCCTTTCGCCATCCGGATTCCAGTCGACTCTCTTCAGCGGGTAGAGGATTCTATTGGGGGAGTAGACCCGCTTTTTATAAGCCAAACTGTAAGGAGGAGGCATAGCTTTCATTCCGGGTTCAAAGGGCTTTCCATGTGCCTCCATCTTCCAGGGATTAAAGCTCTTCTTATCATATTTCCAATCGAAGTGCAGTGGCCTGACCCTGACTATTCTACCGTTTTTCACGTCTGCTACCGAGGAATTGGCGTTAGGGCCAAAACCGAGCGTGATCGGTAGTGATTTTTCGCCTCCGGATTTTATTTTACGTTTGTCTTTCTTCTTCATATGTTTTTCCTTTTGTTACAGAACATTAGTCATTTAAATAACTGCTGCCTACAGTTATATTAAACCCCCGCAGTATATTTGTATGTCAAACCAATATTTATAGTGCTATAATATGCCTCTAAGTCTGGGGTCAAGCGCATCTCTCAGACCATCACCCACCATAGCAAAGCTGAATACAGCAAGCATAAGAACAAAGCCGGGGGCAAAAGAGAGTAATGGGGCCATAAGAAGGAAATCACGACCTTCACTAATCATGCTGCCCCAAGCTGGAATAGGTGATTCCACGCCTATGCCAAGAAAGCTAAGCCCGGCTTCAGCTAATATAGTTTGACCCAGCATCATAGTCATGTAGACGATGACCGGTTGAAAGCTGTTTGGCAGTATGTGCCGAAACATTATTCGATAGTTTTGAGATCCTAAGGAATGTGCTGCTAAAACGTAATCGTTTTCCCTTGTCGAAAGAACCTGACCACACATCAGCCTGGTGTATCCAGGAAGCAAACCGACCGTCAACGCAATAATTACGTTTACCATTCCAGATCCGAGCATAGATGCGATGACAAGTGCCAGTATTATCATGGGAAAAGCCATGAGCGCATCCATCAACCTCATGATAATGGTGAATACCCACTTACCAAGATATCCAGCAAGCAGACCCAGTATGCTGCCGATTATACCGGAAACGAAAATCGCGACCAGGCCTATCATCAAGGAAGTACGCGTGCCGTACATTATGCGGGTTAAGATGTCTCTACCAAGAGTATCTGTACCCAGAAGATGCTGGGCGCTGGGGGGCAGCAGAGTTTCCCTTAGGGCCGTTTTGTAGGGATCGTACGGAGCTATCAACGGGGCTAGAATAGCCGTGATTATCAATAGCAGAACAATAGCGACGCCGAACGTAACCACGCCCCGGCCTAAGAATATTCTAATAAAACGTCGGAACTCGTTGACGCGTACAGGCGTTTCAGTTATCTCGGTAACTGTGTTCAAGATCAAGCCTTCCTAGTCGTAGTGGACTCTTGGGTCAATATAACCATAAATAATGTCTACAACTATGTTTATTAAAACGATAGTTGTACCAATTATCATGGTAATAGCCTGCACATAGGGATAATCCTGATTGCTAACTGAGGAGACCAGTAAATAGCCCATGCCGGGAATATTGAATACTGTTTCAATCAATACCGAACCGCCGATAATGATGCTCAGATGCATACCTGCCAGAGTGACAATCGGGATTATTGCATTTCTTATGGCATGTTTTACTACAACAACTCTTTCGCTTAATCCTTTGCTCCAGGCGGTACGTATATAATCCTGATGCATAACCTCAATCAAACTGGAGCGTATCTGGCGCGCCGTTCCGGAGATGGGGAAAACAACCAGACATGCTACCGGCATAATGATCTGTTTAAGGTTTAGCCAGAAATCCTCAAAGGGCGAAATGTAGCCCATGGTCGGTAGCCAGGCGAGCTGCAGACCAAACAAATATACCAGTAAAAAGCCCAGCCAGAAGCTGGGCACAGTCATCCCTATATTTGCTAATACCGTCACTACCGTATCTGCCCATTTTCCCCTCCTGACCGCAGCGACGATTCCCATTGGAATACCAATGAGATTGCCGAAGATAAAAGAGGTTAGTCCTAAATGCAGGGATATAAGGGCGCGTTTCAATATCTCGTCTCTCACGGCACGGTGAGTTAATATTGAAACTCCGAAGTCCCCGGTCACGAACTTTCCAATCCAATTTACATACTGGACATACATCGGTCTATCCAGCCCGTATTCGTGCCTTAGCTGCTCCATCTGCTTTTCGGTGAATTCTTCCCACTCGCTGGAAGTCACTATCAAGAGGATGGGGTCACCGGGGAGAAGACGCATACTGATAAAAACGATCAGGGAAACCAATATGAGGATAACAACACCCTGGAGTAGCCTACGTATTATAAAGGTGCCCATAGCGATTAATCAAGACAATAATTATTAACGTTAAATCGTATTGCTTTCTCCTTATCAGCGTAGAAATACCTGGCTTGATTTTACGTGTGCAGGTCGGGCGCCTGCGCCCGACCTGCAAAGAGATTGGTACCAACGTTGGAAACTAGCCAACTTCCCATTTATCTAGAGGGCTATTTATCCAGCCATGCCTCCTCGGGGTTCCAGTACATCGGGAAAGAACCGCGTATAGTTAAACCGGTATCCTTAAGATATGGACGTATAGCGTGACTCATCCCGCCCTGGTAAACGGGGATGATGACAGCCTCTTCATAAGTTAAATCGGTAGCTTTTTGCATCAATTCTACATTTGGTTCAGGTGAACTGTAGCATTCTACTACTGCTTCTATAATCTCATCGGTAACGGCTTTACTTACATAGAAGATGCTTCCCGGCAAAGTAGTGTACCAGCCGGCAACGGTGGAGGTAAAGAAATCCCCCCCCGAATTAGGCAGGCCGATAATCACTATACCATCCCAGGTCTGTTTATTCATAAACTGGAAGAATTTAGCTGCCTCGTAGAATACAATTTCAGCATCAATACCGACTCTACCCAGGTAGTCCTGTATAGCTACAGCGCAGTCCCTCTGGGTCCCGGGCATCGGGTAAATCGTGGTCTTGAATCCATTCCCGTAGCCCGCGTCTTTCAGGAGCTCTTTAGCCTTATCGGGGTTATACGTGCGCCCTCTGAAGTTAGGATCATAGACAGGTGTATAAGGAGCTAACCAGTGGTAAGCAGGCGTCCACTCACCGTAACCCTGCCCTTCCGCCAGAGCCTCTTCATCAAGCGCGTAATCAAACGCCTGGCGTACCCTCTTATCAACCCACGGAGACCCCTCTGTAGCCCCGGAAGGAATGGCGATAAAAACACACTCTTTGGCGGTGACAATGTCAAAACCTGCAGCTCTGAGGTCAGCGGTCTCCTTACCAAGTTCAGCAACGACGACGTCACCCTCTCCGGCTAAAAAGGCTGATTTTCTGGCCGTCCAGTCCGGTATATATTTGACAATTATTTTATCAACATACGGTTGGCCAGATTTCCAGTAGTTGGGATTTTTCACGGCCACCGTCTGGACTCCGTCTTCGTAGGACTCGAACATAAAAGCTCCGGTCCCCACCGGGTTCAGGCGCAGCCAGTCAAGACCTTTTGTATCGTAAGAATGTTTCGAGTGCATTAAGCATGTCGTGGTGAATCCGGTTAAGAGGTAGTTTCGCCACTCGGTAAGCTGCACTTTCACGGTATAGTCGTCCAGTACAGTTATCTCTTTCCAGTACGGGGCCCTACCAAGCTCAATACGTTGGTCCATGTTCCACTTGGCGACTTCGGCGTTAAAAACCGACCCATCATGGAACTTGACACCCTCTCTCAGGTGAAAAACAATAGTGGCGGTTTGCGGATCAGTCTCCCAGGAGGTAGCCAGCCAGGGATGCATCGTACCGTTTATGTCATCTTTAATAAGACCCTCGAAGAATAGCTGTAATGTGCCATTTATCTCACCAATGGCTTCCGGCTGCCAGCCAAGATTACCGGCGGCACCACGCCATAACTGAGTTATAGTACCGCCATATTTAGGGCCTGCTGGTGCGGGTGGTTCGGGTGCAGGTGTTGGTGCAGGTGCAGGTGTTGGTGCAGGCGCTGGTGTTGGTGTCGGTTCAGGTTCGGCACAACTGCTAAAAACCAATGTGCTTACTAGAGTGACGCTGAGAACGAGAAACAAAATTTTTTTAGTCATCAGCTTCTCCTTCTTCTAATAAATAATAAAACTCTTTAAATCCTCATCATATTTCGTTACTTATGTAAGATTTCCTCCCTTGATTATTTATAAAGCCCACTCACGATTATATTAAATGTAATTTACATAGATTTTACCTCCTTTATGCTGGTTATAATATCCTATCGACAGTTAAGTATCATAGATAAGTTTTATTGATTTGTCAATATTTTGTCCGCCCCCTCCCACATACAGGTGCTTGAGAAAAAAACGGTTAGGCGATTCTGTCCAGTGTGCCCACCAGCCTGCAGCTTTTGGTAAAAATCGAAAAAAGGACTTACATGAAGTGGAGGAAGAGATAGACCACGTAGTGGCGGGACTTTGGGGATTGAAAGACAAAGAGTTGAAGGATATTCAGGCGCCGCCAAAAGAAATCAGTTAGTCCATTCTTATGAGCGTTACGTTCCGGCTTCTGCTTTATTCGTCTGAGATTAGTTTAACAATCCATCAGATTGTTATTTTAAGAGGGAGAGCATTACTGCCCCCACTCTCCTTATATACTAATTAACTGCTACCATTGTATGAATATTGGGATGAATACATGGGCGTAGAGATTGCATTTAACAATAAGCCAAATTGAGACACTTAAAGAAACAGCTATTTTATCTTCCCCCGCAGGGCTGGAAATCAAGTAAAATTATGATATAATATCTTCGTTTCGATTTGAACACAATGATAGGGGGCTATAGACTGGCGTGGATGTGTCGTTATTGACTACGAAGCTCAATGTACCGCCACTCCGTTTGCCAGTGGTGACACGCACGCGGCTCTTGGAGCGCTTGGAAACCTGCCTGAACTGTAGCTTGTTACTTATCTCCGCCCCCGCCGGCTTCGGCAAGACTACCCTGCTGAGCGATTGGGTCCACCAGATCCGATCGCCTGTAATAGCTGCTTGGTTTTCCATCGAAGAAGGTGAGAATGACCCGATCCGTTTCTGGGAATATTTCATCGCCGCCCTGCGAACGCTCCAGCCTGATATCGGGGGGATAGCCCTGGAGCTGCTGCACGCCAGTCAGCCTATGCCCGTCGAGTTCATGCTAACGCCTTTAATCAACGACCTTACAGGTATTGAGCAGGACTCGCTCCTGATCCTCGACGACTACCATTTCATCCAGTCTGAGCCTGTCCATTCCGGCATCAACTTTCTGCTGGAACACATGCCGCCACGGCTTCACCTGGTCATCGCCACCCGCGCCGACCCTCCCCTCCCCCTTGCCCACTTCCGCGGCAAAGGGACTATTCTGGAGATAGGCGCGGATGATCTCCGTTTCACCGCGGAAGAGACCGCCGCGCTGCTGACCGGCCTCGGCGCACCGGCCCTGTCTTCGGGAGACATCGAGGCCCTGAATGCGCGGGCGGAGGGCTGGGCGGTCGGCCTGAAGATGGCGATGCTTTCGATGCGCGGCGAGAAGGACATACCGGGGTTCATCTCCGGGTTCACCGGCACGCAGCGCTATATCATGGACTACCTCATAGAGGAGGTCCTGCAACGGCAGTCGCCGGAAGTGCGGGATTTCCTTCTCAAGACCTCGGTGCTGGAAAGGTTAAACGGGCCGCTGTGTGATGCCATCACGGGGCGCCGTGATGGACAGGAAACGCTTATCAGCCTTGAGAATGCCAACCTGTTCCTCGTCCCGCTGGATGAATCGCGGCAGTGGTACCGCTACGAGCACCTCTTCGCCGAGCTGTTAAAGCACCGGCTGGAAATTGAGTTCGGTATAGAAAAGAGTAACGAATTACACCGACTGGCCAGCGGCTGGCACGAAGGCAATGGTTTCTTAGAAAAGGCCGTCGATCATGCCTTGATGGCGCAGGACTGGGAAAATGCCATCAACTTGGTCATATCAATGAACCCAATGGTCGCGTACGGAGGATCAACGACTTACAACTGGCTGCGGCAGGTGCCGGAGGAAGTGCTGCACGCCCACCCGATAGCTTACGTAATTTTCGCTTGGTCGCTAATCACCATTGGTCAGATTAAGACTGCCGGTGACAAACTGGACATCTATGAAAAGTCGGCGACTTACGACGATTCTACGGCGGCGCTCGTCGCAAGGGTGAGGACTAGTATCGCCAGCTACCTGGGGGACCCGCGGATCGAGGAGTACGCACGGAAAGCCCTCTCGCTGCTGCCACCGGATGACATTCAGGAGCGGATGATCATAGCTCTTTATCTGGGGATATATTATGCGACGACGCGCCGCTATAACGAGGCCGAGCCGTTCCTGAGCGAGGCTCATACGTTTTTCCAGCGGAAAGGCCTTACTCCACCGTCCAGCATGGCCCTGATGTGGCTGGCCCTTATCGCCTTTTTCCGCGGTAAACTACACCAAATGGAACAGATGCTAAAACAAGCCATCGAGATGACCGGGTGGAATACGAATACTGCCTTACAGCATATGTTATTAGGTGTCGTCTATCACTGTTGGAATGACTTGGAGGGAGCGGCCGCCGAGTGGGAAAAGGCGAATTCGTCATTTCCGGCACCGTCGGTGATGGGTTTAATTAATTTGTATGCCGCCGGGGCGTGTCTTACACAGGGGGATATTGAGGGCGCGTCCGAGGCCGTCGAAAAAGCCGAAAGAGTGCTGATCACAGAAAACGCCACGTCTGAAGACTTCGCTCGCGCCGCCGCTTACCACCTCGCGCTCGCCCTCGAGGAGGACGATCGGGAGGCCGTCTCCCGCTGGCTCGATAAACTGGCAGAATACGAGGGCCCGTTCCTGTACGACGTGCCCGCCAGCGCCAGGCACCTCCTCTATGAGATGTTGGGCGATGCCGGGCGCGAGCGGTTGAAGGCGGAGTACGAACAATACCATAAAGAGGGCTATCAATATCTTGAAATGATGGTACGCCTCGAGCAGGCTTTGTTGTCCTCTGATCCCGAGGAAGCTGTTTCTTTACTGGCCGAGGTCCTGGTTATGGCTAAGTCTGAAGGCAATATCCGCATACTCGCTGATTTTGGCATGCGGATTGTGCCGCTACTCCGCCGGGCCATCACCGCTGGTATTGAACCGGATTACGCCCGTAAAATCCTCAGGACCATCGAAAGTGAAGACCGCCAGCGTAAAATCAGGAAGGGAGAGATACCTTCGACCACCAGCCTTCTCAGCGAACGCGAAACGGAAGTCCTGCGGCTGGTGATGGACGGACTGACCAACCAGCAGATTGCGGAAAGGCTGGTCATCAGCCTGAACACCACCAAAAGCCATGTCCAACATATCTTCAGTAAGCTGGAAGCTAAGGACCGCCTCCAGGCTGTCAACCGCGCCAAAGAGCTAAAGCTGGTATAGACCCCTGCCCCATTCACGCCCTGCCAGACCATCCTCTAAATCATACTCTCAATCACCCCCTGGTGTGATTACGCCGTCTTCCCTGGCTGTTACCATTTAACTGAAAGCAAGGAGGGCGACCGATGCAGCACGTCGAGATATGTTTTCGGGGGCACATTAACAGGGACTGGGCGAACCAGATGTGCGGTCTGCAGATCACCCACACCCCTGACGGTAACACAGTACTGTCCGGCCCCCTGCGCGACCAAGCAGAACTCGAGGGGCTGCTGTCCCAGCTCTTCAGAATAGGCGTCCAGCTCATCTCGGTCTCTTTGGATAATATAACCCCGGGTCGATAAAGGGAGGGCGAAAATGTGAAGTTAAAATTCAGGCGTCAACAAAGGTAAAATCCGACTAAAAGGAGTTTAAAAATGAAAAAGCTACTGGTAATTATACTGGCAACCCTGGCTGTCCTGGCCCTGGTGGCCGGCTGTGCAAAACCGGAGGTCGAAGCCCCGGCACCAGAACCAGAACCGACACCAGCGCTGGAGCCGGAGCCGACCCCGGCACCAGAACCAGAACCAGCGCCGGAGACGCCGACAACACCAGCGACACCAACAACACCGGAGCCATCCCCAGCCCCGACCACCACCGAGTCCGTCCCAGAGACAACACCGGCGTCGCCCCCGACGCTTACGGAACCCATCGAGATAGAGCACGGGCTTGTTTGCGGCGAGGTCATCACCGGTGCCGGCAAAGAGATACATATTTATAAAGGTATACCTTACGCCGCGCCGCCGCTGGGGGCCCTGCGCTGGAAGCCGCCCCAACCCCCGGCGCCCTGGACGGGCGTCCGCGAGTGCACCGAGTACAGCGTGTCGGCAGCACAGGTCAGTCCCTTTGGAGATACCGGGGCTGTATTCAGCGAAGACTGCCTCTACCTGAATGTCCTGACCCCGGAAGAAAGGCCCGCCGATAGACTGCCGGTAATGGTCTGGTTGCACGCTGGCGGTTATAACTATGGCGGCAGCAATGGGGACACTTGGAACCTGCCCGGGCTGCCCGGGCACGGCGTAGTGCTGGTGACGGTCAACGTGCGGCTCGGCGTGCTGGGGCTGCTGGCGCACCCTCTGCTGAGCGAGGAATCGCCGCAGGGGGTCTCCGGGAACTACATGTTCCTGGATATGATCGCCGCCCTGGAGTGGGTGCGGGACAACATCACGGCCTTCGGCGGCGACCCGGACAACGTCACCATCTTCGGCGCCTTCGCCGGCGGTGCCATGGTCGCCAACCTGATGGCCTCGCCCCTGGCCAAGGGGCTTTTCCACCGGGCCATCATGGAGAGCGGCACGACCACCGAGGTTACGTTCCGTGGCGTGCTGCTGGAATACACGGAGAAAACAGGGCAGGATATCTTCCACCTGCTGGGCGTGGACAAGGAAACCGACCCCCTCGCCGCCGCCCGCGCCCTACCCTGGGAGGATATCTATAAGGTCCATGACGGTGGGGGCCTCGATGCTTCCATTGACGGCTGGTTCCTTACGGACAAGCCGCTGGATACGTTTAAAGCGGGCAAGCAGAACCCGGTGCCGTTCCTCACCGTCGCCACCCTGGGTGAAATCACCGGACCTGGTATGGTCGGTATATACAAGCAGTGGGTTCCGGCCTATACCTACATGCTCGCCAACGCCGGTAAGGCCGGCGTCGAGGCCTATGCCGCCATCTTCGAGTACGTGCCGGCCAACTGGAAGGCCGACGGCGCCCTCAATACCCACGATATGGATCTACCGTATGTTTTCGGAGATCTTGATCCACAGAGTGATATCTGGTTGATTATCAAGTTCTTCGCACCGTTCATGGGGGCCAAGCATGACGACCCCGGGCTGGGCGAGGCGGACAGGCAGCTTTCCGAAAATATGATGCAGATATGGACGCAATTCGCCCGCACCGGAAATCCGTCCGTCCCCGACCTTGTGGAGTGTCCGGCCTACGACGCGGATGCCGACGAATACCTTGCCCTGGATCTCCCTTTTCAGGTTAAATCAGGTTTTTCCCTGCTCGCTGCCTCCGGTTTACGCGAAGCAAAATATGTCAATGCCTATACCTGGGAAGAAGCCGCGGAACACATCGGAGAAACCGCGACGGTAACCGGGCCGGTCATCGACTGGCTGGATTATACTTTCCCTGACGGACGCACCGACCCTGTGCTGGGCGTTGGTCAGCCCGATGGCCCCGGGGCTTTACTGGTAAGATTGATGGTTGACCGGGAATCCTTGCCGGAAGACCTGTATGCGGGTAAAACAATCTCGATCATCGGAGAAATCGGCCCCAACGCTTTCGGTGGCGCCAGGATCTGGGTAGACTACCTGTCACAGATTGAGATAATCGAATAAACGCCGTCTGATAGCCGTAACAAAAGGGTGCGCCTACGCCGGTGGTTCGAGGGCGTACCTTTTTTATCTGCACGGACGTTAACGTGTTAGTAATTAGTTGGGTAACAATTAAGTAGATTGTTGGACAACAATAGCTTATATTGTGACCTCTGGATAGTTCAGCCACTCACTAAACGGTCTTGCTCCACAGGCTATCATACCACTTGCGGTGCTCTTCGCCGGCAACCTTTCGATACTTGCCTGTAGTATTGAAGCTGGCGTGACCCAAGTGCTCCTGGAGCAGTCTTAGTGCGTCACCGGAGTCATCCAGCTTCATCGCGTGTACGCTGAAGGCATCTCTGAGGCGATGAGGGCTAACACCTCTTACCCTGCCAGTTTCGGGATTGACCAAATTTGGAAGGCCCGTCCTTTTGGCACAATCTCTCACTATTTGCCAAGCTCGATGGTGATTAAGACTGAAGAGAAGTATAGAGTCATCGTAAGAGGTTGCTTATTTGCTGTCAATATGGTCTCTTAGCATTTGAAGGGTATCTCTATCAACCGGTAGAGTCCTGATATGCCGGTGTTCTTGCTGACGCTTCTTAGACTTACTGACTTCCTCACCGCACTCAGGGCAGAATTGATGTCTCCTACCCAACCTTGCCTTACATTTAGGACATGACAGCCTGATACGAGTCTTGAGATGCAGAATTGTAACAGTACCCTGCTCGAAGTCTATTGGTTGTTCACTTAGTTTGGTGGCTGGTTCTTTAACTGGTGGTTGCTCAGCAGGGATATACTCCATTAAACAGACGTGCCGGTAAAACCAGTTTTGCTTTGGGGTAGATTTATGAGGTAAAATTCAGAATCGGGAGGGGTGTCCGAGTGG
>SMTZ1_10017813_pt1 | contig 11977 bp, 16 predicted proteins | sample DeeMarSWOR136_30_FD_25667 | JGI IMG/M metagenome (IMG submission 25667) | reverse complement strand
GATGTGATAAATGCAAAGATCGATAAAAGAAAGATCATAAGTCAGGCCCAGTCACGCAGAAACGAGCAACTGCCCCTGGCAAACGCAACAGCGATAAGAGTAATTGAAAAGGCCAAAACGTATAAACTGGAAAAGATTTTAACTGCTCATGGAGAAACGCAGCGCTTCAGCAAGCAGTTAGAGGCATATCGAAAGACGAAAGAAGTCACAAAGAAGCGATTATATTTTGAGTTTGCAAAGGAGGTTTTCCCTGAAATTGAAAAGGTATATATAGTTGACAGGGAAGAAGATAAAAACCCTGCGAGAGTTAAGATATTTTCCGACAACTAATATATGGAGCTCAAAAACGTGACGTTTAGCCACTTGCCTAAATGAGCAAAACAAACGGATAAAATTATTTTATTTTAACGGAAACATAAGAGTGGTTGTCATAAGCGGCAAAGGCGGAACGGGTAAAACGAGCATTGTAGCTGCGTTTGCGGCCCTTGCAAGAAATGCGGTGTTCGCTGATTGCGATGTTGATGCAGCAGACCTGCACTTGGTTTTAGAGCCAAAGATAAAGCAAAAGTCTGATTTCTCCGGAGGCAAGCGGGCAGCGATAGTCGCAGAAAAATGTATCGGCTGCGGCAAATGCCAGGATTTGTGTAGATTCGAAGCGATACATTTCAATGGCCAAGCGAATGACGTGGTTGACAGGACTTTTACCATTGACCCTATTTCGTGCGAGGGCTGTAAAGTATGTGTGGAGTTTTGCCCAGTGGATGCAATTGAGTTTAGTGATTGTGTAAACGGACAGTGGTTTATATCGGATACACGGTTTGGCACTATGGTTCACGCCAGACTCGGAATCGCTGAAGAAAATAGTGGCAAGCTGGTAACTGTTATTCGCAAAGAGGCCAAGAGAATAGCACAGGAGCAAAAAAAGGACTTGCTCATTGTCGATGGTTCGCCGGGAATTGGCTGTCCTGTAATTGCGTCAATTACGGGGGCAGACCTGGTGCTGGTAGTTACAGAGCCGACCCTTTCCGGCAAGCATGATTTGGACAGGGTATCCAAGCTTACGGAAAACTTTGGCATCAAGACCTTGGTGTGTATCAACAAAGCAGATATAAACCCGCAAATTGCGGGCCAAATAAGCGAAGAGGCACAGCAGCGAGGACTGAAGGTTATAGGGAAATTACCTTATGACGAGGCTTTCACCAAGGCCCAGATTATCAAGGCAAGTGTGGTCGAATTTACAGGAGGGGCCATAACGGAACAGATAAAAACATTATGGAGACAGGTTACGTATGCTCTCGGCTGAACAAAAGCTGCAAGTAAGGGAATCAAAGGTATCGAAATTTAATTTTGATCTGATTGCTGACCGCTATGACCGCTGGTACGCCAGCAGCCGAGGTGCGATGTATGACCGTTTGGAAAAGAAGTTAATCGCTTATATTTTGCCAAGTGCTGGCGAAGGGCAAAGGGCGCTGGAGGTAGGTTGTGGGACCGGCCACTGGAGTGAGTACTTTAGCAATAGAGGGTTTGAAGTGACAGGCGTTGATGTCTCCAAAGAAATGATAGAAGTTGCAAAAAACAAGCACATAGCCAAAAGCCAGTTCCAAGTTGCTGATGGAGAGAATCTGCCATTTGCTGATGAAAGTTTTGACTTGGCAGTGGCAGTTACAACGCTCGAATTTACTGCAAATCCCGAAAAGATGGTTTCGGAGATGGCACGTTGTGTAAAGAAACCGGCAGGAAAGCTCATAGTTGGCGTATTGAATGCTTTGTGCAGTTACAACCAAAAAAGGAAAAACAAATCACACGGTGTCTACTCTGCGGCGAATCTGCTTTCTCCAGAACAAATAAAAGAGTTGCTAGAACGATTCGGCAAGCCGCAGATTTTGATTGCCGGATTCGTTCCGCAGAGAAGCTGGTTACTGTGGCTGTCGCCATTATGTGAATTTGCAGGACATCTGATATCCAGCCAGCGTGGAGTATTCATCGCGGCGAAGGTTGACTTATGAAAGTACGAGCAGAAATAAGTTTGTATCCGCTGCGCCAGAATGAATTGACCAAACCGATTCAACAATTTATTCACGTTCTGGAGAATAATAAGCTGAAGGTCGACCCCGGGCCAATGAGCACCCTCGTTACGGGAGACAGCCAGGTGGTTTTTGAAAGCCTACAGCAGGCCTTCGAGCAGATAGCTGAAGGATATGAGGTAGTAATGACCGCAAAGATTTCCAATGCGTGTCCCGAAGTTAATAGGGGCAAATAGGTTTTTCAAAGAATAGGAAATGAACTATGCCAAAGGAAAGCAGCACTTTTCAGGTTGATGAAAACAAGCGAAAGCAAATGCAAGCTGAACAGCAGGAGATTCGCAATAGAGTAAAACAAATAAAGCACCAAATACTTATACTCAGTGGCAAAGGAGGTGTGGGCAAAAGCACAGTGGCGGCAAATCTTGCGACTGGCCTCGCCCTTTCTGGCAAGAGCGTTGGGCTTCTCGACATTGATATACACGGTCCAAGTATCCCGAAGATTCTAAATCTTGAAGGAAGGGCCATTCAGGCGGCAGGAGATGTGATTTTGCCGATTGAAATGGCAGAAAACCTCAAGGTCATGTCCATAGGCTTCCTGCTGCGAGGAAGCAGCGACGCTGTGATATGGAGAGGCCCAATGAAGTATCAAATGATAAAGCAATTCCTTAAGGATGTGCAATGGGGCAACCTGGACTTCCTCATTGTTGACAGTCCACCTGGCACTGGCGATGAGCCTCTTTCTGTGGTTCAGCTTTTAGAAAATCCTGATGGTGCAGTTATCGTTACCACACCTCAAGAAGTGGCGCTGTCAGACGTTCGCAAATGCATCACATTTTGCCGCAATCTCAGAGTACCCGTCCTCGGCGTATTGGAAAATATGAGTGGTTTTGTCTGCCCGAAGTGCGGCCATAGAACCAATGTATTCAAGTCCGGCGGTGGTGAAATTATGGCTAACGAGATGCACGTACGCTTTTTGGGTCGAATCCCTATAGATCCGCAAATCGTACAAGCCTGTGATTCCGGGAAACCGTTTGTTTATCACTACAACCAAAGTCAAACTGCAAAGGCTTTCGAAAACATATTGAACCCCATTCTCGAGCTTGACAACAATCCTCAGGAATTAATTAAAACACAATCTTTACAAACAGGAGACAGGAAAATGCGCATAGCAATTCCATTAGCACAGGGCAAATTAAGTCTTCACTTTGGTCATTGTGACCAATTTGCAATCTTTGATATTGATGACAATATCAAAAAAGTTATCAGCAGAGAAGACGCCACACCTCCCGCTCATGCGCCGGGAGTTCTGCCAAAATGGTTACATCAAAACAATGTAAGCGTTATTATTGCAGGCGGTATGGGCCAGCGCGCACAACAGCTTTTTGCCCAGAATGATATTAAAGTAATTATTGGTGCATCGGACGGTTCACCGGAAGAGCTTGTGTCAGCTTATCTCGAAAACAAGCTTGAAACGGGGGACAACATCTGCGACCACTGATTTATAAGTATAGGAGATAGCGTAAATGCCTACGTATGAATATAAATGTGAACGCTGTGGTTATACGTTTGAAAAATTTCAGAAAATGAAAGACAAGCCGATTTCAAGATGTCCACAGTGCAGCGGCAAAGTTCTACGCTTAATCAGCGGTGGAGCGGGTGTGATTTTCAAGGGTTCGGGCTTTCATGCAACTGATTATGCCAAGAGTAATTCTCCTGCTTGTGGCCGGGACAGGCCCTGTTGCGGCCGAGACTTACCTTGCGATAAAAAGCCCTGCGAATAGTAAACAGCAATTCACGGTCGTAAGTACCCATATAACGAAAGTTGAATATGAGCATTGCCGCAAATTATGCAAAAGTCAGGCAGGAAATTCCGGATTATGTAACAATAGTCGTATCATGCAAGACCAGAACGGCAGAAGAAATAGAAAAAGTAATAGACGCCGGGGCTGCAGATATTGGTGAAAATTACGTTCAGGAAGCCGGGCAGATGTATAGTGCTTTAAGGAAAAAGGCAGCTAAAGTTAGATGGCACATGATAGGCCATCTGCAGACCAACAAAATAAACAAAGCTTTAAGAATTTTTGATGTCATTCAAACTGTTAGCTCTCTGCAAAAAGCGGCAGCTATTGATAAAAGGGCAGAAAGAGCGAAGAGGAAAATAGTTCCGGTTTTCATAGAGATTAATATTGGCAGCGAGGAGTCCAAGGCTGGTATAAGACCCGATGAGCACGAGCCGTTCGAGGCGTATATTGAAAACTTGACTAAGGATATGTCGGAACTTGACCATTTAAGTATCGAAGGGTTCATGACCATGGGGCCTCGCTTTGGAAATCCTGAAGATGTCAGGCCGTATTTTGCAAGGATGCGAGGCATATTTGACAAGATCAAAGTGCTCCATCTGCCACACGTAGATATGAAGTATCTGTCTATGGGTATGACCAATTCATACCAGGTTGCCATAGAGGAAGGTTCAAATATGGTCAGAATAGGGACAGGAATATTTGGGAAGCGTGAATAAAGGCGGTGAAATGCCTGGTAATATTGATGAAATTGCAAGAAGGCTTCAAGAAACCGTACTACAAGGCTATTCGGAAAAGCTCGGAGATGAACTTTTTAATGCCCAGAGTATTGGCGAAATAAAAAATCCAGACAGCCACGTTCGCATAACAGGAGTCTGTGGGGACACCGTTGAAATGTATTTGGCCATCAAAGATGGAAAAATAGATGATATTAAATTTATGACGGACGGCTGTGGAGCCACTATTGCATGTGCCAGTTATGTTACAAGAATGGTGAGAGGAAAAGCTATCACAGATGCACTTCTAATGAAGCCAAAAGATGTTGACAGTTATTTTGAAGGTCTTCCTGACGAGAGCAAACATTGTGCGAAATTAGCTGTTGATACACTTAAGGCTGCCTTGAAGAGGTATGAAATTCAAGAACAGAAAGTGAAAATTCCCTCTGTGAAGAGAAAAGAGAAAGATAGAAATGCAGAAACGGGTATCTTTTAATGATTATGCCGTAGTTTCTTGCGGGACGCTCGCACCAGAGTTGAATTATCTGAGAAAGCAAGGTTTCCTGGATGCCAAGGAAATCATTTATACAATACCCGGCCGGCACGAGGTTCTCAAAGAGCTTGAAAGCCAGTTGATACAAAAGATAAGCGGCGTTAAGCGGCACTGTCAAAAAATCATAGTGGTTTATGGCGGCAAATTCTGCTATGTAAACATCGATAATCCTTACAGAACAATAGATACGATAATTGCCGAGCAGGCAGCTGGAATTTCAATTTCCAGAGTAAATGCAACTCATTGCGTAGATATCTTAGCCAGTGAGGGCCAAAGAGAACAAATAAGCGGCGGCCAGAACGTATGGTGGCTTACGCCGGGATGGATAATCTATCGTAACCATGTCTTTCAGGACTGGGATAAAGGCAAAGCAAATGAAAATTTTCCTCAGCATACCGGAGGAGCTATTTTATTAGATGGCATAGACTTTTGGGATAAATATTGCCAGGAGTATCCTGAGAAGCTCCTTGGCTTTTCTGACTGGATGGGAATAGAGATTCGCCCCTATAAAGTTAGTCTGGAGAGATTGAAAAATCTTCTTTCCGATTGCCTGGTCTGAAGCATGCATCAGAATATAACACGATGGGAAAAACGGGATGGGCCTATCTTCTTAAGAAAAATTGGGTTAAAACCTGGCCAAAAAATCTTAGATTTTGGTTGTAGAGTAGGCCATTATACTATTCCAGCAGCGACAGTGGCGCGAAAACAGGGTCTCGTTTATGCCGTAGATAAAGAGCAATATGCACTAAGTGAACTGAAACGCAAAGCGGCCGCGTATAATTTGACCAACATAAGGATAATGAAAACCTCAGGCCAAATGCAGTTGGCATTGAAAGATGAATGCATCGATGTAGTTCTGTTGTATGATGTTCTGCATTATAGCAGAAAAAATGAGAGAACTGAGCTGTACAAGGAGATATTCCGTGTCTTGGAGCAAGGCGGCTTGCTTTCTGTTTATCCCAAACATACAGCACAAGATGATCCCCTGATGGAGCTCCAGCATCTTAATGTAAGCGATATTAGACAAGAAATCCAAGACTCGGGATTCGCGTTCAACCGAAAGTACTTTGCAACCATCAGTCACGATAACGGACTCAATAAAGGCTGTATTTTGAACTTCAGAAAAGGGGCAAAATGAAAATAACAATTCTTTATGATAACAACGCAAAGCCAGGTTTAAAATCCGGATGGGGCTTTTCATGTTTGGTGGAAAACGACAGGAAAATACTCTTTGACACCGGCGATAACGGAGAAAAACTAATTTGTAACTTTGGAAAACTAAACATCGAGCCCAAAAGTGTGGACATAGTAGTACTCTCACACAATCACTGGGACCATGTAGACGGACTCGAGAGCTTCCAAAAGTCGAATTCAGAAGCTGAAGTTATTTATCCAGAAACTTTTTCCCATCCCACAGAATTATCCACAGATATCTATTCAACCGGCGCCCTTGGCACGGCCATCAAAGAGCAGGCCTTAGTGGCGAAAACGCCGAAGGGCAATGTCGTCGTGACCGGCTGTGCGCACCCCGGTCTTGAGAAAATAATCCAGACAGCCAGGCAACTGGGAGAAATTTATGCTGTGCTCGGTGGTTTCCATGGCTTTTCCAGGTTAAATGAACTCGATGGCATAAGACTAATCGCCCCTTGTCACTGCACCCAACATATCGAAGAAATAAAGCAAAGATATCCAACCCAGTTTATAGAAATAGTAGCTGGCAGCATTATTGCAATATGAACGCAGGCAAAATAGTATGTTAAATCTTTTTGAGTGGTTAGCAGGAAGAAAACGCATAGAGTGCAAAGAAGGCACAGGGCTAACCTTGGCTATCTACCTGATAAATGAATTTCAAGACAGAACCTTCACTTTTAAAGGATTAAAAAATAAATATTTTGGACTCAGCAGGGAAAACCTCCTTAAGCGGATTCAGGAGGAATTAGATAGTATGCTTATACTATACCGTTACACAACAAGAGCAAAAAAATATACTGATAGAAAAGGAGTCTCTCAAGTGAAAATAAGGTTAATCGGCAGAGCAAGTGTGAGGAGCAGATACAATCCATTGGACATAGAAATGGATATAAAAACAACCCGGAAATGTGCTGGAAGTGCTTGACAAACGCTGGACACATATCCTTCATAACGGCAACTTAGAGTGAGTGGGCGACCTTTATATCATGACCAGTAAAACAGCGAACAAAAACAGGCGCGAATACATATTCGGACCAGTCCCTTCCAGAAGGTTGGGAAGGTCACTTGGCGTTGACCTGCTGCCTTTTAAGACGTGCAGTTATGACTGTGTATACTGTCAGCTGGGCAGGACCACAAATAAAACCATAGAAAGAAAGGAATGGGTGCCTTTTGAGGATGTTATGGGCCAGCTTAAAGACTATCTCCACTTGAAACCTGATTATATAACCTTATCCGGTTCCGGTGAGCCGACACTTTTCTCACGGCTTGAAGAACTCATTTCCAGGATTAAAGCGATTACTAATATCCCTGTAGCTGTGCTTACTAATGGCTCGTTGCTGTGGCTGCCTGAAGTAAGAAGTTCCTTAAAGCTTGCGGATTTTGTCATTCCATCGCTTGACGCGGGCTGTAATCAGATATTTCAGTACGTCAATAGGCCTCATAAAGATATAACTTTTAGCAAGATGTTGGAGGGGCTGGTTAAATTCCGTGACGAATACATGGGTGGTTATTGGCTTGAGGTCTTCCTTCTGGCAGGTGTAAATACCCCGGAAATGGAAATTAACAGATTGGCTAACTGTATAAATTCAATCTCTCCTGATAAGGTGCAGATAAATACTGTTACTCGTCCTCCTGCTGAGAATTTTGCAGAGCGTGTTCCGGAAAAACAGTTAAAAGCTCTAACCAAGCAGTTATACAAAATTTCGGAAGTGATTGCCGATTACGGCGGCGCGCACAAACAGCAGGATTTTTCCATTAGATGTGAAGATGTCCTGACACTTTTGAAACGCAGGCCCTGTTCTATTGAAGATATTGCCGCGGGTCTCAGCCTTCATCGAAATGAAGTTGTTAAATATGTCGAAGAGTTATCCGCAGAAGGTAAAATCGAAGCAAGACCGCAGAATCAGCAACTTTACTATAAAGCCCTAATTTGAGGTTACCTTCTTATATTCATGCGGAAAATATAAGCTGTCCATTAAGCCAGCTTCCCATCGTAATTGAAACCGAGCTTGATGGCAGCATGCTAAGCTAAAGATTTTTACGCCCTTATCTTTTTTGTGTTATGTTGTCCTGCATACTTCAGTAGCTTGGAATTTGAAGACAGCGTGGCTCAATATAGCTCGTCACCTTATTGTGTGCAAAGTTCTGCTCCTTGGTGCTGGTTAGGCTTTGGCCGGACCGGATTGTCCAGTTTGCTCACATCAACTTTCTTGGCTTACCTACAACCACCCTACAACCAAAAGCCCAAATAGCTCGTAAAACCGCAAAAATCGTGAATCTATAAGGCTTGTAATACCAAAGACTTAGAAAATTGTCAGGAAACGGTGAACGTCTTGAACATCCTATTTTCTTCAAAATTTTTCAGACAGTATACCAGAGTTAGGCCTGGATGCAGCCCGAGATATTTTTTAACTATGGCTGGCAGTTTGGATCGTTTAGTTCGGCGCATTTAAGCCATTGCTGGGCAAAGTTGTCAAGGTCAGCCCAATCGACAACGCAATCATTGTTGAAGTCCAAGGTCAGCCAATCGTCACATCCGTAGTAAAGATAAGATTTCTGCTGGGGGATATGATAGATGGTTAATTCCAACAAGGTTTGTGTATTACCAAAATAGAGACCTGAAAAAAAATCTTGATCGAAAAGCTCATATTCAGCGGAATTGAAGTTCCACTGAACATTTCCATCATCGTAAAGGATCACTTCGAAGTTATTCAATTCAGCAGGATCAGGATGAGGCCACTGGTCCTGGTATGTTTCCGTATCATAATAAAACACCGCCCTGTCAGAGAAGAGCTTATAGCCGTAATAGCCATAAACTGTAGAGTCGAAATCGCCATAGGCCGCAAGTAAATACGTCGCATTGGGTTCGGCACTTATTAATTCACTGATAGAACCCCAGCCCCAGCCGGTAGGTGTATCACATGCATCCGTCAGTAGTTCGATATAACCGTCTATGCACATATCAAAGTAACTGTAGGCAGCCCCACCGATGGTGACGGAAAAACCTAAGGCGGTTGAACCGGTGTTGGAATCATCCTTATTAGAATCTGCCCAATCCAGGGTTATATCGTTGTAATCTTCAAACTCAAAGGGCAACTGCCTAAAGCTCGAGGCCTGAACGCTTGTTGAGATTGCGGAAAGGAGTACCAGGGATGTCACAAAGATTGCCTTAATTGTCATTGTAAGCGTTTTCATAAACGTTTCCTTTCTCCTTTCGGTGTTCTTCCGGTCAACTTTTTACTCTCCTAACAAGTTGCCTGTTTTCGCGATTTGCTCATTATCAAGCTCGCTTATCTTTTGGTGACTCAGAGCGGCCCGAGAGATTTTTTAACTATGGCTGACAGTTTGGGTCGTTTAGTTCGGCGCATTCAAGCCATTGCTGGGCAAAATTGTCAAAGTCAGCCCAATTGACAAAGCAATCGTTGTTGAAGTCCAGGGTCAGCCAATCGTCACACCCGGAGTAAAGATAAGATTTCTCCTCAGGGATATGGTACCTGGTTAATTCCAACAAGGTTTGTGTATTACCAAAATAGAGACCTGAAAACAAATCGTCATCGAAATACCGATAGTAAGCATAATTAAAGTTCCACTGAACATTTCCATCATCGTAAAGGACCACTTCGAAGTTATTCAATTGACCATCTGCAACACTATCGTCCTTGTATGTTTCGGTATCATAATAAAACACCGCCCGGTCGGAGAAGAGCTTATAGCCGTAATAGCCATAAACTAAAGAGATTAAATCGTCATAGGCCGCAAGTAAATACGTCGCAGAGGAGTCAAAACTCGTTAATTCACTGATAGAACCCCAGCCATAGCCGGTAGGTACGTCACCTGCATCTGTTAGTAGTTCGATATAACCGTCTGAGCTCATATCAAAATAACTGTAGGAAGCCCCGCCGATGGTGACGGAAAAACCTAATGCGGTTGAACCGGTGAAACCATAATCACAAGAATCTGCCCAGTCCAGGGTTAAATCGTTGTAATCTTCAAACTCAAAGGCCAGATCCCTGAAGCTCGAAGCATGAACCCTTGTGGCTATTGCGAAAAGGAGCACCAGAGATGTCATAAAGATTGCCTTAATTGTCATTGTAGGCGCTTTCATCACTATTTCTTTCTCCTTTCTGTGTTCTTCCTGTCAACTTCTTACTCCCCTAAGAGGTGTGTCTGTTTTCGCGATTTGCTCATTATCAAGCTTGCTTATCTTTTGGCAATTCAGGAGGGAGGGCTAAACAGACGTGTTTTAGCTAACCTCCTCCATTGGTAGCCTGAAAACATAAAAGCTAGTCTAATAGATTTTCTCCTGTCTGTCAAGACGAAAAATGCGTTTTTTTGGCTGGCAGAAAATGTGGTCATCGGATTGAAGTGCGCCAAGCGAAGCTGGTGCAAGCCATATAGAGGTAACGAAATATGTGGAGCCAAAGGGATGGCAGATTATCGACCATAACGCAAGTGAAGGTGTTGAGCCCCGAAATGATGGAAATTGCATTGGGTGAGGGCTTTTCAATGTCTGAAACCTGTATTGCTGCACGCGTTAATGGTGAGTGTGCCAGCAACGTGCCGGGGTCGAAGGCCATGGTAGGTAATCGAATTGCTTGCACCGGAACTTGGGAGAGCCATATCGTTCCCATGATTGAAGCTTCCAACGAGCTGAAGAGGCGAAGGCGGAAGTATGGCGATATGGCAGTCGGACTAACTCATAGTAGAGGAGTAGATGGGGTAATGCCCATCGAGAGCCCAAGCTCACTCGAAGGGGTTAGCAGTAAAGCACAGAGGGATGAGGAGGCGTATGCCATACACTGAGATGGATAACATAACGCCGACAAAATTGGCCCTCATATCAAAACGGGCTCGGAAGGAACCTGACTTTCGGTTTACGAGCTTAGCTCATTTGCTGAATGTAAAGTTCCTGAAGGAATGCTACTATAGTCTCGGCAGGGACCGAGCGCGTGGCATTGATGGTGTAAGCTGGGAGGAATATGGTAAGCGATTGGGTGAGAATCTTGAAGATTTGGTCTGCCGTCTGAAGGCAAAGCGGTATAAGCCGCAGCCTTCACGACGAGTGTACATCCCAAAAGATGAGTACTCCAAAAGACCGCTCGGCCTGCCTGCACTGGAAGATAAAATAGTGCAGAAGGGCGTTGCCGAAATCTTAGAGGCAATATATGAGCAGGACTTTATGGACTTCTCCTATGGGTTCAGGCCAAATCGAAGTTGCCATCAGGCGATTAAAACTGTGGATAAGACAATTATGCGAAGGCCAATCAACTATATCATTGAGGCTGATATCAAGGGTTTCTTTGATAATGTCTCACATGAATGGATGATGAAGTGCCTTGAAGTCCGCATCAATTGATGCCGGCCAACTCGTCTTAACCACTAAAGGAACGCCTCAAGGTGGTAATCTCAGCCCAATACTTGCTAACATATTCCTGCACTATGTACTCGACCTGTGGTTTGAGAAGAAAGTCAAACCCAAGGTCAGAGGTGCATGTCATCTGGTGAGGTATGCAGATGATTTCATCTGCATGGTTCAATACGCTGACGATGCTAAGTACATAGAGCGAGCTATGCGAGAGAGGTTTGCGAAGTTTGGCCTCGAGCTGCATCCTGATAAGACACAAGTGATTCATTTTGGCAGAGGAATACGCGAGAAATCTGGACGAGACAAGCATTTGCCCCATTCATTTGACT
>SMTZ1_10019340_pt1 | contig 11978 bp, 13 predicted proteins | sample DeeMarSWOR136_30_FD_25667 | JGI IMG/M metagenome (IMG submission 25667) | reverse complement strand
ATAATTTTTCCCTATTGTACAATTTGTTGGACCCGTTATAATAGGAGTATGTGGAGGATCTCCGATATAAGCTTTACTTTTATCAGTATCACTTTGTCCTTTGCTGTCTATAACTGTTACGCTGATATTATATATACCAGGTTTAGAATACGAATGCACTGGTTCCATTTCATTGGATGTATTACCATCACCGAAATCCCAAAACCAAGAAGAAATAGAAGAAGGCTCTACATTAACCTTTGAATTAAACCAGATTGGCCAATTTAAGGGTTCATGATAACTATACGAAATACCTACAATTGTATAATTTAAATACGATGTCGGGCTAGGGTGATAGTCTATTGCGTCGCCAGATCCATATTCTGTTGATATGATGTATATATCTGGATAACCAGGGTTATCCTCCCAGTCATCCCAGAAGTTACCTTCGGAACCATCATCCCATGTTTGCGGACCTGCAAAACAATGAGCATTTCCCCTCCAATTCATATAGAAGTCATTATGATGATAATATCCACCTCTATATACCCTTAAACCATTTGAATAGTAGTCAAGCGCATTATCTCCAATGACATTCCATGTTATTGAATTTCCAGACCCTCTACAAATAATGCCAGAATATCCATTATGTAAAATAACATTATTTGTGATATTGTTATTTTCTGCTTCATTTCGAAGATTAATACCTGATCTTGAAAAATACATTATTTTATTATTATGAATAAGATTATTATGAGTATCAATATAAATACCATCACCGCTATAAGGATATTTGACATTTGTGATTGTAAAACCTGAAATAACAATGTTATCAGCACGACAGATTATAGCAGCCTCAGGATAACTATTACTTTCAATAATCGTAGTATCCCTATCTTCGCCAATGAGATTAATTGTTTTGTCAATTCTTACCCTTTCTTTATACGGTGAACTATCATCAAAGACATAAATAGTATCACCATCAACTGCATCATCTATTGCATCCTGAATACTGGTATAATTCCCAGGTCCACTACCACCGACATAAAGTATGCTACCATTCCTATTTTGAGAGGTTTTATTAACAGATATTGATACTACTGATGGAACCAACAACAATAAGATTATTATTCCAATCAGCAACTTCCTCATACTTACTTCCTCCCAATTATACAATTTCTTATAGTAGTAGAAGTATTTAAAACTTATAGATAGATTTCATTTTAACACTCAAACTCCATATCTTGCCGCCTGTTACTCCAAGTGATTTTAAAATAAACAAATAATTACTCATAATCTCTGAAAAATATTTCTCTGACAGCTACCAATAAAAAAACAATTATGATTAACAGAATCATAAACAAAGCTATAGTTATATAAGTGTCCCCAACACCATTATCTGTTCCCAACCAAGAATCAAGTCTATTCATCAATTCTCCAGCCCCTAATAGAGCAACTATAGCCCCTACAACAACAAAACCAATAGTGGATGGCTTAACATTTATGTCTATAAAACCCATATAGGAATGTTAATTAGATATTGAGATTAAAAAAGTTGTGAATCCTCCTTAAACACATAAATGAAAAAATGGTGAAAGTGAGGGAGAATATCCCCCACTCAATGGTTAGAGATTTTTACCTATCTATTTTCATTTTATTGGTAGTTAAATTATCCGAAACGCTTAATTCTTAAGAGTTCATATTAAGATGTTGGTAAAATCAATGGATGAAGGATATATTCTTTCAAATAAATTCAGAAGAGCTATATTTGATGGTCTCATGTCAGGTGTAACAGACATTGATAGAATCGCAAAGAAACATAGAATAATTAAAAGTGTTGCAAGAAAAATAGCAGATGACTTTATTAAAGGAGGATTGCTAGAAAAAAAGGGTAATAGATATCTATTAACAAAAGAAGGAGAGAAAATTGCAGATAATATAAAAGGATGATTGGGAGGTATTAATGAAACCATATCTTTTACAGACATTAAAAGAGCTTGCGTTATTAGGTGCAATAAAAAATAGAATAGAAATATCATCATTTGAACTAGCAAAACAAATTGATACAAGTCAACAAACTGCTTCCAGATACCTAGTTGAACTTGATAAGATTGGACTAATTAAAAGAGAATTTGGTATAAAAAAACAACTTATTATGATTACAAATCTTGGTGAAGATATTCTACATGAAGTACATCAACAATATCAACAAATTTTTGAATTAACTGATCGAATTATTTTCAAAGGTAGTGTTATATCTGGTCTTGGAGAAGGTAGATATTATATTGGCCAAAGTGGTTATATAGAACAGTTTAAGGAAAAATTAGGTTTTATCCCGTATCCAGGAACTTTAAATGTTGAAATTGAATTTATTGAGAAAAACAAGTTAAGATTATTAAAAAATCAAAAGGCAATAAAAATTGAAGAGTTCGGAACAAAAAAACGTACATTTGGAGGAGTTAGATGTTTTATGGCAAAAATAGATAGCATAGAAGGTGCCATAGTTCTTCCAATAAGAAGCCATTATTCAAATATTCTTGAGTTTATTTCTGAAGATTATTTGAGGGAGAAATTAAATCTAAAGGATGGGGATTCAGTTAAAATTGAAATTTTTTTTGATAAAAATGAGAGTTAGGCATGAAAAACCAACTTGTTTCAGATATATTATATCAGATTGCAGATTTGTTGGATATAAAAGGAGAAAATTTTTTTAAAACAAGGGCTTATAGAATAGCAGCACAAAAAATAGAAGTTTTAGATGAAGACATCGAAGATGTAAGTAATGAAAACAGATTGACAGATATCGACGGTATTGGTGAAGCACTTGCCAAAAAAATTAAAGAAATTGTAGAAACAAATCAATTAAGATATTTAGATGAATTAAAAAAAGAAATTCCAGAAGATCTTCTCAAGATGCTAAATATATCTACTCTTGGCCCTAAAAAAGTGTCAGCTTTATACAAAAATTTAAAGATTAAAACAATTGATGAATTAAGAAAAGCTTGCATCGAAGGTAAATTAAGGGACCTTGAAGGATTTGGTGAAATAACCGAAAAAAATATTCTCAGAGGAATTCAACTCTTAGAAAAGACTAGTGGCAGAGTTTTATTAAATGTTGCTTATAATGACGGTGAATTTTATTTGGAATATCTTAAAAAATGTAAAGAAATTGAAGAGATAAGTATTGCAGGAAGTTTGCGCCGAATGAAGGAAACAATTGGAGACATTGATATTCTTGCAGCTTCAGAAGAACCAATTAAGGTAATGGATTATTTTGTAAAATTTAAAGATGTTCACCGGGTACTAGTAAAGGGAAACACAAAAACAAGCGTACTTTTAAAGGACAATATTCAAGTTGACCTTAGAGTGGTTTCAAAAGATAGTTTCGGTGCTGCATTACAATATTTTACAGGTTCTAAGGAACATAACGTAAAAATGAGAAGCTTAGCTATTAAAAAAGGGTATAAATTGAATGAATACGGACTTTTTAATAAAGAAAATGATAAGTATATTGTTGGAAAAAAAGAAAAAGAGATATATGAAAAACTGGGACTTGAATATATTGAACCAGAGCTACGTGAAAATCGAGGGGAAATTGATATTGCAGCAAAAAAGATGCTTCCAAAGCTTGTTGATTACAATGATATTAAAGGAGATATCCATATTCATTCTGTTTGGAGTGATGGTATAGAAACAATTGAAACAATAGCAAATTTCTGTAAGAAAATAGGTTATAAATATATTGGAATTACAGATCATTCTCAGTCATTGAAGATTGCTGGGGGTCTTTCTGAAATTAGTGTTGATAAAAAAATAAAAGAAATTGAAAAAATAAACAACAAATTAAAAGATATAAAAATTTTTTGCGGTACTGAATGTGATATTAAACCTGATGGATCTTTAGATTATAGTGATGAAGTTTTGAAAAAGTTTGATTATGTTATTGCAGGAATTCATACAAATTTTAAAATGAATTCAGAAGAAATAAATAAAAGAATAATAAAAGGGATGCAAAATGATTATGTAGGTTTTCTTGCTCATCCCTCATGCAGAATAATTGGTAGAAGAGAACCATTTGAACTTGAAATTGAGAAAATTTCTGAAGTCGCAAGAGATACAAACACTCAATTTGAAATTAATTCTTTTCCTGACCGGCTTGACCTTAATGATTTTTATACAAAGATTGCAAAGGAGAAGGGTGTAAAGTTTATAATTACTACTGATGCACACAATTTAAATCATCTAAGCTTTATTAGGTTTGGAATTGCTACTGCTCGTCGTGGATGGCTTGAAAAAAAGGATGTCATAAATACTTATTCGCTTGATAAATTTGAAAAATTTATTTGGATGTGAAATTTATAATGAATAAAAACGAAGCGAAAAAGAAAATTGAAAAACTTCGTGATGAAATAAACTATCATAACAAAAAATATTATATTGAAAATAATCCAGAAATTTCTGATTATGAGTTTGATAAACTTTTAAAAGAACTTGAAGAACTTGAATCAAAATTTCCAGATTTAATCACACCAGATTCACCTACCCAACGAGTTGGTGAAAAGCCCCTTGAGGAATTTAAAACAGTGGAACATAAGGTTCCAATGCTTTCACTTGCAAATACATATACTTATGATGAACTTAGGGACTTTGATGAACGCGTTAAAAAACATGTAGAAAATGTCGAATATGTAGTTGAACCTAAAATTGATGGTGCAGGTGTTGCTTTACTTTATGAAAATGGCCTTTTTATAAGAGGTGCAACCCGTGGGGATGGTTTTAGAGGAGACGATATCACTCAAAATTTGAAAACAATACATAGTATTCCCCTTAAAATTAATGAAAAATTATTAAAAAATGTAGAGGTGCGTGGCGAGGTATACATGCCTATTGATGGTTTTAAAAAATATAATAAAAAACAGGAAAAAGAGGGGGGGATAATTTTTGCAAATCCTAGAAATGCTACAGCAGGATCTCTACGTCAACTTGATTCAAAAATTGTCTCAGAAAGACCTCTTGATATTTTTATTTATGTTATATCCTTTAGTGATAAAGACCTAAAAACACATAAAAAATCAATTGAAATTTTAAAAGAGGCAGGTTTTAGAACAAATCCATTAACAAAAAAAGTAGAATCCATTGAAGAGGCAATTAATTACTGTAAAGATCTTGAGAAAAAACGTGAAAATCTGAATTATGAGGTAGATGGTGCCGTAATCAAGGTAAATTCGCTTGAAAAACAAAAGATATTAGGTTCCACTTCAAAAAATCCCAGATGGGCAATTTCTTATAAATTTGCAGCAAAACAATCTACAACAACTCTTATTGATATCACAATACAAGTAGGAAGAACAGGAGCACTTACACCTGTAGCAATCTTAGAACCTGTTGAAGTTGGTGGAGTAACAGTTTCTCGTGCAACACTTCATAATTTTGACGAAATCAAAAGAAAGGATATACGTATTGGAGATAGTGTTCTTGTAGAACGGTCGGGAGATGTTATTCCCCAAGTAGTTAAAAGCATAAAAAACAAAAGAACAGGTAAAGAAAAAAGAAAAAATATTCCAAAAAAATGTCCGGTTTGCGAATCAGAAATTTTAAGAACAGAAGGCGAAGTTGCAATAAGATGTCCTAATAAATTATGTCCGGCTCGTTTAAAGTGGCGCGTAAAATATTTTTCATCTAGAGATGCAATGGATATAGATCACCTTGGAGAATCAACAATAGATAAATTAATTGAAAAAGGATTAATTGATAATATTGCAGATTTATATTCAATTAAACTTGAAAATATCTTGGAACTGGAGGGATTTAAAGAAAAATCTGCTCAAAATTTGATAGAATCAATTGATAAAAGTAAAAAACAAGACCTTTCAAGACTGATTTATGGTCTTGGCATACGCTTTGTAGGAAAATATGCATCCCAATTGCTTGCTTCTAAATATAATTCAATAGATAAGCTTTCAAATGCAACTGCAGAAGAATTAAAAGAAATAGATGGACTTGGGGAAAAAACAGCTGATGCAATTGCAACTTTTTTTTCAACCGAAGAAAACCTTTCACTTATTGAACGTTTGAAAAAAATAGGTATTAAAACTGAAGAAAAGAAAAAAGAAGGTCTATTACTCGAAGGAAAAAAATTTGTTTTTACAGGAGCATTAACCAAATTAAGTAGACCTGATGCTTCTGATTTGGTAAAAAAGAAAGGAGGTATTGTTACATCAAGTATTAGTAAAAATATTGATTATGTTGTTATTGGTGAAAATCCTGGTTCAAAATTTGAAAAGGCTAAAAAGCTAAATCTTAAAATGATTGAGGAAAATGAATTTATTAAATTGGTCTCAAATTAGGAGGTGTATTATTTGATAGAATGTAAAAAAGATGAAAATAGTTACACGTGTAATTGTTCATATACATGTGAAAAAAAGGGTATGTGTTGCGAGTGTTTAAAATATCATTTAAAGCGTGATGAAGTTCCGGCGTGTTTTTTTCCAGACGATATTGAAAAAACTTATAATAGAACAATTGAAAATTTTATAAAGGTTTATAAAGAAAGATAAAAGTGTTGGTAAATCATTTTAAAATGTTTTACCACACTTAGAACAAAATTTTGCCCCAGGTATTTTTTTAGTACCACATTCGTCACAATTGATAGGTTGGTTGTTGTTGATATGCAGGGTAAATATGTTGTTGAACGACAGGTGGCTGGTAACCAGGTTGGTGGTAAATAGGTTGTTGATACACAGCTGGTTTTGGTACGGGAATCAATGCTTGTTGGATACCAAATGCTATAAAATATAAGATAAATCCAATTATTATTAAAATGAAGCCTATTCCATAATCAATACTAGAAGTCCCTAGATTTCCAGAGGTAAGTTGTGAAATACCAATAATAAACATAATCATTGCAATAACACCCATTATTCCTGCAATAATAAAAGAGTTACTAAACCTGACACTTACATGTCTAAAACCTAAAATTCCAATGATAAATGCTATTAATGCAAAAATAAAAGTAAGTATCATAAATATTCCAAAAAGAATTCCTTCAGTTGTTGTAGGTGTTGATGTAAACATATCAATGTTAAAAAAATCCCATTCAGTTAATGCTTTGGAATATGCTGAAGTTCCCCAGGGATAAATGCTTACTCCAGAACCAAAATAATCAAATCCGCCCCAAGGGACAATTAAAGAAACACCACTTAAAATTCCCCCAACAATTCCTAATATTTTTACTGTCCAGGTTATTTCTTTCTTTGCCATTAATTTCCTCCCTATTTCTTGGTCAGTTCATAGACTTCTATTCCTATAAAAGATAATGTAACGGTATTATCATTATTTGAAAATTCATATTCATAATTACCAGACATAAATCCAGGACCTATCATATCAGATTCTATTACTAGTTTGCTATTTTTGATTTCCCATGTTCCTGTTTCTACTATAAAACCTGCAGAAAATTCATAAGTGTTGTTTTTATGAAACGTAAAATCAACAATGGAAAATCCAGAATCATATTCCCAATCTCCATAAAATTTTGCTTCATCTCCACCAAGTATTCCCCCGCCATCTAAAAAAAGGAAAATAACTATTAATAAAACTACAACTACAGCAACAATTGCAACAATTGCTATTATAAGACCAGTTTTCGATTTTTTAGGTTGCATTGGAGCCGCTCCAGGTTGTTGTGTTGCGGGTTGAGGTGTTACTGGTTGTGGTGTTACAGGTTGAGGGGCAACTGGCTCAGGTGTTGGTGAAGGTTGTTGGGTTGTTTGGCTAGTGGATTTAGCTTGAGCTTTAGTGGCTTTAGGTTTTTGTTTCTCAATTTGAATTTTATTTCCACAATGTTGACAAAATTTCGCTCCTTTTTTAAGCTCTTTTCCACAAAATTGACAATATTTACTCATAATATCCTCCCTTCTCAGGAAAATGATATTATTTTATAGATTATAAATTTATTCAAAAAATTAATCAATGGAATTATTCATAGAAAATTATATGGGCTAAAAATATATCTTTAATTATACGTATGGAAATTAGAGCATGTCCAAATTGTGGAAGTAAACGGATTTATCAAGGTAGAATGGGAGATGGTGTTCTTACAGGTTACACTACAAGAGATGTTTGTAGAGATTGTGGTTATCAGGGTATGCCAATTATTTTTGATTTAGAAGATGATTATAAAAAATTTTTAAAGGTTAAATCTTTAGACAAAATGCATAGGAAAGATATAAAAAAAAATGAAAAACAAAAAGTAATTAAAAAACGTCCTATAGGAATTGTAATTCTTTCTCTTATTATGATTTTTGAAGCTTTGTTTACTATTTTTCTATATTATAGTTTTGGTGAGGGACTTATTGTCATTTGGTTTTGGGTATATTATATTATAATTTTTACAATTTCAGCAATAATTTTACCCTATGGACTAATTAAAGGAAAAGGTTGGGCATGGACCATTGGAAGTGCTTTATTTGCTTTATCAATTCCAATTGGTCTAATATTTTTATATTATCTAACAAGACCTCATGTAAAAGCCTATTTTGGGAAAAATTGATTTTAATTTACATCAAGATTTTAATTAATTTATAGTAACTTTCTGTATCAATTTTTTTAGGTTGAATAGCATTTTCTAAAGGTATTGTTGACAGTTCACCATTTTTTAAATTTACACAATGATCTGTTAAACCATCATTTAATACATTTAAAGCATAATTTCCTAATCTTGCACCAAGAAGTCTATCTATTGCTGTAGGTCGGCCACCTCTTTGAATGTGACCTAGAACTGCAACACGTGTTTCAAGGTTTGTTTTTTCATTAATAATTCTTCCTATATCATGGGCTTTTGCTTTCCCTTCAGCAACAATTATTATCCAGCTAACCTTCCCTCTTTCATTTCCTTTTATAATTTCTTTACACATCAAATCAATATCAATATTCATTTCAGGAACCAAAACCTCCTCACATCCACCTGCAAGGCTTACATTAAGTGCAATATATCCACAATTTCTACCCATAACCTCTACAATAAATATTCTTTCAAGGCTAGTTGCAGTATCTCTAATTTTATCAAGTGCATCAAGTGCAACATTTACTGCAGTATCTGCACCTATTGAATTTTCAACACCAGATATGTCATTATCAATTGTTGCAGGAACACCAATTACTGGAATATTATATTTTGTTGCAAGAATATGAGCACCAGTTAATGACCCATTTCCTCCTATTACAATTAGTCCATCGATGTTATTTTCTTTTATTGTTTTTACAGCCATTTCTTGGCCAGGTTCTTCAAAAAATCTTTTACAACGCGAGGTTTTTAAAATAGTTCCTCCTCTGTTAATAATACCTGAAACTGAACGAGGATTCAAATTGATTAAATCATTATTTATTAGTCCATCATAACCCCTTAAAACACCAATAATTTCGATATCTAATGTAGAAGCAGTTCTAACAATTGACCTAATAGCTGCGTTAATGCCTGCACAATCCCTTGTTAATACTGCAATTTTTTTCAATATCTCTCCTCTCACCCTTAATATTCCTTCATTTAAACATTTTATCTATTTATTCTATCTAGTTCAATTATTTTATTTTTTACAATTGTAATTGTAACTCCTGCAAAAATCAATGCTGCCGATAGACCAATTACAGCACCAAGAAAATCTAATGAAAGGATTGCATTATAAAATGCATGGACTAATATTGCAAGTATAAAATAAGGTAAGACCTTTATCAATTTTGTATTTCTTATTATTTTTTTACCATAACCATATCCTGTCCAAGCTGTTGCTGATGCATGCAATAAACAACCACCAAAACTTCTAATTGATATAAAAATTAAGAAAAATAAAAGTCCTTCTGATAAAAAACTCCAACCATACAGTAAATTTTCTGTTGCAGAAAAACCAAGACCGGCTACAGCTCCATAAATTAAACCATCTTCAAGTTCTTCAAGTTCTTTTTTAACAATTTTTAGTCTTAATGCAAATGGTTTTGTTAATTCTTCAGCAAAAGGAGCTATAAAAACAACTGTAATAAAACCTAAAGAAGTGGGGTTATCTATTGACGGAACTAGTGATAATTGTAAAATAACCTCAATAATTAAAGCTGCAATTATTGCAATAGTTGCACCCCAGATAAAACAAAGTAAAATTGGTTTCCATTTTTCTTTATTATATTTTTCTATATTTCTAATCCAAAAAGTATAAATCAATGGAGGTAGAATTGCCATTATAAATAGCAAGATAAATTCTATTATATTCACAAAAAGCAAAACAAATTTAGTAATATTTATTTTGTTATATTTAGAAATTATATATTGTAAAAAAATGAATTTAATCTAATTTATCTATTAACTGATTGATTTCTCTAACATGTTTATTTATAATATCAGGTTTTCTATAGGTTGAAGCGATTTTTTGGAGACGATTCAATACCTTAATTAAACAATTTTTAGACGGATTATTAACATCACCACCAGCATCACAAATAAAATTTTCTATTAACTCTCTGACATGCGCTTTTTTCATTTCGTCAAATTTATCTTTTGGTGGTGGGTCATAAAAAGTTGTTTTAGCAAGTTCAAGTACATTACAGTGAGCTTCATAATAACACTGAATTATTGCATCTCTAACCATAATAGGAGTTACTTTTTTAGTGATATCAACACCATAAATTATATTATCTTTTGGATCAACCATTTCAAACTCCCCCAAATTTTTACTATATAAAAATAGTTAATAATATTTAAAAAGTTGCTTAACACCTGTTAATTAATAAAATAACTTTTTGATATATTTTTTGGAAAAAAATCAAAATAGATGTTATATGTTTATTACTTCACATATAATCATTTTAGGGATTTTTTAATTATAGACCTTGCATTTGAAAAGACCAAATGCAAAATTCTGGTTTACAAAACCATAGTATTCATTATAAGCTTTTATCTTCTCTCCACTTGAATATTGTAGAAACTGAAAGGGAAAAAACTCTATAACTCGTATGTTTTTCACATTGAAAATTATGATATCGCCGATGTTTTGTTTTAGATTTGTTATTTTACCAAGAATTATCTTAGGTAAAAATCCTGCAGGATTTGTATAAAGTTCATCAATTTCTGCTGTTGATAGTGCCCTACTAAAGATTCTCAGTTCATCAATATATCCTTCATAAGGATTCAAAAAACCAAAATGAATTCCAAGCTCAAGAGGTTTTGAAAAATAATTAACTACATAAGAACCTTGAAAAACTGAAGTATCAAATATTCCATCTATATAAATGGATTGAGTGCCCTTATCCCAAACTGCAACAATATGATGCCATAGAAGATCGTCTATCTGATTATTTGATACAATCTCACATACTTGATTGTCTGTACTTACTATAAATTTCACCTTATTGTTTGTATCTATATTAAGCCTATAGCCTGAATTTAAAAGAGTAATTGCTTTTGACAATAATGTTTCTTCATAGCCAATACCCACTCTTTGCCTTTTGATCCAAATTGAAATTGAAAATTCATTAGTATCATCAAAATTAAGGCTTGGATCATCATCAATAATGATACTGTCATCAATTCCATCAAAATATACGCCAAGACCTGACATTCCATAACCTTGTGCAGCACCAACAAGAATTCCATTATTTTCATTTTCCGATTCATCTGGTATAGTGTCATTACTGATTTCATCAAAACTCCAGAAACCGACGAGTCCTTGCTCTTCAAGTCCAGATTTTTCAATTTTTTCCATAGATAAACTAATACCTGATACAGCATTAGCTCCAAATAATATACAAACTACTATTATTGCAAAATATATTTTCATTCTAACTTCCCCTTTACTATAAGTTATAATATCATCATTAATAAATTTTTATTATGATATTAAAAAGATTTTAAGACAAAGGGCTGGAAAAAAAATAAACAATAGTTAACCTTTTAAATTTTGAAATAATAAAAAAAAATATAAATTGGATATTTATGAATAATTAAAGAATGATAT
>SMTZ1_10008985_pt1 | contig 11979 bp, 10 predicted proteins | sample DeeMarSWOR136_30_FD_25667 | JGI IMG/M metagenome (IMG submission 25667) | reverse complement strand
GGTCCCTTTTAACACAACCCTATCGCAGATGATATTACGAGCGGTTCCGCCATCGATCTGCCCGATGGAGACCACTACCGGTGAGACTGGACTTATGTTTCTGGAAGCTATGGTTTGCAAAGCACATATAACCTGGGAAGCGACCACAATGGCATCCACTCCGTCCTGGGGCCTTGCCCCATGACCTCCCTTTCCCTTTATCACCAGATCAAAGCTGTCAGCCTTAGCCATCATCGCTCCGTATTTTACTCCCACCTTTCCCACCGGAATAGCCGAGTCCGAATGCAGGGCAAAAATCCCATTCACCTTTGGATTTTCTAAAACACCCTGATCGATCATCGGCTTAGCCCCTCCGGGTGTCACCTCCTCTGAAGGCTGGAAGATGAATTTGACCTTCCCGGACAATTGGTCCTTTAATCTGGTTAACACTACAGCACAGCCCAAAACGCAGGCCATGTGCAGATCATGACCGCAGGCATGCATCACCCCTCTGTTTTTCGATTTGTAAGGCAGGTTGGTTTGCTCATCCAAAGGCAGAGCATCCATATCTGCCCGCAGAGCAGCGGTTTTTCCTTTTTTAGAGCCTTTTAATAAACCCACCACTCCGGTTTTGGCAATCCTGGTTTTGACCTCAAGACCGAGTTTTTTCAACTCCCGGGCAACCCTCTTTGAGGTCTCAAACTCCTGATATGATAACTCAGGGTATTGATGAAACTCTCTTCTCAGCTTGACCAATTTGGGAAAAACCTGCTCGGTTATTTTTTTTATTCTTTCAGGAATCTCCTCTTTCATTTTATCCTCTTTTTAATTAAAATCTTCAGCGGATCAAACGGATTGAACTGATTTATCCGCTTAATCTGCTTAATCCGTTGAACATTTAATCCGCTCCATCCGTTAACAATTTCTTCAGTGCCTCCGGTATCTTCTCCATTATATCCCCTGCAATCATCCCCATCTCACCATTCTGTTCTTTGGCTAAATCACCAGCCAGACCGTGGATGAAGACTCCGCAGTTGGCTGCATCTAACGTTATATTATTTATATCCCTATCCCTTCTGTCAAACAACATCTGGGCAACCAGACCTATGATAATGCCGGTTAAGACATCCCCTGAACCCGCGGTTGCCATTCCGGCATTGCCTGTTGAGTTAACGAAAGCTTCCCCTTTGGGCGAAGCGACAATCGTTGGAGCTCCTTTAAAAACTAAAACGCAATTGAACTTTTTAGCTGTGTCTTTTGCGTATTCTATTCTATTCTTTGCAATCTGTTCTAAGGGAACATCTATCAATCTGGACAGCTCTCCGATATGGGGAGTTAAAACCAAAGGCAGGTCGATTTCATTTAAGATATTGCTGTCCTTAGCCAGAGCATTCAGACCATCAGCATCAACGACCGTGGGTAAATTCGATCTTTTAACCAGTCTTCTGACCAGCTCCACTGTCTCGAAGTGCTGCCCCAATCCCGGACCCAGAGCCAGGCAATCCCCCCATTTTAAAATCTGATTTATCTCGCCCAGACCCCTTAATGCTAAAACGCCCCTTTTTTTGACATCGGGCAGAGGCTTGGTCATTACCTCGGTCAGCTTTATCTCCATTATATCGTTTAAGGTCCTGGGTAATCCTAAAATAGCCATACCAGCTCCCACCCTCAGACAGGACAAAGATGCCAAAGCTGCTGCACCAGTCATACCGGTTGACCCGGCGATCAAGACAACCCTTCCGCAGTCTCCCTTGTAAGCATCGCCTGGTCTTCTGGGGAGTAAGGCAGATACCTCTTCTTTTGTTATGACGTTGAGATTTAATTTTTCTTCTTCTATCACATCATCTGGAACCCCTATATCTATAACCTCAACCTTCCCTGAAAAATCTTTTCCCGGATAAAAGAAATGACCTCTCTTGGGCAAAGCCATTGTGGCTGTGAAGTCCGCCTTTACGCATAAGGACCCGATCTCCCCGGTTTCTGCATCCAGACCAGAGGGAACGTCGATTGCCAGTTTTTTTGATTTTGTTCCGTTGATAAGCTCGATCACCTTAGCAGCCAGACCCAAGACTTCCCCTTTAAATCCGGTTCCGAAAACAGCATCCACTAAAAGCTCGGCCTCGATTTTCTCGGACAAATCCTTCTCCTTCAGAATCTCATAAATGGGTAAATTCAATTTTTCTGCTTTCTCTAAGTTAGTCTTGGCATCCCCTTTAACATCCTTTTTTTTAGCTAATAGGTAAAACAAAACGTCCGCTTTCCACTGGGAAAGATACCTCCCAATAACAAATCCATCTCCACCGTTGTTTCCGCTCCCGCAGAAAACAACTATCTTTTTCCCCTTAACGTCACCTGAGAGAATCTTTTGGGCAACCAGAGCAGAACCGTATCCCGCCCTCTCCATCAGCTCCAATCCATCTATGCCCCTTCCCTCAATGGTCTTTTTGTCTATTTTCCTCATCTGCTCAGGTGTAACCAGCTTCATAATTTAACCTCATCTCCAAAACTAAAGACGAAACTTGTTTATATCATCTCTTAATTCTTTTGCCTTCTTTCTCGATTCTGTGGCAAAATCTTTTTCATCTGAAGCATATATTATTCCCCTTGAGGAATTTATAACAGCCAAATTACCTTTTTTGTCGGTTCCAAACTTAACCGTCTTTTCCAGATCCCCTTTTTGTGCACCTACACCAGGGATTAGTATTGGTAAATCATATGCAATCTCTCTAATTTTCTTTAACTGCTCAGGATAGGTTGCGCCTACTACCAGACCACAGTTTTTCTTCTGGTTCCAGCTTGAAACTTTCTCTGCTACCAGCTCATACAATGGTCTTTTATCTATAATTTGCAGTTGAAAATCCCCGGCGCTTTTGTTGGAGGTCAGACACAGGATAAATGAGCATTTATCCTCATAAGCCAAAAACGGGGAGATGCTGTCCTCTCCTAAATATGGGTTCACCGTAACTGCATCGGCTTTAAATTCCTCAAATACTGCTTTGGCATACATCCTTGCAGTATTCCCAATGTCCCCCCTTTTAGCATCCAGTATCACCGGAATATCATCTGGAATATAATCTATGGTCTTTTTCAAACTTAAAAGACCATCTGTTCCCAAAGACTCGTAAAATGCGATGTTGGGTTTATAGGCGCAGACTAAATCGGAGGTGGAATCGACTATCTTTTTGTTGAAAGTAAATACAGGATCCTATTCCTTAAGTAGAAATTCAGGGATCTTTTTTAAGTCGGTATCCAGACCCACGCAAAGAAGGGAGTTGTTTTTCTGAGATATTTTTAGTAACTTCTCTATAAATCTCATACATCCTTATTTCTTCTAACTGATATTTCCTCAAAACCTTTATAGAATCGTTTTATGTTATTCTCTTTACCGAGATTTAGGATCAAATCCAACTCTACGAATGCCATTAAAACGTATTTATAGCTAAGCACAAGAATATCGACCATTATTTCTGGGGAAAAACTGGGGCCATAAAAAACAGATTCAGTACTTCCTTCGACTGTCGTAGATGTTTCTTTTGCTGCGACTGTAGAATGGGTCAAAAGGGAAAAAAACCAATAGTAGAAGTCATAGTCATAGCCCATATTAACACCTTCCTCTTCAGCCAGCTCTCTTGTGTTCTTACCCGACCACTTTATTTCATTTGGATAGTCATCTTTGACTTCAGTGTAAGCTTTCTTCACACTCTCAACGCTTTCCATTCTATCTAATACATTACTTTTCAATCTGTCAAAGATTCTATATTGATTGTATTTTTCATATAGCTTTTTCTTAATTACAATTGAGTAGTTCAAGAATTTTCTTGCTCTTTCCTTTTGATCATTGTTCAATATCCACTTAATGTTTATCACATTTTCGAACAAGCTTCTTGTCAGTATGCCAGCTGCTGGGGCAAATCCCTTTCCACATAGTAGCAAGATAGAAGTATATGTTTTAAAACAAGCGGAGAACAAATAGCTAATAACTCGTTTTATATCATCATCGGCTCTTATCTTTGCTTCATCTTCTTTTAGCATTTCAAGCATATTTCTATGTAAGAAATAGTTGGCGTCGAAATACTTCTCATATCTGGCATACAATTCCACCTCGAATCCCTTCAACTCTTTTAGCATTTCTTCATTATACATCCGTTCCATTTTATCTATCCTTAGTTCTCTAACTTTCCTACTATCTCCATTACTCTTTTTATCTCATTCTTTTCACAATAATCTTTCAGTCCCTCGATAATTCTAACCGAAGTCTGAGGATCGACGAAGTTAGAAGTCCCCACCTGGATCAAGGAAGCCCCAGCCAGAAGAAACTCCAAAGCATCCTGGGTATTGGTTATACCCCCGATTCCCACTACCGGAATTTTTACCTTCTGGGAAACCTTCCAGACCATAGCTAAAGCCACAGGCTTTATAGCAGGACCTGAAAGCCCCCCGGTTACGGTTTTAAGAAGCGGCTTTTTTATCCTGAAATCAATAGCCATTCCAACTAAAGTATTAATAAGAGAGATGCAATCTGCTCCCGAATCTTCAACTGCCTGGGCAATTTCTACTATATCTTTGACATTGGGAGTGAGCTTGACCATCAAGGGATAATTGGTAACCTTTCTTATGGAGCTTGTGCACCTGTGTGCAGATTCGGGATCAGAGCCAAAAGCCATACCACCCTCTTTAACGTTGGGACAGGAGATATTGATCTCCAGCATATCGATCCCCTGAGCATGATTAAGCTTCTCCACCACCCTGAGGTACTCCTCCGGTGTGCTTCCGGCAACGTTTATGATAATATTTGTATTGAATTTGTTTAAAAAGGGGATTTTCTCCTGAATAAATCTATCCACCCCCACGTTAGCCAGGCCAATGGAGTTGAGCATTCCCGAAGGGGTCTCGCAGGTTCGGGGAGGGGGATTTCCCTCTCTGGGATTTAAAGTTATGGATTTGGTGACAATCCCGCCAAGCTGGTTCAAATCGAAAAGCTCCGAGTACTCCTCACCATATCCAAAGGTACCCGAGGCAACTAAAACTGGATTTTTAAAGGTGGTTTTACCGACCCTCACCGAAAGATCAGTCAAGCTCCACCTCCCGGGCATCGAATATCGGACCATCCTTACAGATTCTCTTATAATCTGGCTCACCGCCATCTCTATTCGTCTTGACCACGCAGCCCCAGCATGCTCCCAGCCCGCAGGGCATGTGGCTCTCCAGGGAAAGCTGACAGAAAAGGTTGTGTTTTTTCGAAAGCTCAGACATGGTTTTCATCATCGGATGGGGACCACAGGAGAAGATAGGGGAATCTTTAACAAATGAGGTCTCTTTTACCTTCCTCAAAAAAAGCTCTGTAACCATCCCCTCAAATCCTTCTGATCCATCCTCGGTTGCCAGGAGCGTTTTTATCCCCAACTCTTTTAGATCCTCCAGGCAAACGAACCCACCCTTGATCCTCTCACCATATAAAAAACTGATTTTTTCGGGTTTGATCTTTTGGTTTTTTACCAGGTAAAAAGCCAGAGACATAAGCGGTGCAATCCCCATTCCACCAGCTACCAGAACCGGGCTTCGATCCCCTTTTGGGATTTCAAAACCGTTACCCAAAGGTCCCAGAAGGTCTAAGTTCTCCCCTGTGCTTTTTCTGGAAAGGATCTCAGTCCCGGGTCCCACAACTTTGAAAAGTATGTCAAAGCAATCCTTCTTTAAATCCAGATCGAAAATGCTGAAGGCTCTTCTTAGAAGGGGAGAACTTTTATCCCCTACCCGGATATGAACGAAATTTCCAGGACAGGCATTTTTTACAATCTCCGGAGCAAAAAATCCTAACCTGAAGATTTTCTCACTCAACTTCTGAGAAGAAATCAATTCAAACTTCTTTTGAAAAACCATTAAACTCTCTTATCTATTCAATCCGGTTTGATCGATAAGATGATCCGTCTCCCCAGGAGGTTGGACCTCCACGTCGTATATAAACCATCCCGGCAAAAGTATCGTCTCGATACTATCCGGACTGAAAACCGCGGATAAAGCGGTCTGGGTCGCAGCCTCATCTATATCGTAATATCCTGAGGGAATAATAATCTCAGCCTCGGTTACCTTACCATCCATATCGATTTTAAGTTTAAACCTGACCTTGGTGCGAATGTTTAAATCGATCATATCCTCAGGATATTCGAACTTATCAAGCTCTGTTGGAGTAGGAGCACGGGGTAGATCTGACTCGAACTCCGAGGCATACTCGACCTTGGTGGTGTCGGTGGTATCCGCAACAGCCGGCTGGGGCGTTTCTTGCTGTTGTTCTTGTTTTTTTAATCCCAGCTTTATTTTAGCAAAATCAGCATATTGAGACTGAGGATACCTCTCTATCAGTTCCTGATAAGCGAAAACCGCACTGCTGTCACCAGGGCTTTTGTAATTCTCAATCATCCAGGCAAGAGCATATCGGGATTTAGCCGCATAGACGCTCTCCGGATACCTCTGGGGTATCTTCTCCAAAAGGCTCACAGCAGAGTCCACCCACCCCATCTCAAAGAGGAGACGCTCGGATTCCAGATAGAGGTTTTCCGGATACTCCAGGGTATCGGGAAAAGAACCAAAAACCTGTGAAGCCGGTTTGGCCTGATCGGAGAAGGGATACTCCTCGGAGATTTTTTGGTATAGTTTTTGAGCCTGAGAGGTATCATTTTTCAAATGCAAAAAAATCCATGCGGCTGCATAAAGCGATCTTGGAGCGTATTCGGAATCCGGATATCTGTCAACCAAAAGAAGATACTCAACCAGTGCTGAATCGGGCTGATTCATCTGGGTCAAATAGATCTCTGCCAAAAGGAAAAGGGTTTTAACCGACTCCTCGGTCTCCTCCTTTGAAAGTTCAGCCTGATACTCCCCCAGCTTGGTGATATCGGTGGATTTCTCCAAAGCTTTCTTAGCCAAATGGGTCCCCGCTTTCTCCTTGCTGCAGAGATCGAACATCTCCCTGGCTTTGGAAAGATCGTAGATTTCCGTTTCGTAGATAAGGCCGAGTTGAAAGTAAGCCTCCTGGGATTGGTCGGTCCTTGGAAACTCAACCGTTATCTGCTTGTATTCTTCCAGAGCATTCTCATTTTGACCTAAATAGAGGTAACCCTCAGCCATTTTCAATTTCACCCTGGGAAGATATTTGTAATATTTCTCATTTTGAGCTTGATTTGAAAACTCATCCAGACCATTTTGATACTCTTTTAAAAGATAAAAACATTCCCCTATTTTGAATCTGGATTCAAATAAACTCTCAAGATCGGGGTCGAACTTCTCCACCTGGGAGAATGCATCTTTAGCTTTCCGGTATTCGGATTTAGAATAAAAACATTCACCTATACTAAACTGGGCTTTAACCAAAATCTCCTTTTCAGCCCCCTCCTTTAAAAGATTCTGGTATTGCACGATGGCGCTGTCGTATTCACCATCCTTGAAGTAAACCTCTCCTAACATATATAATGCATCTTTTCTGTATTTTTTCCTCTTAGATTCTTCAATAATTTGACCCAACTGCTTTCTGGCTTTTGCCGGATCCTCCAATTGGTAATAACACAATCCCAAAAAGAAGCGGGAATCACCCGCCAGCTCGCTTTTAGGAAATCCCACCAGAAGCTCTTTGAACTTTCTTTCAGCTTTATTGTATTCTCCCTTATAATAAAAGCACTGACCGATCATAAACAAAGCATCGTCCACCCATTTACTGTTGGAATGAAAGGTCAATATCTTGGAGGCTTTATTTATCGCCTTGTCATACTCGGAAGCTGCCTGAGGATTGGGAGCATCGGATTTGGAGCCTTTATCGATAGAGCGGGCTCTGTTAAAATGTCTTTTGGCATTGTAGAAGGTGTTGTAATAGGCGCAGGTGAAAATGAAACAGAAAAGGAGTGTGATCGTCAAAGCATAGTATATTCTTCGCATTTTACCCTTCCTGTTCAAGCTGAACCCATCCATTGAAAAGCCCGGCCTGGGAAAATTTGCGTGTGGCTTTTTGATATTCTTCTCTTGTAGCTTTCCTTTTTAATGATTCATAATCAAAAGCTTTGTAAGCTGGAAAATACTGATTCATCAAACTAATCCAGGCTTTCTCCGAAACATTCTTTTGAACGAACTCGAAAGTCTCCTCAGAACCGGCAAGACCGTCCGGGAGTACCAGATGCCTTACAATCAATCCTCCGGTTGCCAGACCATCTTTTACCTTCAAGTTCCCCACCTGGGAATACATTATTTTTACAGCATTACGGTTGATTTCGGTATAATTCTTTGCTTGGGATAGGGAAAAGGCAATCCTATCATCGGAGTATCTCATATCCACAAGATAAACATCGATTATTCCATCCAGAAGTTCCAATGCCGATTGGGTCTCGTAGCCCGAGGTATTGTAAACCAGAGGAAGATCAAACCCCATTTCCCAGGCCAAAGAGACCGCCTCAATTATCTGAGGGACAAAATGTGTAGGAGTAACCAGATTAACGTTATGAGCTCCCTTGTTCTGTAAAAGAAGCATCATCTCCGACAGCTCTTGTGAAGTAACAATCCTTCCCACCCCCAGCTGGCTTATGGGATAGTTCTGACAGTAAAGACATCTGAGGCTGCACCCGGTGAAGAATATGTTACCCGAACCCCGCTCACCTGAGATGGGCGGTTCCTCCCCCAGGTGGAGGTTTCCGCTTGCCACCATAAGTTCTTTCCCTACCCTGCACCTCCCTTTTTCACCCTTCAACCTATTAACCCCGCATAGGTTTCCACAAAGATTACAAGCTTCTAAAACCTGATAGGCTTCCTTTATCCTCTTTTTAATGTCCCTTACCATAATTTCCCTTCAGATGAATTTAAGAATTTCCTGAAGTGTATTTTACAAATCTTCTCCACTCAATCCCATTAGTTTTTTCTCAATAATTTTACTATCTCTGGCAGGATATCCCCTGCTTTTCCCAAAAGTTTTTCATCCGCAATGAAGGAGAGCTCGGTTGGCTCAATATTAACCTCAACCAGAAAAGCGCCATTTTTTTTGGCCATAACCGGAAGGGAGGCTGCGGGATGAACCACCGCTGAGGTTCCCACCGAGAAGAAAAGGTCACTTTCCGAGGACACGAAAAAAGCTTTATCAATAGCCTCCTGAGGAAGCATCTCCCCGAACCACACCACATCAGGACGGATTTTCTCTCCGCACTGGCATAAAGGAGGAGTTTCCTCTTTCAAACCCACAAGCGTTTCTAACATCTTTCCGCAGCCTGTGCATTTGTTCCTCTTTATGTTACCGTGAAGCTCGATCACCTCCGAGGACCCTGCTTTCTGGTGAAGCCCATCCACGTTCTGGGTTATCAGGCTGAAATCCTTGAAAAACTTCCCAAACTCTGCCAGAGCTGTATGACCGGGATTGGGCTTGACCTCCTCTAAGATTTTTCTACGGTATTGGTACCACTCCCATACCAGCTGGGGATTAGCCATAAAAGCATCGAAGGTAGCCAGCTCCTCCGGGCGGAACTTCTTCCACAGCCCCTCCTTCCCCCTGAAAGTGGGGACCCCGCTCTCAGCCGAGATCCCTGCTCCGGTCAAAACTGCAACCCTGGTCTGGGACACAAGCTTAGAGCTCAACCTATCGGATATCTCAACCTTCATAGCTCCAAATAGTATATACGAACAGGTATAAGTTAAGTCAAGTTATTTTACTCTATCTTGACCTAAGGACCGAGGCTTTACACCAGAGCCCAATTAACCCAACTTACGAAACTTAATTCGGTCTTTTATTTGTTAACTATTTTAGCCTTTACGAATTGGCAATCGATGGATTATTTCTCTGCTACCCATCGGGGAATGTTAATTATATTTTAAAAGCCCCATATTTACATTTTGTGTCATTCTGACTCCCGCTAACAGCGGGGGGAAGAATCTCATTTGCGAAGCATTCTTCGAATTTCCTACGAAATAAAAGACCCTTCACTTCATTTCCCGGCCTGACGCCAGGGACAGGCAGGGTGACATTTGTAGGCTTCGGCAACAGCCTATAATATAAAAAAACTCCACAAATTAAGCGGAGTTTTAAGACAAAGATTGACTCTCATTTACTCTATAACAGCCGCCTTATTTAATAAGCACACCCCGGTTGGAGAGGAATCTGAGCGGTGAAATACCACTTAGCAATTAAAATAATATCCGAGAAATCAATCTGGCAGTCGGTGTTGACATCCGCTGATCCCGAAAATACAGGTGGTGGTCCTCCTTTAACAAAATAGTTAGCAAGGGCAATAGCGTCTGATAAATTAATTATGCCATTGCCATCGATATCACCCGGCAAAACATCCTGTGGTCCGATATAAAACTCTGAGTTTAAGAAAACGGGAGTTATCGAGTTCCAGGCAGTATCAAGAAAAAGAAGTACAGTACCAGGTGCCAAAGAAGTCTCATAGATTGAGGCTTGACCAGTATCGTTAACGGTCAGGAAAAGATGCGCAAGTGGACCATACAACGGTGGCACCGTCTCATTGGATGGATGAAAACCCAATTGGATATACATGATTTTCCCCTCATCCAATGTTAGAATATAGCCAAACTCATCTGGATTTTCAAAATGCTGCGTGACTTCACCAACAAATTTTCCTGAATCAAAAACAGCAGGGCCACTGACCCTAACCGGTATCCCTAATCCAATAAGCTCCTCATCACTAAAAACCACAACCGGAACCACAGCTATTCCTGAACAGGGAGGACAGGGCACATATGTTCCCCACTGCTCGAATCTCACCGTATCCGGCTCGCCAGGATCTTCAGCATAAACTATATTGGAGCACAACAGAATTAAAATAAGAAGGATAAATAATATACCTGAATTTATCTTCATATAAACCTCCGATATTTGAGGTATTTTAATTACTTTCTGTTTTCTACCAGTTACTTTAATAAAATAAATAAATTTATATTTGTCAAGTATTATATCAAATAAATTTAATCTCGTTCCTAAACTTATTGCCAACAAAAAATTAGATGACCAATCATGTCTTTTTGTTTTTCTTAAAATTTCGAACAAAAATCGATAAACTTGAGATACTTTAATTTTTTGAGTTTTAACTCTAAATTTTTCTTTAAAAAACGAGAGTGATTTTTCACTCTCTTATTCTTATTACCCTTCCCAATTCTGGTAAGTCTCGAAATACTCGCAATTATTACATATCCATCTTGAACTTGGACAGAAATTGCTGGAAAAGATCAACTGAATAAAAATCTCTTGTTTTTCAGGGATAAGAATTTATCTTTGGAAAAATGAAAAAGACCAAAATCCTTTTTATAGCCATATTCGCAAGCTTTCTTTTCATCTCTTATCAGAACTGTAAGGCTCAAGATGAAAAGAAAGCCTTTTTTGCGACTGAGGATACCACCCTGAAGAGTAAATCCCCCATGGGAGCACTCTTCAGGTCCGTTGCTTTTCCCGGCTGGGGACAGTTCTACAACGAGAAATACCTAAAAGCACTGGTAGCCTTCGGATTCGAAACAACCTACATCGTCCTGACTGTGGATGAGTGGATTAAAGCCGACAGGTCGAAAAAGGATTTTGAGGAGGCACAGAACTACTCTGATTCGCTTTACCAGTTTGACCTCTACCAGTATCACCGGGACCAGAGAAATCTTTATCTGTGGGTTGTCTCCGGAATAATCTTTATAAGCATGTTCGACGCTTACGTGGATGCCCATCTTTACAATTTCGATAAGATAAAGATGAAGGACCTGGAGGTAGGATTGGCTTTAAAACCAGAGGACAGAAGAATCAACCTCCTGGTAAACTATAATTTCTAAGATAATTCAGAAATCCCGACAATCTTTAATCCGTTTCATCTGTTGGGAAATCCGTTTCACTTGTTGGGAAAATCCGTTACATCCGTTGGGAAAATATATTTAATCTGTCGGGAATTCTTATATAATAGAGGAACTTAAAAAAATCTCTCACAACACTCTCATTCCACCACCAGATACTTGGAGATATCGATCTTGCATCTTTTG
>SMTZ1_10006261_pt1 | contig 11979 bp, 11 predicted proteins | sample DeeMarSWOR136_30_FD_25667 | JGI IMG/M metagenome (IMG submission 25667) | reverse complement strand
AGGAAATATCTCTACGAAATTCTATATATCAAATCTCTCTGGAACTTTAGATGAATTTACTTGGGATCTTCTCTTTAATGGAAAGATAATGCTAAGATTCTATGCCAATGATACGCTTGGTAATGAAGCTTATCATGAAATATACATTCAGAAAAATGTTCCAATACAACTCCCGATGATTCCTGGATTTAATATTTTATCACTCATAGCAAATTTGCTTTTAATTATTTTAATTATAAAAAAGAAATCAAAAATAACTAAGAATTGATAAATAAGCGGTAAATTTACGATGAGTCAAAGAGGAATTGTTAGATTAATGATAATATTATTTATATTATTTTTAATAGGAGTTAATCAGTTTATACTTAATGATAGTTATAATGACCCGGATCACCAAATCGAGTTAAAAAATCAGATTTTAAAAGTCTCAGGATATTGGGAGTTAGAACCGATTCAAATTGATGGAACCGCAAAAGGTCCAGGTGCCAAGAATTGGACTTGGGCAGAAGATCAAGATTGGTGCTCTGGTTTAGGAACTATTGATACCCCTTATGTAATTGAAAATATTACAATCGATAGTCTCAACGCTGAAAGTTGTATTACAATTGTAAATTCAAATATATATTTCATGATTAAAAATTGTACATTAATAAACGCAGAGGTTGGAATCCATTTTAATAATGTAGCAAATGGAAATATTAGTGAAACCAAAATATTTTCTCCGATTGCAAATGGCGGTGGAATCTATATTAAAGATAGCCATAATATTACATTTTTCTACAATGATATTACAGATTGTAGTACAGGATTCGGTTTTGATTATGAATATTGTACAAATATCAATATTTTAAAGAACAATATTTCTTTCAGTAGCACAGCTATTAATCTTTGGGGAAATGGGAGCGGTAAGAATATTGTTATCTCAGAGAATAGAATCTTTAACAACACGTTTGCATTGTCAATTTTTAAATATAATCAATGTGAAATTTCAAACAATCTATTTTATAACAATACCTATGGTTTTGAAGTTGAATATATGAAAAATTCTACTATTTCTGGAAACCTTATCGATAATGTTGAAAACAATCCAGCTCTTTTTTTGAGATATTTTGTCAATAATACAATTATCAATAATAATATAACTAATTGTCCAACAGGAATATTAATGTATTTTAGCAGCCATAAAAACGTAATAAGGAAAAACAATTTGTATAATTGTAGAATGAATGGTATTGGTATCAGCAGTGCATTTAATAGTATGTCTGATTTTAACAGAATATCTGAAAATAGTATAATCAACAATGGATATGCGGGAATATATATAGCAACTAATAATAATTCGGTAGTAAATAACACAATTGAATTTTACAAATATGGTATTTATATTGACGGTCAGAATAACAACATTTCGAGAAACTTGATAAATTTTAATACTGAATATGGAATTAAATTGGATTCAGCTCATCAAAACATAATAATAAATAACACTCTTAAATATAATAAATTTGGAATATTCTTAGATCACAGCAATAATAATAGTATATTGGGTAATAGAATCATACTAAGTTATGAATGTATTACTCTATATCATAGTTATGATAATATTATTAAATATAATTATTGCAAATTGTTTCCAACAATAAGACCAATTACTATATTAGGTTATAATGTTTTTATTGTGCTCTGTTTAATTCTCATTATTAATGGATTTATCAGAATAAAATCCAAAGTGATAAACTGAAGCATAAACGAAATAATTTTGTTTTTACAACAATTGGAATTTTATTTCTATTAATAGCTATCTATAATATTGAACTATTATTTACTAAACCAAACAGGAGTTATGATAACATTGATCTGAAAATAAATGATTTGTGGCCACTTTCTTATATTAATATTAATGGAAATGATGATTGGGCTTTTACTGCATTTAGTAATTATTCCTTAATTATCATACTTGGAGTTTTAATCACAATTATTTACTTTGAGATGAGAAAAAAATTAACATAAAAATCATAATTGATGTTCCAATCTGTTGATAATATCATTTTGAATTGGAATTCCAAGGTCGATAAATGTTGCGTTATATCCACCAACTTTCACGATTAAATCAGAATAATTTTTTGGATTCTTTTGAGCATCTCTTAAAGTTTCAGTTGATACTGCTGTTGGTTGTACCTGCATCCCTCCCATTTCAAAATATGATTTTAAAAGATAATAAAATTTATCTATATTTTCCATGCTCATGAGATTTTGAGGATGAATTCGAGTATTTACAGCAACTCCATTTATAGCTAAATTATAATTTAAATTAGCGATTGAATTCAATGTAGCTGTCAGACCATTTCTCTCCATATTATTTACAGGAGAAAGACTGTTGGATATTGGTTGCATTGCTTTTCTTCCATCCGCAGAAGCTCGAGTAAAAATACCCTCTATGACATGTATTCCCATAGAATAAGCTCCCGGATTAAAACGACCATTTCGAATACATCTATGTTTCACAACTTCAGAACAGAATAAATCCCATAGTCGATTGGCAAATTGATCAATATCATCTTTATCATTTCCCCATTTATCGTATCTATTTATTAGTTTCTGTCTAAGTTCTTCCTGTTTCTTGAAATTTGAGTTTAAAATCAGAATTAAATTAGACAATGACATTAGTTTCTCTTCATAAACAATTTTTTTAATACTATATAATGAATCTACTAAAGTTGCAAATCCATATGCTGTGATTGAAGAAAAATTATAAGTTGCCCCTCCTAATGTATAATCCTTACCATTTTCCATACAATTATCAATAATAGCAGAAACAAATGGTTGCGGAAAAAATTTAATTGTTTCCTCATCTCCAATTTGAACAATTTTTACCGATTTTTCAATATTGTAGCGTAATTGCTGGACAAAAGCCTCATAAAAATCATTATAAGTAAAAAAGTCTTTAGGATTTCCTGATTCTAATCCACTTTTCTGTTTTGTCAAATTACAATATCCATTATTTAATGTGAGTTCAAGAACACCTGGTAAATTTATAAAAATTCGACCTGTTGCAGCAAATGTATTTCCTTGACTTGTAGGTTCCACACAACCTATTATAGCGTAATTAAAAGCATCTTTACTGGTATAACCTGCACTTATCATAGCAGGTATAATAATATCATCATTATAGAATGCCATTCCAGATGCAGATTGAAGAACTTTCAGGGCTTCTTTTAAGAATTCTTCAGGGGTATTCCTATGAATTCTTATTGAGAGATCAGTCGTTAATGCTTTAATATTCTTATATGCTTCAAGAAACAAATATGAAATTTCATTAGTAGTATCATTTCCTTGTTCATCTAGACCTGAAATTGTTATTGTTTGTGTATTTAGTCCCAAAGCATTTGAAATTGTTGTATATTCTGTTGGTAATAATGTAACATTCCAAGTTAATTTCAAATTTAATTCTTCAATTAATTCTAAAGCAAAATCTCTTGTGATTTTATTTTTCTCTAGATCCTTTTTATAATATGGCCATAGTATTTGATCTAACCTTCCTAAGGCAACAACACTTCTTTGATAAATAATATTTATGATATTTTGAGTAAAATGAATAAGCTGGACGGCCTCATAGAAAGAATTAGCAGAATCATGAGTAAATTTATTCATCATCGATCCGATTTTTTCAAGTTCATTCTTTCTCTGCTCACTTTTTTCCTTTAGTGCTATTTTAAAAGCAAGATCAGAAAATCTTCTTGAAAATTGAATTGCACCATTATAACAAATTTTTACAGCTTCATAGAAATTATACTTATTCTGATAATCAATATCGTTTGCGAGTAATTTTGACTGATATGATTCAGCTTCTTTAATAATTCCTTTATACCCTAATTTTAATAATTTTTCATACCCAGCACATATATGACCTTCATTAGTTCCATTTGCTATTGCTATATTAGGGGCTGCTGAACTAATTCTGTCCATTCCAACGATTAACTTCTCATTATAGAGTATTTGTGGGATAATATCGCTATATAAAGCTTTACTTTTCCAAAATGGAATTGTATTTAATAATTCATTGATTTCATTTTCTTCCATAAAAAACGGCTGTAATTTCCTTACTTGATATTTTTTAATATTACTTCTATCATCTAAGGTTCCATCATAGGAATACAAGTCAAGACATATTTTTTCCCCTAAATTTTTGCATGTTTCATTCCCTACCAGTAACTCATCGTCTCTGATGAAGATTGTCATGTTATTTAGAGTATGAGCTATTGCTTTTGCTCGTTTAATAATTTCTGGATCATCAGGATATTCATTATAAATTTCAGTAAAATATATCATACGTTCAATACATAATTCATACTTGCTTGAAAGGAGATTATTTTTTAACCTTTGAGTTCTTCCAGATGAGCCAGTAGTTAATGAAATCATTATTTAATTTTGAATTAAGAATGTTAGGTTAAATATGTTTATTTAATCATCAAATATTAAATTACTTTTTATGGATTTTTAAGTTAATTAATCCTATCAAAGATATCTCGATTGATAACTATTTTTTTCAGAGGCTTGAAAATTGAATCTAGAGACGTTAAAATTTGAATTGAGAGAAGATGGTATTGGAATTTTAACTTTAAATAGACCAGATAATTTAAATGCAATGACATTCCAAATGTTTGAAGATTTACACAGATTATTTGATAATTTAATGATAAACTTGGATTGTAGAGTTCTTATTTTAAAAGGGGAAGGTAGTGCTTTCTGTGCGGGTTTAGATTTGAAAGAACTAAATCTATTAAATATGAAGAAAAAACCAGATGATTATAAAAAATTTTATTATCTAAATATTCCTGAGTTATTAAAAAACAGAATGTATTTCCAATGGCGTCTTAGTCAAGTCATAATAAAGATGAGGAAAATCAGTCAGCCAATTATAGTCATAGTTCATGGAGCTGCTGCAGGAGGGGGTTTTGCTCTTACATTGGCTTCAGATATTCGAATTGCTGGTGAAAAAGCACGATTTAATAATGCATTCATCAAATTAGGGCTCTCTGGTTCAGATGTAGGTACTAGTTTTTTCCTTCCCAGACTTATTGGTATGTCTCGAGCGGCTGAAATATTATATACTGGTCGTTTTATAGATGCTGAGGAAGCTGAGAAAATTGGTCTAGTTATTAAAGTAGTAGATGGTGATAAAGATAAATTACTATCTGAAGCAATTAAAATAGCAGAAAATCTTCTTGCTAAGAGTCCATTAGGACTAAGAATGACAAAAGAAGCAATAAATATTTCACTTGATTCCCCTAGCTTAGAAACTATTATTCAATTAGAAAATCGAACGCAAACTCTTTGTGGATCATCAGTAGATATCAAAGAAGGTGTATCTGCTTTTTTTGAAAAAAGAAAACCAAAATATCCTTTGCTTTAAAAATTATAAAATTAAATTAGAAAAATAAAATAATTATAAAAAATGATGAAAAATGGAATTTGAAACTGTTAAATTTGAATTAAGAGAAGATGGTATTGGAATTCTGACCCTAAATCGTCCAGATAAATTGAATGCATTGAACTTTCAAATGATTGAAGATTTGCATTCAGTCTTTGATGATTTAGAAATTAATTTAGATTGTCGTGTTCTTATTTTAAGAGCTGAGGGCAAAATTTTTTGTGCAGGATTGGATTTAAAAGAATCTACAGTTCTTCAATCTAAAAAAAAGCCAGAGGAGCTTAAAGAAAAGTTTTTCTTCATGAGGGCTCCAGATAAAGATACTATCAAAGCTAAAATTTATGCACAAGCAAGAGCAAGTCAATTAATTGTTAAAATGAGGAAAATAAGTCAGCCTATTATTGTAATTATCCAAGGTCCTGCGACGGGAGCGGGTTTTACTCTATGTTTGGCAGCAGATATAAGAATTGCAGGAGAAAGTGCAAAATTAGCAAATTCTTTTATTAATATTGGATTTTCTGGTTCTGATTTAGCAAGTAGTTATCATTTACCTCGATTAATTGGTATGTCTCGAGCAGCTGAAATATTATATACAGGTCGTTTTATAGATGCTGATGAAGCTGAAAGAATTGGCCTTGTCCTGAAAGTAATTAAGGGTGATGAAACTAAATTATTAGACGCGGCGATGGAATCAGCAGAAAATTTACTTACTAAAAGTCCACTTGGGCTTAGAATGACAAAAGAAGCGATTAATATTTCACTTGATTCACCCAGTTTAGAAACAATAATGCAAATAGAGAATCGTTCACAAATGCTTTGTTCGACATCTACTGATCTATTGGAAGGAATTAATGCATTTTTTGATAAGAGAAAACCACGTTATCCAAAATCATGAATAACTGAATAAAATGTGAAAATATATGAAATATGAAACTATCAAATTTGAAATAAGAGAAAATGGTATAGGAATTATATCCTTAAATAGACCTGAAAAGCTAAATGCTATCTCATTTCAAATGGAAGAAGAACTTCATCAAGTATTAGATGATTTAATGGTGAATTTGGATTGCAGAATATTGATTCTGCGAGGAGAAGGAAGAGCATTTTCAGCAGGAACAGATTTACAAGAAGGTTTAATCTTGAATTCGAAAAAAAGTCCAGAAGGATATGGAAAATTTTATTTCTTGAATACATCAGAGCCAATAAAAAAGAAGATATATCATCAATGGCGTATAACTCAAATTATCGTGAAAATGAGAAAAATTCCTCAACCAATCATAGCCGCAGTTCATGGTTCAGTAGCAGGAGGTGGATTAGGATTTGCAATGGCTTCTGATATTAGAATCGCTAGTGATGATGTTAATTTTATAAATGCTTCTATTAATATTGGTTTAACAGGTGCGGATATGGGAAGCAGTTACTTCCTTCCTCGTCTTATTTATCTTTCAAGGGCTACTGAAATAATCTATAGCGGGAGAGGTGTTTCTGGAGACGAAGCTGAGAAAATTGGCTTTATTTTAAAAGTTGTAAAGAAAGAAAACTTATTAGATGAAACATTTAAATTAGCTGAAGAATTATTAACTAAGAGCCCCCTAGGTTTACGTATGACAAAAGAAGCTCTTAATTTTTCATTAGATTCTCCCAGTTTAAATAATGTCCTACAACTTGAAAATAGTTCTATCGTTTTAAGTTTTTCATCTAAAGACATGAATGAAGCTGCAAATGCCTTCTTTGAGAAAAGAAAACCTAATTATAGTTTAAAATAGTTAAATAATTCTAAAGGACATTTTCATCTAGAATGGCAGAATTATTATTAAAGACATGGAGAATCTATTCTTGTAGAATTACTGTCTAAAAAACTAGATTTTTTATAAAATTGAATTAATAATTACTTATATTGAAAATGGGAGTAATCATGGGAGAAGTGAAAAAGAAACCTAAATTAAAACGAAGAGTTTCCTTATTTGCACTTACTATATATGGTGTAGGAAATATATTAGGTGCTGGTATCTATGGGTTAATCGGATCAGTCGTAGGGATAACAGGAAATCTCTCGTGGCTTGCCTTCATTTTAGCATCCATAACTGGGGCATTTACAGGATTATCATATGCCGAACTTTCAGCAATGTATCCTAAAAGTGCTGCTGAGTTTGTTTATACGGAAGAAGCATTTAAAAAACGAATCCTTTCCTTTATTTTAGGGTGGATAATTATTTTTTCTGGTGTTTTATCTGCGGCTACAGTTGCATTGGTTTTTGGTGAATATCTATCAGGATTAATAGGGATCCCTGAATTATTCCTAATTATTCCTATCGCAATCTTGCTCGTAATAATTCTTAGTCTAATTAATTTTATAGGGATTAAGACATCAACTCGAACAAATATTTTGTTTACATTAATTGAAGCATCAGGATTGATAATAATAATTATAATCAGTGTTCCCTTTATTGGTTCTGTAAACTATCTTTCAATTCCATCGACCTCATCTTTTCTTGCTATTTTTTCTTCTGTTGCTTTAATTTTTTTTGCATATATTGGTTTTGAAGATATTGCTAATATTGCTGAAGAAGTTAAAGAACCTCATAAGAATTTGCCACGGGCAATAATTTATTCCATTATTATTACAACTATACTCTACTGTTTGGTTGCAATTTCTACAGTAAGTATTTTTCCTATTGTTGATCCTTTAATTTGGGAAGTAGCTCCTTTAAATGCGGTTGTTGCTGCAGTATTAGGACCAGCAGGTGGAATAATTATGTCCTTTATTGCATTATTTGCTACTGCAAATACTGTTTTAATTATGTTAATAGTAACATCACGTATGATGTATGGTATGGCGCGTGATAAAGCACTTCCCAAAAGTTTAGGTAGAATCTCACCAAAATATAGAACTCCAATTATTTCCATTTTATTAACCATGTGTTTTACAATTATACCAATTTTTTTTGGAGACATTGAAAGAGTCGCACATGCTACTGTTTTTGGAGTGCTTATTAATTTCTTCTTAGTTAATATCAGTTTAATTGCTTTAAGGAAAAGAAAGCCAGAACAAGAAAGACCCTTTAAACTTAAACCAAGTTATAAAGGAATTCCCATAATTGCTCTCTTAGGGTCAATTATATGTATATCTCTATTATTTTCTTTTGATTGGATTACGCTTCTAATTCAAGTTATAATTGTTCTCTGCGGGATTGGTGTTTTTTATGCCATGAAATCAAAAATAGAGACGAAATCAATAGGGAAAACAATGAGAAATAACCTTGAGTCAACATAATTACGATTTCAAATCTGAGGAAATTATTGTACCGAAAGAATCACTAGAAATTTACGATTTAGATCGACACACTTTACTCGAAAAATTAAAATCTTTCATAGATGATATTAATACAAATATTCAAGCTGATACAATGCCAACTTTAGAAGCTCTAATTGAATTTTAAATTTGTTTCTCTTATCAATCGAATAAATTTTTAATATTACAATATCCTACTACGTCATCTCTTAGAAATAGGCTAAATTGAAATTTCAAATCCTTATAAAATCTCAATAAATTAATTAAAACATCATGTTCTGGCTTTGAAAAGACTTTTTTGTATTTATCTCCCACACCTTCAAGAAATTGGTATTGTTGAAGTACAAAATTACCATTAAATCCTATATCTTTGAGCCAAATAATAATTTCATCAATATCATTCGAATCTAATAATTTACCTACATAAGTAGTACGTATTTCAAAATCAATTTCCTCCCGTGAATTTAAAAAATTAATAGTTTCTACAATTTTATCTAAACACACTTTAACACCTGTAATTTTTCGAAGTCGCTCAATATTTGGAGGCCCTTTTAAATCTAAAGCAACTCTATTAATGAAAGAAGAGATTAACTTTATAACCTCTGGATTTGACCCATTAGTATCTATACTTAAATATTTACCTGTCTTTTGAATTTGTTTACATAACTCAAGTAAATCGCTTTGAAGAGTTGGCTCTCCTCCCGTAATACTTACACCGCTTACCAATGAATTCGTAGTTATTTTATCAATTATTTCTGCAATTTTATACTCTCTTCCAATATTCGGTTGTAAAAGATACTTATTGTGACAAAAGTCACATTTAAAATTGCAGCCAACAGTAAAAATGACCATACTGGATCTTCCAGGAATATCTTTTGTTGATATATCAACTATCCCGCCAACTCTCATGTTTAGATTAATATTCTTCTTTAATTAGATTTTCAACTTGAAATAAAGGTAGACTGAATGGTCCTGGACTTTCAATTTTAAGCGATGTAAGTGCTGCTGCAAACTTTAATGATTCCTCGGGAGTCTTTGTTAATCTCGAACCTAAATAACTAATAAAGGCAGTATCTCCTCTTCCAGTTCGTCCTATAGAGCTTTTATTTTTCCAGGGGAAATTGAATTTTGTATTGGAAATATATAGAGAAATTCCCTTTTCATGAGTGATTAATATTTCATCTGGTCCAAGTTTGGTTAATTCTTTAGCAGCTTGATCAATATTCTTATTAGCTGTTAAAATTTCTGCTTCTGTTTGATCTAATTTTAAAACGTGTATATTTGATATGATTTCTTTCTTTTCTTTTAGAGAAAGAGGAGAGTAAAACACTTTTCCATGGTTTCTAAATCTAATAAATCCTTGTATATCAAGGCAGACATTACTATACTTAACTTTAATGTACTTCAATAATTCTAAACCAACTTCACCTGCGATAATATTACCAAGTACAAAAAACTTTGGAGGAGATTTGAATTCAGGAATTTCTTCCTTCTTAAATAAACCAGCAAATCCAAGAGGTTTATAATCCCTAAATTCCATATTTTTTGATGAATAAATATTTCTTAAACCTGAAGTTTCTTCAGAAGGATATGCGATATATTTTATCCCATTTTTCTTAAAAACTTCTAAAAGTGAAAAATCTTCTTCTTTTAATCTTGTAATAACAATAATTTTTAGTCCCATATGAGAACCAGCAATTCCCCCATAATATACAGCCCCTCCAAGACTTGTATAGCTTGTTCCATCAATTTCAATAGTGTCTCTCGCTAAATGCCCTAAGATTACAATATCTGCTGTTTCAGTATTCATAACTATAATAAAAAAGAAATAAAGAATTAAGAAGCTATTGGTTAGAAATATAATAAAATTTTTTTTTAAAAAAAGTTGAGTCTATGATGGGTTACTAATTTTTTTATTTCTATTTATACCCTCTATATAACTTTCTAAAATTCTCTCCTTTATTTTGGAATGGTCTAAGGAAGGAATTTTATTTACTTGCCTATTGCTTCTTTCAATACTCTTAACAATATCAGAACTAATCTTTTTTAACATTTTTGTTTACTTTTTTTCTTATTCCTCCTAATTTTTTTTAATTTTAATTTAATTATTTAATAATTTATATAGGGTTCTTCATATTTAAGCTTTCCCACTCTTTTCCCACTTTCCATAAAATAAAATTAAACAACATAAAACTATAAAAAATGAGCTTTATATACATTGTTCAGAAAAATTCTATTTTTTTAAAAATACTACAATTTCTCAATTCATAAATGCAGGATGCTCTGAAAAAAATTTAACTCTTATTAAATCTTTAATTTAAGCTTTTCGATTGAATATTTTCTAATCAAAAGATTTTTTAATGTATTTTAATTTCCCATTACAAATTAGTAAAATTTTATAAACATTTTAATTAGGTATAGGACTTATTATGATTTTTGAAGATTTAATAGGATTGTTAAAAAAGAAAGGATTTAAAGATACGCTGAGCGTTCTCATCAATCAGAAGGACTATAAAACAGATAAGCATACATTCTACAATGAATTGAACAAATTTAGCTATTATAATTCGTTTTTTCGAGTTAAGGAAGAATTAATAAAAAAGGGATTAATAGAGATTGAAAATACATCAAAAATTAAATTTATTAAGCTAACGGAAAAGGGTTTAGAAGTATATAACAAATTGAAAGATATCAACAACCTAGTTAAAAATTAACCCCTCTATTTTTTTTTTTAAACCTACACGCCCTAAAGATGTGTGACATATTTGATATTAGAAAGATTAATTGTGGGACCATTAGGCACTAATAGCTATATCTTCGGTTCTGATAAAAAAGTAGTTATAATTGATATTGGAGGTGATCCAGATATTATTATAAATACTATAGAAAAATTAGATTTAGAACCGATTGCAATATTACTAACACATGGACATTATGATCATACTTTAAAAGTTGGAAAAATTTTAAGATATTTTAATATTCCTTTGATGTTTAATAAAAAAGAATTTGATTTTGGTATTTTTACTCACAAAACAGCAGATAAATGGCTTTCAGAAGGAGATTCTATGGAAATAGGGGCAATAACTCTTCATGTATTAGAAACTCCAGGACATTCACCAGGCGCATTATCGTATTATTCAAAAGACTTGAAGGAATTTGAAGGAAGGCAAATTGATGGCGTTGTTTTTACTGGAGATTTAATCTTTCGTGGAAGCATTGGAAGGTCTGACCTAAGGGGAGGTGATCCACACCTTCT
>SMTZ1_10006259_pt1 | contig 11981 bp, 8 predicted proteins | sample DeeMarSWOR136_30_FD_25667 | JGI IMG/M metagenome (IMG submission 25667) | reverse complement strand
CATTGTCCACCGGTGTTAACGCATTGCAGGAGCTGCTATTTTTCATTGAAGGCAAATAACTGATGACCGCTTCACCGAATCCACAATGTCCCGTATGCAAAGCGCGTTTCCGTGGGCAACGTCAGTGTTCCCGGTGCGGCGCCGATCTGTCGAGGCTCATGCTCGTTGTTGCTTCAGCCTATCAACTTCGGTCTCAAGCGAGGCAGGCGTTGCGCGAGGCGCGGTATCGTACCGCCTACGAATTGGCCGCTAAGGCGCAGAGTCTGCACCATACGATCCTGGGGCGGAAGATGATGCTGGTGGCCCGTGTATTAGACATGGTCTCGGTGCGACGCTGAGGTCTGACCCAGCGGAGCCTGCGGGCAGCCCGCGGCCGTACGGCACGTCCTGCACATGCGTTTCAAAGAGTCAATAGCAGGCCCAAGCCCATCCGCGCTGGTCAGGGTTGTTGTAGATTCTTCCCACACAACGCAAAAAATATGGCGAATATTTTTGCATTACCGCAAATTCTCACGATAACATGCACAGTGGCATATGGACAGGTTGATAGGATAATGGACCGGTCTTTGGTTCCGGCTCGACCGGGTTAGGATATTCATATAGAAAAGTTGTCGGAGCAGATCTGGAAATGATAAGTCCTAAGTTCACCCTACCCTTGTTGGTCTTGGTCAGTATCGTGACCCTATTGTTCGGCCTCTGGCCCTTGGACTTTTTTCCGGAAAATCGGGTCCGCTGGCTGGCCCAGCAAGATGGCATTCAATTTTACAAGCAGGGCCTCTCAACTCGAAGAGCCAGCGGCGGTGTCATTCACAGCCATTCACCTCTCGATGTCCGAACGGGAGCGCATACGTTTGAGCCCACCACGATCGAGATTTATCTCGAATCGCACGGGCAAAGAGGTGCTGGCTTGGCGCATATCGTATCCTTCCATGACGGCTATCCGCGCTCGCCGTTGGTCATCGGCCAATGGAAGTCCTACCTAATTGTACGGAGCAGGGACAACCAGAATGATGCCCGCGATACCTATCGTGAAATCGGACTCGAGCACGGGCTGAGTACAAATGAAAAGAAGTTAATCACGATTGCTTCGGGGCCCAATCAAACCGAGGTCTATGTCAGTGGAGAGCTGTCCCGGTCTTACGATAAGCGGTCATTGATAGGAGTGGAACATTTCAGTGGCTATCTCAATCTGGGGAATTCGTCCATTGGTCATCATGCCTGGGTAGGAAACGTGTATGGTCTGGCCCTATATGATACGCTGTTAACATCCGAGCAAATCCAGCAACACCATATGCTTTGGGCCAACGACCGGGTGGGGCTGCCTACCACCCTCAAGCCCGAGCCATTGATTCTGTACACCTTCACTGAGCGAACGGGCGCCGCAGTGTACAACCAAGTGGACAATACGAATCATCTAATCATTCCTTCGGCATTCAAAGCTTTGAAGAGAGGTATCCTGATACGGTTTTGGCGAGACATGGCCTGGGATAGAGGGCTCGTAGTGGACATCCTTGTCAACGTTCTCGGTTTTATCCCCTTTGCATGCTGCCTGCTTATGTTTCTCACGGGAAACAGACATATGTCCCCCAACCGGGCCACCCTTTTGACGGTAATAGCGAGTGCGACCTTGAGCCTCGTTATCGAAATAGGCCAAATGGGTCTCCCGACACGCACGCCATCTTCGCTGGATCTTCTCTGCAATACACTTGGCGCCGCTCTGGGAACCATGGTGTTCAGGATAATTCTGGGAAAACGAGATGCATCCGGACTGGCTGAGGGCTGAATGGATCTTCGGTATACCCTATTCTTGCTGAAGTCCAGTTCCTGACGAGGTTTCCTGCGGAAGCCTACTGCCGCTGCCCAAACGTTGCCGCCGAGCGTGCGCGGCCGGGGCTTTTCCGACGATGCTGAATGCAGCGACGGCACGTCAGACGGTTTTTTTCAGGCCACCTGCATTATCAGGCCAGAAACGGGGGTCGTATCAAGAAAAATACGTAGTTACTGCGCTTGACATCGACAGACAAATATGCTAAAAAGGACGGATAATGCTTGGCGGCAGTCTATGGGTAGGTGGAGAGATTCGATCTCCTTGCGGTACCCTTGTATTCCAGTTCCTTTCCAGGGATTTGTCGCCTCAGCAACACGGTTGGGAGTAGGCAGGAGGAGCGGCCGCTTTTTACTCCCATATCTCACTTCTGCAACGGACTCGAAAGAGTGAGAAGTCAGGTGCTGCGAATCTTCGCAGACTGACTCGACGCGTTGACCATACGGTGTGATAGACTGGCACCAGAGAGAAGCCTTCTGTGGTCCACCGACGGGGACGGAGTCCAGAATCGTGGGCTGGCATGAGAGGCCTGAATACGGGCAGGCATAGTCACGCATCCTTGAAGAGGTACCTGTTCCCGTCGTAGTCGCCTCTCGGGAAATACTCAGATGCGTTCCTAAATGAGCGATCGGAAGCAGAAAAGGTTCACGGTTTTCCAGAGGCGTATCGAGAATACGGTGAAGATGGGATAGCCTGTTGTTTCTTGGGGGAGTGATGAAAACATATAGAAAGCCCGGTCACCAGTAAAAGCTTTCTCAGTTCCCGAGGACAAGGCGTCCCGAAAAAGCTTACTGCCACTGCTCAGAGGTTGCCGCCGAGCATGTAAGACCGGGACTTTTCTATTATACTACGTGTGTTGGTGGAATGTCAAACAGTCGTTTTCAAGCCCCCCGCATTTTCGGGGCCAAAACAGGGGTTATATCAAGAAAAATACAAGTTAACACACTTGACATCGATGGACAAATATGCTACAATAGCATCATAAAGCTAGGCGGCAGCTTTGGGTGAGGGAGAGATTTAATCTCATCGAGCTATCATTTCATTGCAGTTCCTATCCAAGGAACTGTCGCCAAGGCAAAACAGTTGGGGGGTAGGCAGGAGGAGCGGCCGTTTTTTACTCCCATATCTCACTTCTACGACGGACTCGACAGAGTGAGAGGTCAAAGACCATGAATACTGGCAGACTGACTCGACGTGTTGACCGTACGGTGTGATCGACGGCATCAGTGAAAGGCCTTCTGTGGTCCACCGACGGGGACGGAGTCCGGCATTGTAAGATGGGACAGCCCATCGTTATTGGAGGTGATGGAAATGGACAAAAACCCCGGTTGCCAATGCAAGCTTTTTCAGTTCGTGAACACAAGGCATCCTGAAAAAGCTCACTCCAACTGCTCAAAGGTTGCCGCCGAGCATGAGGGCCGGGGTTTTTTCATTACACCAAATGAAGCCGCCAAAGCAACGAACAGACTGTTAGATTACATAAGGGCTGCCGATCATGCCGGTTACGACCCATATGATGCATTGAACAGCCCGATACTTCGCGCTCTCAGTTTTAAAAACAAGTGGGCGAGAGTTGCCCTTATTCAGTTTTTCAGACGTTCTCCTGTAAATCTTCGGGCAGTATTTGGCATCAAACCTGGCCACAATCCAAAGGGCATAGGACTATTTCTCTGGGGATATACAAAGCTATATGCACTTGAAAGAAGAGCGGAATATTTGGAAACAATTAAATGTCTTCTCGATCTACTTGAGAAACTTAAGAGCAGGGGTTACTCCGGCAACTGCTGGGGATATAACTTTGACTGGCAGTCTCGAGGATCTTTACTGCCAAAATTTACGCCCACCGTGGTAAACTCTTCGTTCATAGGCCATGCGCTGCTTGATACTTATCGATGCACAGGTATTCAACGTGCATTGGACATGGCGGTTTCGATTAAAGACTTCATTCTTAACGACCTAAACAGATATGAAGAAAATGGGGCTCAATGCTTCAGCTACACCCCTATCGACGGTTCGAAAGTTCACAATGCGAACATGCTTGGTGTTTCGCTCTTAATCCGGATTCATGGTATTCTCGGAGAAGAGAGATTGAAACAGGAGGCGCTAGCAGCACTGGCATATAGTATAAGATATCAGCAAGGAGATGGTTCATGGTACTATGGAGAGGCGGATTATCAGAAATGGATAGATTCTTTTCATACCGGATTCAACCTGCAAGCTTTGCGCTACTTTTTGGATGAGGGATATGAAGAATACCGGCTGGCCTTCGACAAAGGCGTAGAATATTATGCGGAGAACTTTTTCTTAGAGGACGGCACACCTAAGTATTATCACGATCGACTCTATCCCATAGATATTCACTCGCCAGCGCAGGCCATTTGCTTCTTCTCGCGCCAAGGTCAGGAATACCAGAACATCACAGACAAAATTGTCCGCTGGATGCTGACAAATATGTGTAGCAATGACGGCTATTTCTACTTCCGGAAGGGACGTTTTGTGACCAACAAAATACCATATATGCGATGGTCCCAAGCGTGGGCTTTCCATGCTCTGACAGAATACTTGTGCGCCAAGCACAAGGAAGCCAAAGCTCATACAACCCATGACGTTACCCTGGTGCATAGCCCTTTTAAGCGTTCAGGTTAGTTTTTGCTTAAATTACCTTATAGGCGCTCAAAAGCGTGTGCGGAGTTAAGATACGATACGTGTTATGTTAGTAGCAGGTGCTTGGTCTGATTTCGTGAGGATCGCTTCAGTCGAAGAAATTTGCCAGTAGTAGAAAAAGTCAGAAAAAATGGGGAAAAAGTTGACAAAAACTGCCAGATGTACTATAGTATCGCCTGTATGGGTCGCACAGGGAGGAGTGTCTGTGCATTGTGCAATCAGCCTAATACAGGGCGAACCCTTCTAAAGGTTTGTCGGATAAGAGGGTGAGAGAAGGCAAAAGGAGGCCGGAGGAGGTGATGGAACGCGCCAGGAGTAGCACAGGGGTAGGACAGTCAAAGAAGGCAATAGAAGGCCGGAGGAGGTGATGGAGAGTGGTGAGAATAGCACAGTGGAAGGGTCTGTATAAGTCCCTTGTTGGCTTGAGGCAAGAGAGAAGTCTCAGTGGTATCCACTCGGCCGAGCAATTTCATGCCGTACTTGAGCGGGAGAAAGCTCGAGCTGAACGTAATTCACATCAATTTTCACTTGTACGTTTCGACGTAGGCAAAATGCGAGAGAACATCCCTCAGATACGCTACTTAACCCGCTCACTCACTAATCGCATTCGCTGGACCGATGAGGTGGGATGGTTGGATGATGAGTGCATAGGTGTTATCTTGCCCGAAACATCCGCCGTTGGCGCTGAGAGATTTGCCAAGAGTGTCTGTGAGATGGTCGCCTCTAAATGTCCACCCCCAGAGTATACGATCTACACTTATCCATCGGCGTCGTTTCCGAACGGCAATGGGCATTCCCCTCAGCTCAATTTCGCCGATCTCTTCCCCGAGTGGGGGACAGACGTGTCGCGCGACGTCTCAGCGTCCGCATCCGCAGGACATCATGAACGAAGAAGCTGCGCAATTGACGCAAAGAAGCATTCGGCTCATATCACACCGAACCACAGTACCTGGCCACACGAGCTTGAGCTGTTCTTGCGCCGGCAGACCCGGGTATGGAAGCGCGCGTTTGATATGCCGTGCTCGATAGTTGCTCTCGTTATCTTCTCTCCTTTATTTCTCTTAGTATCCTTGTTGATCAAACTCGTCTCTGAGGGGCCGGTTTTCTTCAAGCAGCCGAGAGTAGGATATAAAGGACAAACATTCACCATGTGGAAATTTAGAACCTTCAAAGTCAACGCTGATGTCACAGAACACAAGCAATATGTTACTGAGTTGATAAATAGCGCCACACAGAATGATACGGCTGATGAGAAGAAGCCGATGACTAAGCTGGACAACCCTAGCAAAAGGATTCCATTCGGCAAAATACTTCGCAAAATGTGCATCGATGAGTTGCCACAGTTGATTAACGTCATTCGGGGTGAAATGAGTTTGGTTGGTCCCCGTCCACCTATTGCCTACGAGGTAGAACAATATTCGCCATGGCATCATAGGCGCTTCGATGCTCTTCCTGGCATGACCGGTCTTTGGCAGGTCAGCGGAAAGAATCGGCTTACTTTCAACGAGATGGTGCGGTTGGACATCCGGTATTCAAGGACAAACTCTTTGTGGTTAGATGTGAAGATCATATTGAAGACACCCTTAGTCATAATCTCACAGATTAAGGATGCCTTGCAGGGATCGTTGTGGGCTCAGGCGATCGTAAGGACTGTGGCTAAAATATGATTATGGTAAAGCAAAGAGCACTAATTGATACGAAAAAGTGGGTCCCATAAGAATCCTCAGCTTATAGTCTCTCGTTCTGCGACTATTGTTGCTCTCAGTTTAACTGGTTGGCGCAAGAATTAAGTTGAACGAGTGTGAGACCTAGCTGTTGCGTTCTTATCGGAGGTAGCCTGTGAGTAGGTGACTATCCTGGTGCCTTCGCAATAAGTAGTTCTACGTTTTTTCTTGACATTTGAAACATCTCCTAACGTGCTCTTTCTCTCGTACCGAATTAGGCATATCTACTCATGGACAACCCCATGTATCCTGACGTAGACCGGGACTATGTTGCCAAAGAGCTGCATCGTAAGCAGTGGCGTAACTTGATCTATTTCAAGCACTTACGCCGGCCTTGCCAGTGACACTGACGGGGACGAAGTCCGTTTGGAGTTAAGATCGATTGCACTTTGTGTAGAGCGTGAGTGTTGGGAATTCTCCTGAGTGGGAAGTTGCTTTTTGGTTTAGGCTGTCGAGCCCATAAGAAACGAAAGGGACTGAAAGGCTTGGAGCTTTGGATAGCAGGCAATACTTCAGCAACCGTGGCGAATATCGTATGACTTCTTTTGGGCACAATTCTCCACAAACTTCGATATCTTGTAAGAGCCTTACAAACATTGGCAGATAGGGGGTATTGTAAAAGATGCTTAATATTGCTGTGGTAGGTTGCGGTTATTGGGGGCCTAATCTTATCCGGAATTTCCTCTCTCTTTCCGACTGCATGGTAAAGATGGTCTGCGACGCTGGGACGGATCGGCTCGGATACGTGAAGAATCTCTATCCCGAAGTGAAAACAACCGCCGAGTTCGATGATGTCGTCAATGATTCGGAGATTGACGCAATTGCTATAGCTACCCCGGTTCGCCATCATTATCCAATGGCTATGAAAAGCCTCCGGGCCGGGAAGCACACGTTCGTTGAAAAACCAATGGCCTCCTCTGTAGCAGAGTGTGAGAAATTGATAGAGCTTGCTGAAAAACAGACGCTAACACTTATGGTCGGTCACACCTTTGTCTACTGTGCTCCAGTGAAGAAAATCAAAGATATTATCAACTCCGACGAGCTTGGAGATATTCAGTACATTAGTTCGCGGCGTTTGAACTTGGGGCTTTTCCAGAATGATATCAACGTGGCCTGGGACCTTGCACCCCATGATATCTCCATCATTCTCCATGTCATGAACCAGTCGCCTGTATCGGTCAACTGCCAAGGGAAAGCCCATATTAGGCCAGAGATTGAAGATGTAATCAACATGACGCTCGATTTCTCCAATGGCGCCTTTGCCTCAATTCAAAGTAGCTGGCTTGATCCGAATAAGATCCGCGATATGACCTTTGTGGGGACAAAGAAGATGCTCCGGTACGACGATATGGCGTCGATTGAAAAGATAAAGATATATGACAAGCGAGTGACCGTTCCTCCCCACTACGACACATTTGCAGAGTTTCAATACGCCTATCATTATGGAGGCATGTACGCTCCCTACCTGAAGTTGGTCGAACCCTTGAAAGTAGAATGCCAGCACTTTATAGACTGTATCATGACCGGAGCAAAACCCGAATCGAGTGGTTTGGAAGGCCTGGAGATAGTCCGTGTTCTTGAGGCTGCCTCCGAATCATTGAAAAATGGCGGCGGCAAAGTGGAGATTGTCAAGCCTTCGAGCACGCCGTGAGTGCGATGGATTGTGGATCGCGGCCATATTCTCTTGCGACCGTCTTGATGTCGAACTCTGTAAGAAACCTTACTACGCCTGTCGATGCTACTTGACTTTACCTGGGTGTAAACTGTCGTCTTGTGTTCTACTCCGGCTATCTCGAAGGGAAAGAATGATATATGGATGGTGAGTCCTTAGTCACTTGTAGAATCGGTGCTGACGTTAAGATCGATAAGGACGTTAAGATTTATGACTTTGTGAACCTTTATGGGTGCGAGATCAACAACCATACAAGAATTGGTGCTTTTGTTGAAATCCAAAAGGGCTCCAAAATTGGGCGGAGTTGTAAGATATCCAGCCACACCTTTATCTGCGAGGGGGTAACGATAGAAGATAACGTGTTTATTGGCCGTAACGTTACTTTCATTAATGATCTTTACCCAAGGGCGGTGAGAGAGGATGGCAAATTACAGACGGAAGATGACTGGCATTGCGTACCGACGTTAGTAAAAAAGGGAGCCTCAATCGGATCGAGCACAACTCTACTGTGCGGAATTACGGTTGGTGAGAATGCCATTGTGGGAGCGGGTAGTGTCGTGACCAAGAACGTAGCGGCTGATACCATCGTCGCAGGTAATCCGGCGCGCGTATTAAAAAACGTTGACGAGGCAAAGAGGTAATATCAATGAGAGTGCCTTTTCTTGATCTCAAAGCTCAGTATGCATCCATTCGGGACGAGATTGGAACCGCTTTGCAGCAAGTGTTCGATGCGACAGCGTTCGCTGGCGGACCCTTCGTTGAAAATTTCGAAAAGGAGTTTGCCTCGTTTTGCCAATGTGACTTCGCCATTGGTGTCGGTAGTGGAACAGATGCCCTTTGGATGGCTCTGCTGGGGCTGGGGATCGGTGAGGGCGATGAGGTTATAACCACCCCTAATACGTTCATTGCCACCGCCGAAGCGATCAGCTTCTCCGGCGCAACACCAGTATTCGTCGACATTGATGAGCAGACGTATAACATGAATCCTGATCTCCTTGAAGGTGCCATCACACCAAAAACCAAGGCTGTTATTCCCGTTCACCTGTTTGGCCAAATGGCTGATATGGATCCCATCATGCAAGTTGCGCGGATGCATGGATTATTTGTTATTGAAGATGCCTGCCAGGCGCACGGGGCTGAACATAAGCAACGGTGTGCCGGTTCTATAGGGGATGCTGGATGTTTCAGTTTCTATCCAGGTAAAAACTTGGGAGCCTACGGGGAGGCAGGTGCCATTGTGACCAACAACGCCGAATTGGCTGAAAGAATGCGTATGTTTCGTGATCACGGCCAGGCGAAGAAGTACTATCACCGCCTAATCGGCTGGAACGCCCGCATGGACGGTCTTCAAGGAGCGGTCCTGAACGTGAAATTGAAACATCTTCCCGCATGGAACGAAGCGCGAAGAAAGAACGCCCAACTATACAACGACCTTCTAACTGCGGTAGACAGTGTGATTACACCCGTGGAAGCTGACTGCACCAGGCACATTTATCATGTATATGCGATCCGCACTCAAGATCGTGATGTGCTCGTACGTGCACTCGCAGAAAAGGGTGTCTCTTGCGGAATTCACTATCCAGTTCCGATTCATTTACAGGAGGCCTACAGATTCCTGGGCTACAGAAGGGGCAGTTTCCCTGTAGCCGAGAAATGCGCACAGGAATTGGCTTCGCTGCCTATGTTTCCTGAGCTTAGCCAGGAGCAAATAGAAAGCGTGTGCCACGAAATTGACTGCTTCCTGACTAAGCCATGCAAGTAGGATGGCATCTGGCAATGCGCTGGACAGCAGTTGCTGCCACTCAAGGCTTTATTATTAGGAGAGCTCTTTTGCATAGCAATGGAGAACCATGTTGGCAAGCACGCTACATTTCGTGTTCGTAGAACTCACTTAAAGAAAGAGGATGACAATGCCGAAAATGGGTGAGCTTGGCAAATACCTGAGTTTTGTTATCAGAAGCAAAGGACCGATCGGCTTCATTCTGCGGATAGGAATGCTAATCAAACGGTTCGACATCTTCGGAAGCAAGATGAAAGACGCAGTTCTACAAATAGAGCAAATCGGAAAGAAGTACAAGTATAGGCCAACCATGATCATTCCAGCTCTTGTCCTAAAACGGCACCACAAACTTCTGCATCATTTACCGAATGCAAATCTTGAATGTGCCATTCATGGCTATACGCATAAGAGCTTTAGAGATTTGGATTTGCATGAGCAGGTCCGTGAGATTCAGAAAGCCAAAGACGTTTTCAACGAACTGGGGATACCTACCTGTGGATTTAGGGCGCCCTATTTGAGCTGGAATGGCTATACTAGTAAGGCCATCGAAAAGAGTCAATTGCTTTGGGGGAGCAACCAGACTTTAATATGGGATGGCTTTAGAAATGCCAAAGTACCGAAGCTAAGAAAGTTCAAGGAAGATGCTATTCGTGAGCTTTATAATCCATTTGACGCTAAAGAGAGTGTTTCGATTCCGCGTCTGGAGGGCAGAGTCGTCTGTATCCCCATATCGCTTCCGGACGATGAAATACTCGTGGACAGGCTTGGCATCGTAGATTCAGGAAGAATTGGTGAGCTATGGACTGAGATAATGGAAAAAACGTATGAGCGAGGGGAGATCTTTGTTCTGCAACTCCATCCTGAGAGATTTTGTATTTGTCAAGAGGCAATGGAGTCCCTGCTCCGAAGGGCCGCTGCGTATTCTAAACCGCCTGTCTGGGTCACAAGCATGAAGGAAGTTGCAGAATGGTGGAAAGAAAAGAGCCAATTTCAATTCACCCTTGAAGCTACACCTGGCAGAGGATACCGCGTTCGGTGTGAATGCACGGATCGAGCCACTATTCTATGTCGCAATTTTCCCGGTGAAGCGTCAAAAACACCTTTCTATCAAGATTACAGCATAATCGAAGACAGAGAATTTTTCATAGAGTCAAAAAATGTAAAGCCGTGCATCGGAGTTCATCCCCGGTGCTCAGAAAAGTTATGTGAATTCTTGGCAGATGAAGGGTTCTGTTACGAGATATCGGATAAAAATTCAAAATACTCCCTATTCTTAAACGAATATGAAGATTTTGCACCAGAGAATGAAATGGATCTCTTGAGCAGGATCATAGAAAATAACAACCCAATTATCCGATACTGGCGCTGGCCTGCTGGTATGAGAAGTGCTTTTCTAACCACTCATGACTTGGACTCCGTAACCATGACAGACTTTGTATTGAGATTGTTGGGCAGATGAACGGGTCAGACCGGAGAGTGCTTGGGCGAGCTTGAAAAAATGTATGTGGACATATCCAAATTGCCGATGATGTTCGGTTGAGTTCAGAGACCTTCAATGAACGGGATAGAAACGCAGGAAGAAGTTGGAGCTGTAATAATGGGCGGAGATTTTCAGGCACTGGGTGTGCTGAGAACGTTTGCCAAGAAAGGCATCCCTGTGATAATGCTCGACAGCGACCGTTGCATTGGCAAATATTCGCGGTTCAAGAAGAAATTTTTCAGATCGCCCTGCCCTTCCAATGAGCAATCCTATGTTGATTTTCTGATAGGCCTGGCGAAAAGAGAAAGGATCTATAGGGACAGGTGGGTAATCTATCCAAACAGTGATGAAACGGTCTATATCTTGTCTAAGTACAAGAACATTTTGGAAGAGTTCTATCGAGTCACGACACCGGGTTGGGAAGTCATTCAAAACGTTCATATTAAGAAAAATACGTACCAACTTGCTGAAAAGCATGGGATTCCTATTCCGACGACCTATTACCCTGACAGTCTGGAGGACTTAGTTGAACTGAGTCTCAATTATCCGGCGGTGATCAAGCCTTCCATCAGAGATAACTTTTATAGTAAAGTCAAAACTAAAGCCTACCGAGTCAATAACAAGGAAGAACTCGTAAAGACATACGAATATGTATGCTCAATCATTGAACCTTCAGAGATCCTCGTTCAGGAGTTCATACCAGGTGGTCCAAAGCATCTCTACTCTTTTTGTCCTTTTTTTAAAGAAGGAGAAGTTGTTACGAGTATCATGGCCAGAAGAGCCCGCCAACACCCTATGGATTTCGGTCATGCTTCTACCTTTGCTGAACTTGTTGA
>SMTZ1_10006258_pt1 | contig 11982 bp, 9 predicted proteins | sample DeeMarSWOR136_30_FD_25667 | JGI IMG/M metagenome (IMG submission 25667) | reverse complement strand
CATTTGCCGCGATTAACATACTAATCTCAGGGGAAGTAAGCTTAGGAGCTGCTCTAGGTTCTGTTGGCATAGCATTTGGAGTGGGCATTCTGGTAGGTTTAGGTTTTGGAATTGCTTGGCTCGTTATCCTGGAAAAACTTAAAGGAGAGCCCAACGCGTACATGCTAACGTTAGCCGTGTTATTTCTAACTTTTGTAGTAACAACAAATCTAGGTGGAAATGGTGCGCTTTCCGCTTTGTTTCTTGGCTTGATGATTGGAAACTCTCGTCCCATCGCGAGATTATTGAAATTCAGAACTACCGTCTCGATAGATGATAACGTGCGTAGCTTTCATTGTCAAATAAGCTTTCTAATTCGCTCTTTCTTTTTCGTTTTCACCGGACTTTTGTTTAGTTTTTCATCGTTAACATCTCTGCTTTTCGGCTTATTCTTATCCTTCGCTTTCCTTGGAATCCGTTTTATCGTGGTTAAAATGGCTACCTTGAAATCTGAGCTACATTCGGTTGAAACTTTAATGACAATAATGTTTCCTCGCGGTTTGGCTGCAGCAGTATTAGCTTCATTACCTCTCACTATGTTGGGTTCTGATTATCAAGTTTTCCCAGAAATTGCGTTTATAGTGATTCTAACCACAATTATAGTCTGCACCATTGGAGTAGCCGTTCTCAAGAAACGCCAAAGCCGTTCACCATCAGGATATATGTGATTCAGAAAGAACCGGCTTTATTTAGATGTTGACTATGTTTCACGTGAAGGCTAGTAACCAATAAATATGCCGTAGCTTTTACTTTCTTGCAAGAAGTGCCGTGGAATGCCACAACGTATAATCTGTCAAGGTTGTAATCACGTATTATACGAAGGCGCGGAGCTTAAGCCTCCTGACGAAATTCTTCAAAGTCATAATGGAAAATGCCCTAAATGCGGCAAGAAACTTTCCTTGCTGCCCATCGACGTCGAAGTAAAACCAGTAGAATGAAATAAAGACTTGTAGTTGATAAGGGTAAAATCCAAGAAACTTCTTGTCGATACGCTTTGACTATCTCGGAAAGTCATAAATAGACATCTATATTGATGTAAACAATTATTAACTACAAAAGCAAATAAAGGGTTTAATTGGTGTATGAAGAGACGGCTTAAGTTGGGGGAAGGAGACACTGGCGAAGGAACGACTTGTCAACAGCCTTAGAGCTTTTGGGAGACTGCGCATCCAAACAAGCCACGCGTCAATAATATGCTATTCAGCTTTGCTGCTGATACTCTTCATTGCCTTCACAATTCGCGTTCTGCCAATACGTTGGGAAATTCCGACAGGCACTATGCGCCTTAACGAATTTGACCCTTATTACCAATTCAGCTTGACAAGGTATATGGTGCAGAACGGTTTGCTCTCGCCTTATTGGCCAACGCCTTGGATAAACACTCAACAATGGTATCCTGACGGACTGGACATGTCTACTTCGCTGCCTGCTTTGCCGATGACCGCAGCTATACTGTATAGTATTGTCTCATTTTTGGGCGTTAACGTTGATTTAATGGCGTTTGTCTCGTTCTTGCCAGTGATAATGGGTACCCTATCCTGCCTCGTAATCTATTTTATCGGCAAAGATATGGGAGGAAAGTCTATTGGTTTATTCGCGGCTCTTTTTCTGGCTTTGGCACCATCCTTCCTCGCAAGAACCGCTCTCGGATTTTTTGATACTGAAGTCCCGGGCATACTTGGGCTGCTCTTGTTTATTTTTCTGTTTTTGAGAGCAATCGAGGAAACGAGAACTCTACGTTCATCCTTGATTTACTCTTTTGGAGCTGCTGCGGCATTAGCCTATTTCATAATGGGGTGGGGTGCAGCATACTTCATAATGGACCTAGCTGTGTTGTTTGTTTTCGTTTTAATCTTGTTAAAAAGGTATACCCCACGTCTGTTGCTTTCCTACAGCATAACTTTTGGTTTGGCGCTTTTCATAGCGACAAAGTTTCCATATATCTCACTAGTCTATCTAACTTCAGGTCCGGTGATACCGGTTGCAGGTGTGTTTATTTTGCTTTGCGTTACAGAAGTTTTGCGTCATAACATCTCAATGAGAACGAAAGTTTCACTCATTGTTGCATCGCTTGCAGCCCTAGTTGCAGGGTTTGCTGTTATGTGGCAACTTGGTTACATGTCAGGTATCGCAGGGAAATTCATCACGGTATTGGATCCATTTGTTCGCTCAGCGAGTCCACTAATAGAGTCAGTAGCTGAACATAGAGTATCAGCTTGGGGAAACATTTACTATGAACTCGGCTTAGGAATACTATTCTTCCTAACAGGCCTATACTTCACGCTAAGAAACCCCACTAATAGAAATGTGTTCCTGCTGCTTTTTGGTACAACGTCACTTTATTTCGCAGCCTCTATGGTGCGTTTGCTTGTCATATTCGCTCCAGCCTTTAGTCTTCTGGCAGCCATAGGAATTCTGGGCATATTGAAGCCGTTTTACGCCTTACTACGAGAAGCACAACAGATAGCCAAAAAATCAAAACGCAGGATGGCACGTGTAAGCAAAGAATACAGTGGCGCTGCGATTTTTCTGGTATTCATGCTTCTATTTACGAATCTTGCTTTTTCGCCTCAAAACGGCGGCATGCCGAGAGTCTATGGTCAGGCCTATTCGCCGATTACGATTAGTGCAGCTAGTCTACCATTAGGAGGTGGCCTTCCTGAACCGGCACAGGAATGGCTGGACATGGTGAGCTGGACTCAGAATAATCTTCAGTCAACTACTGTCGTGTGCTCTTGGTGGGATTACGGGTATTGGCTAAGCATACTTGGAAATGTTACATCTTTGGCTGATAACGCTACGGTGAATGGAACACAGATAGAAAACATAGGTTTTATCTTCATGGCGCCTGAGCAGCAGGCACTAGAAATGCTAGAGTTGTATGACGCTAGATACATACTTGTCTTCACCACTCTCGCATTAGGGTCATCGGCCAATGAGCAGCAATACATTGTAAGCCCAGCGGGTTTTGGTGATGAAGGAAAATGGATGTGGATGGCGCGAATTTCAGGTCAAGCTCGCGATAGATTCATTCAAACTGGTTTCATCAGCTCAGAATTAGCGTGGACTGACGAAAATACTTTTGGCTCCGTAAACAATGAGACTGGCAAATGGCAATGGAATGATTTGGGTAAGAACTCGACAGTATACAAACTACTGAGTTGGGCGAAGCAACGTTGGGTGGACGTATCTGGCCGTCAGAGCGGAGTTGTAGCAGACGAAGCAGGCGTGCAACCCACTTACTTTAAGGAAGCATATTTCGCAGGTGAGAACTTGAATGCAATTGATGCCTCTGCGAGATACGGCGGTCTCATACCAATAGTGGCACTGTACGAGATTGACTGGCAAAAATATTACAACGCAATAGGCCAACCGTAAGGAAGCGATAGCTTGTTTCCAAAAGTTCCCGACCAGCACAAGATAGGCAAACCATTAGTTCCGAACGGTTTAGGCGTGATCTATGTCCTGTTCGCAACTGTCTATCTTTTCTTAATCTATTTCTCTGGCATCACCCAATCCTCGAACAGTGTTTCTGCACCGTTAACCTTGGCGGTGTGCATCTTATTCGGAGGCTTCATGGGTTTGCTGGATGATTGGATGGATCTGAAATGGCGGTACAAGGCTTTTATGCCCCTAATAGCCGCTCTTCCACTGATATACCTGACACTTGCGAACCCTTTGACACGGACGTCAATATCGTTGCCGCTCATCGGCGTTATAGAGCTTGGTGATGCATATTATTTCTTGGTAATTCCATTAATCGTAATGATAGTCACTAATACTGTAAACCAGTTAGGTGGACTGAACGGGTTAGAAACAGTTTGTCCCGCCATAATTTTAGTCGGCCTGATGGTTTTGTCGCAATTTTCATACTTGATCCTCATGGTTGGACCCTTAATCCTCTGGATTGCTCTCGCCGCTTTAAACGTCAAAGGCAAGATTTTCGTCGGCAATATAGGCTCATTCGCCATAGGCATGACAATAGCCTCGTTCGCAGTAATCACAGATCTAAAATCGAGCTTGTTGATTTCGATTCTTCCTTACATTTTTAACTCTTCTTTAATATTGCTGACTGTTCTCTTTTTTAGAAAGAGAGCAAGTGTTTCACTTGACGGAAAGAAACTCGTGTCTGATCAAAGGCGGAGCTTGGTTACGCTCATAACTTACCGTCGACCGATGACTGAGCGCAAAGTAGTGGCTCTAATATCCCTAATCGTGGCGATCTTTGTGTCCATTGCCGTTCTTATCGAGCTGCCGTGGCCACTTTTAACTTAACTGTTTCGACAACTGCAATACGGGCTACCAAGAAAGCGCATAACGAAGTCTTAGCTGATAATTCAATAAGTTTTAATAGGCAATTTGCATGCGCTTAAAGTTAATGGGCGGGTAGGTGCGCCTCCACCCGTTCCGCCAAACAAACCCCGGTGTAGGAGGTGAAAAGGATTGAAACTCGACAGTCGAGATTTGACTTCAACTGCCGTCTTTGCGGCACTATACGTGGTAATAAATATTGTTCAGACGGTTTCTGTGGGTAACCCCACAATTTATGGTCCAATACAATTACGTGTCGCTGACTTCATGATCGCTTTAGCAGCATTATTCGGCTGGTCAATAATCGGCGGTGTCACAATAGGCTGCTTCCTGACTAATGCCTACTACTTCATCGGCGCCCCAGATGTAATTCTCGGACCGATAGCCAACTTGATCGCTGCTTGTCTTGTTCTGTTCCTAAGAAAACGACGGCTGCTAGCATGCATTATGGGAGCTTTGCCCATTGGATTAATCGTAGGTGGTTATCTTTGGCTTTTCTTTCCGCCGCCAGAAGTCCTCGGCAGTTTACCCGCGTGGGCTGGTATGATCGTCAGTATTACCGTCAGCAGCTTAATCGCGGTAGCTGTTATAGGGTACGTGGTACTTTCGATATTAAGCCGACCGAACATTATAGAGCCGCTGAAGTCTCGCGGACTAAAAGTTGCTGACCAAGGATGACTATGCCAGGAATCTTTCGAGCTTGGTTAAGCCGATGATTTCGTCGAAGCTTAAGCCTAAAGCGTCTAAAACTTGTTCAAAAGTGGACTGTAAATAGGCGACGTACTTGTCAACATCCACCTCGTTTTTTGTAGCCAGTTCAACAGGCTTCACATGAGGGTCTCTGATGGTTTTGACGAAGCTAATTAGGTCGCCTGCTCTTATTTCAACTCCGCTTTCTTTCAGAATTTTTGCGGCTTTGACGTGTTGCGGCGTGGTTTTCGTGTAACGGTGAAGGTCTTCTCCCAAAACTACGTGGAAGGCAAGTTCGCTGAGGCTTTCCCACTCTCTTTTTTTAAGCCGCGTGTAACGTTCGCGGACGATGTTAGCTATGTCTTTTTTTGTCTTTTCGAATTCCGCTGGGTTTTTAACCTGTGCAAGCCTCTCTTTCATTTTGTTAAAAGCGTTTTTGATGAATATTGGTATGTGCCTTTTCTTGCCCGTTAACCCTTTGACGTCTACTGTTCCGTCTTCCAGAACGCCGAGGTAGTTTTTTTTGCGGGAGCTGAAAACTGCGTATCTGTAAACTTTCTCCACGTCTATGGTCATTTTCAGTTCTCGCTCGGTCCAGCGGGCTAACTCTTCAATTTGCTCTTTGGAGGGGTTTTTGAGAAAGAGGCTGTCTGTGTCTCCGTAGAGTACTTGGATGTTTAACCCTTCGGCTTTGTTGAGTATTTGGGTTATGGAGTGCCTACCGATGGCTGCTGTGGCTTCAGCTACGGGAGGGCAATATAGGTCAAAGCTGGTGGCGCCGAACACGCCGTAGCTGGCGTTTAAAATCACTTTCAGCGCTCCTTGAGTGATGTTGTACCAGCTTCTCAGCTCAGCAGACAAGCTTTTATCCTTCGCTTTTAGCTTGTACCATCGCACGCGCAAATCTCTCAATGAACCAATTAGGAGGCTTTCCAGAGCGCGTTTTCTGGTGCAGACCCAGTGGGGCGTGCCTGGCACTATGTTTTCTCGGCATTCTGGATGCGGACAGAGTATTGATTGGTAACCGAGGTTCCAGACTTTTATTATTGATGGGTATAGGCTTGGAAAATCCATTACGGCTACGTTGAAGTGTACGCCTGGCACAGGTTCGACAACTATGGCACCTTTGTATTTTTTGCCTTTTATTATGGCGATAGTTGCGGTTTTGCCTTTTTTGGCGAGTATGTCTTCAGCGTTGGGGATTAGCATGTTTCTTTTTCTGTGTTCGCGGTGCATGAAGTTCCTTATCCACCGTGAAACTCCTTGGCGGCTAACGTCTTCCATTGGCATGCTGCTTATTCTAGCCAAAACCAGAATTAGCTTCATAACTAATTCTTCTTCGAAGCTCGTTAGTTTGAAAGTGATTTCCGAATCTCTGAAACAGTATCGAGCGAGTTCAGTGTAGCTTAGTTCCCCGAAGCTTTTTTCCAGCCGAATTTTTTCCACTCCAATAATGGCGTTGCCAACGTCGTCAAGCGTAACATCGCGGTAACGGTTGTTAAAAGCGTAAATCTGGACCGACCTGTTAAAGAAAAACCTGTATAAATCGATGTGCACACCGTATTTCAGCAGGCAGACTCGTCTGCCGACTTCTATTGGAACCTCGCCTCTTCTAATCCCGAGGTTCAGTGCGCGGTGAGTTAGATAGCGCAGGTCAAAATCGTCCCCGTTAAAAGTTAAAACGAAGGGGTAATCCCAGAGAACTTCAAAGACGGCTCTCAGCAGCTTTTCTTCAGTGTCAAAGTATTCGAGAGTCACGCCCTCAGGCAATTTTTCGCTTCCTTCGCGTACGCCGTCACGTCTTAGAAGCAGCACTCTTTTCTTGTTGTCCGAGCCGTACATGGATACACAGATAACGGGGTACTCGGCTTTGCGTGGGTCTGGCACTCTTGTGGCTATAGGGGCATACACCTCTATGTCAATGGATGCTCTGCGAAACTTGGGAGCAGGATATTCCAGCAGTCTCGCCCAATCCTCGACGTGTTGAAGTTCCTCAGCCGAAGCTTCTTTGAAAATCGCTTTTATCTGCAACAGTGTTTTTTCAGTTTCTTCCAAAGTTACGGGAACAAGATTGCCCCTTTTTACTTCGTAAATCATTCCTGGCAAAAGTTGCCTATCGTAAATGTACGACTGGTAATACTTGATTCTTGCTTCCCAGACCTTAGCGTCTTCAGGCTGGACTAGCGTGTCTGAAATCTTCGGGAAGTCTTCTGGGATTATGTCTCTAATGCAGCCTTGTGGGCGACCGCCGATGGCTAACGGGTCATTTGCCACAATTTTTGTCACTTGCACTTTTCTGTCAAGGAGTGCGTCAAACTTTTCTTCAAGTTTGAAGCGATCAAAGCTCTCGTGTTTCATTAGGCGGTCGATTTTTTCAAGCTCGTACGGTGAAAGGTTAGTTAGACAGTAGGGCTTGTGTCCCGTGTTGTCATACCAAAAGTAGATTTTGTTGCTTGTCGGCTCGTACAGTTTGATTAGCGCTTTTCTTGAGCGTCCGTCGTAGGTTGCGGAAACAAAATATGACGGCGGCATGTTTTCAGGTGCCACAGGGGGAAAGGTGCGGGTTTTCTTTCTTTTTTCTTTTTTTTCGGTCTCGGAGCCGGCTTCGGTGGTGGGAGGCGCTTCCGCTTTTGATTCCTCTTCTTTCAAGGGCTTTTTCTTCACCTGTGAGTATTCGAGTAAACTTTTCTGCGCCATCCCACTTCTCGCCCTACGCTACTTCTATAGATAACACAGACTAAAATCTTTACTGACTGTTGAGGTCGCGTGGTCCTTTGCGGTAGGCGCTACTGCTCTGCGGAAACTACCCCTTCCCTTATATGCATTCAAGCTTAAGGTCACTTTGACGCGCGGGATTTTTATTGAGCCGCCGCTTGGCTTTAGCTGTGTGAAAAGCTTGCTGAAAGACGCTTGGACGGTTGCCATCGAAACCCTAAGCTGGATAGAAATGCAGAAACTAAGCGAACGCTTGGCTTTGGCTAAAACCGTTAGGCAACTAGGCATACGCAATCCTAACGCTGTCCGATACGCCTACGGCTTGGTGTGCGAAACCATCAGACGCAAAAACCTAATAGACAAGTTTGTCAACAGCGTGCTAAAACCCGAAACCATCACCGAATTCGCAATGGGAGTTCAAGCATTTCTGCGGCTTTACATTTACCAAACCAGAATCGCCAAAAACTGGGCTGAAATCAACTTGAGAGAAGCTGAAAGCATCGCCAAACTAGGCAGAGCAATTCTAGGCTGGAAAACTCTCAGAGAAGTTGAGCCCATCTTGGGGTTTCTGCTCACTCGCCAGCTAGAGCCGATTCTGAAAGCAGCAAGTGACGAGGAAAGGATAGGTCTCGAAACATTTCATCCCACTTGGTTCGTCAAATACTGCTTCAATCTTCTCGGACGTAGCGAAGCCATAGCCTTTCTAGAAGCTAGCGTGAATCCGCCGCTGGACTGCATCCGCTTGAACACTCTCAAGGTTTCTGAAGAAGAGATTTGGGAAAAACTCGCTGCGGAAGGCGTTAAACTAGAAAAAATTAAGCCCTTGAAACACGCTTACAAGGTTTTGGGCGCAAAACAGCCCTTAACAGGGACAACTAGCTTTCAAGAAGGCTTATTCTACATCCAAGACAAATCAAGCTGCTTTGCCGCAGAGGTTGCTAATCCAAAGCCCAAAATGACGGTTTTAGATGTTTGCGCGGCTCCTGGCGCCAAAACCACTCATCTGGCGCAGCTTATGCAGAACCAAGGTGTAATCTGTTCAATGGATTATTCTGTGCGAAGGATGCAAGTTTGGAGAAAAGAAGTGTCCCGTATGGGCGTGAAAATAGCGGAACCTGTCATTGCTGACGCGTGCATTTCTCTGCCCTTTATGCTTGAAGCAGACATTGTAGTTTTAGATCCCCCGTGCACGAGCACTGGCGTCTTTGCTAAACAGCCGTCAGCCAAGTGGCGGCTTACCCCACGGTCAAACGATAAAATGGCTGATATTCAGTGGCGGATGATCAACAACTGCGCTGGGAAAGTAAAATCTGGAGGAGTTTTAACCTACTCCACCTGCAGCATCACGATTGAAGAAAACGAGATGGTCATCGAGCGGTTTTTGAAGTGGCATCCAGAATTCGCGCTAGACGAGATGCACCCTAAGTTCGGCGTGCCCGGTCTCAGAGGGCTGGACAAGTGCCAGAGACTTTATCCGCATATTCACAAGAGCAACGGCTTCTTCATCGCAAAACTGCTGAAACAATAGAAAACAGCATACGCGCGCTAGAGTTTAAAGGCTATTGCCTGCAAATGCCCTGATAATGCCAGCGCGTCTGGTTTTTCGCAGAGAGCAAGTTCGAATTGAAGTATCTTGTTGACCAAATCTTCAGGATGCTTCTTTTCCATGAAGAACTCCTGTCTTACGCGTAAAGGCATCGTCGCCACTTTTCCCACAATCTTTTCCACGTGCAAGCCATTTCGTTCCAGCATTGTTCGAAACTCCTTTGGAGTCCACGTCAAAATTTTGATTTTGCCGTCTTTGGTCATGCATTCATGTTCTTGGCTGACTAAGACTTCGAAAGCTCTTTCTACGGTGTCCACGCGCGGTTTGCCTGACAGCGAAGACAAAGCTTGAACGTAGCGGTTTTGGGCTGAGATTATCAATGGAGCTTCCTTTTTTAGTACCCGCTTCAGTTCTTTTATCAAAATGTCTGGTTCTTTGAAAAGGAAAAGGGTGTGCTCACAAAGAATCATATCGAAGGTTTCATCTGCATAACCTGTTTTTGCGATGTCGCCCTTCTTTAAGGTAATTTTTTGCTGAAGGCCTCTTTCTTTCACTTTTTTGTCGGCGTCTTTTAACATTCTTTCCGAGGAGTCTATCAAAACCACTTTGCAGCCTTTTGTGGCGATGCGGATTGCCCAGCGACCTGTTCCTCCTCCAGCATCAAGAACTATCTTGTTAGGATCTGTTGGAACATATGGTTCTACATATTTCCACGTAATTGCATCGTAAACCTTGAAGTATAAAGTGCTAAAGATTTCATCGTAGCTTTCAGACTTTTTGTCGTAGTAAGATTCTATTTCTTCCATTCCTGTTGCCCTTAACATGGCTTTTCAATTTGGCAAAGCATTTCAAATATTACTTTGGCAGCGTTAACTGCTGATGTTCCTTGATCATAATTTGGCGCGATTTCCACAACGTCAAATCCGATCACGCAGTGGTCGCATAACGCGCATAAAATGTCCAGCAGCGTGTGGGTTTCGAGGCCTTCTGGTTCTGGGTTTTGAACTGCAGGCGCATATGCAGGATCAAGGACGTCCATATCTATTGATAAGTAAACATTCTTGTATGGGGCAAGTTCTTCTTTGAGTCTTCGTGTGATTTGCGCTGCGCCTTCCTTTCTTATCTGCTGGGACGGGAAAAAGTTTATTCCAGCCTTTTTTGCGTAAGCTAATTCTTCTTTGCATACGGCTCTTGTGCCCACTTCAACTATCTTCGCTGGTTTCACTTCTTCGTTTATTAATCGCATAAAAGTGGTGTGCGAAAGCGTTAATCCCAGAAACTCTTTGCGCAAGTCAAGATGAGCATCGAAGCTTACGAGCGCCGTTTCTTGGGCTTTGGCGCCTAAGCCTTTCAATATGCCCAAGGTTATCGTGTGTTCTCCACCTATCGCTATCGGCATCTTTCTCGCGGCTAAAACATCCTCAACCACTAGTTTCAGCATGTCAACTGTTCTCCTAGGGCTTGTGGATACATGTAAATCGCCCAAATCATGCAGCGGCAAGTTTTCCGCGTCTATTCCAGTGCGGAAACTGTAAGTTTCTATGTTCTGAGAGGTCTGTCGGATTGCGTTAGGTCCGAACCGTGCTCCCGTCCGATAGGTGCTTGTAACGTCGAATGGAACGCCGAAAACCAGGTATTTCGCTTTTTCAAAGGGTTTTTGTACCCCGCCAAAAATGTTTGGCTGTGAAACGAAAAGTTCACGGTTGCTCATCTTTTTCCATTCCTTCACTTAAACTGCTTATCTCTGGGTTGCTCTAAACTTTTTCGCCTTGTTGATACCATTAACTTGTTTGTCATAACTTGACTAATCAAGATTTAGCTTGTTTGCAGCGCGCGCTCTAAAATCTATTTGCAAACTCGAAACCTCATAATTAGCGCCGTAGTCTACTACGAAAATTCGTTTTTTTGGAGACATATCTCCCGTGGTCCCTTTTTTTCTCTTAGTCCTCCATCCAGCGCACCGTGTATATTCTGAATTCATAAACGTTATTGGCTTGCATTTGATGTTAGATTAAGTGCAATGCTCCGAAAGTCACACATCTTTCCATTCTTGATTTCATTCATAATTGTAGTTAGCCTCATCGGTTTTGCCCAAGCAACTGCAACCTTTTCTTTCTGGGTTGAGGCAAGTGAAGATGTATCTCGCTCGATTGATTTGTCAGTAGATGACAGAGTGTTAATCAAGTTTAGTACTACTTGGGCGGCAGAAGCGAATACAATTGGCTTTTCGATAGTTTCACCAAATGGCACCGTAACGGATTTTGGAGAGCAAGGAGCATTGAGCTTCAGTTTTGTGTGCACCGAGAATGGGCAATACACTTTGCATTTCGTCAACCAAGACGATGCTGAGACAAAGCTTGTTATTTTAGAGTACGAAATTGAACATTACGTGTTCGGAATGACAACCAATCTCTTCTGGTTTGTGCTTATTGCTCTGATCAGCATCGTGGGAGCCATTGTGTTAGTTATATTGACCAAAACTTCGTAGGGTACAGCATTTTAGCACGTGTAAAAGGTAGCCTTGCGCTTTCCCACATGGCCAATTTCCTTATGAAGCTGCGGGGGATGGGAGTTGAACTGGCGGCTAGTGGACACATCGACCGTGATCCCTTTTTCCTTAAATGACCGGATCTCTATAATGAGCGTTTCAAACTCAGGTATGCATCATTTTCTTTGTTCCT
>SMTZ1_10006704_pt1 | contig 11984 bp, 10 predicted proteins | sample DeeMarSWOR136_30_FD_25667 | JGI IMG/M metagenome (IMG submission 25667) | reverse complement strand
CAACACCGTGTACTCATCAAGGAGGCGCCGGACAGCGGCCTCAACAAACTCCTCCTCACTACTGAACCCAAAAAACTCGACTAACTCACTCATCCTCTTGACAAGCTCAGTCGGCAGATCCACGCAAACCCTCCTACCCAACTCAAAACTCCCTTGACCATCACAGCGTCATCTTTCACTAACAAAAGAAACTTATAAAACATGAAGAAACAATATTCAGAAAACAAACTTCATAAAATAAATATACAAAGTAACAGCCTCCTCAAATCTTCCGAATCTTAGACCTACGCAAATTTTGTCTCAATATCCTCACGCGCATACATATAAAGTCCCGGAACAGAAGACCGAGCCTTTGACGACGCCAATCGCAGAATTCTTAACTTCCGTTTCACCCATCTCGTGGAACTTTTATATATCGTATCCAAGAACGAAATGATCCGTTTTTTTAAAAAGCTCTCAGTTGGTTAATGGATGTTGTTTTTATAAAATCTTTATTAGAACAATAAAAATATGTTGCATTGCGTACGCGTGCGCGCTCTGAATAAAGGAGCCATGTAAGGTGGTGTACATCTATTTCCCATTCCAAGTAAATCACTTGGGGAGCACCAAAGTAGCCAATTTTGAAAATAACATCAGGCAATTGATTGAGCAGATATTATTCACAGCGCCAGGTGAAAGAGTAAATCGACCAACTTTTGGATGCGCGCGGCGTTGGCCACCACCAGGATGCCACTTCTGGTCTGCCCGTAGGTACTGAAGAATCGGCGACCTTACTTCAGCCCTGTTCATGGTCAGGTATACTAGTCTCCTTGTGTGCACGCTACCCCACCTCGTGCGTAGGCGTAGGCCTGATCGAGAGAATCTAGAGACAGAGTCATCTTGCCCTCCTACGGATGGGCGAATAGGTGTGTGTAAATCTACACTGGGGTGATTTGAGTGGAGGAAGAGGAAAGATATCTAAAATGTCTTCACAAAGATGCGGGAGTCTCTACTCGTATCTAGCCAGTTAAATTTAACCAATGGTATTTTGTTATTGTTCGACCATCTTTCAGAATCACATCGATTTTAACGTTAAATTCGCCCCATCCCATGTTTCTGAGTCTGAAGCCATTTTCCTTTGTATTTATAGTAATTTCACGTTCTATAAAGGTCGGATGAAGCGTATATTTTACATTGTCTATTTGTGAGAGAATGCTTTCCGGAACATCAAGATATATTTCCCAGTTATAATAACCTGGCTGTGTTGGACTAGGACTTGATGTGTTAACTATAATTATCTCTTCGGCATTTATCCTTCTCGCTTCGATAGCAGATCGAATTTTCTTTGGGATGTCTATTAATGTCCTAATGTAGCTTCTTCCCTTACTGGCCATGGTGGTGGCCAGTATTTTTACCCGGATATTGTCTGCAACGAGATTCCGATCACTGTCAATCGATGTTTCATGAAGCGATGTAAGCTTGAGCATTACTTCCTTCAAGTCGGGATCAAGACTACTTTCATTTATCATCTTCTTCAAGGCGTCAGTTGTCCAAGAAAACTCATGTTTTGAGGAAACGGATTTGTAATACTTTATCAAATCTGATGCTGCCTCCATGCCTTCAGTTAGTGAATTACGCAGATAGGCGGATACAACCAATATCAGGCGCATTCCATACCTGTAATCTTCTTCAAGAGTGTTTTCTAGGACCTCGGACGCAAGCTTTTCACTTTCTTCGTATTCTTTTAGGAGTAACAGATCCTCAGCCAGGCTTGCTTTAAAATACATTGAGTCCGGTTCTAGTTCGAGAGCTTTTTCTATATGTTGTTTTGCTATGTTATAATCAAAGGATCCTTCAATCATTGAGACGCCTAAATCATGCCAAGCACTCGCGGATCTATCGTTAATCTGAGTAGCTATTGAATATGCATCCATTGCTTCATTAAATCTTTTAAGTCTAAATAACGTCTCTCCTTTAGCAAGATAAAATGTTTCATCTTTAGGATTTATATTAATTGCGGCATCGAAGTACTCTATCGCTTCTTCATATTTGCCCAAATTTTTTAATGAAAGACCAAGGTTGTACAACGCAATTACATTTTCAGGTTCTTGTTCTATTGCCTTTTTGTAATAGCTTATTGCTTTGTCATAATTTCCGAGAGTATAAAAAGCATTTCCCTCTTCATTCCAAAGATCTGAATTAGAAGGTTCTAGCTCCAGGGCTTTTTCGTAATAATTTATGGATTCTCTATAGTCTTCATTCAGGAATAATTTGTTGGCTTCCTCTCTGTATTTCGCTACACCTTCACGCTTAGACGCCTCTATCTGATTATTCCAGTATTGAGTGGTTTCTCTGAAAGATTTTGATAACCTTTTTAGTTCTGGGAACCGAGAAGGATCTTCAGCTAGGTCGGTAGCTAGGGAATAGGCTTCCGCTAGTAGAGAATATTCTCGTATAGCCTTTTCATAATCACCAGAATCCAAAAAGCCTTTGGAATTTTTATGACCAACGGCTGCAATATTATCAAGAAGTTCTAAGAGTTCTTGGGAGTTTGAAGAGTTTTGCATTTCGGAAATAAGGGCACGTAGTGTTTTTTTTGAACGTTTCAATCAGGTTTATCCTCCTTCGATTTTACCCCTAGTGACTCTTTCAGTATATTCCTAACCACGATTTCATACAAGCCTCTAATACCTGTATTTATACCTCTCATAGTATCCTCTATCGTGTTTATATGCGCACTTATTGTACTAAAGCAATCGTATAGTTTTTCTATATTTTCATTGAAATCTTTATAATAATAATCTATTTCTTTATATGTACTGGGAAACTTTTCGATTTGTTTCGTAAGTTTATTATAATCATCTATGAATTGTCTGGATTGTGTCTTATAATGAGTAGCAAGAGTCTTTAGTAAGTTTAAATCGTCCTTTTCTTGCACGCAATAATCCACTGCGATCCGTAAATTATGCATCAGGTTCACAGTATCATAGAATTCTAATAGGATATTGACGGCTGGTTCTTTTTCTGCGATTACTTGAGGGCGAATAATATCCACCCGGGGCGACTCGTAAGTTTTTCTGAACAGTGTTTGGACAGTTCGCTTCTTATCATCAATCCCTAGAAATAGAATTGGAATAGTAAAATCCCTGGGTTCGCATATTTCATCGTTAAACATACTTTGTCGCGTTTCTTGGATAGTCTCTTCAATTTTTTTACCCAGAAGGTTAAGGTAAAACCCTCTTGCGAACGCTCCTGCAGCGTCATTTGAAATGCGATCGCGCATAGATACTATTGCGGGAACTCTTTTGATTAGTTTTGGAACCAATCCCGTAAATCTGTTTGATATTTCAGCGGTGTGGCAGGCATTAAAAACCATTAAGCCTATAGACTCTTCGTTCAGGAATATGTGATTTATATCTTCTTCGTTTGCTTTATCTAGACGTCCTTTCTTATTTCTAAGAGCGAGATACCCCTTATCATCCTTGAAATCTCCATGTCCTATATAATGAATAATATGGTAAAATTTATTCTTGATCTTCTCTTCAATATTTTCTTTTGTAGCGATATTTACTTTGTCTAAATCTATGGGGTCCTTAGCTTTTTCCAATACCTTTGTTATTGTATCAATTTCACTTTCAGAATCAACGTGAGGTAGCCCCACTACATTAGAGGCTATAATTAGGATCGTAAGTGGATTGTCCTCTAAGTTTACATACCGGTTACTACCACTAAAGACTCGGACAATGAGTGTATATTTATCTATTGACATAGGAGTACCATCTTTTGACATCGCCTCCCAAGGATAGACTGCGTATTTAGGATCGATTTCTAGCATTATTCGCAGGCCTGTTTCTGCCGGTAGATACTTCATCGCTTCTTCAAATTGATCGGCTATGCTGCCGGTGAACAAACTTTGCCTAAGATTATCCCCAAAAGTGGCTACCTGTTGTTTTGTCATTTTCCTGCCTGGATCTAAAAATTTTTCTATCTGATTTTTCAAATCGTCATCAATATTCAGCGTACCTTCTTTTGTTTCCTCCCCATAGCGACTTTTTACAGAAGAATCTGCACAAATTTCCAGATAAAAGTCTTTATATCGCATATATTAAAAATTGAGAGACGTTAAAATAAAAGTTACGTTCACAGGAGTCTCCAATGTTCAAGCAAAAACAAGACTTTGGAACGAATAAAATATTTAAACTTATGCAGTTCGTGCTAGGTTTTGCTTTATTACTGTTGTCGCGAGCATAAAAAGGCTTCTCTTGCCCCATTACCATTAATATATAAGTTGATTGTTTACCACTTTACAATTATTTGTGCGAGGTGCAGACCATAGCTATCTATAGTTTAATATATTCGTTATGACATAGCTAGATCTTCTTTATTATTAAGGAGTTATTGCATCGTTTTAGAGACGACATTAGATACCATGTCATTGGCTATCTCTCCATTTCTCACATACGGCACATGGGATTTTATGTTAAACAGCGCCCTATCTCTGTAAGCCCTTTCTGCGGCGTCTTCAAAACTCATGTCCTGAATTGATGCAAATTTCATTGATTCAAGTTTTTGCTCATCATTTAGTTTATTTTTAAGTTTTTCAACCAGGTCATAGCGGCCACCTTGTTTTAGCCGGTCGCTTAACCTGCTGATCGTACTCTGCACAAGATCAAAGCCACCCGCGATTCTTGCTTCCACGATATCTCCTTTAATCCTCCCCCAATGTTCTTGGTAGTGAAAATCAGTTCCATACCATGTTATCTTTCCCAACTTTGTTTCAAGTACAAAATCAAACCTCTCAATGTCTGGTATTTCTAGTACTAACTTCTGTTCAATTTTCCTGTATTTTCCTTCTTCATATATGTCAGTGAAACCGTAGAAGTAGTCTCCAATGAATCGTTTGTGGATCCAGTAGAGCCAGAGTCTGACTACATATATTCCTTGTTCAGGGAGTAGTGCAAATAGTTCTAGGTGAGGCCATGCGTAAGCCAGGTCTCCCACAATATCGCATATTTTCTCCTTGGAACCATTCTCGTGTAAATAAATCGATATTGGAGAGTATACAGACCTATCATTCTCTTCAAATTCAATGCTTAATTTTGGGTATGGTAGTTCCCTGTACTCTATTTTTTTACCTTCGCTTGGTCTTGGGGGAAACCATCTAGGATAGTACATGGGAACTTTTGTACCTTCGAATGTTATTATCCTTCTACCGTTTGGCACTCCACCCAATGTCATCCTTACTACTTCGCTTTGATTATTGGCAGCGGATATCCAAACCTGTTGTTCCCAAATGGGCTCGGCTGTGTGAGTCAAAGTTATAGATTCTTTTTCGTACGTATTTCTGAGATGTAGCACCTGAAAGAAGAATCTTTCAGCCGCTGAATCTCTATTGACTTTTTGACCATCTTCTTCACCCGCTCCCCAAATAATTAAAAAATCTTTTGTATTATCGCTAAAGCCAACACATAGTTTGTCCTCATCTCCTATGCTATGGTTTATTGGCCTTATGTGTCCATCTCTTATGTCTCCCTCTGCTGACATTTCAATCGTTGTCACCCCATAAGGTAAATACGGAATCAGGTTGTCAGAGTCTGCATTTAGGAATTTTAGATTAAATCCTGCCATATTTTTTCTTAAACAAAATAAAAATATAAATGTTGCTTGAGTGCATTGCTCATCGCGCGTGCAGATGGGTATCTTTGATCATCCCAGTTATGAGTTCGACTAAAATCTAATGCACATCAGTCTGTATGCGCATCTTATTGAGTCATCTATGACGTGTTACGTGCACTGGCTTTAAGTAGGTGTTTCAAGATTTATCGCTTTTATCAGTTCTGTAATATTCTTCATTGTGTCAGAAGGGATAGTAAATCCAAATCCGGCCCAGGGAATAAGGACACTTATTAGCATGGTGAAGATTTGAGCGTAAGTCTTGATTATATTTAAACTGAAATTTGCTAACTTCTCATGATATTCAGCTAGTTGTTCAACCGGGAGGGTGGTGGTAGTGCTTACGTCGCCCGTGAGTTTAATAATTGTCTCGATATATTTGTCCCCTTCCCCTGTAGTTTTGATGGATAATTGGGTCAAATTTTTTAATGTCTCTTCTAGGTGGTCCTTAATTTTCTTATCAAGATCTTTAAAGGCAGCATTAGAAAGTATTAGGTCGGCAATCGGATCTTTTTCCGACATATTTGGACTCAAATATTTTATTATTACCTATATATATAAATTTATCCTGCATTTAATTTTTTATAAATGAATCTAAGTCAAACTCTAAATCTAGGAGTTTCTCCAAGAATGTTTTTAATTCAGTATGTGTATTCATAATTACTCCTGCTAATTTCTCAACTTCCATTGTAGGTAAGATGGAACCTAAAATGTTTTTCGGATATAATTTCATCTCCTCAAGGTGTTTTTCCATTATGTACATATCATCATTTGTTTGTAAATTCATTCTCACTGTATGTAAACCAATAAATTCTATAGTATAATTAAAACCTCTGGGATCGTGCTTCACATATTTGCGCGAGCTTAAGTTCATTTTATCTTTCTCATGTGTGTGCAAGTGCAAGTAAATACTTAAAGATTATGCAAAGATATCCTAGACAGTTATTGCTCGGTCATTCATGCGATGCACACGAATGCGCCCACAATTTGAAATTAATTATAAAGACGTACGCGCGCACCGCAGTTCTCTCTGAGGTAGAAGCTCCGCCTGAGTCGTTTTACCAGATCATTCACGTACGGGAGCTGGTGATCATAATGGCTTTGAGGTCCCATTCGTGGTCGTACTCCACCAGCCTCCCAAGGCCTTCTACGTGGAGGTCTATCCAGAGGATGGGATTGATTGAAGTTAAATCTGAGTTCTCGAATAGTAGCTTGGGATAATCCTCATTTATCCTTCCTCAGACGATGGCGTATGGATCTCTTAAAATTCTCGTGAATTATCAAATTCGCCCACGCACAAAAAAAAATCAGGCGACAGAATGTCTTCATTTAAATAACCAATGGCTAAAATAGACATTTTCTATGGGCTGAACGAGTTTCTGCTCATGACCATGAATTGGAGTCTGAGATAATACTAGAACTGGAAGTCCGCATAGAGCAGTCTGGAGACAGAGAGGACTGTCCAAGTCCGCAAGGACCATGTGAACGCCATGAAGATGAGGACGGGCTCCCCGGCGTGGAAGCTCCACATACCCTCCATCGCTCCGAGGGACTCCATGACAACGCCCACAAGCACGCTGCTGATCATCACCGAAAGATTCCACCCCGTCGTCTGCTCCTTGGAGTAATACAGGCTCGCGAGGCTCATGGCCACATAGACCGCTGCCAACAGCCAGCTGACGCTGGGGAGGTAGCCCTGGGCCGCCATGCCCACGAGAACGAGGCAGATGGAGGCTAGGGCAGGGGCTAGTCTGCTGGCCCTGGTATCCGGGATTCTCCCGCTGAGCACCTTGTTGAGGTACCGAGCTATGGTGAGCATCCCGAGGATGAAGAGGCTCCAGCCGAACACGGTGAGGGGCGAGGGTAGGCCTCCGTCGAAATAGGCGAAGGCCCCTGCTGAGGTGTGGGCGTACTCGTCGACGACGGCAGTGGCGAGGGTCACCAGCATCATAACTGTGAGGGTGGAGAACTCCATCTGCATCGAGGCCCAGATGCAGACTACCGCTGACAGGAAGAGGCCCATGATGAAGAGGGTCGGGTTAAGCTTGTAATAATCACCTCCGAAGAAGGCTGCAAACGTGGATGCGAACAGGAGGTACACCACGAAAACGTTCTTCAGTGTTGCTTCCTCGCGCTCTGCCATTCTCTTTCCCTCCCTCTTCAGGTCGGACGCAGGGCTCTCACATGTCTGAGAGTAGTAATTAAATATATATTGATATGAATTATAAAATCTTAGGGTTCGAGGCGACCAGATGAATGAGCTATATTCTTGACCCCCCGGCACTCTTTCTCCTTGGAATGATTCTCTACTATATCTCGAGGCGGCTGAACTGGGACGGCAGGGTCACGGTACTGGTAGGTTCCTTCGTCTCTTTCATCCTTTTTATGGGGGGGAGCACCCTCCTTTACCTGGACATAGTCGACTGGCCCATCCCTCCCACCCAAGGCCCCGTTTGGATGTTCCACACTAACTACACGGGGATAGCTAAAGGTGATGTTCTCCTCATCATAGCGGTCTTCATGCTCCTCCTCTACCCAGGCTGGCTCATGCTAGGGTACTTGGTGGCTAGGCGCAGGGACGAGGGCTTCTTCCTATACCCAAAGGTTACATACGAAGACATCAGGAGGAGGAGAAACGGGGAGAAAGCGAGGTTCACCGTCAAAAGGGGCCCAGAATCACGGAGCCTGGTGAGAGAGGCCATTGAGGAGATCGGAGGGATCGGGAGCTTCGTACGTCCCGGGGATAGAGTGGTCATCAAGCCCAACATCTGCGGGGGGAACCCTCAGATCCCTGGGTCCTTCACCAGCATCGATGTGGTGGACGAGTTGGTGGACATGGTCCGAGGGGTTGATGCCTCCGTGATAGTGGTCGACTCTGACATGATATGGACCAAATTCGACCCCGTGGCGGAGAGGCAGGGCTGGAAGAAATGGGCTAAGGAGAAGGGAGTGGACCTCGTGAACCTAGCGAAGACACGGAAGGCGAGGTTCAACTTCGGGGAGGGCAGCGCCACGGAGGTGGTGCCAGTCTCCAGGGAGCTCGTCGAGGCGGACGTCATCATCTCCGCCGCCACGATGAAGACCCACATGCTCACCACGGTCACCATGGGGATGAAGAACATGTATGGCACCTTCCCCGAGGAGGCAAAGGCCAAGTACCACAGGAAGGGAATCGAGGAGGTGATCTACGACGTCAACAGGGCTTTCACACCCAGCCTCACGGTGATCGACGGCACCATAGGCGGGGAGGGCACTGGCCCCCTTTCCTGCGAGCGCGTGGACTTCGAGACCGTGGTCGCCTCCAACGACGTGGTCGCCGCCGACTCGGTGGCCTGTAAGCTCATGGGGTACGACCCGATGAGCGTGGTCCACATCAGGATGGCTCACGAGAGGGGTCTCGGCAACGCGATGGTGGACTTCGATGTGGGGTCTCTCCACCCCCAACATCCCAAGGACGGAGCTTGGAAGAAGCCAACCCCCCAAGTTTCTGTCTTCTACGAGAGCCTAGTCGAGCTTGCCCTCCACCTCCCCGGAATGCAGGTCTTCTTCGACCTCACCGCCGATTTCGTTCTCTACGGCTTCGCAACCCTCCCGGTGCTAAGGGACATCACCCCCGAAATGGAGAGGATCCTCGACGACGTCTTCTCGATGCTCCTCCTCAGTGGCTACAGGGGCAGGGGAAGAGCGGATGAAAATCTCCTCAACCTCGCTGACACCGTGAACAAGGGCCTCTCGAGTGTGCGCGCGCTTACACAATCTGCATGACCACCTATGGCATCGCCAGGTTAGAGCTCTGGCAGAGTGTAGCCTTCTTTGCCGCACAAGCGAACGGAAGACCGAGCCTTTGACGACGCCAATCGCAGAGTTCTCAACTTCCGTTCCACCCATCTCATATAAATCGCAGCCATTCCACCAAATGGATACTTTACAGCATCCTCCATAAACTCCGTTCAACTACTATCGCACGATGGTCCATCAAGAATTTAAAAGCCTGAACAGTGATGACCTTGACCCTTTTGAGTGAGAATAAGAAAAAAAGAGGTGTTGATAGACTTCTTTCTAGTGACTGAATGAGGTTCGATTTTATCCTCTTATGGCGATTTTTTTCTCTCCAGTCTTCTTGTCTACTGTCACAAAGGTAATCTTCGGTATCTCAATTTCTTTTTCTTTGACTTTTACCTTCACTATCTCTCTGACTGTTAGCTCGTATACATCTCTACCCTTTCTGGTTTTGTATTCTCTCATAGATATTGTAGCCTTTTCCTTCTCGATGGCTTGCATCACATTGGGAAGCTTGTCTCGCAACTCTGCTAATGCGATTCGCTCAGCATCTTTTAGGTCTTTCACCGCCATCCTCACAACCTCCCATAGAACACGAATTCGTGAAGTATCTTCTCCTCCACGGCGGTATCAGCTTCAGGGGCATAGTCTCGCTTCGCCCTGAAAAACGCTTCGGAGGGCGTTTTCCCAGTCATCAGATGCTCGAAGAACAACCGGTGAAACAACGGCCCGTTGTAGTTTGTTTCCGTGAAGGGCGTCGAGTAGTGGACCCCAGTGCAACCAATAAATGCTTTTGCTCCAGACCTAAGAAACCGCAAGGAAATCGAGTTTGCAGGCACCTTTCCTATTATATAGGCTCCGTAGCACGCTCCTGAAAGTACTACTCCTTGTGAATGGGCTAAACTAGCTGTGAAAGCCACGGGCCAAGGTGAGTCTTCTCCCCACCAAACCGATGTGTCAGCATCAGATCCATGTAAAATAAAGTAAACGTGCTCAACATCCACATCACCTACGCTGAAATCGTCACTTGTCATCGGTGCACTCCAATAGACATCGCCTGCGTCAGAAAAGATGTCCACGATCGGCCCTGCGTACTCTCTATTTACATTTCCTAATCCGAAAGCACCGGATTTTGGGGCGCACTTTCCCTCCAACTGTTTAATCAGCAGATCGAGACTGCCGCCATCAGGGATTCTAGCGATTGGTACGTCGATCACATCATCACCCGTGAAATCTGCATAAACATCATCCGTATACAGCGTGTCTTTATAAGGAGACCAAGGATATTCCCAATCTAGGGGGTTTGGCAACACCGCAAACGGTACAATGTCAGGCCCTCCAATGATCTGTATGTGAGTAATTATTCTAATGATGGGGAAAGGCTTCACCATTGCAGCTTTTTGCACTTCTACCCTAGCATCTAATAACTGAATTAGAGTAGTTCTCAACTGTTTTATTTTATTATATACTTCGTTGAAGTCGTCTGTACAGACGTCTAAAATTATTGCCCTTTGCCTATACGCGAGGTCTATCATCCTTGGACGTATTTCGTTATTGTAATCGTCTGATCCGAACTTGTCAATGAGCCTTTTCTTACACGTCACAATTAGACCTATCTGCCAAATGCCATAAACTGTTATTATCTTCTGCAGCATCTCTGGGGAAAATACCATATTAATTAAATCAGCCGCCTCTAGAATTTTCAGTCTCCTGTCTAACATTTTTCCCACCAGTTCAACTGTTTACTCCATCTTTTAATAACCCTCATCATGATTTAATACTTTCCACTAAAAGTAATAGAAATTAGACAATTTTACCGTCGATTAATTACATCTTCAGCACTGATAATCACGTAACTCGATGAAAAATCACTTAGTGCATTCGATACATTGCATTAGTAGTTGATAACAAACCATACAAGCATTACGAAGGTATACTGCCAAAATAATATAAATCTCAATATCCACTGTCGACACAGCGACCACCTCGACGTGGAAAACAAGGCGGACCGAAGACCTCTGCATCCTTGAGTATGACTCACACTGCCCAAACTGTGGATGGAACAGTGTCTTGAGACAGCTGAGATGTGGAGGGTGCCACGGTGACAAACTGTTTACATGGAACGGAAATACATGGACTTGCATTAGTTGCGGACACCAAAGAGGCGGAGCTTCCCCTCCAAGAAAACGAACCTCATATTGAATAGCACCATAGCGTATAATCTGTGAGTAGTAAGAGGTAAATCCCAAAAAAAGGGAAGATATGAAAGCGTTCAGAGCTTCCATTTTAATAATGAGCTTGCCTCCACAGACCGAGCGTACGCTCGTACGCCGAGCATAAATTCTTTTGGGAAAGACCTACAAATCAATATTTGGAAAATTTTTAACGCGCTTGTAAAAAAGGGGAGAATTTATTTTTAGTGGGGTTTACAGATTCAATCCTATACAGTACCAGTAGTACAGTAGAAGAGCGATAATGATTAAGATGAGGCCTAAGATCCTGATCTCGCGGCTACGGTTTCGAATTAAATAGAGGACAAGGGCGACGAATGC